>Ga0193751_1002042_pt1 | contig 12474 bp, 10 predicted proteins | sample L1c2metaG_FD_143050 | JGI IMG/M metagenome (GOLD analysis project Ga0193751, IMG submission 143050) | Soil microbial communities from a riparian zone of the East river system, Colorado, United States - L1c2 | ecosystem: Environmental > Terrestrial > Soil > Riparian zone | place: USA: East River... | reverse complement strand
TGTAGTTAGCTGATTTGTACTTAGGGCGCGGAAAGTGTCCGCGCCCTTTCTTTATTCATTCGTAACCCCGAGCGTCCTGGTCCGAAGTTCATTTACATGAATAAGCAGGATTGAAGGGGTCGCGGCAGGCCATCACTCATTGTTTCCTTGACAAACCGAGTTACAATATAAATTGGCTCGCTGCACAAATATGGCTTTGGGCTTAGTGGGGAGACGGCACCCGCTGGTGGTTGTTTCACCGCAGGATGCTAAGTTCTTTGAAATCTGGACTTTGCGCGACTCAGTAACTCCAACTCCATGATTCTAAAGGCCAATGCCTAAGAAAGCGACCAGTAACTCCTTTGTTATGAATACTTTGGAGTTAACGCCTTTAAATCCAAGACTTTAGCGAAAATAGGGGGAGGGGGTACCCCCACCAGTACCAATCAGTGAACATAGTCGAATCCGGATGTACGCAGCGCGAGTTAGTAAGCGAATTTCCGACTCCGCACCCGAGCTTCAATCGTCGTCCGGGTCGGTCGGCGGCGTTTTATCATTCAGAAAATACTGCGCGTTCAAAGGCGCCTGGATCGTCTTAAACACCAACGGGGTCTGATTCAAGTCGAAGCAATCGGAGAAGTCATCCGCCGCCACATCCGCGTTGCCGAGCGACGGCAGGCTGAACGTGACTTCAATGAACTTCAATATGCTACCGAAATCGTGCGGCTGTTTCGAAATGAAGTTCGCTTTCACATACGGCGAGATCACAATCAGCGGTACGCGGAAGCCATAGACATAGCCGCATCCCCACTGCGAGCAATTCACCAGCACTTGTGGCGGCGCGACGTGGTCGTACCAGCCTCCCCAATCGTCCCACGTAATGAAGATCGCCGTGTCCGCCCAATAGGAGCTGTTGCCGATCGCATTCACCACCGACGCCACCCACGACGGCCCCGTCCCGTCGGTCATCCCTGCATGGTCCGACGCCTGGCCGCTCGGAATCACCCAGCTCACGTCCCTTAGCTGCTTGTTGCTAATGTCGGTGAGTATCTGCTTCTGATCGAGGACCACATTGTTCGTCCAATCCGATCCCACGCAGGCGGTGGCATTGGGCGGCTGCGCGTTCGGTCCGCAGATATGCTGGATGGCTTCCGGCCCGTTCCAGATCGCAGGGGTTCCGTGTAATGGAGGTGGTGGTGGTGGAATAGCTGGCGTGTAATACCGCCAGGTCAAGGATTTCGCCTCCAGTAAGTCGGTCAGCGTTTGATGCTCAAAGCATGGATAGATCGGGTTATTGGAAGCTTCGCTGCCGGCCGGATCGATCAGCCTAACCGTGGACCCCACGGGCGCGTCACACCCGGCGTTGGGCGGACCGTTTGTGTTCGGATTTTCCGCCGCAAACAGATTGCTCCCCGTTGAAGGAGCCGATGTCCCCGAGATGATGAACTGATGAGCCGGAAAGCTGGGCCCCTGGTTGGTCTGGAACATGCGGTTGGCGAAGGTGTACTGCTCGGCCATCTGAAAGTAGGGTTGCACCGCGGTCGGGTCTACGTAAGCAAACGTGCAGTCCTGCGTACCGGCAGGGCAAGGAACCGGATTCAGGTCCGCCCCGTCCATCTGGCATTGCCCGCTCACCGAATTCAGGTCGCACTGATCCATGAAGGCATCGTGACCGTGGCCGGGATTGTAGTCCGCCGTGAGACTGACTTTGGTCAGCGGGATGGTATTGCCTTTCGAGTCTTTGCCGCTTTGGGCAATGTCCGCGCCCATGCTGATCAGCTTCTGATCCTGGAAAAGATTATCCGGAGTGCGGTTCTCCTGAAAGATCACCACCACGTGGTGAATCTTTCCGGGCGGCGGTGGGGGCGGCGGACTGCCGCCAGCACCGCCACAGCCGTTGAGGCTCAGGAGAGTGCCTCCCATGGCCAACACCAGAATCGCAAAAACCAAGATGCGAAGCTTGGTCATTTCAGCAGTCACCTCGAGGGAGTGAGGTCCTCATTGTTCCGGATGCTAACCCCGCCGCGCGGACTTACACTTGGATAGCTGTACAAATCATTTCCGGTCCGCACTCGAAGCGGGAAACCTCTACGCCTCGGTTGGATGCGGGCACGGGCAACATTGCAACTCGAAAAATGAAGCACCGGCTCGATTTTCCCTAGCGTCGGTAGGTTTGGAGGTTGGGGTACCATCGGATTAGATGGTGGGCAGTGCAGGACTCGAACCTGCGACCTCCTGCTTGTAAGGCAGGCGCTCTAACCAGCTGAGCTAACCGCCCGCTCTGCGCGGGATGCGACGACGACGCCTTTCCGCCGCTCGGGGAAAAAACTTCCGCAAAACTTATGCTGAGGATACTGGACTCTTCCCTTGCCGGTCAAACGAGTGCATGCGGCAAGGAGACGGAGCAAGCCCCGTCTCTACCAAGCGGCGGCTGCTACACTTTCTCCGTGCGAAAGCTAATCGTCAATGCCGATGATTTAGGTCTGACCGCTGGAGTCAATCGAGCCATCATCGAAACCCACATCGGCGGAGTTGTGTCGTCGGCGACATTGATGGCCAATGGCGCCGCGTTCGACGACGCGGTGACGGCGGCCCGTTCGGCGCCGAATCTCTCCGTGGGATGCCACGTCGTATTGGTGGACGGAAGGCCGGTGTCGCCACCGGGCGCAGTGGACACATTGCTGGCGATCCGCTCGGCGGAACCGGACAAATTCTACTCCAGCCTTTCGGCCTTCGCGGCGCGCGCCATGTTGGGAGGCTTCGATCGAGATCAACTGGTCGCGGAAGTCACTGCGCAAATAAGGAAAATTCAATCCGCCGGTCTCCAGGTGACGCACCTCGATACGCACAAACACGCGCACATCTTTCCCGAGATTCTTGTCGCGCTGCTGCGAGCCGCGCGGATTTGCGGCGTTCGCGCGATCCGCAATCCGTTCGTTCCCGTGAAAGCGATGCCCGCACGGCAGTTCAAAGGCAACCGAGAACTCTGGAAGCGTTATGGCCAGGTGCGCATGCTGCACACCTTCTCCGGGCAATTCCTCCAGCGGACCAAGCGCGCTGGACTGCTTACGCCCGACGGTGTAGTCGGAGTGATCGAGACCGGATCGGTGGAGAGTTCCGGCTATAGTTCCCTGCTGCGCCGGACGCTCGCGAGCCTGCCCGAGGGAACATGGGAATTAGTCTGCCATCCCGGCTACACCGACGCCGACTTGCGCGCGGCCCGCACGCGATTGCTCGATTCTCGCGAGGAGGAGCGGCGTCTGCTGACTTCGGTGGAACTGCGGCAGTTTCTGGAGGAGCAAAAGATCCGCGTCATCAGTTATCGAGAATTCGCGGAGACGTCCGCGGAGACGCCCGCGAAAACCCGCTCTTGATTGAGGCTTCCAGGTATCGAAAGTGGTACTGCGCTCGTTACTGCACCGGCAAACTTTGCAATATCGCAGTGCATCCGAGGGCGGTATTATCGCACGAACGGATACAAAGGATAAGGCATGGCTGAGCAACGGCAAACCGAACCTCGCCTTACTGTGGATCTGCCCGTGCGTCTATGGGGAATGAGTGCCGACGGACGGCCCTTTTCTCAACATGCTCGCGCTCGGAACATCAGTTCAGGAGGCGCACTGCTCTCCGGAGTCGACAACGAGCTGAAGGTGGGTGACGTGATCGGAGTGCAGTGCAACGAGAAAAAAACGCGCTGCACGGTGATCTGGGTGATGAACGCCGGCTCGGTCAAGAAAAATCAAGTGGGAGTAAAGTTGCTCGCCGATCAGGAGTGTCCGTGGAAAGACTATCTGCCGCTCGACGGCGCGACGGTGATGATTTCTCCCTCCAGCCGCCGGCGCTGGCACCGGCATAAGATTTCGCTTCCCCTGGAACTGCGTGACGAGCGCGTCAAGGCGCCGACCCGCATTAGTGCCACCGACGTGAGCGGCAATGGATGCTACATCGAGACCATGCTGCCTTTGCCGCTCGGAACTGTGCTGCGAGTGGATTTCTGGCTGGAATCGGAGCACATCAATGTCACGGCGGTGGTGCGGACGTGCGATCCAGGCGTGGGCAATGGAATCGAGTTCACCGGAATGCCCGTCGACGGCAAGCAACGCATGCAAGCATATCTGGACTCGATTGACCCGCAGAGGGGAATCTCGACTTCAACCTCAGAGTAGCGTTTGCAGCCCCCTGCGCCCGATTTCCCGTAGAGACGCGGCTTGCCGCGTCTTCCGCCACGGCATGAGACGGGGGCGGAATGAGACGGGGCAAGCCCCGTCTCTACAGGGAGGTTTCTGCGTAGCGGGCAAGCACAATCGCGCGAAGCAGTCCACCCATCGTGAATTCGCGGGCCTCGATTGCGACCGGCATTTGCAATTCGCGCAGCGTCGCCGAAGTCACCGGACCAATCGATGCAAACTGGACATGCTTGAGCAAACCTACGCTGAGTGACCCTGCCTTGGAGTTGCCCAATAGTTCGGCAAAGTTCTTGGCGGTGGAGGAACTGGTGAAGGTCACGATGTGCGGGCGGCGAGCTGCATTTCTCATAAGCGCGCGCAGGCGAGAGCGCGATTTCTCGGGCACCACAGTTTCGTAAGCTTCGACCACATCGACTTCGGCTCCGGCCGAACGCAGCTCTTCTGGAATCACGTCGCGCGCGACTTTGGCTCGGATGAGCACGACGCGCTTGCCCTTGACCTTATCGCGCAGCCCTTTCACCACAGACTCGGCGACGTACTCCTCAGGAACCATCTTGACCTTCAAACCATGCTTCACGATCGCCTTCTTAGTTGCAGGCCCGATCGCAGCAATCTGGAGGTGTTTGAGGGTCCTGCGCGCTAGGCGAAGTTTCCGGATGCGCTCCCACATCGCCTCGACGCCGTTGGCGCTGGTGAGAATAAGCCAGTCGTAGCTCCGGACATTTTTCAGAGCATCGTCGAGTGGCCGGTACGATTGCGGCTTGCGGATCTCAATGAAGGGGATTTCGATTACCGTTGCGCCCAAGCTGCGCAGGCTGGCGGAAAGGCTGCCGGCCTGGTGCCGGGCACGTCCGACAAGAATCCGGGTGCCGGCGAGGGGATGTTTTTCGTTTGGCTTCATGGATCAGGTGTCAGGTTCCAGGTCGCAGGTGTCAGGTTTTCCTGACACCTGAGACCTGCCTCACGGCTGTTGCGGTAGAGCGAAGCCTTCACCGTAGACTTCATCGAGAATAACATCGCCGCCTCGACGGAGAAGGGTCTCGCCGACTTCTTCGCCCAAGCGCGCGGGATCATCACCCTCGCGGGTTTCGCGCAGAACTTTTGTTCCATCGGGATGGGCTACGAGCGCGGTCAGGCGAACGCGGCCTTCCTTTACTTCGGCGAACGCTCCGATGGGGACCTGGCAACCGCCGCCGAGTTTGCTGAGCAGCGCACGCTCGCAGGTGGTGGTGGAGCGGGCGGCGGCGTCATCGAGAAATGCGACGAGCGTCCGGGTTGCCGTGTCGCCGTTGCGAATTTCGATTGCCAGGGCGCCTTGTCCAGCGGCGGGGGTCATTACTTCTACAGCGATCACCTGACGGACCAGTTGCGTCTTGCCCAGACGGTTGAGGCCCGCGGCTGCGAGAATGATGGCATCGTACTCTCCGGATTCGAGCTTGCGCAGGCGCGTGTCAACATTGCCGCGGACCGGATGAATCTGAATATCCGGACGAAGAGCCTTCAACTGGGCCTGACGGCGGAGGCTGCTGGTACCAACGTTCGCCTGCTGCGGCAGCCCTTCGATGCTGGCGAACTTCACGGAGCAAAAAACGTCGCGTGGATCTTCGCGGGTGGTGATGGCCGCAATTTCGAAATCGGCGCTTAGTTCCGTTGGCAAATCTTTCAAGCTGTGCACCGCGAGGTCAACACGGTTTTCGACAAGGGCTTCTTCGATTTCCTTGGTGAACATCCCCTTGGTGCCGACTTTAGCGAGCGCAACGTCAGTAATTTTATCGCCAGTGGTCTTGATGATCTCTAGTTCCACGGTATGGCCCCGAGCTTGAAGCAGGTCGGAGATGTGATGGGCCTGCCACAGCGCTAATTGCGAGCCGCGGGAGCCGATGCGCAGGCGGGCCATCAGTTTTCTGGTCCTTTTCCTGCACCTCTTTCTGTACCTCGGCCACGGGCTGACTTAGAAGCCGCAGTGCCCTTTTCTTCATCTTCGTTATGCAGATTGTCGTCGTGCAGATTGTCGCTCAGGTTAAACAGGCGACGCACCAGATCAATGACCGTGGTGGATTCGGGGTCGCGCGCAGCCGTCTTTAAGGTGCTGATAGGAGTATGCATGATTTTGTTGACGATGCCACGAGTCAGCGCTTCGACGGCGAGTTCCTGGTCGGTGGTCATGGGACCGAGGCGTCCTCGAACGCGATCAATCTCGGCCTGGCGAATGGTTTCAAGATGGTCCTGCAAGCTGACGATGGTCGGAACCACGCCGAGAGTCTGCAGGCGAGCGTGGAATTTTTCGACCTCGCCATTGACGATCGCCTCCGCCTTTTCCGCTTCCTTCTTGCGATCCGCGACGTGGGATGAGACCGCTTGCTGCAGATCGTCGATGTCATAGACGAAAATGCCGTCGAGCTTGTTCATCTCCGGATCGACGTCACGGGGAACAGCGATATCGATGAAGAACATGGGCTTGTTCCGGCGCAATGCCATGAGCTTTTCGCCGTGCTCGGGCCGGAAGATGAAATGAGGCGAGCCGGTCGAGGTAATCACAATATCGGCGCGCTCGCACGAATCGTAAAGCCGGTTAAACTCGATCGCCTGCCCGTCAAATTTATGCGCCAGCCGGATGGCACGGTCGTAGGTGCGGTTGGCGACAAAGATCGAAGCGGCACCGTGCGCGAGCAGATGCCGGGCCGCTAACTCGCTCATCTTCCCGGCACCGACCAGGTAGACGCTCTTGCCATTCAGACTTCCGAAGATTTTCTTTGCCAGTTCGACAGCCACCGAAGCAATCGACACTGACGAAGATCCGACAGCGGTTTCAGTGCGGACGCGCTTGGCCACAGCAAACGCCCGCGTGAGCAATTGATCCAACTGCGCGCGCACCGCTCCCACCGCACGCGCAGTGGCATAAGCTTCCTTCACCTGTCCCAGAATCTGGGGCTCGCCGACGACCATGGAGTCGAGGCTGGCGGCGACGCGAAAGACGTGGCGGACGGCCTCATCTTCACGAAATTCGTAGAGATGACTTTCAAACTCTCTGAGATCGGTGGAGAAATACTCGCGCAGAAATTCGCGCAGGTCACCCGTGCCGTTCTTCATCGTGGCGATAAATTCCACGCGGTTGCAGGTCGAGACGATCATGCCCTCGGAAACGGCGGGATGCTCGGCCAGTCGCTTGCAGGCTTCCGGCAGACGCGATTCTGGAATGGCCAGGCGCTCGCGCACCTCGACGGGCGCGGTCGTGTGATTGACGCCGATGAGCTGGAATTTCATGACGCGACGAACCTGTGCATGGCGCTGAAATAGTTGGCGCTCCAGGCCACGATCGCCGTGGCAAAGGCCGCGCTGGCGAGCAGGGCGGCGCGGCGTCCGCGCCATCCGGCATTCAGGCGCGTAAACACCATCAACAGATACACGGCCCACATCAAGACGGAAAGCAAAATCTTGGGATCGAGAAAATCAATGCGACCGTAAGTAGCTTCGGCAACTACGGAGCCCGCGATTAGCCCGAGAGTCATGAAGGGAAATCCGAGCATAAGAGAACGGTAGCCGATGTCGTCAATGACCTGGAGAGCGGGCAGTCGCGAGAACATCCCACTCGAACTCTTCGATTTCAGAGCGCGTTCTTGCATAAGGTAGAGAATGCTGGCGCCAAAGCTGAGGAAGAGCGCCGCGTATCCGGTGAAGATCATCAGGATGTGCACGGCCAGCCAGCCCTTCTTCACAACATCTGAAGCGAAGACGAGCGGTTGCTGGCCCGTGGCGGCGACGAAGGTCAACAGAAAAACCAGCGGAAAAATCACGATGCCCGGGGAAGTCGTCTTGTAGATGAGATACGCAAGCATAAAGACGACCATGATCAGGAAGGCCAGCAGCGATTCCGCATTGTGAACGGACGCCGACGCGAGCTGGCCAGATTGCACCACGGCTTCAGTCAGCGAAACGAGATGGAACACCATGCCGAGGTAGGAAGCATGGAGCGCAACTTTGCTGAGGATTTCCGAGGTGCGCGTGAGCGCGACCAGGGCATAGAGCAATCCCGCAGCGTAACAGACCAGCGCGACGCGCAGCCAGATCAGGGTCATCATTCTTGGATGCTTTTGCAGGCCGGTGGATACCTCGCCACCCCGGCTGGATGATTATAGTTTGCCGGGTGGAAGGGCGTTGGGGAAACACGGACTGTCACAGTGGTTTATGACAGGGTTACGGAAGGGCGCGGTTCCGCAAGACTCCGAACCTACCGCGGGCGCCTGATTCCGGCGGAGCCCGGCGGCAGTCTTTATTCATGCACCGTGGGCCTTGGTTGCCACAAATGCTTCCGGCGGGGCCGGCTGATTGATCAGCATCCAAAACATTCCGATCTGTCGGATGGCCTCGCTGAACTGCTCGAAGTCAACTGGTTTCTGAACGTAGGCGCTCACTCCTAAGTTGTAACCCTTGATCAGATCCTTTTGTTCTTTGGAAGAAGTGAGAATCACGACTGGGATTGCCTTGGTTCTCGCATCGGCCCGGATAGCCCGCAGTACTTCCAGGCCATCGACTTTGGGAAGTTTCAGATCGAGCAGCACGAGTTTCGGGGGATGGGAGAATGTCCGCTCCTTGTGCGAACCGCGGCAAAAGAGGAAGTCCAGGGCCTCCGCCCCGTCCTCCGCGATTTGAACGGCGTTGGCAAGTTTGTTGCGGCGCAGCGTGCGAATCGTCAACTCCGCATCCTCAGGGCTATCCTCGACCAGCAGAATCTCAACTTCGTGCGACATGCATCTCCTCCTCGGTAACCGGAAATTCCGGTTTCTTGCTCGTGTTGTTCTCGGGTGATCCGATCGTGAAGAAAAACGTCGCTCCTTGATCGAGCTTCGCTTCCGCCCAAATCCGGCCACCGTGTTTCCGGATGATGCGCTGCACAATCGCCAGGCCCACTCCGGTGCCTTCGAAATCGCGCGCTTTGTGCAGGCGCTGAAAGACTCCAAAAAGCTTTCCTACATACTGCATATCGAAGCCCACCCCGTTATCGCGGACAAATATAACGCGCTCGTTGTTCTGTTTCGTCTGTCCCACTTGAATCACGGCATGTTCACGCTTTCGTGTGTATTTCAAGGCATTCGAGACCAGATTCGCAAATACCTGCTTCATTAATGCCGGATCGCAGTCCGCGCTCGACAAGGCTCCTATCCGCCACTCTACTTCCCGGCCTGAACACTCCGGCGCAAAGTCCTCGACCACCTGCCTCAGAATCGAATCCAGCGGCGTTTTCTGCAGCAAGAGCTGCTGCCGCCCGATCTTTGACAAACTCAGCAAGTCATCCACCAGACGTCCCATCTCCTGGGCGCCGTCCCCGATTTTCCCCAGGTAGCGTAGGCCTTCCTCATCGAGTTGGGGCCCATAATCTTGTACCAGCACATTGGAGTATCCGGCGATGTGACGCAGCGGCGCACGCAGGTCATGGGCTACGGAATAAGCGAAACTCTCCAGCTCGATGTTTGTCTCCGACAGATCCGCCGTGCGGCGTTCCAGCCGTTCATTCACGTGCTTCAGATTCTGCTCAGCCCGATTGCGCCTGCTGGTTTCCCGGTGAATCACAAAACCCGCCACCACCAGAATAAAAATGGCCAAAGCGTTTCCACAAACAATGATGACTTTTATCTTCCGCGCGCTGGCCGCTGCCGTATCCAATCGCCTGCTTAATAGCTGCGTCTCCGTCTGCCGCATCTCGCCGATCTGTGCGGCGATCTGTCCCATCCACTTTTCACCGTTATTCGCACGGGTCACGGCTTCGACCCCAGCTAGAAGTCCGCTGCGCTTCCGAACCTCGACTCCGTCACCCAGCTCCGCCAGTCTGGCCGCGATGAGCGGATCCAGTCGCTGGATTGCCTCCTGCTGCCTGGAGTTATCCGAAGTCAGATCCCGCAGTTCTGTCATGTCCTGGCGCACCTGATTGACACCAGCCCCGTACAGTTTCAGGTATCTGTCCTGTCCCGTAAGCATGAAACCTCGTTGACCGGTCTCAGCCTGGGTGATGTCGATACGAACCGTTTGGAGCTTCCCGACGACAAGGTAGGTGTGTCTGACCCATTCGCGATCTTTGTCGTTCCGGACTTCGCTCCAGAACGAGAGCGCGCCAATGCAAGCCAGAACGATCAGCGCACACGCGGCAATCGCTTTGATGGACGAGGTCATCGTAGGTCGTGAAAAGAGTACCTTCTAGCTTTCATCGGACTGAGGCTGGAATACTTTAATTCCGCTATGGTAACCAGATGCAGCTGCCGAATCTATTCCACGCCTAACGACGCCAACGATTCTTCCAGAGACTGCAAATCAACCTGCAGTTGCCGGCCGTGCGCCTGCATTTCTTCCAGTTCGTCGAAGGCCCGGAATAGGCGCATCTTGACGGCGGCGTACTGCTCGGAATCGCCGAGGGGGCGTCCGTGGGACTCGGCCCAGGCGCCGACGACCTGGTGCGGGAGGAAAATGCTTACCGCGTAGGTCAGCTTGCGGTCGGAGGTGACGTCGAAGATGTACTCATTGGCGTCAGGCTCGTGGGCGCCGGATGTCCGGGCCGGGCGTTTCCCGACGAAGTAGTACTGGTAAACGTAGCCTTGAGATCCGGTATAGGTTTTGAGGCGGCGGATGGTCATGGGGCAGTCGTTGGTCGATAGTCGTTAGTCGTTCGGGATTCCTGTGTTCGTCAATGTCCGTGCTGTACTTTCGGCTTGTGTACGCGCTCTTTATGGAATCACCGGATTCCCGTTCTCCTCCGGTTCCCGAACGACTAACGACTAGCGACCAACGACGAATCACTACCGACTGCTATTCCCCGGCGAAATCACCCTCCCATACTCACTCGCGCGCGCCAGGCGGTCAAACATACGCCAGGCGGCGAGCGAGATGTTGCTGATGGCTTCTTCTCCGTCCCGCTCGCGATGCAGGTAAGTTGTCATGACACAGAGGACGAAGGGACGCTTGTCCACGAAGATCACTCCCGAATCGTTCCGCACGCCTTCGAGTGCGCCGGGCTTGTCGGCAATCTTCAAATCGTCGGGCAGACTGCGCGGGATCCAACTATCTTTGTGCGTGGAGAGGACTTTGAAGAAATCGTCGGTCATCTCTTTGTTCAGAATCTCGCCGCGGTAAAGCGCCTGGAGCAGGTTCAGCATCTCGTTTGGCGTGGAGACGTTTTCGCGGCCTTCGGTGGCGGCCTTGAGATCCATCATCTTGCGGCGGAGACGGGTGTTGCGTAGCCCCTGCGCCTTCAGGAAAGCATTCACGTTATCCATGCCGACGCGGTCGATCAGGACATTGGTGGCGGAGTTGTCGCTGACGGCAACCATCATGGTTGCGAGATCGCGCAGCGTAATCTGGGTAACGCCCGGCGTAAGGCCGCCCATGATGTCGCTGTCCTGGACCAGGTCGGCAGCGTTAACGGTGTAGAGGTCCGTGAGCTTCAGCTTGCCTTGCTGCGCTTGCCTATAGAGCTCAGCGAGGACGCAGATCTTGATGGAGCTGGCCTGCGGGTAAACGTCATTGGCATGAAGCAGGTACTTGTGTCCGTCGGTGAGATCAACGATGGCGACCCCCATGACGCCGTCGAGGCTGCGGTCGATGTCAAGAATGGATTTTTCAAGCTTCATCCAGAGGACGGTCTGCTTCTCGGTGGGAGGTGGCGGCGAGGTTTGAGCGGACGCGGCCAGACCCCCGGCCAAGCAAAGACAAGCCAAAGTCAGCAGGGCGGCAATTCTTTTTCGCGGCATCGTTTTTCTTGACATGAATTAAATCTTTGCCTCCCGCAGACGTTTGACTGCGGTCTCCGAGGTGACAGGAGAGTAATAAATCTCTTTGAAAGTGTACGACCTTGCCTTGGCCTCAAGAATCGGGAGAATCTCGATGTGCCAGTGGTAATCGTCATCGAGCGTTTTCCAATATCCGAGAGTTGCCGAAGGATGTTGGCTGTTGGGCGATGTGTGGAGCACGAGGTGGAAGGCTTCCGTGACCGTGCGGATGCGTTGCAGCGTGCGCCGCAGGAGCGCGGCGAGATCGGTCAGGGTGCCAACGCGCGACGAACCGGTGCGCTCAAAGGATGATTCATGGCTGCGAGGCATGATCCAGGTCTCGTACGGGACGCGCGGAGCATAAGGGCAAAAGGCCACGTAGTCTCCTCGAGCTTCGACGATGCGCAGGTTCTGTCGCTCCTCTTGCGCCAGAATGTCGCAGAAGACGCAGCGCTCTTTGCTCTCGAAGTACTCGCGTCCGGCGCGGAGTTCGTAGAGGACGCGGCGAGGCACGAAAATAGTTGCCGTCAGCTGGGAAGTGGGGTGGTCGAATT
>Ga0193751_1002040_pt1 | contig 12481 bp, 9 predicted proteins | sample L1c2metaG_FD_143050 | JGI IMG/M metagenome (GOLD analysis project Ga0193751, IMG submission 143050) | Soil microbial communities from a riparian zone of the East river system, Colorado, United States - L1c2 | ecosystem: Environmental > Terrestrial > Soil > Riparian zone | place: USA: East River... | reverse complement strand
TGATCTCTCCACCCAATCCAACCTCGCCGAGAAAAATCGCGGAATTTGCGACGGGCCGATCGTAGACGCTCGACGCCAGCGCACTCGCCACCGCCAGATCGCCGGCCGGCTCCTGCATGCGGACTCCACCAACCACATTCAGGAAGACATCGAGCTGCGAAAACGATAGGCCGGCCCGTTTGTCGAGTACAGCAAGTAAGAGCGCCAGACGACGACCGTCGTAGCCGGTGCTCACTCGTTGCGGAGTTCCGTAACCGGCCTTCGCAGCCAAACCCTGAATCTCGATCAAGACCGGACGCGAGCCTTCGAGCAGCGCTGTCACCGCACTCCCGGAGGAATTGTTGAGTCGGTCGCCAAGGAAAAGCTCCGAGGGATTCGCGACTGGGATAAGACCTTCCTCGGTCATTCGAAAAACTCCGATCTCGTCGACGCTGCCGAATCTGTTTTTCGTCGCGCGGAGGATGCGGTGCTCGAGCATTCCCTCGCCCTCGAAGTACAAAACCGTGTCGACGATGTGCTCGAGAGTCTTCGGCCCCGCGATTCCGCCACCCTTGGTGACGTGCCCCACCGCGAACACCGTCGTCTCCGTCTCCTTCGCAAAACGCATTAGCCGAGCGGCGCACTCTCTCACCTGTCCGACGTTCCCGGGTGCTCCCTCGAGATCGCTGGTGAATACGGTCTGAATCGAGTCGACGACGATCGCGTCCAGCTTCTGGGAGCCAGCGGTAGCGATGATTGTCTCCAAGAGCGTCTCGTTGAGCAGCGAAACGTTTTCGGCGGATCCGTGCAGTCGCTCGGCGCGCAGCTTTACCTGAAGCGCCGATTCTTCGCCCGACACATAGAGCGTGTTGTGTCCGAGCTCCTCGAGCTTGCCGGCGACCTGCAGTAGAAGTGTCGACTTCCCGATTCCTGGCTCTCCTCCAACGAGCACCATCGAGCCCGGCACGATTCCGCCGCCCAGTACAAAATCGAATTCATTGATGCCGGTGAGGAGCCGGCGTCCCTGAGAGCTCTTGACGTCGCGCAACCGAGGGGTCGGCGCTACGCTTCCGCCTTCCGCCATCGACTTCTGACCCGCGGCTCTTCTGCCCGACGCTGTGGTCGACGTCGCGCGCGCTGCCATCTCTTCGACGAGGGAATTCCATTCGCCGCAGATGTCGCAGCGTCCGGCCCACTTGGGATGGTCAGCGCCGCAATTCGTGCAACGATAAACCGTTTTTGCTTTCGGACTCACTGCGGAGTAAGGCGGGGTGCGAGATTCTCGAAGCGGGTGTAGGTCTTGTTGAAATACAGATTCACGAAGCCCGTCGGACCGTTGCGCTGCTTGCCGACGATGATCTCCGCACGACCCTCGAGCGAGTTGCCATCCTTGTCGGTTGGTCCGTCGTACATCTCCTGGCGGTAGATGAACATCACGAGATCGGCGTCCTGCTCGATTGCGCCCGACTCGCGCAGGTCGGAAAGCTGGGGACGCTTGTTCTCGCCGGTGCGCTGCTCGGGAGCGCGCGACAATTGTGAAAGAGCAACGACCGGAATCCGCAGCTCTCTCGCCAGCGCTTTGAGCGAGCGGGAGATGTAGCTGATCTCCTGCTGCCGGCTCTCAGTGTTCGTCGGACCCTGCATCAGCTGCAGATAGTCGACAACCACCATCCCGATGTTGTTCTCCATCTTGAGGCGCCGCGCTTTGGACCGCATCTCGAGCAGGGTCATGGCCGGAGTGTCGTCGATCCAGATCGGCGCGTGACTCAGAATTCCCGCGGCGCGGCCGAGTCGCACGAATTCTTCATCGTGCAGTTTCCCCTTGCGGAGACGCTGCGCGTCGACGCGCCCTTCGGAAGTGAGCAACCGCTGCACCAGCTGCTCCTTGCTCATCTCGAGCGAGAAGAACGCGACGGGAACGTTGTTGTCGAGCGCCGCATTCTGCGCGATGTTGAGAACGAACGCTGTCTTTCCCATTGATGGACGGGCGGCGACGATGACCAGATCGGACGGCTGGAAACCTGCCGTCAGCTCGTCCAGATCCTTGAAGCCACTGGCCACACCCGTAATCGATCCGCCGCCGCGCTGGATCTCCTCGATGCGCTCCATCGTCGGCCACAGGAGCTCCTTGATGCGCATGAAGCCTTCGGAGCCACGACTCTGATTGACCTCGAAGATCTTGTGCTCTGCTTCGTCCAGCAGCTCGGTCGCCGGACTAGCTGACTCGAACGCCTCGGCGACAATGGCCGTCGAGACCTCGATCAGACGGCGCCGCAGCGCTTTTTCACGAACGATCTTGGCGTGGTATTCGACGTTCGCCGCGGTTGGGACGGCGTCGACCAGAAATCCGATGTAGTCTTTGCCGCCGCTTGACTCGAGCGAATTTGCCCGCTGGAGCTCCTCGGAGAGCGTGAGCGGATCTACTACATCCCCACGCTCGGAAAGCGAGACCATCGCGCGAAAAATCCGGCGGTGGCCCTCGCGGTAGAACATCGTGTCGTCGAGGAATTCCGTTGCGCGAAGGATCGCGTCCGGATCCATGAGCATGGCCGACAGAACCGCCTGCTCCGCATCTTCGGAGTAAGGTGGTCGCCGATCCTTGTACGGGTCACGAACGGGGGGCGCTATCGAGAATTCTACGGGCGAGCTTGACATCTTCCCAGGTTGGACGTTTCCAGGCCGGATTGCGTAGCAGCGCGGCGGGATGGTAAGTGACTATAAGCGGTATTCCATGATACCGATGGACGAGCCCACGAAGTTGTCCCAGAGGGGTCTTTGTTTGCAATAGTGTTTGCGCCGCAAAGGTTCCGAAAGCAACGATCACCTTCGGTTTGATGAGCTCCAGCTGGCGAATCAGATAAGGACTGCAAGCCTCGACCTCCTCTGGCCGCGGATTGCGATTCCCGGGCGGCCGGTGCTTCAGCACGTTGACGATGAAAACCTGTTCACGCGTCATATCGATCGCAGCGAGGATTTTGGTGAGGAGCTGGCCGGCCTGACCCACGAACGGCCGACCCGTCTCGTCCTCTTTTGCGCCAGGCGCCTCACCAACGCAGACCAATTGCGCGTTCGGATCGCCCTCGCCCGGGACAGGATTGGTCGCCGTCTCGTAAAGTGGGCAGCGAGTGCACTTCGCTATTTTCGCCGCGACCTCGTCGAGCGAGTCGAGCTTCTGAATCGCGCCGGGTATCAGCTCCGCTTCTTCCGAGCCGACAACCAGCCCTTTCTTGAATGCCATGTCGTTGGTGATTTTGGGCGAATCGACTCTGACCGTCTTTACCGGCTCGATTGCGGGCGGCGCCGACGTCGTTTCTCGCGGGTCAACATTCACGCCAGCATCTCGAAGTGAAGTCCGCCAATCCTGTGACTCCGAAAGCACGGTTTCCCGAACGCTCGGCCGCTTCTGAGCAATCGGCTGTGATACTCCAGCCGCACCAATGAGACGCATGACGTCCTCGACGTGGAGAGTATCCAGCACGAGCTCGGATTCACCGAGCTCACGCCGCTGCTCCAGGTAGCGACGCAGGAGTTCCTTAGCGTCCACCGAGGCCCGCTTCGATGCGATCGAGGAGCACTTCGGCGAGATCGGTCTTGGACATCAGCTCCAATGCTTCCTCTTTTCCGTTTCGATCGATGAGAGTGACTCGGTTCGTATCGACGCCGAATCCAGCACCGGGCTCGGTCGCATCGTTCAGCACGACGAGGTCGAGCTGTTTCGATTGGAGCTTCTCGCGCGCATTTCTCAACCCGTCCCCTGTCTCGAGCGCAAAACCCACCACCAGACTCTTCTTCTTTCTCTTCGGGATGGTCGATTTCAAAATGTCCGGAGTCTGCTCGAGCTCAATTTTGGGAGCACCGCGCCCCTTTTTTATCTTCTCTTTTGCGCGTGCCGCCGGACGGAAATCGGCCGGAGCGGCCGCCATGACGAGCACGTCCGTTGTAGGCAGCTCTTTCGCAACGGACTTCGACATCTCGTCGACCGTACTCGTCGTCACTGTCTTGAGCTCTCCCGGCAGCGGAACGTCAACGTGGCCCGCGATGAGAGTTACATCGGCTCCCCTTCGCCAGGCGGCACGCGCGATTGCGATGCCCATCTTCCCGCTGCTGTGGTTGGAGATGAAGCGCACGGGATCGATTGCCTCACGAGTAGCGCCGGCGGTGACGATAAACTTCTTCCCGGAGAGGATCGAGTCCGATTCGAGGAGTCGACCCACGCGACTCATGATTTCCTCGGGCTCGGGCATTCGTCCCGGCCCGCTTCCCTCTCCCACTGCCAGCGGGCCTTCGGCGGGATTCAGCACTTCGTAGCCGAGCGAGCGCACCTGCTCGACATTCCGCTTTGTCTGCGCGTGGGACCACATCCGGTCATTCATCGCGGGGACCAGTAAGACTTTCGATTGAGCAGCGAGAAGGCAGGCCGTCAACAAATCGTCGGCCAAGCCGTGTGCGGCGCGTCCAACGAAATCAGCGGTGGCTGGAGCGACGACTATCACGTTTGCTTCGCGCGCGAGGCGAATGTGATCGAGAGCGTGACCCGGGCCGAAGATCTCAGTGTGCACGGGACGTCCCGTGACGGCCTCAAAGGTGATCGGTCCTACGAACTCGCGCGCTCCGCGAGTCATCACCACATCTACTTCGGCACCCGCTTGTGTAAGCAAACGCGCCAGCCACACGGTCTTGTAGCTGGCGATGCCCCCGGTGACGCCGAGGAGTATGCGGCTGCCTTTGAAGGGACGCGCGGTAACTACTCCGTGCGGCGGCGCGGAATCACGCGGTACTCGACCTCACCTTCGGTGAGCTCTTCGAGCGCGCGCGTCGTCAGCTTCTTCTCGCCGGGCGCCGAGCGATCGCGCGGAAATTCATTGAGGACGCGCGCGTACTTGGCGGCGACCAGAACTCCCAGATACTTGTTGGTCGCGTGCTTCGCGACTTCGTTCGGGATGAAAACCTGCATTTACTTCCTCGCTGAATAGTGATCGATCGCGCGCTGAATGCCGTCCTCGAGCTCCCTGATGAGGGGATCGATTTCTTCGCTTCGGGAACGCTTCAGACCTTCTGCGTCGATGATGCTGGAGATCGCAGCAACCGCCGAATCGACCCGGTCGTTTACCACGACATACTGGTACAAATCTATCGCTTTTAGCTCCTCTTTGGCACTTCTGAATCGTCGAATGAGCGATTTGGTGTCTTCCGTGCCGCGTGCCTCGAGTCTTTCGACCAGGATCTCCGAAGACGGCGGCAGGATGAAAACCAGGACCGATTCGGGAAAGGCCGCCGAAAACTGCTTTGCCCCCTGAACGTCGATATCCATGATGACGTGCTTACCAGAGGCCAGGACCCGGTCGACTTCCGCGCGCAGAGTTCCGTAAAGATGGCCGTGGACCTCCGCCGACTCGGCAAACTTTCCCGCTTTTTGGCCCCGACGAAAGTCCTCTTTTGACTGGAAGTGGTAATCGCGACCGTTCTGTTCTCCCTCGCGCGGCGGTCGCGTGGTGCAGGAAACCGAATAGCCCACGTCTTTTCTGATCGAGAGAAGCTCGTGGGTGATAGTCGTCTTGCCTCCGCCCGACGGCGAGGAGAGGATGATAGGAAACGGCATTACTCGAGGTTCTCGACCTGTTCGCGGATGCGCTCGAGCTCTTCCTTGATGGCGATCACGCCCTCAAGTATCGACGCATCGTTGGCCTTGCTACCGATCGTGTTCGCTTCGCGCAGCATCTCCTGGAGAATGAATCCCAGTCGTTTCCCGACGGGCTCACTCGTGTCGGCTCGCACTGTGTCGCGAAATGCGAGGAGATGCGATCTGAACCTGTCGACCTCTTCGGCGATGTCGAGCTTGTCGGCGAGAATCGCGACTTCCTGAGCGAGTCGCTGTGGATCGACAGCCGCACCGGCCACCAGCTCGCTGATTGTCCTCTTCGCGCGCTCGTGTTGTTCCTTGAGCCGCACCGGAGCGCGCTTCTCGATCGCAGCGAGGTTACTCTCGACAGCCTGCACGCGGTCCAACAGGAAGGCGGACAATTGGGCGCCTTCGGTGCGCCGCATTGCAACGAGGTTGTCGGCGGCGAGCCCGACGATACTTACAAGCGCTTCTCCGATGGTCGGATCGACCTCTTCATTTGGAGCCGCGATTACGTCGGGCAGCCGCAGCAGTGTCGCCAGATCGAGCTCGCCTGGCAGACCGTGTTTCTTCTGCAGCGCTTTGAGTACGCCGAGATAACTGGCGAGCCTGGCTTCGTCGATCACGGGGGTGTTCGATTCGTCGCGATCGATTTTCACCATCAAGGTCACGTGACCGCGCGCGATCTTCTGCCTGAGCAGCTCCCGGATCTCGCCTTCCCAGCGAGCGAAGGCCGAGGGAATCTTGAAATTCGGGCTGAAGAATCGGTGATTGACGGTTTTTATCTCGACGCTGGCGCGCGAGCTCCCAAGGAGCCCGCCCGCCGCGCCGAAGCCGGTCATGCTGGATATCATGTGAGGTGGGCTATGTTACGGACTGACAATGGGTTTGTCAATTCCAGAAATCCCATCTCACGCCGTAGATGGCGAGCACCCGTGGCATCTCGAAACCGGGAATTATCTCGTACGGGTAGCCCATGATATTCCGCTGTTGATAGCTGACCACAGCGCGAAGAATCCGAATCTCCAGCAAGGCAGAGAGAGTCTTCGCTGTTCCCGCCTCGATATTGCCGCCGACAGCGGGAAATTCTGTACGACTCCTGTATTCGTAGACTCCTGCCACATGAAGCTCGAAGTCGCCCCTGGGAAAACGCTGGAGAAAATTGTTGGTGAAGTTTATCTCCGACCGGCTGATGTATCGCGGCTGGTATGCCCGGGTCGAGTCCCACCTGACGACCCAGCTGTCGATTCCAAAGCCCCGCCCCAGCGCACCGCGAATGGAGAAAGTCAGACCGTTGGACGTCCCGGCAGGTGTAGGGAGTAGCGTCGTGTCATATACGATCGGAGCCAGGCCCTCTGAATTCTTGGCAGTGATGACTCCAACGGACACCCACGGACCCAGGATTCGGAGTCCCGCTTCCCCACGTGCGGTGGTTATGGCGGCCAGGGCGGTTGTGGCATCGCTTGCCGACGAGCGCGCGACGGATCCCGACAAGGCAATGAACGGAAGCGGCTGGGCCCGAATTCCGACATCGGAATCCGTGGTCTTCCGGAATCCATCGTGCTCCGCGAATCCGCTCAGGAGCCCTATAGGCGTGGCGAAATCGAGTCTGCCGGAAGGCGAATTCGATGTGCTTCCACCAATCGTGCGCAACCGATCGTTAACCTCCAGGCGAGCTGGGCCACTTGTAAAGCCGGCGCTCGCATTGTACTGCGTCTCTGAGATCCTTCTTTCGAGTGTATCGGGTTGGCTCGTGGCAGTAACGCCGCGGTCCGGGCCCGTGGTTCCCTTGAAGCCAAGCGAAGCCACGGTGACTTGCGCCCAGGGTCCGCTATTCGCGTGGCCCACTGCGGCGCGGATGTAGGCGGTCGTGTTCGTAGCGTCGAGAGAGTACACCGGGGCGAAGCCGACTACCGGACGCTCTATGGCTCGGGTGGTGTGCGTTCGATCTACGAAGGCGTCGACGCTCCAGTTTTTTCTAGCGACTCCGAGCCTTCCGAGCAGCGATAGCGCATCTCCCGCTCCCGCGAATCGCGGACTCGTCACGCCGTATTGTTGTCCCGCGAGCTGGAAAATGGCGCCGTTCTCGTATCGCTTTCCGTAAAAGCCGCGATAGAGGTTGGTGTCCTCGTTGCCCGTCGCCACGTCGACGTGCGTGTAGGGGTCGGTGTTCTCGACCTGCCAGGTTCGCATGTATATCCTCACTTCATTCGCGCTTCGCTCGATGGTGAGGTGATCCAGCGTCCACATCTGAATCGTCGAAAGATCGAGAACACCGCCCGTTCGGTTGTCGAGATCGTCGATCTCTACACCGTCGTAGAAAAGTCTGACGCGCCGAAAATCTCCGTTGAACGTCGCGGTCTGGGGTGTGGCGAGCCAACCGGACCGGAAAGTGGTGATCTCCGGAATTCGGTCCAGCAAGTCCGCTAACGTGAGGGCGCCGGTGGCCATTAGCTGCGTACGATTCCAATCGTATTGCGGACCGATCTCGTAGGTGAGCGGATCTGCGAATCGCCCAACGGGCGGCTTGATTGAATCGACCTTCACGTGCGCGCTATCGGGTCCGGAATCCGTCTTCGGGTTCTGGGGTATCGGAACTTCGCTCGCGGGCGGGGGCACGATCTGCGCGTGCGCGTTTGCTGCGGCCGCGTACAAAATCGCCCCGGCCAAAAGGCCGAGGCGGGCGGTGCGATACCTTGGCCCCAGGTGCGCGCTCAGCGAACTCTCCCGCGAATGAACTCGATGAAGGTACCCGTCGGAACCCCCGTCGGTCCCTTGGGAATCGTCACGAGATCGGTCTCGGAATAAGCTGTGCCAGCGATGTCCATGTGCGCCCAGGTATAGCCTTCCGCAAATTCCTTCAGAAAAAGCGCGGCAGTCACCGCGCCGGCGGGTCGGCCGCCGGAGTTCTTCACGTCGGCCACGTCTGACTTGATGAGATCCTTGTAGTCGTCCCACATGGGTAGTGGCCAACCAGGCTCGCCCGCTCGTTTACCAGCGGCAAGAATTTCGGCGATGAGCGAATCGTCGCTCGAGAAGATTCCGCTGGCGCTGTGCCCGAGCGCGATGACGCACGCGCCAGTAAGCGTAGCCGCGTCGATGACCACATCGGGGTCGAAGCGCTTCGCATAGGACAGACAGTCCGCGAGTACGAGTCTGCCTTCAGCGTCGGTGTTGATGATCTCAATCGACTTGCCGTTTTGCGCCTTGACGACATCCCCGGGATTCATCGCGGTTCCCGATGGCATGTTGGTAGTCGACCCCACGATTCCGACGACGTTGACGTCGAGCTTCATCTGCCCAATCGCTTCGAATGCGCCGAGTACGCCTGCCGCGCCGCACATGTCGAACTTCATGAACTCCATTCCCTGCGCGGGCTTGATGGAGATGCCACCGCTATCGAAGCAGAGTCCCTTCCCCACGAGCACGACTGGCTTTGCGTTGGGCTTCCCGCCTTTGTGCTCGAGCACGATCAGCTTTGGATCCTGCGGCGTTCCCTGAGCGACGGCGAGAAAGGAACCCATCTTCTCAACTTCCATCTCCTTCCGTCCAAGAACGGTGATGCCCATCCCGTGACGCTTGGCTATTTCCGTAGCTGTCTGCGCGAGATAGTCCGGCGTGCAGAGGTTGCCGGGCATCATCGCCAGACGCCGCGCGAGCGCCTGGCCCGAGCCAATCGCCTGACCGTTCGCGAGCCCGCGACGGCTGTCGTCGGTATTGCTCGTGACGATCACCGCGCGCTCAAGTGGCTTCTTTCGCTCCGCTTCGGGAAGCGGAGACCTGAGGTCGGCGTACTCCCACGCGCCGGCGATCAAACCGGCGGTGATTCCCTCCGTCTCGTCGGGAGTAAGCTGTCCGGAATACCAAACCATCTCTCCCACGCCGAGCCGCTGTGCGTTGCGACCAGCCAGAGTTGCTGCGCGCCGAAACGATGCTTTTCGATCAGTGACGTTGCCCATTCCGATCAGGAGCAACCGACGTGGACCCTTTGCGACTCCAGTGAGATGAAGTGTCTCGTCGCGAGATCCGCGGAAATCTTTCATTTCGATCGTTCTGCTCAGCGCGCCCTGGGTGGCGGTGTCCAATGCCGCAATCCCTGCTAGCGAAGGATTCTCGCCGAGGGCGACGACAAGCAGGGCTGTCCCGACTTCCGCGGGGTTTACTGAGTTAATGCTTACCGAGAGCACGATCTAGCTCTTCATCCCCGCGATCACCTGATCGCCAAAGTCGGACGTCGAGATCTCTTTAGCACCAGGCATCTGTCGCGCGAGATCGTATGTGACGCGCTTTGATTTGATCGCCGACTCCATTCCCCTCACAATGAGCTCCGCCGCCTCGTTCCAGCCGAGATACTCGAACATCATCACGCCAGACAGAATCACGCTCCCAGGATTGATCTTGTTCAGATTCGCGTACTTGGGTGCGGTGCCGTGGCGCAATTCCCAAACCACCGACCTGCGCTGCGGCGGCATCCGATAGATAGTCACCGTTGAGATTTGGTGTTGCGATCACCGAATACTCGGCGGGCCTGAGCAACATCTGCTGAAACATCGAATCGGCGATGCGGTCACGAATGACGACTGCATCGGCGCGCGCGGTGGGCCCGCCCTTGGCAAGCTCCGCCTCGGTGCAGGTGTCGTCGGGGAACTTCTCGCGGGCAACCTCGTAGCCCCAGTCACGGAACGCCCCTTCGGTGAACTTCATGATGTTGCCCTTGTGCACGAGCGTCACCGATTCTCTGTCTTTGGCAATCGCGTAGCGAATCGCCATTTCCACCAGCCGCTTCGAGCCGAACTCCGACATTGGCTTCACGCCCAGCGCTGACTTCTCGCGAATCTCGACTTTGAACTCCTTGCGGAGATAGGCCCCGAGTTTTTCCGCTTCAGGCGAGCCCGCCTTCCACTCGATGCCGGCGTAGACGTCTTCGGTGTTCTCGCGAAAGATCACTACGTCGACCTTCTCCGGTTCCTTTACCGGCGCGCCGACGCCCTCGAAGTAACGAACCGGCCGAATACAGGCGTAGAGATCGAGCACCTGTCGCAGCGTTACGTTGAGCGATCGGATACCGCCGCCAACTGGCGTCGTGAGGGGCCCTTTGATCGAGACGCGAAACTCTTTCATCGCGTCCACCGTTTCCTGGGGCAACCAGTCCTGGAACTGCTTGAACGACTTCTCTCCGGCGAAGACTTCCATCCACGCGATTTGGCGCTGTCCATCGTACGCTCGTTCAACGGCTGCGTCGAATACTTGCACTGATGCGCGCCAGATGTCCGGGCCCGTACCGTCGCCCTCGACAAACGGGATAATCGGTCGCGGCGGTACGTCGAGCGCACCGTTCCTGAAACCGATGGCTTCTCCGCGCGGCGGGACTTTGGCGAACTTATACTTCGTCATTGGCTCCTGACGTTTCGGTGCGAAACGCCAAATCTAGTGAATCGACGCGACGCACAATACCAGCAGAATCACTGCGAACTCCGTATTCGGAATAATGTCTCAAGTGAAAAGAATCCTCCAAGCTACAATTTGTGCGTCGATATTGACTTTCACCGCCTGCGAAATGGGCCCTCCGAGTATTAGCGGTGCCGCTGCCGTTCCCCCAGCGCCGAACGTTCCATGGAAGGTCCCGCCAGGAACGGTCAAGCCCGAACCGCTCATCACACAGGCAACAGCTTTGGCAGTGCCACCGGATCTGGCGCAGCGTATTCAGCAGCTTTCGCTCGCGGATGTCGTCGACCTGGCGCTCCGAAACAATCCAGCCACCCGAGCTTCGTGGGCACAGGCACGCGCCGCAGCCGATCTGCTAGGCTCTGCTCGCGGCCAATACTATCCGACAATCGATGGCGACGTGAGCGTAACGCGCTCCAAGAGTCCCACGACACCTGGTCGGACCGTTAGCCAAGAGACCCAGTACGGACCATCGGTTACGCTCAACTGGCTGCTGCTCGATTTTGGCGGCCGCTCTGGCTCCGTCGAGAGCGCGCGACAGACTATGTTCGCGACGAGTCTGACACACAACGCTACGCTGCAGAACACAGTGCTCCAGGCCGAGTCCGCGTACTTCAACTACATGTCGACTCTCGCTCTTCTGGGTGGCGAGCGCTCCGCGATAGCGGAGGCGCAGGCGAATCTCACCTCTGCGCAGCAGCGTTACAACGTCGGGCTCGCGACAATAGCCGATGTACTGCAGGCGAAGACTGCGTTGTCGCAGGAGCAGCTCAATCTCGAAACCATTCAGGGGAATCTTCAGGCAGCGCGTGGCGGACTCGCCGCTGCGCTCGGACTTCCCGCCAACCTGCCGTTCGATCTCGCTCCGCTGCAGACGGCAATTCCGGTGGGAAGCATTTCCCAAAGTGTAGACACCGTGATCAATGCCGCACTTCGAAACCGCCCCGACCTTGCGGCGGCGCGCGCTCAGGCTGCGGCCGCGGCGGCGCGCATCCGGATTGCTCGCTCAGCCGAGCTACCGTCACTCAATCTCGGAAGCAACGCTGCACGCAGTTATACGCGGCCGCAAACGAGTGCTTCGGGTCCGTCCTACAACGTCACGCTCGGACTGTCGATCCCGATCTTCAACGGGTTCTCGCACCAGTACGAGGTGGGTGCTGCACGAGCCACTGCCGAGGCTTTCTCCGCTCTGGCAGATCAAACCCGGCAGCAGGTCGTGACCGAGGTTTTTGTGTCGTATTATGCCCTGCAGACGGCAGAACAGAGAGTCGCGACGGCGGATGACCTGCTGAAGAGCGCCGAACAATCGATGGAAGTCGCGGCGGGGCGATACCGCGAGGGGGTCGGCAGCATCATCGACGTTCTCACCGCGCAGAGCGCGCTCGCGAATGCCAGGGCTCAACAGGTTCAGTCACGGTGGCAGTGGTACACTGCGCT
>Ga0193751_1002039_pt1 | contig 12482 bp, 14 predicted proteins | sample L1c2metaG_FD_143050 | JGI IMG/M metagenome (GOLD analysis project Ga0193751, IMG submission 143050) | Soil microbial communities from a riparian zone of the East river system, Colorado, United States - L1c2 | ecosystem: Environmental > Terrestrial > Soil > Riparian zone | place: USA: East River... | reverse complement strand
CTGCACCTCGGCGGAAAATATTCGCGATTCGAAAGTCTGAGCCGGCTCATCGGCGAAGGCGGGCGCAGCGATCTGCTCGCCGTCTCGGTGGCAACCGGTGAACAGGAATTCGACGCGCGAACCTTGCAGGACCACGTTTCGCCGCATACCGCCAGCGATCTTCTTTATAAGAATGCGCTCGACGGCCGCGCCCGCTGCACGTTCGGCGGCCTCATCCGGGTCGAACCGCATGCCCATTTCACCGACGCCTACCAAAAAGTGCGCAACCTTCTCTTGAGCGACGACGCCGAAGCCAACTCCATGCCCGGCCTCGAAATTCTGGCCGACAACGTGCGCTGCACCCACGGCGCCACTTCCGGACAAATCGACGAGGACGAAATGTTCTATCTCCGTTCCCGCGGCATCCCGACAAAAGTCGCCCAACGCCTGCTCGTTACCGGCTTCCTAAACGAAGTCATTCAGCGTCTCGATCAGCCAGCGATCGCCGCCCATTTGCATCGACTGATTGAAGAGAAGTTCTCTAACGGATAGTCGAGACGAGGTTGAAGCTGACGATTCTTTGACGCCGTCATTTTGGGCGATTCGCGATTGGGTGGCGACGTTGAAGATCGAAGAGTAGTCAACACGGGCCGACTATTCACGTTTGTCGCAACGTGGAACGCAAATTTGCGGATCGTTGCGTACGCCAGAACGCGATTGAATTCTCGATGGCGACTATGCAATTCGCGAGAGAAGATTCAGAATGGAAATTCCTAACGCAAAGCCAGAACAAACTTGCTGCCCGATTGTTGAGCTGCGGCAGTACACACTTCATCCGGGAAAGCGGCACGTGTTGATCGATCTCTTCGATCGGGAATTTATCGAGCCGCAGGAAGCACTCGGGATGAAGATCATCGGTCAGTTCCGGGACGTTGAGGATCGAAACCGATTCGTCTGGCTCAGAGGTTTTCGCGACATGGCTTCACGCGCACGAGCGCTGCAAGATTTTTACGGCGGGCCGGTTTGGAAGGCGCACCGCGACGCGGCAAACGCCACCATAGTTGATTCCGACAACGTGCTGCTCTTGCGGCCGGCTGCGCCGGCCTCTGAGTTCTCGCTCGAAAACAAGGAACGTTCTCGGACTGGACCGAACGAAATTAGGAAGGAGTTGATGGTGGCGACGATTTATTACTTCGATGCGCCTGTGCAGGTGAGCTTCGTTGAGTTCTTCGAGAGCACACTCAAGCCAGCGCTGACAGATTCGGGCGCGTCGGTCCTGGCTTACTTTGTGACCGGGAATAGTGAAAACACTTTCCCAGCGCTGCCAGTGCGAGAAAGCGAGAATGTTTTTGTCTCGTTTTCACACTTTAACGATGAAGCCGCCTACGAGCTTCAAGTGGCCGCTCTGGCGCGATCGCAACGATGGCGCGGCAAGATTTCCGAAGAACTCAAGCGCCTACTCAAGCGAGCCCCGGAGATCGTGAAGCTGTCGCCGACCGCGCGTTCGCTGTTGTAAAGGCGTTGGTATCAAACGCCTAACGAATGGACTCGGGGCTTGACACAAGCGCCGCTACAACCTGGCCGGTGATTTCTCTATCGCAAAATTCCTTTGCATCACTCGTTCACGCTGGTGTATTTTTAAGTTTCCCGACAGGCGATTGCCAATCTATGGACGTAAGCGGAAACATCGGTGCGATCCTCAGCCAAAAAAGTGGCGAGATTTTTTCGGTTTCGCCGGACACGACAGTACACGACGCCGTTGCGATGATGGACGAGAAGAACGTCGGGGCGCTTCTTGTCATGAGCGGCGAGAAACTCGTGGGAATGCTGTCAGAGCGCGATTACACCCGAAAGGTCATGTTGCGCGGTAAGAGATCCGCCGACACGAAGGTCTCCGAGATTATGTCAACAAACCTGACTGTCGCCCATCCAAACGAAGGCGTGGAAGAATGTCTGCGAGTCATGACCAACAAACGTTTTCGCCATTTGCCGGTGCTCGACGAGGAGAAAGTCATAGGCGTCATTTCAATCGGCGACCTGGTCAAGCACGTCATCTCGTGCCAAAGCGCTGCCATTGAGCATTTGGAAAACTACATCAGCGGCGGCTACTCGGGATAATTTGTAGCTGCCGCCGTCTCTGGCGGCAGAATCGAAATCTGCCGATCGGGACATCGGCCGCTACAGTTTCCAAACGGTTTTTCCACCGACAATTGTCCGCACCGCGCGCCCTTTTAATTTCCAGCCGTCGAACGGCGAATTGCGCGAGGCCGATTCGAACTTGTCGATCTCGACCGCCCACTCCAAATCCGGATCGATCAACGTCACGTCGGCTGACGCACCAACAGATAGGGTTCCGGCATCCAGTTTGAGAAGACGCGCCGGCTCGATCGTGTACATCTCGATTAAACGCACGATGTCGATCTTGCGATGTTTGTGCACAAGCAAATGGATAGAAATCCCAAGTTCGGTTTCGAGTCCGATGATTCCAAACGGCGCCGCATCGAATTCAACTTCCTTTTCAAAACCCGCGTGCGGCGCGTGATCGCTCGCCAGGATCGCCAAGGTGCCATCGGCAATTCCTTCCAGAAGCGCATCGACGTCTGCCTGCGAGCGCAACGGCGGATTCATCTTGTAATTAGTGTCGAAATTTTGGAGCGCTTCGTCGGTCAAGGCGATGTGGTGCGGACAAACTTCGCCACTAATCTTCACGCCCCGCGTGCGCGCTTCGCGGATCAAACGGACACTTCCCGCGGTGCTCACGTGCTGGCAATGGATCTGATGATCGCAAAGTTCCGCTAATAAAATGTTGCGCATCACGATCGCTTCCTCGCCCGCGCTCGGCCAGCCGGGCAATCCGAGCAAGGTGCTCCAGTAGCCCTCGTGCACCACGCCGTTGCCAACCAAGTTGTAATCCTGGCAATGATCGAGCACCGGCAAACCGACCATCCGCGCATACTCAACTGCGCGTCGCATAACCTCGTGATTTTGAATGCAATGGCCGTCGTCGGTGATTGCGACCACCCCGGCCTGCCCCAGGGAACCGATCGGAGCCAATTCTTCACCCGCAATATCTTTCGAGATGGCGCCCGTCGGCAAAACATTCACACAGGCCCTTGCCGCGGCGCGATCTTTGATCCACGCAATCGTACTCGGATTATCCGCTGCCGGCGACGTATTCGGCATGCAGACAATCGTAGTGAACCCGCCGGCCGCTGCCGCGCGCGCGCCGGATTCAATCGTTTCCTTGCGACTGAATCCCGGTTCGCGCAGATGCACATGCATATCGATCAAGCCAGGAGCAACAATTAACCCGGCGGCATCGATTTCTTCGATTGCGGATTGCGGATTGCGGATTGCGGATTGAGAGGCGATCCGACCATCGATGATTGCAAGATCTGCACCTTTATCCCGCTTGTTTGCCGGATCGATCACGCGGCCGTTGCGAATAATCGTCGCGCTCATGATCTCGGCCCCCGTTCCCAACTCGCGTTCGCGCTTGGGCGCGTAGCGACCCAACCCGGCGGTAGATCGAAGAGTTTCAGGACGGAGGGGTCAAGCTTAACGACCTCTCCAAGCCCGACCACGACCGCCTCTTCCTTGGAGACAGTATCTCCCGCCAGGAACTGCCAGCCATGATCACCTTCGTCGCGGCTAACAAAAAGGATCGGTTTGTCACCAAATACAATCTCACGAACTGAAATCACTGCGCAGTTCGGCGGTTGATCGAATTGCCACTCGCTCTCTTCGCTCACGTCGCGATTCCTCCGCAGAGATAAAGAACGGCCATCCGGACGGCGAGGCCATTGGTGACCTGTTCGAGAATAACGCTATGCAATCCGTCAGCGACTTCGCTGTCGATCTCGACGCCGCGATTGATCGGCCCGGGATGCATGATCAGGCAATCCGGCTTTAAAAGCTTGGCGCGCTCTTTCGTTAGGCCGAAGAGCGCGGTGTATTCGCCAATCCCCGGAAAATATTCCTTCCGCTGGCGCTCGTGCTGAATACGAAGAAGGTTCACCACATCCGCGCCAGGAAGGACGTCGTCGATCTTGTGCGAAACCTTCACGCCGAGTTTCTCGAATTCACGCGGTACCAGCGTGCTCGGACCAACGAGAGTCACCCGAGCCCCAAGTTTGGTTAGGCCAAAAATATTCGAACGAGCGACGCGGCTGAACAGGATGTCGCCGACGATAACAATGTGGAGATTCTCGATTTTGCCGCGTTTGTCGCGAATTGTGTAAAGATCAAGAAGCGCTTGTGTCGGATGTTCGTGCGCGCCGTCGCCGGCATTGATGACACTCGATTTGAGTCGCTGCGCGAGAAATTGCGGCGCGCCGGCAGAGCTGTGACGCAGAACGATGATATCCGCATGGTTCGCTTCCAAAACTTTGGCGGTATCCTTCAATGTTTCGCCTTTCGTCAGGCTTGAAGTGCTTGCGGAGATGTTGATCACATCCGCGCTCAATCGAGAGGCGGCCAGTTCGAACGACGTCCGCGTGCGCGTGCTCGGCTCGATGAAGAAATTCACCAGCGTCTTCCCGCGGAGCGCGGGCACTTTTTTGATCTCTCGAGTACCGACCTGCTTGAAGGCGTCCGCCGTTTCGAGAATTAGATTGATCTCGTCGCCGGCCAGCTCACGCAGTCCAAGCAAGTCTTTGCGGTTCCAGCGCGTGCTCATTCTTTCAATAACCAGACTGCGTCCGCTTCGTCGTCGGTTTGCTCAAGCCGGACACGCACCTTCTCACTGGCGGCGCTCGGCAGATTTTTGCCGACGTAATCGGCCCGGATGGGGAGCTCGCGATGGCCGCGATCGATCAGCACGGCGAGTTGAATTCGAGCCGGGCGCCCGAACGAACTGATCGCATCCATTGCCGCGCGCACGGTGCGACCAGTGAAGAGGACGTCATCCACGATAATGACGGTGCGCCCTTCGAGCGGCAGCGGCAGTTTCGATTCGTGTACAACCGGCAACTCCGCGCGCGTACCAACGTCGTCGCGGTGCATCGCCACGTCGACAACGCCCGTCTCGATGTCGATCTTCTCGATGGCGCTGATGAACTCGGCAATCCGCCGCGCGATCTCCACGCCGCGCGATGGGATTCCCGCGAGCACGACGGATTTGAGATCGGCATTCTGCTCAATGATCTCATGCGCGACTCGCCGCAGCGCGCGACGAATCGCTTCCGCGTCCATGATTGGAACGCCAGAATTCTGTTTTGTTTGTTTCATGCGCTTCCTTTGCGACCTCGCGGGATCGCTTTAAAGGAACCGATAAAAAATTTAGGAGGCGACTTTTTCTGTGCGCGCCTCCTTCATTCTCCGCTCCCGCCAATTCGAGCGATGCTTCACGATCCAATCGAGCAGCGCCTTCTCAAAGCCGATGTCTTTGCCGGCTTTCTCACTCTCGATCCACTTATGCTTTAAAATTTCTTCGCGCTCGGCCAGGAACTCCTTGTAGAGCACGGAGTTCTTAACGAACTGAGACTTCTTCTCCTCTTGCGCGATCGGCACTGGGCCACTGTTTTCCATAAAAACGAGAATCAGTCAACAAAAAGTGTATAAGTCCTGGATAATCTATGACGTAGCATCGCCTATACCTATTTAACCGATCCGATGAAAATTAGTTTCGTTAGGCCAGCGTCTCCCGAATTCGGCGCGCGATTTTGTTGAACTCGGCTGCCACAGATGATTGTCTATCTTCGGCGACGATCGGCATCCCGCGGTCGCCTGCCTCGCGCGTCGCGATGTCGATTGGGATTTGCCCGAGCAATGGGACCCGCAAACGTTTTGCTTCACGTTCGCCCCCGCCGCTGCCGAAGATGTCGTAGCGCTTGTTGTCAGATGGAGAAACAAAGTAGCTCATGTTCTCGATGAGCCCGAGCACGGGTACGTTCACCTTGTCGAACATGGTCGCGGCTTTGCGCGCATCGATCAGGGCCACTTCCTGTGGCGTCGTCACGATGATCGCGCCAGAGAGCGCGACCGTTTGCACAATCGTGAGCTGAATATCGCCGGTGCCAGGCGGTAGATCGAGAACCAGATAATCAAGTTCGCCCCATTCAACCTGTCGCAAAAATTGTTGAGTGTAACGCGTGACCATCGGCCCGCGTAAAATCGCCGGCGATGCGTCGTCGAGCAGGAAACCCATCGACATCAACTTCAAATTGTATTGTTCGATCGGGACGATCTGGTTTTCTTCCGTCGCCATCGGCCGTTCGCGCGTGCCGAACATGAGCGAAATGCTCGGGCCGTAGATGTCACAATCGCACAGGCCAATTCGCGCGCCGGTGTGCTCGAGCGCCACGGCGAGATTCGCTGCTACGGTTGATTTGCCCACGCCACCCTTTCCGCTTGCCACCGCGATGACGTGCTTGATTCCCGGAATCCGCGTTCCGCCAACACCTGTGCCTGCCCCGGCCGGCGGTGCATGGATGTCGACTAATACGTTCGCGCTGCGAATTCCATCAATCGTGCGCAAAACCTTTTCCGAGTCGTTTTTGATGGCCGCGGGAATATTCGGGTCGTTGGTGGCCAGAGCGAGCTGAACCTTGACCTCGCCATTGTCGATCTTAACCGACTTGAGCAGACCGAAAGAAACAATGTCTCGGGTAAAGCCGGGATACTTCACAGCCTTGAGCGCGTCCCGAATTTGTTCCTCCGAAATCGCCATCAGTAGAAATTACCGAGGCTGGGAAGCGAGTAAAGATTTGCCGGAACTCGACAGGGCGACCGGCGACGCGATCTACACTTGCACCTTTAACGGCAGCCAGTGAAAATGGGGCGTCATGAAGATACAATCCTCTCCCCGAATTGTTCTCGCTGGCATTCTACTCGTGCTGTTGAACGCCTGCGCTACCTATCCGAAGTCTGGGCAAGCGGCGCTCGTCGGGACATGGACGAACTCCCTCGGCACCGTTTGGATGATCAAGGCTAACGGCACGTTCGATGCCGATCTTAACAAGGACGGCAAACGCGATGCGTGGGGCACTTACACGGTGTCGGGCGATACCGTGACGCTTCAACGGACCGGCGGAATAAAGCCGAAAGGCTGCGATGGACCAGGCGTTTACAAATTCAGCCGCACTGACGAAAAGAATCTGACTTTCACACTGGTCAAGGACGCCTGCAAACTGCGCAAGAAAAACGTGCTGATGCCCTGGCGCCGGAAATAAATTTTTACCCATCCTCGGCGCGGTCGCACTTTTTCAAGATATCCGCACTCATCGACCCGACTCAGCCTTCTTGGGCGGCTCGGATGAGTAGCTCCCGCACTTCGTCATCGCTCGTCTGCGAGAAATCTTCGTAATACTGACCCACCGCCTGGAAAAATTCCGGCGCAGTTGCACAGACGGCTTCATCTGCCACATCCTCGAATTCGCGGCACGTATCCGGTGCGCCTACTGGCGCCGCGACTACAATCTTCGCGACCCCGCGCTGCCGCAATGCTGCGACCGCCGCCCGCATCGTCGCACCGGTCGCCAGTCCATCATCGACCAGGATGACCACGCGATCGCGTAGTTCGGGCGCAGGTCGTCCGTCGCGATAACTTTGTTCGCGTCGTTCCACCTCCTCGGTTTCCCGCGCGGTCACCTCTTCAATGATCTCGGCTGCATTTGGCAACGCACGCATGACGTCTTCGTTCAAAACGCGCACACCGCCCGAGGCGATTGCGCCAACCGCTAGTTCTTCGAAACCCGGCACGCCAAGCTTGCGCACGATGAAAACATCAAGCGGAGCGCCAAGCGCCCGGGCCACCTCGTAGGCGACCGGCACGCCGCCGCGCGGAAGGCCGAGCACAATTACGTCATCACGACCGGCATATTTCCTGAGCTTCTCCGCGAGTAGCCGGCCGGCTTCAGCTCGATTTGGAAACACAATCTCGCGTTTATCAGATGCAACCCGACCGCGCGAGCCTGAAGGGAGACATAGATCTTCTCTCGTCCGTGGTGGTGAACTCCCTATCGCGCTAGAGCCTTTGCGAAAGCCGATGACGGCCAAAACAATTCACGGATTACCGTTGGCTTTCCCAATGAGATCGATCCTCTCTTTGGTTTTTTCGATCTCAACAACGAGAACGGAAGATTTCCATTCGCCGGCGACCTTTGTTGCAACTACGTAGATCTTGCCCTTTCCTTTCGGGCCGGAAATCGGAATGGCTAGATTCGATTCGCCCGATGCCCCATTCGCGCTTGTGTTGCCTGACACGAACATTCCTTCTTGGATCGGCGAGCCGAGCGCTTCAATCACGGCCTGATTCGCCTTCGCCTTGGCGACCGCGTCCTTGTAAATGTCGGTCGATTTCAGTGCGCCGAATACAATCAGCAAAATCGACAAGGTAAAGACTGCGAACACAACGACGATCGTCAGACAACCAGTCGGCACGAACCACTTCCAGTTTCGCGTCCACCAATTACCCTTTGGTTTAGATGGCAGAGGAGGTGGCGCTTCCATTACCGATAATCTCTCGAATCACCTATCTCTTATCACGAATCACTTTTGCTCAGCGCGGCAACGGCTGCTCGCTGTTTGCAATTGCGTACGCCCAAACCGCGACAACCGCCGAATTTTCCGCCAATTCTTTTGGAACAATTTTATCGAGCGTATCCGCGGACGTGTGATGATAATTGAAATAGAACCGGCTGTCTTGAATCGGGCTGAATGCAGGCACGCCAGCTTTGTCGAGCGGCTCGATGTCGGCACCCACATGCTCGGCAAAATTTACTCCACCCGCGCCTGATTCTTGGAGAATGGCCAGGACCGGTGCGAGCATCGTCTCGATCTCGAATTTGCCTTTGATGTTGAGGCCGACCGGATGACCTGCGCCATTATCGGTTTCCATCGCCGCGAAGTGATTGTTCCATTCTTTCTCGTGATCTTTTGCGTATTGTTTTGAACCGGCAAGCCCGTTCTCTTCGTTCATCCACGCGATCACGCGGATTGTGCGCTTCGGTTTCAAATGAAGTTTTTGCACGAGATTTGCCGCTTCCATTGACACGGCGACGCCCGCGCCGTCGTCGATCGCGCCCGTTCCCAAGTCCCACGAATCAAGATGGCCGGAGACAATTACGACTTGTTCCGGATGTTCGCTGCCTTTGATGTCCCCAATCACGTTTGCACTCTCCATCTCGGGCAATGTTTGCGGCGTCAGCACCAGTTTCATTGTTACTGGTCCTTGCTGGACAAGATTGACAATTAAATCTGCGTCTTCGGCGGTGACTGCACCTGCCGGAATTTTTGGCGCGTCCTCTTCGTAATGGGTTTGTCCGGTATGCGGAATTCGATAGTCCTCGCCGCCAACTGAACGAATTAAACAGGCGACCGCGCCTTGCCGCGCCGCTACGCCCGGACCATCGCTCCGGTAAACAACCGCTTCACCGTAGGCTTCGCCGCCGCGACCTTCTGCCGCCATCCGTTTGTCGAAGGGATAATTGAACAGCACAATCTTGCCCGACACCTTTTCGCGAGGGAGCGCTTTTAGCTCGTCGAAATTCTTAACGGCGATGACTTCGGCCGTAATCCCCCCTGGTGAAGTGGCAACGCTGCCGCCAAGAGCGCAAAGCACAATCTTTTGTGTTGTGTTCTCAGCCTGGCCGGGAAATTGCACAAGAGCCGCAGTTTCGTCGCCGCGCACCCAGTGCGGCACGATTACTTTTTCCAACTGCACCTCGCAGCCGATCGTTCTCAATTCGTTCGCGACGTACTCGACCGCCTTCTCCGCTTGCGCCGATCCGCTCAAGCGCGGCCCGATGTTGTTCGCCAGATGCGCGACTTGCCGATACGCATAGTCGCTATTCAGCGCCGCTTGCTGCAACCGTTTTAGATCGGCCAGCGTCCGGGCCGAGAAAACAATCGGCGTCGACGTTGGCGACGGCGTCACCCCCTGCGCATTAGATCGTGAGACACAGAGAATTAAAAGGCCGGTGCAAACCGAAATCGAGGCGACGCAGCAATGACCAACGGCTCTCATTTAGAATCGGCGCCGTATGAGAAATAGCGGTAAACGACCTTTTGATCTGCGGTGGCGTGATCGCGGTTCAGGTCAGCTAAAGCTTTTTTATCGGCTTGTGCCTGGGACTTTCCGTAGTCAACGACGTTCACGTCCGTTCCCGAAACAGCCTTGCCCCGGGCGACCGCCACATAGCCGGTCAAATCTGAACCGGCGAGGATGCTCGCCTTTGCCAGATTTTCAGCAGCGCGGACGCGAAGATCGCGCAAGGCAGCAATGCAAGCTTGGGTCGCCTTCCGATAATGTGTGCCTGCCTTCGGCGTTGACGAGCGATTGTAGGTCACAGCGGTCCAAATCCCTTCGGAATTGTATCCGACAGCGACCGCGTCGCCTGCCTCAGCACTCAGGCCAAACAGAAAGATAAGACCGACCGAAACGATTATCTTGCTCACGAGGCTTCGTTCAGCTTTTTCGCCCTTCGTCGAAATCGATTAAGTCGGGGATGGTCACAATGTCAGTACGATCCGCGATGCCGTGTTTGCGCTTCGCCTCCTCCAGTACTGGTGTCGCAAAATCGTTCCACCCGAGTTTCGATGCGAAGCCATTCCAGACCACGAGATCGCCTTCATTGAGTCGCCGGCCTTTTTCAAAACACCAATCAAGGATTTCTTCGTCGGTTCCGCCTTGCTGCACGCGCTCACGCAGGTCGCGATAATGAACGCGCAGAAAATTGCAGCAGACCCCGTCAGCGGCTTTCACCGCACCAAGGTTCTTTTGATAATCCTCGTGCAACTCGCCGCGCGCATGGAATCGAATCTTGTCGAGCATCCGCGGGAAATACATCATTCCGAGCGTCTTCTCCTTTGGGCTTCTCGGACACGTATCCATGCGAAAATAAATTGATCGCGATAATCTGCGTCAATTATACCAGCCCCTGGTCCATCATCGCGTTGGCGACCTTGAGGAAGCCCGCGATGTTCGCACCGTTCACATAATTGCCCGGAGTGCCGTATTTCTCGGCCGTGCGATGACAAACGGCGTGAATGCTGTTCATAATTCGGAACAGCCGCGCATCCACTTCCTCCCGCGTCCATGAAATCCGCATGCTGTTTTGCGCCATTTCCAAACCGGAAGTGGCAACACCGCCAGCGTTTGCCGCTTTGCCTGGCCCAAAAAGAATTTTGGCGTCGAGAAATTTGTTAACCGCCTCGATTGTGGACGGCATGTTCGCGCCTTCGGAGACGACATAAACTCCATTGCGCAAAAGATTGTCCGCGTCTTTGCCATTGATTTCGTTTTGCGTCGCACTCGGAAACGCGCACTGCGCCTTGTGATCCCAAAGCGGGTTGTAATCGAGTTTCGGATCGAGCGTCGTAAACGTCGCGCCTTTGAATTTGTCCGCGTATTCGGAGATCCGGCCGCGCTGGACGTTCTTGAGTTCCATTACGAATCCGAGTTTCTCGCGCGTGATTCCTTCCTCGTCGTAGATGTAGCCGGTCGAATCTGAAAGCGTGACCGCCTTCGCGCCTAATGTGATCAGCTTCTCGACGGTGTACTGCGCCACATTTCCACTACCCGAAACGAGCGCGACCTTACCTTTCAAATCCTCTTTGCGCGTTTTCAACATTTCTTCCGCGAAATAGACCGCGCCGTAGCCAGTCGCTTCCGGCCGAATGACCGAACCGCCCCAGGTCAAGCCTTTGCCGGTCATTACGCCGGTGAATTCGTTCTTCAGCTTTTTGTACATGCCGAACAAGAAACCGATCTCGCGCGCGCCCACGCCGATGTCGCCCGCTGGCACGTCCGTCTCCGGCCCAATGTGCCGGAATAGCTCGCACATGAACGCCTGACAAAAACGCATCACCTCCTGATTGCTTTTGCCTTTGGGATCGAAATCCGCGCCGCCTTTGCCGCCGCCCATTGGCAGAGTCGTTAGGGCATTTTTGAACACCTGTTCGAACGCGAGGAATTTCAAAATCCCAAGATTGACTGACGGATGAAATCGCAGACCTCCTTTGTACGGGCCGATCGCGCTGTTCATCTGAATTCGGAATCCGCGATTGACCTGCATTTCGCCATGATCGTCCTGCCAAGGAATCCGAAACATGATCACCCGCTCCGGTTCGATGATCCGTTCGAGGATTTTGCTTTTCCGAAACTCAGGATGCCGATCGAGTGCCAGCGTCAGCGACTCGGTGACTTCATACACTGCCTGATGAAACTCAGGCTCGGCCGGATTCTTCGCTTTCACTCCGGCCATTAAATTCGAGACGTAATTTTCCATCAGAGTGGTCGGAGACTTTGCCAGAAAACTGGCTCCTCAGCAACCGCAACCCGTGACTTCACCACAGAGCACACAGAGGTCACCGAGCAAGGCGGTTTGAGATTTTCAATCAGGAACGAAGGAATGAACCGAGCGGGACGAGCGACATAGAACGGTCCGAGCCGGACGGGCGTTAGCTGCGAGGCCAGCAGCGAGCGCGACTCGGCATCGAGCGAGTTTCAAAACAGGAAAGAAGCGGGCAATCTAACGGAGTCGCCCTGATTTAGCGCGACA
>Ga0193751_1002038_pt1 | contig 12482 bp, 12 predicted proteins | sample L1c2metaG_FD_143050 | JGI IMG/M metagenome (GOLD analysis project Ga0193751, IMG submission 143050) | Soil microbial communities from a riparian zone of the East river system, Colorado, United States - L1c2 | ecosystem: Environmental > Terrestrial > Soil > Riparian zone | place: USA: East River... | reverse complement strand
GCCGTCAATCTGTCCCGCCATGCGTTCCACGGCGACTGGAACTACACGATCTCGCCAACCCGAAAAAATCCTCGTCAAAAGATTAATTGACTGAGTTATTTATGGACATGCCCTAAGCAGCCGCTCTGGAAGGGGGCGATGTCCGCTTCGGGGTCAAAAGGAGTAAAGCTCAGATCGAGCACATCATTTCCGCTTTGCCCCAAAAGCAGACATCCGGCGGGCCTCGCTCGCGCCGTAGAGACTGGCTGCCGAGCCGTGATTCAAGCCCCCAAATTGAGGACTCGAATCATGCGCCAGCGCAGTTTCCGATTGAATTGCTCCGACTACTTCGCCGTCATGCCCGGCCTTGTGCCGGGCATCCACGTCTTTTTTTTCGACAAGCAAGGCGTGGATGGCCGGGACAAGCCCGGCCATGACGGCCAAATGAGTCAAATCAATCGGAAAATGCGCTAGCCGCTTTGAATCCGTTCGCAACCGTGCCGCAATGTCATGCGAGCTTCGGGTTCGCGCGCGCTGGCGGCCAATATAAAGACTCCTCACATGGCCAATCTCTTCAACCGGGCCGGCATGTCGACCGCGACGTCCGGCACCGGGACGATCACGCTCGGCTCGGCGCTTGCGGCCGTCGCGGTCAACCTGGCGGCGTTTCAGAGCTTCGCCGGCGCCGGCGTCACCGACGGCACGACGGTCGAGTACCTCATCCTCGACGCCAGCGGCGCCTGGGAGCTGGGAACCGGAACCTACACGGCGGCCGGAACGACTCTCACCCGGACGGTCAAATTTTCGTCCAACGCGAACAGCGCCGTCAGCCTGTCGGGCAACGCGCAGGTGTTCATCGTTGCGCTGGCGACGGACGGCGGCGACCTCCTCGGCGGCACCTCCAACCCGCTCCGCGGCACCGACTCCGCCGTCAACCTGCAGCTCAACGCGTCGAACAACGGGACCAAGCTGACCATCGCGGTCAAGGGCAACAACGGCAACGACCCCGGCCCGACCAACCCGGTGCTCATCCCGTTCCGCAGCACGACGCTCGCGAGCGGCGCGCCGAAATGGGCGGCGGTGACATCGGCGCTGTCGATCGACACCAACGCGGCCGGGGCAACCTTCGGCACCGCGAACAACGTGCCGTTCCGGCTGTGGATCGTCGCCTTCTACAATTCCGGCGCGCCCGTCCTGGCGTTCTGGCAAAGCGTGACCGGCGGCGCAACGCCGACGGCCATCGCGGCGCTCGTCCCCGACGTCCTGCAGACCTCCGTGGCGGTCGGCGCGACGGCAACGTCGGCCGGCGTCTTCTACACGCCGAGCGGCGTCGCGGTCAGCAACGACGCCTTCTGCATCCTGGGCTGCGTCGACTATGCGTCGGGCCTCGCCACCGCCGGCACCTACGCCGGCAACCCGACCCGGATTGCGCTGTTCGGCCCCGGCGTGAGCAAGCCCGGGGACGTGGTGCAGCGGGTCTCTATGACGGGCAACACGACCACGTCGAGCACGAGCGCCAGTTTCGCCAACGCCGGCGACAGCGCGTCGATCGTCCCCACGAGCGCCGCAAATCTGGTCAAGGTCGATATCCGCTGCAACGGCATCTACAGCAACGATGCCGCCATCCTGGCGGTCGCCGCGGCGTTCAGGAACGGGGTGGCCGGCACGCAGGTCGGCAACTCCGCGGTGTCTTATTCGGCCGCGAATGCGATCCAGGCGGCGTGCGCGATCATCGCTCTCGATGCGCCGGGCTCGACCGCGTCCGTCACGTACCAGGGCGCCATCAAGGCCAGCACCGGCGGCCATATGGTACAATGGTCGAGCACCGGCGGGACACCGGCCACGTCCCTGCTGCTGGAGGAGATCGCCGCATGACGTCGCATCGGCAAATCGTCGCCGCTCTGCAGGTTCTTCGGCCGGGAGCCGAATGGTCCCTGTCCGGCGACGATTACGGCGCCATCGTTTGGCGCGACACGGCGCAGGCGCAACCGGGCGCCGATGAGGTCGCCGCCGCGATCGCGGCGCTGCCGCCGGATCCGCTCTATGTGCCGACGGCGAGCCTGCTGTCGCGCCTGAGCGCGGCCGAGTACACGGCGATCCGGCAGGCGGCCGCGGCGCAGCTTGCCGCCGGCGATGGCGGGCTCGAGCGCTGGCTCGACATGGCGCGTACCGCAGTCGCCGGCGTCGACCTCAACGACCCGGCGACCGTTGCCGCCAAAGCCGCGCTGGTGTCGGGCAAGCTGCTGGCCCCGGCGCGCGCCGACGCGGTGTTTTCGGCCTGACGTAAATGCTCGGCATCGCGCCTCTCGGTCAAACCCCGCTCGGTGCGGTTCCCACCGGCGCGGAGACGATCCTCGGGTCGAAGTGGCATGCGCCGCTGTCCGCGCCGGTCCGGCAGAAAATAGTCCCGGCGCTTGCCGTCGCCCTGATCGCCTCGGGCGCGACGATCCCGCCGATCGCGCCGTTCCCGGAGGCGGTGCAGGAATCCAAGTGGCATCAGCCGTGGTCGGAGCCGGTCGTCAAGGCGAAGCCGCGGCTCGCCGAGGCGCATCAGCAGGTCCTCGCCTGGCAGCCGGCGCCGAGCCCGTTCGTGGCGACCGGCTGGTACGCGCCGCTGTCCGAGCCGGTCCGCGTGAAGCCGGCGCTGCGCGCCGGGGCGCAGCAGGTCTTGGCGCCCGATCCGGCGCCCAAGGTCTCGTTCGCATGGTTCGGCTGGCTGCCGGAGCCGGTGCGGGTGCGCCCCGCGCTGCCCGCGACCGAGCAGCACGTCCTTGCGTTCCAACCGACCCCGATCGTCAAGATCGACTGGTTCGGCTCGCTCGCCGAGCCGGTGCGCACCCGCCCGGCGGTGCTGATCCCGGCGCCGGAGCAGCAGGTCCAGCCGTTCGACGAGGACATCGTCTTCGTCGACCGCTGGTTCGCCTGGTGGTCGCAGCCGGTGCGGGTCAGGGCCGCGCTCGCGACGGCAAGCCAGCAGGTCCTCGCCTTCGATCCGCAGCCGTTCCCGTTCCTTGGCGGCGGAGGTGGCTGGCCTGACGGCCGGACGACAGAGGACAGACGACAGAGGACGGAGGAGCCGGCGGAGGTGGACCATCGGCGCGTTAGACGCCAAGGTCCGCCACGTCAGGTCGAGCCGGCCGTCGCGCCGCCGACGTTCAAGGACGTCATCGGCGCCCAGCAGCCGGCCCGGCTCCCCGACCTTCTTGGTTCGGCGTTCGCGCCGCACCTGGCGTCGCTCGCACCACCGGTCCTTGACCTCTACGTGCCGCCGGAGCGGCCCGCTCCGCCGCGACCTGTCATCGCGCCGGCGGTCACCGACGCGGCGGCGGACCACGTCGACGCCATCGACGCCATGGAGGCTCTGCAGGCGCTCGACAGGCTTGAGCAACAGGAACGCGAAATGATCGTCGCCGCGTTGTTCGGACAGGCCGTGTCCCAGTTTGAATAGGCAAGCCACATCAATGAGTTGCGCAGGTATTCATGTACAGCGTAGGTTGTCATCTATGGGACTTTAGGCGCGCCCGCTTGCTGTATCCGAATGCTTTCGACGGTCCTGCGTAATGCCCCAATACCCAAGACGCGAAAAACGTCCGGCCGACGTGATCGGGCGGCGCCCATTAACCTTCTCTTCCCCCTAACCCCTCTGCGGCACCAGAGCGCCCTTGCGCCCTTAGGCTCGCATTAGCAGATGACGGCTGACTATGACGGTAGGTTGTGCAAAGGTCCCCATCTCTTGCCAGGCGGCAGATTTTGGGTTACGCGTCGCATGCGACGCGTAAATGACTACCGCAATGAGTGGTTGTAAGTGGGAAAATGCGATGTTGCGGGGGCCACAAGGACAACGGCGACCGGCCGATGCGATCCGTTGCGCCATAGGCATGGCCCGCGTCGCAACTGGCGAGGGGCAAGAATGTTTGCCCCCGCCCTTTGGCAGAACTCGCAGCGGACATGTTGGTGCGAAAGCGCGCGCTAAGAAACTGTCCCCCGAACGTCGTACCGAAATTGCCAAGAACGCCGCATTGATACGATGGGGAGAATAATCCGAATGAGTGAGGCCTCTTCGCCGACCAATTTGCGAGCCACAGGAACGTTCGAGATTGCGCGCCATCAACAAGAGGCGATGGCTCAGGCCGCCTTAAGCGGCGGAGCGCCTAGGATTTATGCCAATGGCTTTATTATCGCCCAAACCTCTTCCGATATAGCTGTAATAATGATGAGCAACTCAGCCGTAATTGGTGTTCTCAACATGTCTCACATAAGCGCAAAGTCTCTGAGCGCTGAGTTAGCGGAGGCCGTTCGTAATTTCGAGAAGGCGACGCATCAAAAAGTAAAGACTCTTGCTGAGGTACAGGAAGCCCTAATGAAACGTGAGGGAACCAAATCCTGATGCGTAATGTTTTCAGTTACGACGCAAATAATCTCTGGACATATGTGTTTGGAGAACCTATCAGTGCTAGCGATAGTGCTGCGGACGAGATTCGATCATTTGCTCATTTACCGAAGGGATGGGATTACGGAAAGGGCGGCCCCATAGATCCAATCACTATCAAAGCCGCGCTGGAGTGGAATAACTACCTTCGTGCGCAACGCTTCACGAACACAAGGGCGTTTCCAGGCGGCGGCGGCGAAATAGTCATCGCTGCTGGAGAGGCAGATCATTATTTGGAAGTGATCGTTGAGCCAGGACCCGAGCCGAAGATTTCCGTGGCTTACGATTTTCAACGCAAGCAGGTATTCTATCGGTTGCGAAAGGCACCCGAAGAGGCAAGGCAGTCGGTTCTGGAGATCGCGGGGCAGATTTCATGGAGTGCGTCCATCTTACCCACCCACGCAAATATAATGCAGACCACAATAGGTGGACCAGGGCGGCCTTCAAGAATAATGGCGGCTCATTATCAATTATCGGATGTGACTGTGTTAGAGATTCAGGGTCTACTATCTGCGAACACATTTATAAATATTTCCAGGAGTTCAGAACAATTACCAGCAAGCCACCCGTTTTTTGGAAGTTCGAAACAAACATCCTTCCAACAGGAGGAAGTATAACGCTTGAGGGCGCTCCGGAGCGCTGCCATTACATCGTAGAGGGTCTCGATGACGATGTTTTATGGCAGGTCTTTGAGCCCCGATCGATTCCCGAAAGGATTGCAGAATTATCAATATGTGCAAATGGCGCGCACAGATCCGCGACAATGGATGAAATTCTAAGAATCAAGGCTGAATTTAAGGCCGAATCTAGATTGAAATAAACGCTTAATAATGCGAGCGAATGGTGGAAGAGCGTTCGTTCCGTGCTTTCTATTCGCTATTCGCGGCAGCAACAAATGACCCGTGATCCGCTTGCGACCCTCGCGCTCGACCGGGCGAGCGCGATTTCCGCCGACATCGAGGAGCAGCTCACCGCCCGGCGCGAGCACGGCATGCGGCCGTTGATCGCGGTGCTGCACAAGGCGCGCGCCGAGGCGGCCGACGCGCTGGCGCGGCTGGTCGACGTCGATGCCGCCCGCGCCGACGCGGTGCGCGAGCTCCAGCACAAGGTCTGGCGGTTCGCGGATCTGGTGCGCTGGCTCCAAGAGCTGACCGCCGAGGGCCTCGATCGCCGCTACGAGGTGTCGGACGCGGAACGCGACGAGCTCGAGCGCCTGGTGGCGCCGCCCGACGACCGCCTCGACGCCGAGGCGCAGGCCGACCGCGCGCGGCTGGGAATTTGATCCGCGCCCGCTGCCCGCGCATCAAGAACCAAGCGCGCGGGCGACGGCGCAATCAAACAATCCGCGCCCGCGGCCCGCGCATGAACAACCAAGCGCGCGGGCGAGGGCGCAATTAAACAAAGATCATAGCCCGGATGAGCGCGCAGCGCGACATCCGGGGACTTTGCTCCCGCATATCCGCCCGCTGCGCGGGCGTCATGCGGGCTACATGTGAGGAACCATGACCGACACATCGACCGCCGCTGAAGCGACCCGCATCACCGCCGAAACCGAAGCCTCGCGCGAGATCGCGGCGACGGCGGCGCCGGATAATCCGAATCCGAATCCGGATGACGGAGGTCAGAGGTCAGAGATCGGAGGTCAGACATCGGATCCGAGCTCTGACATCCAACCCCGCCCCCGCGAAGGCGGGGGTCCGACATCCGAGGCGAAGCCGCTCGAACGCATCACCACCTCGGACCGCGGGCGCGCCGACATCGCCGCCCGCTTCAAGGAGAAGCGCGCGGCGCAAGGCGGCCAGGTCGAGTTCCACGGCGACATGCGGGATCCGTCGCAGACGTACGGGCCCTATGCGGCACAAGCGCCGCAGATGACAGATGTCGGAGGTCAGAGGTCGGTAGAGCTGGCTCCGGGGCAACAAGCATCGCACCCAGAAGAGGCCCAAGCGGATCAGCCTGCTCCTCCGTCCTCTGACATCCGACATCCGACATCGGAGCCGCTATCGCGGCTCGTCAAGGTGAAGGTGCACGGCCGCGAGGCGTTCCTGCCCGAGGCGGACGTCATCGCCGAGGCGCAGAAGTCGCTCGCCGCCGGCAATTTGCTGGAAACCGCGAAAGAGGTTCTCGCCGGCGCGCGGGGCCAGATGCCAGAGGTCGGAGGTCAGATGTCGGAAGGCGTTGATCCGACATCCGACATCCGACATCCGACACCCGATCCCTACACCGAGCTGGCGCAGACCCTGCAGCTCGACGGCGCCGAGGCCGCCGGCGCGAAGCTTCGACAGGCCATCGAGAGCGAAACGGCCAAGGCCCGGCAAGAGGCAGCGCGCGAGGCAGCCCGCCAGGTGCGTATCGAAACCGAGCTCGCCGCCTCGCAACGCGCCATGCAGACGTTCGAGCAGGCGCATCCCGAGCTTGCCGCGGACGAGTTCGCCCGCGATTCCATCACCACGCAAGTCCAGCGCGAGATCAACGCCGACCTGCAGGCAGCGGTCAGCCAGGGCATCCTCAAGGAGCTGCCGCGCTCGCAGGACGAGCGCAACGGCCTGCACACGCAGCTGCGCGCCTTCGGGGCGCCGGTGCGCGGCATGTCCGACATTTTCGACGCGGCGAGCGGCAAGTACGCGACCTGGCGGGGGGCACAACCAGCGCCCCGGCCGGCGACGCCCCAGCCGGCGCCCGCGTCATCTTCGCAACCGGCTGCGCCTGCCGCACCGCGTGTCGAGCTCTCGCCCGACCGCGCGCAACGGCGGGCCGCCATTCCCACCCAACCAGCCTCCGGGTCCGCTCCGCCCCGAGCGCCGGCGCTGACGCCCGAGCTCACCACGGCTCAGCGGCGCAGCGCGGCGGTCATGGCGATGCGCAAGGCAAGAGGCCAGATCACGGCGTGACTGCCGTCAGTGATCAGTCATCAGTGATCAGTGATCAGTGATCAGTGATCAAGGGGCATCCTTCTGATCACCGGTCACTGGTGACTGATTACTGATGCGCGGGCCGCCAGACAAACTCAGGAGATTCCACCATGGCAGGCCAGCTCTGGTCTGTCTCCGCGGAAGGCGGGTTCATGTACTCGGACGAATTGTCCGACGTGCTCCGTCAGCAGGTCCAGCCGCTCACCAAATTCCGTCAGCTGTGCGACGCGAAGGACGGCAGCGAGAAGGGCCTCAACCGCGGCGACAAGTATCACTGGAACGTCTACTCGACCGTTGCCACCCAAGGGCGGCAGCTGCTCGAAACCGACCCGATCCCGGAGTCGAACTTCACCGTCTCGCAGAAGACCCTGACGGTGAACGAGGCCGGCAACTCGATCCCCTATACCGGCAAGCTCTCGGATCTCGCCAAGCACGACGTCGTGTCGATCCTCGACAAGACGCTCAAGGACGACGCGCGCAAGTATTTCGACATCGCCGCCATGCTGCAGTTCGACGCCTGTCAGCTGCGCGCCTCGACCACGACCTCGACGACCTCGATCACGCTGGACACCAACGGCACGGCGAGCCAGACCAACAACGTCGCGCTCGGCACCGGCCACGTGAAGGCGATCGTCGACACGATGAAGGAGCGCAACATCCCGCCCTACATCGCCGACGACTACGTGGTGATCAGCCACCCGACCACGTACAGAAACTTCAAAAATCAACTAGAGACGATACATCAATACACGGAGACAGGAATCGTCTTTATTTTCAACGGCGAGGTCGGCCGCTACGAATCGTGCCGCTTCATCGAGCAGACCTTCATCCCGAAGGGCGGGGCGGCCAACCGCACCACGTGGGACCCGTACGCCGGGACCGCGCAGGCGTGGACCAACGCCCAGTCGTCATGGGCGTTCTTCATGGGCGGCGACACCGTCACCGAGGCGCTGTGCATCCCCGAGGAAATCCGCGCCAAGATCCCGGGCGACTTCGGCCGCTCCAAGGGCATCGCCTGGTACTACCTCGGCGGCTTCGGCCTCGTTCACGATGATGCCCTCAACGGCCGCATCGTGAAGTGGGATAGCGCGGCCTGACTTGAAGAAGGCGAGTAGCGAATAGCGAATAGCGAATAGTGAAGCGGCTTGCTGCTTCCCCTATTCGCTACTCGCTATTCGCTATTCGCGTTTTCAACCAAAGGGAAATTCGCAATGACAATCCCCGCTCACTACGCCAACCCGCAGGTCGAGGTCCTCTGCCTCGCGTCGACCGCCTTCGGCAACTCGACCACGACCTTCAGCTACATCGGCCCCAAGGGCCGCGAGGGCCACGTCGAGGACATCGTCGTCGACATCACCGCCGACATGGTGGGAACCACCACCGTGCCGGAGGTCGACGTCGGCACCGCCTCGGGCGACGTCAGCTACGCGCGCTACCGCCTCGGCTCCGCCGCCGGGACGGGCTACACCGCCGCCTCGACGCCCAAGCGGGCGCAGCAGGAGGCGTGGACCGGCAACCCGCCGATCGCGCTTTCCGACTTCGCCGGCCACGTGGCGCTCAACACGGCCCGCATCCCGAAGGACACCGCCTTCGTGATTACGCTCAAGGCCGGCACCGGTGGCTCGCCGGCGGGCACCGCGCGGGTCTACGTCGTCATCAAGTGGTTCTGAAACCAGTAATCAGTGATCAGTCGCCAGTGACCAGAGGGGCGCGAGCCCCTGGCGCCGGCGGTCTGATCACTGGTCACCGATCACTGAGGACTGAACCATGTTTGGACGCCTGCGCAACGTGCCGGAGCGGGTCGCCCCCGTAAATCCGCTCCCGACCAACGCGAAAATTTCCGCGACCGGCGATGCCGGCCGCGACGGCTACTCTTGCCTTTCCCGCGCCGATCGTCAGACCGGCATCAGACCCCCGGCAGGCGGCGGCACCCGCGTGGACTGGCCGCCGCGCTCGGACGGCGAAGACTACGCACCGTGATCAAGAGGCGAATACCCCCGGGTCGAAGAGCCCGGGGGGAATAGCGAATAGTTAAAGCGGGCACGCTGCCCTTCTTTCTATTCGCTACTCGCTATTCGCTATTCGCGCCTTCAACCCATACCAGGAGAACCACCATGGCAAATCGTTTCGGCAAGTTCACCGAGGCGCAAGTGAAGGCCGGCACCGACGCCGGCACCGGCCGCGGCAATCCGAAGGTGCACGAGAGCTCGGGCATCGTCGAGGTGACGGGCTTCCGCACCCAGACCATCAAGCGCGCGTACCCGCTCGACACCTCCGACATGGAGCTGCCGAACGAAACCGGCATGGCAGGCTTTGGCGGGTCGACGGAGAACCTCAAGCACTCGCTCACCGGCCCCTCCGCGGTCCAGGACAACCGCGGTGATGGCGATGGCGACGGCAACGCGAGCCCGTACATCCCGAATCATTGACCGAGGTTGCGCCACAGCGCCCCCTCTCCCCGTGAGGGGGTGTAGGCACTCATAACTCATTGATTTTTAGTAAAAAAATCATATCGAAAATGCCTGTGTAGAATCTGTGTAGGCCCTTTTGCCACTTTCACCAGAATCGCGAGATTTGGAGGGTGAATCGTGCTCGCGATGCGTTGAAAAAGCAAATCCTCCGGCGGCCACGCCGTACCTGCTCTAAAACGATGCGGTCAGCCCGGCCCGGCACCGGGCGCGCCCCTGTTTCCGGCCTAGGCAGAAGGCCGACTCAAGCCTAACCTTTTTTGTGAGGAATCATTGTCCAATCCAAGGCTTTAACCCGTGCGCATCGCACAGCTTTCGATCAAGAATTTTCGCGGCATTTCCGAAGGGAAATTGACGCTGCCGGGGCATGTCGTCCTGATCGGCGACAACAACTCCGGGAAGTCGTCCGTCATTGAGGCCATCGATCTCGCGCTCGGCCCCGATCGCATCAATCGCGCGGCGCCGATCGATGAACACGACTTCTACGCCGGCCGCTATCTCGACGCCGAGGGCAATCCGGTCCCCATCGAAGTCGAGGTGACGATCGTCGATCTCAGCCCGGAGCAGATTCGCCACTTCAAGGGCAATCTGGAATTCTGGGACGAGACCGCGGGCGCGCTCGTCGAAGGACCGATTGCCGCTATCGAGAATGCCACCGTCAAGGAGGCGTTACGGGTCGGCTTTCGCGGTTGGTATGAGCGCGACGACGACGATTTCAAGGCGCAGACCTTCTTCTGCTCGCCGCCGCAAGACAGCGGCGAACAGCCGCCGTTGCGCACAGGCGACAAGCGCCTCTGCGGATTTCTCCTGTTGCGCGCCTTGCGCACGGGCTCGCGCGCTCTCAGTCTCGAGCGCGGATCGTTGCTCGACGTTATTCTTCGCGTGCAGGAACTCCGCCCGAAAATGTGGGAGAAGGTGCTGGAGCAATTGCGAGTCCTGCCGGTCGCCGCTGACCCGGAACTCGGCATTACGCAAATCCTCTCCGGCGTTCAGGCCGCGATCCGGCATTTCGTCCCCTCGGAATGGGCCTCGGAGCCGCACCTGCGCGTCTCCGATCTGACCCGCGAAACTTTGCGGCGGACTTTGACGGTCTTCATGGCGACCGGCGCGATGAACGGCGACGTTCCGCACGCCGCTCCCTTCCAGCATCAGGGCAACGGCACGATCAATATGCTCGTGCTGGCGCTGCTCTCGATGATCGCGGACGCGAAACAGACCGTTATCTTCGCGATGGAAGAGCCGGAGATCGCTATACCGCCTTCGACCCAGAAGCGCATCGTCGACGGCGTGCGCAGCAAGTCCTCGCAAGCGCTGTTCACCTCGCACTCGCCTTATGTGCTGGAGGAGTTCAGTCCCAACCAAATCCTTGTGGTGCGGCGTGACGCGGCGGGGAAACTCTCCGGCGTGCCGATCGTGTTTCCCGCCCACATTAAACCCAAGGCCTACAGCTCGGAATTCCGGCTGCGCTTCGCGGAAGCCTTGCTGGCGCGCCGCGTGCTGGTGGCGGAAGGCGAGACCGAGACGGCGGCCTATCCCGCCGCGGCGCGGCGGCTCGCCGAACTCGATCCGCAAAATTATGCCTCGCTTGAGGCGCTCGGGATTGCGGTCTTCAATGCCAGGACCGACAATCAGGTAGCGGGCTTTGGCACCTTCTTTCGTGGCCTCGGCAAGAAGGTGTTCGCCGTCTACGACAAGCAGACCGATGCCGCGCGGCAGGCCGCGATCGTCGCGTCGGTCGACCATCCCTACGAAGCGCCCACCAAGGGCTTCGAGGCGTTGCTGATGAACGAGATGGCCGAACCCGCGCTTCGCCGCTTCGCCATGCAGCTCGTTGCCGACGGTGAATGGCCGCAACACCTCGCCGCAGAGACACCGCAGGCGGCGACGCCGCTCGCGGACCTCAAGAGCGCGCTCCGCAAATATCTCGGCTGGTCGAAGGGCAGCGGCGGGGCTGCCGATCTGGTCGGCATCTGCACCGTCGCCGAAATGCCGGCGACGCTCAAAACCGTTCTGGCGGCCATCAAGGCGATTGCCCAGCCGCCCGCAGCTCCGCCGCCTGCCGCCGCCGCGGCGTCGTGACGTGGAGGCACGATGCCGGACCTCAAACTGTGCGATCAGCGGAAGGCGTTGCTCGGTGCGGGCGGGCATCTGCTCGTGCTTGGCGGCCCAGGCTCCGGCAAGACCACCATCGCGCTCGTGAAGGGTGCGACCGAAATCGCAAACGGCGCTCTCGCGCCGGAACAGAAGGTTTTATTCCTCAGCTTCGCGCGCGCGACGGTCGCACGGATCGCCCAAGAGTCGAAGGTGCGGGTGCCGGCCGATGCGCGCTCCCGGATCGAAATCGGCACCTATCACGGGTTCGCCTGGGAGTTCATCCGCGGACACGGTTATCTGCTCACCGGGCACCGCCGGATGCGGTTGCTGCCGCCGCCGAACGCAGCCGGGAGGATGGCGGGTATCGCGCGCGACGATCGCCCGACCGAATTGAGGCGCCTGCTCGCCGAGGAAGCTCTGCTCGGCTTCGATCTGTTCGCCGGCCTCACCGCCGATCTTCTTGAGCAGAGCCCGCGCCTCTGCGGCATCCTGTCGGACAGTTACCCCATCATCATTCTCGACGAATTTCAGGACACGAATCTTGACGAATGGCGTATGATCGCGGCGCTCGGGCGCAACAGCCGCCTGATCGCGCTTGCC
>Ga0193751_1002037_pt1 | contig 12496 bp, 12 predicted proteins | sample L1c2metaG_FD_143050 | JGI IMG/M metagenome (GOLD analysis project Ga0193751, IMG submission 143050) | Soil microbial communities from a riparian zone of the East river system, Colorado, United States - L1c2 | ecosystem: Environmental > Terrestrial > Soil > Riparian zone | place: USA: East River... | reverse complement strand
GCGGCCACTTTTCGTTCAGACGGTATTCGAGGGCTCTGGTTCAAGACCCTCGGCGAGATCGGTTACAGGCGGGCCGTGTTGCGCGAATGTCCTCTCGACCAGCCGTTTCCCTCAGTGGTGCCACTTCTGCCACTCGAGGTCGACCTGCTCGACGAGACGCGCGTTGACGAATACAACTTGTTTCGCGGTGGCGCCGATTCAACTGCCGCGCCTCGGCGGCTCGAGGGAGGCGATCTTTGCTTCGTTGCCCGGAGCGAAGGGCGCATAGTCGGCTCGTGCTGGTCGGCGACGAAACGCGCATGGAGCGTGTATCTCTCGCGCGAGATCCCGCTCGCCGCCGATGAGGTCTACGTTTACGACGCGTACACCGCGCCTGAACATCGTGGGAAGGGAGTTCTTCCCGTTCTGACCGCGGAGATGCACCGGTTCCATCGCTCGAAGGGCATGCGGCGTGAGGTGGCAGTCTCGGTTCCGGAAAATCAATCTGTGATGACCTCGAAGATCGGCTACCGCAGCGTGGGGACGATGGGCTACTTCGCGCTCGGAAAATACCGTCACGATTTCTGCCGAATGCAGCCCGGAGCGGTTGCACCGGGCGAAGAACAGGGACGCGCTGCAAGCTGGGATCGCACAATGCAGGCGCTCGACGCGCGTGGCTATCACCTGGACGCGTTCCTCGCGCAAATGAAGCGGCGTGCCTACCTGTCATTGATCGAGCGCTGGGGCGGCGTGCCATGCGATGGTCACGTGTTGAAAACGGATCTCTTCGAGGAAGCGATGGGCCCCGATGCATTTCTTGAAGAGCTGGCAAATCCCAACTCGCTCCTATTGGGAATGGATGTATCGGCGCAGGCCGCAACACGGGCAAGGCAGCGCGATTCCAGAGGGCTCGCGCGATATCTGGTAGCCGACGCCTGCAACCTCCCACTCGCGGGCGACGCCTTCTCGTTGATCGTATCGCCATCGACGCTCGATCACTTCGCTGACTCTTCAGATCTCGGGGAAAGCCTGCGCGAGCTCGCGCGCATTCTGACTCCCGATGGGAGACTCATAGTTACGCTCGACAATCGCCAGAACATCTTCGATCCGTTGCTGAGGCTCGCGCACCGCGCCGGCCTCGTGCCCTACTACCTCGGCCATTCCTACACGGTGAAGGAGCTCCGACGCGAGCTCGAAGCCGCGGGTCTCACTGTAGTCGATACGACCGCCATCGTGCACCATCCGCGTCTCACTGCCGTTGCGGCAATCGGCATGGCAAAGCGTATCAGGTGGGGGCTGCCGATGCGACTCGTGCATGCAACGCTCTTGGCTGCACAACGGTTGCAGGACACACGGCTCCAATATCTCTCGGGCTGCTTCGTTGCTGCGCTCGCGGTCCGGCGTGGCGCCCAGCCGCCCACGCCGGCACAACCGCCATGAAGAATTCATTGCTGACCCGGCTCAAATGGACAGCGTATCTCGCTCGTCAGTTGCGCGGTCAGTCACGGTTTCCCTACCGGTCGCTGCGAGTGATCGAGCGTGCCCAGGAACGCCGCGTTCGCAGCATGGTAGCTCATGCGTACAATACGGTTCCGTATTACCGGGAAACGATGGACCGGCTCGGAGTTGCTCCGGAGGATTTTCGGGGAGTGGGTGACCTCGCGCGTCTCCCCATAGTCGAGCGCGATCAACTTCAACGCGACCCCGGCTACTTTCTGTCGACGGAGCCGCGCGAGTCACCCGATTTTGAAACCTCGAGCGGCGGGAGCACCGGCGCGCCAAGGACTGTCCGCTGGGACACCGCGGCAATTTTTCAGAACGCCGCGCACAGTGAGCGGGAACGCTCCATCATTGCCGGGTTTGTGGGACGCTTCTCACACTATCGAGAGAGTGTCATCACCACCCCTTTTGCTTCCGACCGAAAAATTCAGAACATCTACCGGGAGCGCGCATTGCTGCCATCGCGTGCTCTCCTCCAGCATCAGTATCTGTCGCTGTTCGATTCGCCCGAAACGAACGTCCGCCTGTTGAACGAATTCAAACCCGATGTAATTCGCAGCTATGGGACTTACTTCGCACATCTGTTCTCCTACCTGCACGCGACCGGAGTGAGCTTTCACCGTCCCAAAGTGGTGTTTTATGACGCTGCGGAGCTGCCGAATACGGCGCGGCGGCTCATCAACGACGCGTTTGGTATTCATGTACTCAGCGCGTACCAGGCAATCGAGGCATTCAAGATCGGCTTTGAGTGTGAGCGTCACTCGGGGCTCCACCTGAACGTCGATCTCTATCCGTTGCGGATCGTCAATGAGGGCGGCCTGGACGTTTCCCCGGAGGAAAATGGTGACGTGGTGGTGTCGAATCTCGTCAATCGGGCCACGGTTCTGCTCAACTACCGGCTTGGAGACATTGCGCATTTCCTGCCAGCTCCTTGTGCCTGCGGTCGCACATTACCGCTCTTGTCATTCATCCAGGGAAGAAGCGACGACTGGATCCGGCTGTCCTCCGGAGAGCTGATTCATCCACAAGCAGCTCGGACGATCTTCACGGAAGAGCCGACCATCTGGCAGTATCAGGTGATGCAGGAAGAGCCAGACCGGTTTCATGTGTTGATCGTTGGAGGTGATGACCGGGCCGAGATTCATGCGCGCGTGATGAGGCGATTTGCCGAGCAATTCGGACAGAACATCCGCATGCAGGTGTCATTCGTTGATGAGATCGCGCCGACGTCCGGCGGCAAGGTGAAGGCAGTTGTCTCGCTCACGAAGGCCTCGGAGTTGAGACAATGACGCGAGCCCGCGTGAACGCGTGGGTCCGAGAGCAACTTTTCGGCCCGATTGTGAAGCGTTCGTTTCCGGTTCTTTTCGTCTTTGCGTTTCTCTGGAGACGATTGCTGTTTCGGACGACGTTCATCGCCATCACCGGAAGCCTCGGCAAGACCACAGCAAAGGAATGTCTCGCGGTAGTATTGGGCTCGAAAGGAAGGACCTTCCGGTCGTATCGAAATCAGAACGCGCCAGTCGCAGTCGCGCTCAACATCCTGCGGACTCGCCCCTGGCACAGGTACGCCGTGATCGAGGTTGCCGGATCGGATCCAGGAATGATGCGGCGATCAGCGCCGATGTTGCGTCCCGATGTTGCGATAATTCTCAACGTTCTACGCACACATACGTTGGTTTTCACTGGCCTCGAGCAACACGCGATCGAGAAAGCCCGGCTGCTCGATGCATTGAGCCCGAAAGGCTCGGCAGTGCTCAACGACGACGACCCGTTAGTATCGCGCATGGGGGAGGGGAAAAGGTTCCGCGTTCATCGCTTCGGAAGCGGCCAAACTGCGGAATACCGTTTTGATACGATCTCCGCGCGATGGCCCGACCGCCTGAGCTTCGTTCTACATCGCGGAACAGTCAGCCAGCCGATCGAGACTCAACTCGTCGGCGCACAGTGGGTTGGGTCGGCCGCTGCGGTGCTCACCGCGGCGGTCGCGCTCGGCATCGACTTGAAAAGCGCTGCCGAAGCACTGAAAAAGGCCGAGCCGTTTGCGGCGCGGATGCAGCCAGCTCTGCTGCCGAATGGCGCAATTGTTCTCCGCGACGACTATAGCGCATCGATCGATACGATCGAAGCGTCGCTGTGCGTGCTCGAACAAGCGAACGTAGAGCGCCGAGTGCTCGTGATCACCGACATGTCCGATTTCGGGAGGAATAGAAAGCAGCGTCTAAAGTATCTCGCTGCACGAAGCGCGCAGGTGTCGGACGTCGCGTTGTTCATTGGCGAGCTCGCCGATTATGGAAAGCGCCGCGCGATCGAAGCCGGGCTTTCTTCAACGAGTGCGCTCGCTTTTCCGTCGTTGCGATCGGCCGCCGAGTTCCTTTGCGGAGAGCTGAGGGCGGGCGATCTGGTGCTGCTCAAAGGTCGAACCACCGATCATGCTGCGCGCGTTTTTTTCGCCCAGCTTGGTGATGTGGCGTGCTGGAAAACGGATTGCGACAAGCGAATGCTTTGCGATACATGCTGGGAGCTTGGATTGCCGGGAGATGAGTTGCGCCGCTCAACCCTCGTCCGCCCGTCTCACTAGGCCTGCTCCGGTTCAACGAGCGACCGATACGCACAGAATTTGCCGCTGACATCGTCTGGAATCTCTTCGACGAGCTCAACTGCGAAGTGCACACGGGGGCCAAGCACTTCACTTGCTGCTCTTTGGGTCTCTCGCAGCTGATCTGCCGTCGGCGCGAGTCGAGCAATCACCCGCATCACAACGAGATCACGCTGTACCTGAACTACTTGATACTGGTGCATCCAATCGAACCCGCCTTTCCATACTGCGGCCGCGAGCAGGTGTGGATGCAGCATGCTTCCGTCCGGCAGAGGGAAGTAATCGATCGTCCTGCCTTGGATTGCAGAAATGGTTGAGAACGGAGCTCCGCAGCGGCACTGAGCCGGGCCACGCGTGACGAGGTCGCCGAGTCGGTACCTGATAATCGGCATCGCTGCGAAGTGAAGGCTCGTTCCGATGAGCTCACCTGTCTCCGAGTCGTCTTTGTTCTCGATCTCGACAATGACGTTGTCGTCGCACACATGATAGGTGCCGCCAAGCGGGCACTCCCATGCGACCAGTCCGAACTCATAGCATGAATAAGTGTCTCGCACCGGAGCGTGAAAGGCATTTTCGGTGCGCTCGCGCACCGTCGGAGTCAGGAGCTCAGCCGTCGAGATAATCAGGCGCGGACGGATTTCAGTTTTACTATCTGCAACGTACTGGGCAAGGCGACTCAGAACACTGGGATAACCGGTCACCACCTCAGGAGCGCTCTCCTCAAGCAGCTTCGCCATTTCAGCGGCGGGCAGAGTGCTATCCACTCGAGTCCATTGCCTGATGCCAGCGAGACGCTGGAGTCGCCGGAGACTTCTTGCGAGCACCGACTGCGACACGCCGCGGAAAGAGCGTTTGACGAGCGCGGTTACGCGAACGCCGCGACTCAATCCCATGTCGTGTCGTACCCGCCAGAGAAACAGCGCGGGGAGCAGTTGTTCTGCGCGCTGCCGCCAGATCGTGAGCGGAATTCCTGTCGAGCCGTTTGTCTGCCGCTTGATGAGGCTCGAAGAAGACAATCCCCGCGAGATCATTTCCGATTCGCCGAGCGCCTGAAGGGTTGCCTTTGTCGTGACCGGGATCTTCTCGAGATCGGCGAGCCGCCGTATATCGCGTGGCTTTATGCCGGCGTCATCGAACAGACGGCGATAGTAAGGGACATTCTCGTACGCGTGCCGCACCAGCTGACGAAGACGCCGCTCCTGAAAAGCGATGATCCGCTCCTTCGATGTTCGGGGGTTTCGGAGGAGGCGAGGGAAGTCTGCGAGAACGCGAACCGCTGATGTCATTCGCATGTTCGGCGAAGATAGCATGACGCTCGGGAATTTGACTACCAGATGGGAGGACTTGCACTCCCATCCAGGCGCTCGCATGTTCGGCACTCACTCGTCACGGAGACCGACATGAATCATCGGGCTGCAATGCTGATCCTCTCGCTTGCCGGTCTTATCACCGCGTGCAAGAGTCCCGAGCAGAAGGCCGCCGAAGAAACTGCAAAGAACCTCCAGCAGGTGAGCAAGCAGATGGCGGAAGCGACCAAGAACGGAGGAGCAAACCTCGGCGACGCAATGGCGGCGATGGGTGCCGCCGTGAGCGGCGCGGCAAACTCGGGGAAGAAGGTCGAGACCGTCGACTACAAAGAGCTGAAGGCGCTACTGCCTGAATCACTGCCTGGAATGAAGCGGACGGATGCATCAGGCGAGAAGAATGCGGCGATGGGCATGCAGATCTCGAACTCCGAAGGTCGGTACCGGGCTGACGATGGCAGCTCGATGACGATCAAGATCACCGATATCGGCAGCATGACAGGACTCGCCGGAATGGCCACTTATGCCTGGGCAAGAACCGAGGTCGATCGTGAGAGTGACAACGGATACGAGAAGACTTCGACTATCGGCGGATACAAGTCGCGTGAGAAGTATGACAAGCCCAGCAAGTCGGGCGAAGTCAGCGTCCTCGTCGGCGATCGTTTCGTGGTCGAGGTGGACGGGAGCAACGTCGACATGGACGCGATCAAGAGTGCACTCGGCAAGGTGGATCTGGGCAAGCTCAACAGCATGAAAGGTGAGGGAGTTCAGTAGCTCGATGAGATCGCGCACGATCGTATGGGTAGCGTGCGGTATCCTGGGCATCTGTTGTCAGAGCGATGCCCAGGGGATTCCAAAGAGCCAGCTCGCGACGGTGTCGCAGATGGTTGGGCCGACACGAATCGAGATCATCTACCGGCGTCCGGTTGCGCGAGGACGTGATCTGTTCGGCGCACTCGTTCCATACGGGAGAGTGTGGTCGCCGAGCGCGGATAGCGCGGCGAGCTTCACGACTACGACCGCGCTCGACGTCGAAGGATCGCGTCTGCCCGCCGGTCGTTACGCGGTGTGGGCGATTCCCGATAGCGTTACATGGACCGTGATATTCAGCTCGAGGGTCCCGGTATTCCATCTGCGATACCGCGATGACAGTGATGTGCTACGCGTGCGTGTGGCTTCCCGGGCGGGGGAGTACATGGAAACGCTCGGATTCTATTTCCCGATGGTGGATGCCGACTCGGCCGTGTTGACTCTCCATTGGGGAAAGACAGTGGTTCCGATGAAGATCAGGTCGCGATAGCTCGCCTTACATCTGCTCGTCCGCGGTAGGACCGTAAAGGATGGGCACGGGCACGTCGAGCAATCGATAGTACACGCCGAGCTGCGCGCGATGGTGGATGAGGTGGTTGAGGAATACGGAGCGCAAAGCTCCCGGCTTTGGGAGACTGATCAAGATTCGGTCGCCCGCCTTGATGGACCATGTTTCGCCGAGCATGCTGTCACCGGCGCTGGCGAGTGCCGCATCGAACTCCGCTCGTCGCGCGTCGAAGAGCGCGAGGAGCTCGGCGGCGGAGTTCGCGTCGATGGCTGGCGGGCGAGTCGAGCGGTCGATGCCGACGGTGGTGATGATCGAAGTCCCGAGCCCGCAGAGACTCGCGACATGTGCTGCGAGCTGGCCGATCGTTCGTGATTTCGTGGGGGGCTTCCAGCTACCCTTGCCATCTGGAAATCGTTCGAGCACACGGCGGGTTGAGTCGAGCTCGTTGGCTGCGTCGCCCAGCACAAGCGAAACTGGCGAAGTGGTTGGTGTAGACATGATTCGGCGAGAGTAAAGGGTTTATGATCGGTCAGGCTGCTCGACAACTTGCGGCGGCGCACCGGATGAAGGCTTTCCGCCGTCTGGTGTGGCCACCTTGCTATCGTTCTTTCCTTCGTCCGCCCGTTTTTCTTCCCGTACGCTCGGCAGCGCATCTGCGCTGATCCATCCATTTTCCGCGGCATGCGCCGCGGCGCCCAGCGTGTCTTCGGCAAGCACGAGCGTCGAATGCGCGGCCAGCACTTCGTCCGCAAGTTTTTTAACGGACGCCGATCTCTCGACGGTGCGAGTCACATCCCTGATGTAAACGGCTCGCACGCGATTTGGAAACTCGGTTACGATCTGGCGATAGATCTCGGGATCGTGCTGCCCGCTGTCGCCGATGAGGATGAACTCCAGCGTTGGGTAAAGCTGCATCAGATTCCGGATCGCCGTTCCCTTGTGCGCGGCGTGACTTCCCGATGAGAGTGAGCTCCATCCGAGATCCCAGTCTCTAAGAATCAACGGCCCCTTCGGAATCTTCTGAAGGTCCATGAATTCCGTAATCACGTCGTGGATGTTCCACGGACTGCTCGAGACGTAGAAGATTGGATTCTTTTCATCTCCGCTGGCACCGTTCCTGAGCGCCTCGTAAAACGCGGCGACGCCCGGGAACGGAAGACGTGTGCGCGCATTGCCCAGCATTACCGTCCGCGCGGCCTGAAGAAAATTCGAGACACGTGACTGAATCACCGTGTCGTCGATGTCACTGATGACCGCGAAGCGCGCGGTAGGAGGAGGAACGAGTACCTCACCTGATGCTTTTACCGGCAGCGGCCTGGTTGCATCGGGAGCGGCAGGAGGAACCAGCTCCACTTTGCAGTCCTGCCACTCATCGTTTGTCGTCAGCGGCTCTGCGAGCTCGACCCACCCGCCAAAGAATCCTTCATCGTCAGCCTTCAGCTCGATGTTCTTGCCACCGTATTCGATTTTCACCCGGGCGAACGGAAGCGGATCGCTGTCTGCCCGGCGATATGTGTTGAACAGATTCCTGAGAGCCGAATCTCTATCGGAGCTCGCTCCGATTTCGCGCTTCTCGATGACGCGACCATACACGTAGGCACGGGAACCGTTGCCATATCCTCTGTAAGTGAGAATCTCGAATGGCTCGGTGCCAACGGCCGCATGAATCACGCGCGCAGCTACGCCGAGGAGATTCTTTCCCAGTCCGGCGACGAGAGAGCCGACATCGGCCGCCCAATCATTGGATTCGCTCATACTGTAGAATTACCTATGGCCGCTCCCGTTTCCACTCCTCCTGAAACTCCGCGCTCGTCGCTTCCTCCGCTGGCGATTCTCGCGGCGGGCCTTCTGATCTTCGTAGTCGCCGGATACTGCGCCGTCACTACAGTTCCGAAGCTCATTGGTTTCGGGCGCAGCAGCACGACGGTCACTCACGACCTTGTCGTGGATCGAATGCGCACGGTCGCCAAGCTGGTATCCAGCGAGACGACCGTCCGGGACGTGGTTATTTATCAGAACACCAGATACGGATCGACCAAACGCACGCTGGTAGTCGTTACCGGCCGTCTGCTCGCCGGAATCAATCTCGAATCGAACCCCAGTGTCCGAATCGATAGCAGGACAAAACGGATTGGGATCGAGCTTCCACCTGCGGAGCTGCTTGGTGTCGAGGTCATCGACCTCAAGACCTACGACGAGAGGGCCGGCTTGTGGAATCCATTCACGCCTGCCGACCGCGACTCCGTGCAACACCAGGTGCGCGCGCAATTGGTAAAGGCAGGGAACGACACCCAGCTGTTGGAGCACGCGAATCGGAGCGCAATCGAGCTGCTCCGCACGCTGCTCGCGCAGGACGGATATCAAGTGGACGTGACGATACGCGGGCAGCCGAAGCCGAGCGGCGTAGACCGGTGAAGCGTTCCATTCTCGCCTGTGTGTTTCTTGCCGGCTGCAGCGGCGGCAGCCCCGACAAACCTCCGGCTCCGCGGGGCCCGGCGACTCTTGAAAGCGTTGCAACGTCAATCAGCAGGCCATCGGCATGTCCGCATACCGGAAAGTGGGCGCTCTGCAATGTGGAGCAGCGTCTCCGGCAGTCGGGATTCGTCGCGAAGCGAGTGACCGGTCAACCTCCAAACCGTGCGGGCTTCAGTGTTACGCCGGTCGTCTACACGCTCGGCAAATCGCGTCTCGAGCTTTTCATCTACGACGACGAATCCGCGCTGGCGCGCGACGTAGCGAAGATGGATACAGTCACTGTGTCGCCAAAGGGTGTAACCACATCGTGGGAGGGAACGCCGCTATTGATTCGCGCCGGCAATCTCGCCGCCGTGCTCATTGGAGATAATCCGCGGCAGGCGGACCGATTGGCGCTCGCGCTTACAGCTGGCGCGCCGCAGCCGGGGTCTCCGCGGTGACAGGTCAGTCACGGCGGGTATAGATAGTACGGTTCCGCTTCCACGCGAAAGTGTGCGGAATCTCCACGCCAATGGGCCAGCAGTTCTTCGATCTCGTCGTGCTCCACGGCATTGCGCAGGGCGCGTGACCCCGACAGTCGCTCTATCCCTGCCTCCTGCCATTTGAATTCACGCGAATGTCGGAGATAGATCTCCCGCAGCAAATGGGAGGCGACTTCCACGGGGCGTATGCGGTCGCGGTCGGTCACGTTCACTCTGATCATCGGGATTGTCTGGCCGCCAAACTTTTCACCGCGCGCAACACGGCGTGTGACTACGGTGAATCGAGCGCCCGGTAATTGTTTCGCGTTCATAATACGCGCGATTACCGCGGCATCTGTGAGCCAGCGAGCACCGACCTGCTCGAGCGGCGCGTCGGTGCCTCGACCTTCGCTCACGTTCGTCGCCTCGAAGAACGAGATGCCGGGATAGAGCAACGCTGTTCGCGGCTCGCGAATGTTCGGCGACGGCTTCACCCAGTCGAGGCCCGTATCGTCCCACCACATCGAGCGGCGGTATCCCGCCATCGGCACGACGATGATCCTGGCGGTCAACAGCTTTTTTCCGGTGAGATATCGGGCGAGCTCACCGGCAGTGAGACCGTACCGCACGGGAACGTCATGGAGTCCCGTGAATGAGCGGTATCGCTTCTCGATCATTCCGCCCTCGACGATGTCGGCACGAATCGGATTCGGGCGATCGAGGATGATGAATTGTTTCCCCGCTTCCTTCGCAACTTCGGCGGCCAGCGTCATCGTCCACACGTACGTGTACATCCGCGCGCCGACATCCTGAATGTCATAGACGAGAACATCGACGTTGTCGAGCATTCTTGCCGTCGGCACCAGAGTTTCTCCATATAGAGAAAAAATTGGAACCCCTGTCTTCCGGTCGATGGTAGAGCGGATGTGCTCGCCGCCAACGACATCGCCCCGGATACCGTGTTCGGGGGAAAAAAGCGCGGTCAGACGCACGCCCGGCGCTTCATGGAGAAGGTCTATGCTGCTGCGTCCCGTTTCGTCGCGGCCGGTCTGGTTAGTAATAAGCCCCACGCGCTTCCCGCGAATGAGATGCACGGAGTCCCGCAGAAGAACCGAAATTCCGGGGAGAACCGGAAGTGCGATTGACCGATTGACTGATTGACCGGTAGACCGGGACAAAGTCGAAGTGAGGCCGAGGCTTGGGATCAGCAGAACCGCGAAGGCAAAGCGCTTTGGCATGATGCGGGGCGATGGTTTGTACATACATTTAATAAGCATGTCGACGACAACACCGACAGAAACTCCCGTGGCGGCCGATCCCGGCCGGCGCCCCCTCGATAGCGAGGTGGACGTCTACGGGCTGACGCATCCCGGCAAGGTTCGGCCCAACAACGAAGACCATTTCCTCATCTGCGCACTGCAGAAGCGGATGCAGGTCTACAATACAAGCCTGCCCGACACGTCCATTCTGGGAGGTAACGAGCGCATCGCGATGCTCGGCATGGTAGCAGACGGCGTCGGCGGAGCAGCAGCGGGAGAAGAGGCAAGCCGCATGGCGCTCGAAGGTGTCACGCGCTACGTGTCAGAGGCACTTCGCTGCTACTACATGGCCGATCCGGTGCACGATGAGGAATTGATTCACACGCTCGAAGAAGCAGCGCTCAAGGTACACAACGAGCTCGCCGAAGCGACGCGCGAACATACAGAGCTTCGTGGAATGGCGACGACGCTCACGCTCTGGCTTGGCGTGTGGCCCAATGCTTATGTGCTTCAGGTCGGCGACAGTCGTTGCTACACGCTGAAGGACGGGCAGCTGACGCAGCTCTCGCGCGATCAGACGATGGCCGAAGACCTGGTGGAGCAGGGAGTTTTCACCCGCGATGACGCCAAGCGTACAAAGTGGGCGCACGTTCTGTCGAGCGCGATCGGTGGTCCGCAGGCTGCACCGGTGGTGAGAAAGTTCGAGCAGGGGTGGGGCCAGGTGGGTTTGATGTGCAGCGACGGGCTGACACGCCACGTGTCTGACGAGGAAATCAAGCAGCGCCTGATGACGACGAAAACGGCACGCGAAGGATGTGAAGCGCTACTTCAGGACGCGCTCGATGCCGGCGGACAGGACAACATCACGATCATCATTGGCCGGACGGGACCGAAGCCGGCGAGCTGAGAAGCGCTCCAAATCCGTCGTGATGAGCCAGGGTGTGTCTGACGGAATGTCAGAGCCAAAGCATGATGCAGGCGATCAGCGCGCCGGCGTGGTAGTTGTGGCCTCGCTTGTCGAAGCGCGTGCAGACGGCACGGGTCGCGAGATTAAGCAGGAACGTAGGTCAACCTGATCACCTCCTCGCCAATCCGATCATAAGCCATAAGGCGGAGCGGCGGCCGGGGTCCGGCGAAATATGGCTTGCCGTGACCAAGCACGACGGGGTGCAGGTAGATTCGATACTCATCGATCAGGCCAAGTTCGGTGAGGCTTTGCGCCAAGTCCGGGCCAGCAACTTCGATCTCCCCGTCGCGCTCGGCCTTCAGCTCGCGGATCGCGCCCTCGAGATCATCCCCAACAAGTCTGGCGTTGGGGCCAACCGACTTCAACGTGCGCGAGACGACCCACTTCGGCTGGTTCCGCCACGCCGCCGCGAAGGCGTGTTCCTCCGCATTCCATTCAGGATGATCGTCGTCCCAGTAACGCATGATCTCATACATTTTGCGACCGTAAACACTGCCCGCTTGCCCCTGAGCCTCCTCGATGAAGTGGCGGAAGAGCGTGGGGCTTGGTGCAAACGCCATATGGTCGACGTAGCCGTCCAGGGACTGGTTCATTCCGAACACGAGCTTAGCCATGCCCACTTCCTTTCGTTACGCGG
>Ga0193751_1002036_pt1 | contig 12499 bp, 8 predicted proteins | sample L1c2metaG_FD_143050 | JGI IMG/M metagenome (GOLD analysis project Ga0193751, IMG submission 143050) | Soil microbial communities from a riparian zone of the East river system, Colorado, United States - L1c2 | ecosystem: Environmental > Terrestrial > Soil > Riparian zone | place: USA: East River... | reverse complement strand
CCATTGGCGACCTTATCATTACCGGAACAATCGCGTTCGTCATACCGATTATATTAGTCGAGATTCACAAATATATCGGCCGGCGTTTTTATCACCGTTCTACCCGTGCCAAAGCAGCCATAACAGAGGCGCAAAGACTAGCACAAACCGCCTAAGATATGGTACACTAATGGAGCTTTGGGGTGTCGCCAAGCGGTAAGGCACTAGTTTTTGGTGCTAGCATTCGGGGGTTCGAATCCCTCCACCCCAGCCATGAATTTATAGTTTTGTCAAGATTCGGTTCTCCGAATCTTTTCATATCTTCGTCATTCACTTCAACATTCTCCAGCTTTTCATTAGAATCGTGTATCATAAGCAGTATGAACAAAGCAATCGTGTCTCGTACGGCTCACATCGGCATAGCGGGCCTTATAGCCCTGGTTGCATACATTGCCGTGGTATATTTTTTCACCGGGCAAGCGGATAACTGGAATTTCTTTGGTAACGAAAACTGTAAAAACGTGGTGGGCGGCGCATTTTGCTTAATTGCAGGATTTGTCAGGATACTATTTAAAGTACTTACGATTGGTTTACCTTTGGCTCTGCTATTTTCGGGCATATACCTAAAAGTCGTGCGCTTTTCTTGGGCCGCATTGATATTAATTCCCTTAGGCGCAAACATTCTAGGGATCATTGCAATAGTACTGATTGGACAATATTTTAGCGATATTCCATTGAGCTTATTAGCGGCGATTATTCCGATCGCGTATTTGGCGGTTGGTATACCTGCTATCAGGAAGAACTCGACACCACTCGGGCGGCGGTGAAAAGTTTGGAATATAGACTGCCTCCCCAGTCATGAAATTATTACAGATAAGAAGTCGAGTTATTCTGCTCGGCTTTTCACTTTGTTTCAAATTCCAATCTGTTGCGGGGGTTCGAATCCCTTATGCCGTTTGGGCACGATTGGATAGAAGTACGCTAAATATGGCATAGACATAGAGCGAATGGCTTCTTCAATGATTTTATAGGCTATCTAAGTCAGTATGTCCGTACCGTATTGTTTTCGTTACTCCTACAGTTCTGTATGTTGTGAAAGTATAATTATTATGTTATAGTAATATAAATAATAGTGAAGTTCTATGCGAATAGATAAGGATCATATATTACCAACACCTGGAATCTCTTTTTCTTACGAAGAAGAGGTATTAAAGGATGGCTCAGAAGTCGAGACTGTAGTTGTTGAAAAAAATCCCTCCGAGAAGGAGAGTACTCCAGATACTCAGGCGGCATTAGGCCAAAAGGGGGTTGCCACAACAGTAGAGCTTACTCCATCCATCTCGGATAATGAACTCAATAATCAAGAACGCACATTGATCCTTAGGAATGAGTTTGCCTCTGCGGCATTAGCATCAGAAGTAGAACTGGTGCTGCAACCTTTGACGCACGATAACTTAGCAATAAAGTGGGGCATCCATAGTGGCACTGTGAATAGAATAGCGAAAATTTATCGAGAAGCGCACCTTGATGAAGAGTTCATCGTTACTAAGAATAAGGATTCAGGACGGGGTATAAGAGATACTTATAAATATACTCCTGAACAAGTAGCTGCCATGGAGGAGGAGGCTAACATTATTGCTCCAGGTGACAGTTTCGGTATGGACGATCTCATGGAAAGATGGGACAGAGACCGGAAAGCAACAAGAAGTCTTATACAATCTTTTCGGAACATGCACCCAGAAGAAGTTATCAAAAGTTATAGACGAGGTAATGGGCTTAAGCCCGAGATGCGCTTAACAGCTAATCAAGTCCAATTATTAGAGACGGAGCGTGCCAAAGCTCCCGAGAACTACATGAACGCCAACGACCTCAGTATACGGTGGAACGTTGTCCAGGGAACAGCCATAAAAAGAATCCGGGCTTTCCAGGATAGACACCCAGAACGTGAGCTAAAAAACTTCAAAGTAATAGGAGCGAAAGGATCCGCCGTACACCTTAGTCTCGATGACGTTGTCATGCTTGAGCAGGAGCTAGACATTATCCTCGCTGAATCACCAGAAGGTTGTAAAACCACCGATCAACTTGCCAGCGAATGGAATTTAAAACCGTATACAGTAAGAAGAGCAGCTAGGATTGTTCGCGCCGCCAACCCCAACGATACCTACTACATCATTGAGAAAAATAACGCAGGGAAGGGGATCACTGGCTACACCCCACTACAGCAAGAACACATACGAGATAGTCTCGGTCTTGACGCGAGGTTACCTGAAGGTAACCTGAAAACTGTCCCTGAACTTGCGGCAGAATGGAATGTAAGGGTCAATCTTGTTTACTATTGGGCAAATAAAATGGTTGAACAATATCCCGATCAGGAGTTGAAAGTCTACCTACCCCCCGAAGGAACCATGAGAGAAAAGATGTACTTAGATGAAGTCCAGATTGCGCTTGTGGAAGGTTTTAAAAAAGAGGCTGAGGAAGGAAGGGTTGGACAGGAACTAACCCAAGGAGAGGAAGGTCTTCGAGAAGACTTGACGAACCTTCTTCATGATCTAAGCGAAGGCCAGAGCCTTGAGTCGCAATATTTTCAATCACTTATAAGCCTCTTTGGAGCCGAACGAGCCGTAGATATCCTCTACCAACAACGTCCCGAGTATAAAAAGTTACCAGTTCCTTATGTCAAAAGCGCGCTCGCGGACTATTTGGGTGAGTTCTTACTAGTAAAGGGTGGTTTTTCTCTTGATAGTCTCGAAAAGGGCGCCCCATTTCTTGCACATGCCTCGTTTAAAGAAGGACTGACAGAAGTTATTAAGAATGACTGCTTGCGACTGTTAAATCATCTCAGCCGAATGACGCCCGACGAAGTAAATGCGAGTGCGGCTGCTGAATACATTGCTCATATCCGCCAAGAAACAGCCGATTTTTCCACCCCAGAGCTTGAAGAAATTTTAGGTGAAGTCGAAGCTTACTATCAACTGCTTTTTGAAAACATCCACAAACCGGATTGTTTTGTTGATCAGCTTGATAATGGAAGACGTTTCCCAGATATTAATCAGCGTATTAACGTTCAGGAAATCGCTTTCAAGCATAAGATGCTGATTGCAGACGACATGGGTACAGGCAAAAGCGCGTCGGCTATTATGGCCAAAGAAATTATTGGCATAAAACAGGCGCTTGTTGTTGTGCCAAGTAATGTCGTTTCTATATGGCAAGATTACCTTTCCGATAAAATTGGAGACGACGGTAGCCAGATAGGGTACTTCAAGGAGGGTCAGGAGCCAAGGGTCCTCATAGTAAACAGCTTGGAAGACCTTACGAATGCTTCGCCTGACGATTACGATTACATCGTTATCTCACAGGAACGCCTCAACGAAAATTATACGGATGCCCTGACTGATTTCGACTACGATATGCTGATCGTTGACGAAATGCATAAATTAAAAAACGTGTCATCAGGAAAACGCTCCGAGAATCTTATTAAACTTGCAGAATATATAGAAGGCGAGGGCAAATACCTTGCATTACTATCTGGTACACCCGTGCCTAATAAAATCGGCGACATCGCTTTGACGCTTAAACTGCTTTATCCGGAACGATTCGGTGACACCGATAACAAGAAGCTAGTTAGCCAAATTCTTAGTGGTGACATGCTCGACTTACGAGGCTTGCTTGTACCACGTATGCAAATGAAATCACTCGCTGAGAATATCGACATGCCTGAGCTTTACGAGACAACACAGCTTGTAGAACTATCGGATCAAGAGAAGGAGATCTACGACATCCTTATTGAAGAAGATGAGCTTTCTGCTTCGGAAAAACTTATTACCCTGCGCCAGTTTGCTATGAATCCTCGGATACTCGATGCCACACCAAGTATAGTAGGTTCCAAGGCCACCCAGGTAGGAGAAGCCCTAGGAGCTACCTTCTTGCAAAAAGATAAGGTGGTAATGTTTGTGAACGGATACATCGAGGGAGTTATGCGTGGAGAAGACACGATTATCCAGGACTTAAGTTTACCAGAAGACGTCGAGGTACTGACTATCGACGGCTCGGTGAGCAAGGAAAGAAGGATTGAGATTCAAAGTGAGCTACAAGCTGTGAATAAGAAAATGCTTCTTATTGTAAGCGGGCAGACTGCCGACACCGGAGTCGACTTTTCAGCAGCAGAAGCGGTGTATCACTATAACGAACCGTGGAGCATATATGATAAACAACAGCAAACGGCGCGCGTTTATCGGCCGGGCTTGAAATCCGACCTTGTAGTTCAGACATTCGTCACAGAAGGAACGATCGAACACGGTATCCACCAATATATCGACTCCAAGTATCACGCTGTCGAAAAACTATTACGCGGCGTGCCTATCTCCGAAGTAGAAAAGGGCATGCTACAACAAGCCGAAAAAGAAGCCGACCCTAACATTGAAGTTAGCCCGGAACTTGCAAAGTACTACTTCTCTTCTTGGGACAAAATGATGAAAATATACGGGCACGTTAAAGAACTCGGTGAAGAAGACTTTCGCAAGTTCCTTGCTCGTTATGATAAAGATTACGCCGATTCGTATGCAGACCTAGCAGGTAGCAGGAGTTACCAGGCTAACGTCAGCCGATTATCGGGAAGTATCATTAAAGAGATGGTCCAAGAGAAAAAACAAGAGGTCCAGAAGGTGAGGATTCTCGATATGGCTTCCGGGCCAGAGGTATTAAGGCGTCACGCGGTTGAAGACCTTGCTCCAAATGTAATAAGTATCGACATTAATCGACAGCACTTTAATGGCATTGGAGGCAAAAAGGCGGTTGGTAGCAGATAAGTCGGTCGACTATGCAAATCTGTCGCTCGCGTTGCATTATACAAGTTTTGCGCCAAGCAAAAACAATTACGAGAGGCTCGAAGTACTTAAAGAAGCAAACCGTGTGCTTACTATTGGCGGGCGCGCAACTATCAGTATGATATATTCCCTCAGTCTGACCGACGATCCGGTTTTTGAAGAAACAATGGGTAAGTTAGGGCTAAAAGTTGTTAGGGAATATACTGGCAACGTATCAAGTGGAAAGAACTTTGAGACCCAGGTTATCACACTTGAGAAAGTTCAAGATTGTTCTTCGGACGTGAAGACCCTCACAAAAGAAATTGGCCCACAGGGTGTGAAGGCATTAAAGTTCAAAAAAACAGATATGTCTTTACGTAACTCAAAGAAAATTATTAAAAACTTTTTACTAGGAGAAAAATCTATTGATGTGCAGCTGAATGCCGCGGATCAAATGGTACTTACCGAAGAAGAGCAGTTAACAGCTGAAATGGAAAATCTGAAGCAACGCTTCGGAAAAATTGAAGAGATTCCAAAAAGCGAGATATATCGTTCAGGCTTTTCTCGTATTTTTAACGGCAAGCGATACGTATTATTCAAACGGCTCGATACTGATGCTGGCGCAGTTGTCATGCGATAATGAGACAATACTCAGTAACTTATAGTGTTTTCTTGCAAGTGATGCGAGTGGATGTCGTCTTTGCTATTTGGGCTATCTGGCATTAATTCGTTCTCATTTCTGGAACCATCTCTGTATATTTTTGATTGATCCAAGCATTATTATAACTCTGAAGGATCAATGATCATTACTATACCCTTATAATATGTGAGGCCAAGTTGTTCTAATTTTTGTCCGACAAGGATGAAATTGTCAAACAAGGGGTTCCCAGCGCCAGACTCACGTCCCGCCATGGAAAATACGTTAGATCTTTTTGATCTAACGTATTTTCTTTCGCTTGAGATAAAGTTTGAACCCCCGATTTTGCCTAGGCAAAACAACAGGGAGCTCGGCGTAGTAAACAAAGTGAAGAAAAGCAGCGTTAGTTATTTCTCTGAATGCGCGAACGGAGGAGGCTTTAGTCAATATTCCTCCACCCCAGCCGTACAACTAAAAGTACGTTTTTGACATTATAATTGACTCATCATAAAATATATTAGTCCATAATCAGGCGCAAGTGATTGGGGAATGCAGTGGGTAAAGATATCCTAAAGCTAGTGGCCGTTTTGGTAGCAGGGGTGGCATATACCTTATTCGTACTTCATTTCGCACCCCACGAAATCATATGTCCCCCCTCGCCGGATGGGCGAGCTTGTAGAGCCTCCGACATCACCTTAACAATTTTGACGTGCTTGATCGTGTTGGTGGGAATCATAGTGGCCGCCGGGGTGACTAGCGAGCTGGCTCAAGGTATAAGTAGGAGCAGAGAAGTTGGCGCCGTTGCTTCGTGCATTGCTCTGGCCGTGGCTAGCATCTTGGTACTCTATTTTGAGTATTACTTGTCGGGCTAGTAGCCTGAACACACCAACCGTTCCAGGCTTAATGTGGCAGATGGCTCCGGCCGTTTGGATTTTAGGCGGCCGGAGCCTAGTAATTATGGACAGGGTCCCGCACCTAATGAGTGCGGGACAATCTGACCCAGACTGGCAAATGGATATCGTTGGCTTATGAGTAAAAAGAATATGATAGGCAAGCACTTTGACGCCATTGGGCTTAATCAAAACTCACGACCTTGTGAGTTTGCGCGTACTAGACTATCATAACCAACATGATAAACAAAAATACATCCGAAACGACAGAAAAAAAGTATCGTGCATATGACAACGGAAAACGCAATGTAGAGTATTGGGGTAGTGCTGATCGAATTGATACCTCTGGCCACGAAGATGCCAAAGAGCGACTTGTACGACTGTATCGCTCTGATGATTTTATGCAAAAGCTCTTTGACGAGCCATTCACTGCACGCAAGGATATCGAAGAAGCACAGCTAGAGCGAATCAGGGAGCTCGTCACCGATGCATGGAATATTCCGCTGTACCACGATAAGTATGCTGCAGCTGGGTTTGACTTACCAATGCTTCAAAACCTGGATTGGGATACTTACAACCGACTTCCGGTGGTTACCAAAGATGAATTAATTGACGCTTTTCCCCACAGCTGCATCAATCTCCGGTACAAAGATCAGATTGATACGGCAGCAGACACACTCTTCCGCACGCGCACCAGTGGTACATCCGGAAGAGTATTGCGCATTCTAGTGGACCCAAAAGCAGTGGTCACCGATACTTTACAAGGCCTGCGTCAATATTGGCTGCAGTCACAGCGGAGTTACACTAAGGGCGACCTGCATGCTTTTGTCTATTCGCTACCCAGTTGGATGACCGATCTGAACAAAGATTACCCGCAATTCTTTATTGATACCCTGTTGCCTCCCGAAGCAATGGCCGAGATACTTAATAATGAGCAGCCAGAAATCTTAAGCTTAAATGCGAGCAACCTTGCACCAATTATCCCCCTACTTACGCGAAAAACTATACAGAATTTGAAACTCGTTTGTTTACACTCAGAGATGTCAAGCAAAGACGAACGACAAGCCCTAAGCAAACAGCTAGACGGAACACCCGTTCTTGACGAATACAGCTCAGAGGAAGCAGCCCGCATCGCCCTCGAGATGCCCTGTGGTCACTATCATGTATGCGAAGATAACGTTCGGCTCGATGTGATAGACCCCGAAACAGGTGCGTTTGCCGAGGATGGCGCAACTGGTCACGTAGTGATTACTAATTTGCTCAATGAAGCCATGCCTTTCATCAAATACATGCAAGGAAACGACCTAATTACCAGTAGTAAACAATCAAAATGTCCCGACAGTATCACCTGGCGTCAAATAGAGCGCGTAGAAGGCCGCGCCAATGACGCTTTCGTGCGACCTGACGGTCAGAAAGTATTGCCAGGCACACTCCTTGATCTGACATACCAATGGATGATTGAAGTGGGAGGGCTGGATAATATTGAAAGTTTTGTGCGCGGATTTAGTTTCGTACAGGAAGCGCCTAATCTGATTCGATTAACGGTCGCTAATCCCGATTTTTCGGATGCCGCCTACCGCGAACCAGCCGAAAAGATACTCAAAAAGTTAGTACGCGACGTTATGGGAGATGAAGTCGAAGTCAAAATGGATGTTGTAGACAAGCTCAGCGAATACGAAGGCAAACGTCGCCCGATACGGAGCAATTTATAAACCTAGCCTACCACTAAATTCTCTCGATGGGCATGGTCAGGCAATGCGGGCCACCATGCCATCGAGGCAAGGCATCTGCCCTGAATGTATGAACAGTTATATTGTGCTGGCGTAACGCTTTAATCGTATGTTGTTGATTACCCGCATAGCTAATCACCTCACCAGGTCGTAGCGCAACTACGTTGGAAGCCTGAAAGCGAAGTTCTGGCAGTACTCGTTCAACCATGTGCTTATAAGGGTTAGCGGTGAGTTTATCGCCACCGACATATATAGGACTGTAGCCTTGCAACTTTAGAAAATCGACAAGCTTCATATTAAGGCGCTCCTCTTTGCCACTTCCTGGGTGGTAGAGAGTAACCCAACCGACATCTTCCATACGCTGTAGCAAACGTGGTTGCAAGGAGCTATAAGGGTCGAGGCCGAGCACGACGTTTCCCAGCAACGCGCTTTTACTGGCCTTCTCAAACCAGTATGGCACTACTAAAAACTTGTCTGTGTCTACCAGGGAAAACACGCTGTCCAAATGAAGCAATGATAGATTTGCGTTAGTAAAATTTCCATAAATGTCCTTACTAATACTAATTGCTGGCGGTAGATTAACGGCCACTACAAGCATGTCAAGCCGCTGGGCAAGCAGCCGAGCCGCGTTCTTTTCAGTGAGATTGTTCACGCCGAGTAGCAAAGTATTCTTGTCTTTGACAATCAGGTCACCACCCTGTATGTACACGCCTTCTTTGATGGCATCAAGGACTATAGGCAACGAACGGAATGGCTCAGAGCGCTCAAATATGAGTCGCGCCAGATGAGACTCGCTAAAACGATATTTATTAACAAAGTTACATAACACCAAGCCTTTAGGTGTCATAACACTTAAATCACGGCAAAAAAGGAGCATCCTTTGCGGGCTAAAAATAGGCACCAAGCGGTTAGTGGAATCCAGATTATAATAGCTTCGATCGGACGCGCCCAGTAAGTCCTCAGCCGTAATATCCTGGGAACGTACTTTGCCTTCCATATGTGTTTTGGGCATGGTTTCCAGCCATCCCTCCCAGTACTCACTTTTTTTGGCATCAGCTATAGCCGCGCTTAAAAGATTTTTCAATTCCAGCACCTGCACACCCTGAGTATGCAAGAGTTTCAGGAAAGCTCTGTGTTCTTTTGTTGCATTTGCGCCTAGGTAATCAAGAGATAGCGAAGCATTTTCCTCCTGAATAAGCGGTACGATCTTAGCTATTTCATTTCCTGGTGAGTGCACGAGAACTGATTTTAAAAGACCAATATCTGAATTATAAAACGTATGCATGATAATGTTCAGTATACACGGTGACCGCATGCCTACCATTCAACTGGGTGTTTAAATTGCTACACTACCAACGCTAGATGAAACCAAACTGTTAGCTATGAGAATAAAATAGCTTCTTAAAAGTCGAATCAGCGACGTGAGCAGCAGGCTTTTCTTATATCAAAATAAGCAAGGCTCAAACAAAGACTGACACTTTCTTCCTGAAATACATTCACTTCCTCTAACCAAGACCTCCACCAAACATGACCTGAATGGTAATGTATACCCAGGTAGTAAAAAGCAATGGAGAAACGTTGCTTTTTTGGTCGGGCGTCCCAAATGGTGAAGTGTTAGACTATAAGCAGGAGCAAAAAAATATGTCTACAATAAGTTTTAAAGCCAAACTGTCTAAAATCGGCTCATGGACCATCCTAAGACTACCCGAGGAGGCAAGTACGAAGCTTCCATCACGAGGCCAAACAATGGTTGAGGGAACCATCAATGGTTTTCACTTTCAAACTCCGCTCGAACCAGACGGTAAGTGGAGTCACTGGTTCAAGGTCAACAAAACCTTGCTAAGAGCCGCCAACGCTGCCGTAGATGACACGGTGACGCTAGCGATTAAGCCCATTAAAGAATGGCCTGAACCCAATGTGCCAACAGATTTGAAGGGTGCTCTCATGGCCGCCCCACAGGCGCACGCCCTTTGGCAGCACATTACGCCAATGGCGCGTTGGGAATGGATTCGTTGGATACGTGCAACTAATCGAAAAGAAACGCGCAAACGACGGATCGAGGTGGCCTGCTCAAAGCTCAAGGCCGGGGAACGAAGACCATGCTGTTGGAACCGTAATCTATGCACTGAACCCTCCGTATCAAAAAATGGAGTACTCCTCGAGCCGACTGAAAATAATATGACAGTGCACAAAGGCTGAAAAGGTTCTAAGCCGGTACACTCAGTCAAGAAAAAAGTTGAGCATTCGCTCGGCTTTTTTCTTGATTATAAACTGTGGCTTAAACCTCTGATTTTGCATGAGCAAAATGAACGCGATATTACAATGATATTTATGAATTGGTTGTCTATAGATTCAAACGACATTCTTTGGAGACTTGTACGTCCTTTCATTGGTCCTACTATCATTTTTATTGTTGGTGTCGTTACATTTTCTTATCTACTGAGCATAGGGAAAAGAAGCTTGAGAGTTTATATTGGAGTGGCATCGATCGTAGTTGCCACCGCATGGCTCACCATGAACTTCGTTAGATGAATCATCTACTTATAAGCTGAAGAACAAAGCCCCCGAGGTAACTCGGGGGCGTCTTCATTGTTTAAAGCCGATTAAGAAATAATGCGACATTAATTATCATGAACAGATATAGTAACAATCCAAGTATTATACAAGTCCCCAATACGCCAAATGCACTACGCTTCCAAGTAGGGATCGTCTTGTCTCTATTCTCATCGGTGCTATAGATGTCATCTATCCGATACATCAAAGGGAATACAACTATAGCGATGGGAGTTAATAATATAGTATTTATAGCCAGATTAATGCTATCAGCGCTCCATTGTCCGAGTAAACTAGGCAACAAGTTGATGCGAACTAACAGTGTGACTAATATTAGCCATTGATAGCTAGTGACAAGTGCCGACGTGAATCACTCTCAATTCTTGTTGCGAAATGCACCCACTAGCGAGAGAGTGTGTAAATTCTCCCTGAAACATAGTCACTATCTCTAATCATCAAAAATGGCTCAGATCCTTACAGACCTGGTCATTTTTCTATGCATTGAGGGTCATATGTGGCTATTATTCCACGAAATAAAAAATCGATATTTCAATATTGAGCCGGCTTAAAAACACTAGTATTGTAGAACTATGGCATGGTTGTGTCGAGGCTGTACCATCGTTAATTTAATAATAAAATCATAATTTGAAAGGGTGGTAGCAGTGAGTGTAGAGTTAGAAATTTTGGACGGCTCGCCAAATTGGTGGCTGAGTCCAAACATATGGACCGTTCCGGGCGATGATCCGAGCGGTACACCCGGCTTACCAATTGTCGGTGAACAATGTTTTTTATATGCGCGGGTAACCAATAATGGCAGCAACGCCGTTCAGGATGCGACCGTGCGTTTTTATTGGGCAAATCCGTCGGTTGGTTTTGACCGCAACACCGCCAACCATATTGGCGACGCCAATGTATCGCTGAATGGCGGCGAAACCCAGGATGTTTTGTGCCTGGTGCCGTGGATGCCAACGTTTGTTAACAATGGGCATGAATGCGTGTTGGCCGAAGCCTTTCATCCTACGTACGATCCTTTACCAGCGTCACCGGACTTTAATGTGCCCACCGACCGACACGTGGCACAGCGTAACCTGAGCGTACTGTTGATGGCCAAGGGTATGAAGATGTTTAGCCTAAGTTTCCAGGTATGCAATAGCTGGCGAACGGCACGCACATTCCAGGTGACCGCTCAGCCTGGGCGGACCGAAGAACTAAAAGCGCTTTTACCGCACTTGGGACGAACTTTACCAAAGTTTGGCAAAGGCAAGTTGGAACGGGTTGGGTTTGTGACTAAACCATGCCCGGATGAAGACGAGCGCAAACAAGCAAAACAAGTTATAGAACGCTTGGAAGTCAAGCCGAATACTTGCCTGGGATTAAGTGTCGTTGGCGAGCTGGAGGGTGAGGCGGCGTTGCTGCACATCGTACAAACTGCCGACGGCAAAGAAGTCGGCGGCCTCAGTATCCTTGTTGTCAGGGACACAGATGATGCAAAGGAGAGGAGGTAACATCATGGCTTTTGCAATTCAAAATCGCCCGTTTGCTACCGAACCAATTACTGGCATGATGCTGCCCGACGGCATCTTTGCCGCTGGTATCGGCAAGCAGAACATCAATGCTTACGTCCAAAATGACGGAGCCGGAGTTACTGGCATCCAAGTGTATTTGGAGAGCGTTTCTAATCCTAATATCGTGGTAACACCATCGACATTTTATGTGGCGGATGCTGCTCAGCACGCCTCGCATTTGTTTGCCTGGGAAGCGGACTTTTCGATGGCACCGGCTGGCAAACACTTTGTCAGCTTTATTGTGCAGACCGCGGGCGGTCATCAGCGCATCATTAAAAAAATCATGGTGGCGAAAGTTGGCTATGACCCAGTTGCCAAAGCTTTCACGGCGACCACACCAGAA
>Ga0193751_1002035_pt1 | contig 12502 bp, 10 predicted proteins | sample L1c2metaG_FD_143050 | JGI IMG/M metagenome (GOLD analysis project Ga0193751, IMG submission 143050) | Soil microbial communities from a riparian zone of the East river system, Colorado, United States - L1c2 | ecosystem: Environmental > Terrestrial > Soil > Riparian zone | place: USA: East River... | reverse complement strand
CTGGGCTACCGGGTCCTGTGCATCGACATGGATCCCCAGGCGAACATGACCGTCGGACTGGGGATCTCGCTGTCGGACGTTCATCATTCGATGGCCGACGTTCTGTCGGACGATCGGATCTCCATCGACGAGGTCGTGCGAACGACCGAGATGCCAGGCCTCTCGGTCGCGCCATCCACCCTGGAGCTGGCCTCGACCGAGGTGGAGCTCTTCACCGCCATCGGTCGCGAGATGATTTTGCGCGATGCGCTCGGTGGCTGGGCGGACCGCCAGTACGACGTGCTCATCATCGATTGCCCGCCGACCCTGGGACTGCTGACCATCAATGCCCTGGTGGCCAGCTCTCGCGTGATCATCCCGGTCCAGACGCAGTACTACGCCATCAAGGGGCTCACGTCCCTGATCAAGGTCATCAACACCATCAAGCTGAAGCTCAACCATGACCTTGAGATCCTCGGCCTGCTCGCCACCTTCTACGACGGCCGCACGGTCCTGGCCAGAGAGATGCTCGAGAACCTGCGCCAACTGGGCGACCACCGCGTCTTCAACACCATGATCAAGAACACCGTGAAGCTCGGTGAGGCGCCCCTCAGTGGCAAGCCGATCACCGAGTACGCCACCAATTCGGCGGCGGCGCGCGCGTTCCGTGATCTGGCGCGCGAGGTGATCGAACTTGGCTAGCAAGCGGCCCGAGATGCGGGCGAACATCCACCGGCTCTTCGACGAGGCGCAGGCGACTGACCTCGCGCCGGGCATCGTGTCGCTCATCGAATCGCGTGCGACCCGCGCCCAGATCCGCGAGGTGCCGGTCGAACGGATCCTGCCCAACCCGGCTCAGCCGCGGCTCTCCTACGAGGAGGATTCGCTGACCGAGCTGGCCGCTTCGATTCGCGAGCACGGGATCCTGCAACCGATCCTGGTTCGACCGATCGGCAGCCAGTTCGAACTGATCGCCGGGGAGCGTCGCTGGCGCGCCTCGCGAATGGCAGGCCGCGAGACGATCCCGGCCATCGTCGCGGAGTTCGACGAGGAGACGGCGCTCGAGGTGTCGATCATCGAGAACCTGCAGCGGGAGGATGTCTCTCCGCTGGAGGAGGCCGCCATGTTCCAAAAGATGACCGACCTCGGCTACTCGGTGCGCCAGCTTGCCCAGAAGATCGGCAAGGACAAGGGATACGTCGAGAACCGCATGCGCCTGGCGGATGCCCCACCCGAGGTGCGGGAGCTGGTGTCCCTGCGCAAAGACACCCTGAGCCATGCCTACGAGCTGATGAAGATCGGGGATGAGCGAACCCGCCGGCGGCTCGCACGTCGGGTCGCCGCTGGCGAGCTGTCCCTCGCCAGGCTGCGAGCCATCACCGCCGGCGACGAGGCCGAGCGGCCCGATGAGGCCAAGCCGAAGCGGCGGGCCCGGACGGTCGCTGGCCGCTTGGTGGCGGTGCAGATGGCCGATGACGCGCTCATCAACAATCGGGCAAGGCTCGCCGAGGCGATCGACGAGCTGGTGGCGATTCTTGGCCAGCGAGACCTGCTCGACGAGATACCAGACACCAATCGCGACAACCTGGCGCGCAGCCTGACGGTCACCAAGCTCAAGCTCGAGAACGCAATCGCCATCATCCGGGCGACCCGCGAGGCCTAGCCCTCAGGGCGTGTAGCTCATCACCTCGCGCTCCGCGACCAGGAAGTCGATCAGCTTGAGGCGCGCCTTCGGATCGATCTTGCGCAACCCGGCCACTGCGCGCGGCAGCTCGAAGATAGGGGCCGCCAGCTCGCCGGCCGTGTCGATGCCCACCACGTGATCTGGTCCCCCACCGACCAGGAAGGCCCGCTGAAAGCCTCGAGCGTCGAGCCCGCACACGGAGCAGAAGGCACTGATCGCGGTGCCAACGCCCTTGCGCTTCGCGAAGTCGATGAACAGGTCGGCGGCCCAGGTATCGATCTGCTGGTCGGTCTGCGCCGAGACCATCGTTCGGTATTCCCGATCGAGGGTGGCACTCATCGGCTTCTCCGTCTTGGAAGGCACGGCCAATTCTAGCCAGCACGTCGGAGCCGCCGGTGCGTTGACGCGCGCGAGTTGCGACTCGGTCCATCGTCTATCCTGCGGCCGTGATCGACCGCGCCGCCGACCCGCGAACCGAGGACACGATCGTCTACGAGCTGCTGCGCCGGGAGCGTGACACCGCGGACCCCTCGGTGGTCGGCACCGCCACCTTCCGCGGCGGAAAAGCCACCGTTGACGCGCCCGAGGCGGTCGCGGTCGCGGTGCGAGAGCTGCTGGAGCGGGCCTTCGTGGATCGAGTCCGGGCGGACGAGCGACCGCGCGGCTACCGTCGCAGCCGGCTCGGACAGGTGGACATGCTGGTACCGGGCATGCCCGAGCACTTCGTGGCGCGCCTCCGCGGCCTGTGGCTAGCCTATCCCGATGGTTCGGTGATCACGGCACGCCCCGCACCTGCCGGGCAGCGCCCGCCCTCGTCGCAGCCGACACTCCCCGACCTCAGCCAGTCGGGGTCCCCTGTCACCGACCCGACCGTGCGCCGTGGCACCCTCACTGAGCGCGACGAGATCCTGCACGCCCGACCGCTGGTACGTGGCAACGACCCGATCAGCGGGCTTCGTCCGGTCGCCGAGCGCTCAGTGGCGCGCACCGATTGCGGCTGGATCGCCTGAGAACATAGAATTACACAGATTCCTCAGCGCGGCACGAGCCGGCTGCAAGTGCCGGATGGGGTCCGCTATCATCGGCCGGTGAGGATGCGGCGCTTCCTGATCCTGCCAATCGGCATCGTGGCCGTCGCGATTGCCTACTACCAGCTCAGCGGCCATGAGCCTTCGGGCTCAGTGCTCCTGCTCATCTGGGGCGGTGCCATGGGGGTGATGGGCTGGATCCTGCTGCCGACCGTCGACAACGTCGGCCCGACCGCTCCCGTGGACCCCGACTTCGAGCCGAAGCAGGACGAGGCCAACCGGTTCGGGGCATGATGATGCCGGGCAACTGTGGCTGCCCTGGCGGGTCACCCCGCCAACACAGGTACCCGGCTCACCTCTGCTAACGGCTGATCGCCGCGTTCGTTATTCAGCCCGCAGGATTCAGCGGGAATCTGCGGGATCAGCGGATTCCGGTGTCGTAGCTGACCTGGACCTCGGTTGTCGGTTGGCCGGCCTGGACGGTGAAGTCGATCGGAGAGGCCGTTCCCATGAGCCCCTCCACAGGCTGCGGCACGAGCCGGTACGCACCCGGCGCCAGCTTGAGGGCGAAGCTGCCATCCTGCCCCGCTGTCACCCGCGCAACCTCACGACCGTTCGCATTCTGGATCACGAGCACCGCGCCGGGGACCGGGCGCTCCGCGCAGGCGGGGTCGGGAGGATTGGTGACGACCGGGCATGTCGGGCCTGCGCTCACCTTGCCAGAGACCCCGCTGGCCGCGGGCAGCGGGTCGCCGGTGTCATGGATCAGGGCGATGGTGCCATGCCCGCTGACGTGGTAGGTCCATCGATGCTCGTTGATGCAGCCCGCCGGACAGTCGCCCCAGCCGATGCGAATCAGCACGTCCCACCCACCGCCGGAAGCGGCGACTTGGTACCAGGCGGCCTGACCGATCACGCTGTCGTCACGCGCGGCGATCCCCGCGAAGCGCTCCTGCTGGCTGAGCGCCAGCCGAACGGCCTGGTCGGCGCTCATCAGGTGGCCACTGCCGCCGCCGGCGCAGGCCACCAGGACCAGCAGCACGCCGGCCAGGACGACGGCGAGCCGCCCCGGTGATCGGTGTCTCATGTTCATTGGACGTGCGTGGACCCGTTCCAGTTCCGCGGACATCGGGCAACGATAGCCGTTAGACTCGCCCCCGATGCTTGCCGGTGGGTCCCTCTTCCGACGCCATCCGCGCAACCCGATCATCACCGCCGCCGATCTTGCCTACCCGGCAAATACGGTCTTCAACCCGGGCGCCGCCGCGATCGACGGTGAGACGGTCCTCCTGATGCGAGTGGAGGACCTCCGCGGGATCAGCCACCTGACGGTGGCCCGCAGCGCCAACGGGGTCGATGACTGGCGGATCGATGCCGAGCCCAGCATGCGCTCGGCCCCCGATCGTCATCCCGAGGAGCTGTGGGGCATCGAGGACCCCAGGCTGACCTGGCTGGAGGAGGAGCAGGCCTGGGCCGTGGCATATACGGCGTACAGCAAGACCGGCCCCCTCGTCTCGCTCGCGTTGACCGATGACTTCCGAACGTTTCGCCGCCTCGGTGCAGTGCTGCCGCCCGAGGACAAGGATGCCGCGCTCTTTCCGCACCGAATCGATGGCCGATGGGCGATCATCCATCGCCCGACGCCGGTGTTCGGCAAGGCCAGCATCTGGATCTCCTACTCACCCGACCTGCGCCACTGGGGCGAGCTGACCCTCCTGCTCGAGGCCAGGGAGGGGTCCTGGTGGGATGCCCGCAAGGTTGGGCTCGGTCCCCCGCCGCTGGAGACAGCGGAGGGCTGGCTGGTGATGTACCACGGGGTTCATCAGACCGCGGCGGGCGGCCTCTATCGGGTCGGCCTGGCGCTCCTCGACCTCGCCGATCCACGCGTGGTGCTGCGACGGAGCGATGAGTGGGTGATGGGGCCTCGGGAGCCCTATGAGCGTGAGGGGGACGTGGGGGGCGTGGTCTTTCCCTGTGGTTGGGTCCTCGACGAGGCCGTCGACCAGCTGCGCGTCTACTACGGCGCGGCCGACAGCACGGTGGCGCTGGCCACGGCCAACCTCTCCGAGGTGCTCGACTATCTGCGAGAGTGCCCGGTGCCAGAGCGGCGAGGCGTCCCTGGGGTCTAGCTTGCGGCGAGGCTCGGTGTGGCGTGCATCGCGGTCGTTGAGACGTTCCTCTTTGCTGTCCGCAGCTGGCGGATGCGTTCCGCGGCAAGCAGCCAGGCAAGTGTCGACTCCGCCCCGCAATTGGGATTGACCCCATCGGGACCAAGCCCGTCGTGGCAGGCGCCGATCAGCGGCTCGGCGAGGCGGAGGCCCAGATCGTTCGAGCCGAGTAACCAGGCATAGGCGCGCTCCATCTCGACGGCGAAGCGCTCGTCGCCGGATGCGAGCAGCGCGGCGCGCGCCGCCTCCAGCAGCGAGACGGCCTCGATCGGCTGCTGATCGAAGCGCGCCGGCGAGTCGCCCCGCGGCCACCAGCCACGGTTGCCGATCGGGGAGAGGTGTCCAGTCGGGGACGTCTGGGCGGTCAGCAGCCATTCGAGGCGGTCCATGCCGAGGGCCACCCAATCGCTCCGCTCAAGTGCCTTGCCGGCCGCGATCAGCGCCTGCGGCAGGACGCCGTTGTCGTAGGTGACCACGGCTTCGGGCCACGGCCATGCGGAGGAGGCGCCCGCAGTTCGCTCGAACAACCCGGATCCGATGCGGACGATCGCGTCCTCGACCCCCGGCAGATCGATCTGGCTGAATGCGGAAGCGCAGCCGAGCAGCGCGTAGCACTGCGGCCGCAGGTTCGTGAAGCCGAGCGCAGCCGGCAAGGCCCGCTCGAAGAGCGTCGCGGCGGCCGCGACCAGCTTGCCGTCGTGGGACTGGGCCAGCAGGTCGCCGAGCGCCTGCAGCGCCCGAGCGTGGGAGTCCGCCGACCCGAAGGCCTCCAGCCATTGGCCATCCGCGGCCCGGAAGTTGCGGAAGCGACCGGCGCCCGGTTCAAAGGCCTCCTCGAGAAACGCCATGCAGCGACGGATGGCGGCAGGCACCACCGGGCCCGGCACCTCTGTGGCGTGCAGCAGATGGACGGTCAGCGCCCGCGCGACATCATCGGTGCAGGCTCCGTGCTGGGGGTCCGGAACCAGGCCAATCGCGTGCTGCATGATGCCGATCCCGCTGTCGAGCCGATCGAGATGCCTTCGGGCGACCCCCACCAGCGGGGCCCGTAGCCGATAGCCAGGCCGCGAAGGTCGGCGGTCGGTTGAGACCGAGACTGGCACCGGCATCGGTTGCGGAGAGGCAGGTGCCTCCAGCGCCTCGGAGAAGAGGGTCGCGTACTGCGCCGCGACTGACGGCCAGGCGGCCAACGTCGCGTGGGCATGCGCACGCGCCCCCATGCCGGCCCGCAGGTCCGGATCGGTGAGCAGAGCTGCAAGCTGCGCTGCCAGCGCCGGCGCGTCGTTGAATGGCACGAGGGCGCCGCGCCCGTCGCCCAGCAGCTCCCTGGCGTGCTCGTAGGGGGTCGAGATGCAGGCGCGGCCCGCCGCAGCGGCCAGCGAGAGGGTGCCAGATGAGACCTGCTCGGCATTGCCATACGGCGTCACGAAGATGTCGCACGCCTGTAGCCAGCCGATCAGCTCATCGGCCTCCACGAATTGGTCGACGAAGACCACGCGTTCAGTCAGTCCCAGGCGTTCGACCTGTGCGACCAGCGCACGGCGATAGCGCTCGCCGTGTCGACGCCTGACCTCCGGGTGCGTTGCCCCCAGGATCACAAAACGGGCGCTCGGCGCCTCGTCGCGGATCTCGGCAAGGGCATCGATGACGAGCTCGAGTCGCTTGGCGGGGCCAAGGAGCCCGAACGACAGGATCATCGGCTCGTCCGGGAGACCCAGGCGACGGCGCGCGTCCAGTGGATCGACCAGCGGGATGGCTGGGACCCCATGCGGCACTACCGCCAGCTTGGCGTCGTCGAGCGCGTAGATGGTCCGTACTCGAGTGCGGGCAAGCTCGCTCATGACCACCACCCGGGCAGATCGGTCGACAAGCTCGGCCAGGATCGAGCGCTGCAGCGGGTGCGGGTGCTCGATGACGGTGTGGAGGGTGGTGACCACCGGCATCGGAAGGCCCTCGAGCAGATCCAGCACCCCGCGACCCGACGGTCCGCCGAAGATGCCGTACTCGTGTTGCAGAGAGACGACCTCGACGCCGGCCGCCGCGAGCGCAGCACCCGTCTCCCGGTACGCCTGCCGGTCGCGGCGCAGCCGGAGCGTCACCTCCGGCGGATAGCTGCGCGGGTCGCCGCGCCCGTGATCGAGCGCAACCACATGCGGCCAACCCTGCGGATCGCCCGCGGCCGCCTCGACCATGGCGCTCCGCAGGTCGCGCGTGAAGGTCGCGATCCCACAGCGACGTGGCGGATAGGTGGCGATCATCGCCAGCTTTGGCTGTGCTGCGGAACTCGTCACGGCATCCGGCCTCCTGTTCGGACGGGGAGGCGCGCGTCGGACGCTGCGCCGCCCCGCGGGGTTGGGCGTGGTTGTCCGCCATCGAGAGCCGGATGGGCTGGCTCCGGCGGTAGGACTCGAACCTACGACCAAGCGGTTAACAGCCGCCCGCTCTACCACTGAGCTACGCCGGATCGGGTACCGGCCCCGTCTGGCGGGGTCTGTCGGCTGCCTCGATGATAGTCGCCGGTCCCCTGACTGGTCAAAAACCGGACACTACTCAAGGTAATCCTTGAGCTTGCGCGAGCGGGAGGGGTGGCGCAGCTTGCGCAGCGCCTTCGCCTCGATCTGCCGGATCCGCTCACGTGTCACGTTGAAGTCGCGGCCGACCTCCTCGAGGGTCCGACTGCGCCCATCTTCGAGGCCGAAGCGCAGCTGAAGCACCCGTCGTTCGCGCGGGGTGAGGCTGTCGAGCACTCCCTCCACCTGCTCCTTGAGGAGCTGGTGGCTGGCGGCATCGGCCGGCGCCACGCTGGCAAGGTCAGGAATGAAGTCACCCAGGTGGGAGTCTTCCTCCTCGCCAATCGGCGTCTCCAGGCTGACCGGCTCCTGGCTGACCTTCATGATCTCGCGCACCTTCTCCGGTGAGACGGTCTGCGGCCCGGCCGCCTCGCGCTCATCGGTCTCGGCCTCGGTCGGCTCCCGCTGCAGCTTGTCACGCAGCTCGCGGATGATCTCGTCGCGGCTCATGCGCCGCGCGATCTCCTCCACGGTCGGTTCGCGGCCGAGCTCCTGGAGCAGCGTGCGGCTGACCCGGATCAGGCGGTTGATGGTCTCCACCATGTGGACCGGGATGCGGATGGTGCGAGCTTGGTCGGCGATGGCCCGCGTGATCGCCTGCCGGATCCACCAGGTGGCGTAGGTGCTGAACTTGTAGCCCTTCTCGTAGTCGAACTTCTCCACCGCGCGGATGAGACCGATATTCCCTTCCTGGATCAGGTCGAGGAAGCTCATGCCGCGACCGATGTACTTCTTGGCGATGCTGACCACCAGGCGCAGGTTCGCCTCGGTGAGCCGCTTGCGAGCATCCACGCTCTGTTCGACCAGGCGCCCGGTCCGCTTCTCGAGAGGGACCTCGGGCGGAATCGTCGGGTCGTAGCCGAGTTCGTGCAGATAGGCGGCATCGTTGCCGTCCTCGATGTAGGCCCGCACGATGCCCTGCGCAGTTTCCCGCGCCCAGCGCTCCAACTCCGTGAGCTCGTCGGCCCCGGCGTGGTCGAGCGCCCGGAAGCGATAGGAGTGGCCGAAGAGGACCGCCTGCTTGACTCCCTCGAACGGGTCTTCGGCGATCAGCTTGGCAATCGACTCGGCGTTCATGATCCGTTCCCGCGCCTCGTCGTCGAGGTCCGGGGCGCGCCGCGCCTTGGCGAACTTCACCGCAGGCGGGTCAATCGTCTCCTTGCGCGCCTTCCACCAGTCGATGGCGTCTCGCGTCACCCGGGCCGACTCCTTGGGCAGGTCGAAGGCGCGCATGGCGGCCATGGCCCGCGCCTTCGGTTCCGAGGAGACGCTGACCCAGGTGTACAGGTTGACCAGGGCACGGGCCGGATCCTCGACCGCGAGCTCGCCGAGCTCGATCGCCTTGGCCAGCACGACCTCTTCCTCAGCGGTGAGGAGGGCAACCTTGCCGATCTCCTTGAGGTACATACGGACCGGGTCGTCGATCCCGATCAGGTCGGCGGCGAGTGCCTCGAGGTCCTCCTCGACCCCCTCCGCCTTGGTGACCGCAACGACCTCGTCCTCGTCCACGCCCGCCTCGGCGATGAGGGTCGGGTTGTTATCGGCGTCGAGCACCTCGACTCCGCTCTCCTCGGCCGCCGCGTACAGCTCCTCGATCTCGCCGAGATGGGCTTCCGGCTGGGGCACGGCCTGCAGGATCTGGTCGTGGGTGATGAACCCCTCCTCCCGACCGCGGGTCAGGAGCTCGTCGAGCGCCGCCCGCGAGGCCGATTGAGCCCCGTTGGCCTGGCCGTCGCCGGATGGGCGGCGGCGTGGCGCTCTCGGCTTGGGAGTCGGCGCCGGAGTTTCGGTCTTCTCGGTCTTGATCTTGGTGGTTGCCATGTTCAGCTCCTCAGTGAGCCGGCTGTCTCGGCCGGTTCGAGCTGGATGATCCGTTGCTCAATCGAGGCGAGGCGTCCGACGTCCTCGTCCCGCTGCGCCTCTTCGAGCAGCAGGCGCCCGTCACGCATCGCCTCCTCGATCCTGGCCACGCGCAGCCGCAGCAGGACCACTCTCAGTCCGTCGCGCGCCGTCGCCGCGTCGGCGGGATCGCTCTCGGCTCCCGCCGCCATTCCCGCCAGGAGGTCGCGTGCCAGCGCGGCGGTCGCAGGGTCCAGCTCGGCGACGAAGGCCTCCAGGTCGCTGGCGGTGCCACCCCCGGCAAGCACTCGATCGCGCCACGCGAGTGCCAGGCTGGTGGCGACCGCGTCGCGGAAGGGGAGCTGCGCGTCGGCCCCAAGCCCGGTCACCAGAGCCGGGTAGCGCAGCAGCAGGCCAAGTGCCTCTGCCTCGAGGGGACCGAGTCCCGGCGAGATGTCCGGCCCGGCCGGCGCACCAACCCGCAGCGGCCGCGTCAGTCGGCGCACCGGCTCGCGCGCCAGCGCTTCGACGAGCACGCGTTCCTCCACATTGACCAGTCTCGCGAGGCTCTGGACGTAGAGGCTGCGCTCGACCGGGTCCCCCACCCTCTTGAGCAGAGCCAGCACCCGGCCGGTCAGCTCGCGCTTGCCCGACACGCTGTCGAGGTCGACTTCGGCGGCGGTCTTGTCAATGAAGTACTCGATCACCGGCTTGGCCGATGCGACCGCAGCGCGCCACGCCTCGGGATCGTTTCGAATGAGCTCGTCGGGGTCCTTGCCGGCGGGGATCCGTACCACACGCACCTTGCTGACGCTCTGGTCGGGGCCGAGCTCCTCCAGCAGCCCGCGCTGGGTGGCCGCCTCTCCCGCCAGATCCACGTCGTAGGCCAGCGCCACGGCATCGGCATAGCGGGTGGCCAGCTCGATCTGGCCCGCCGTCAGCGCCGTGCCCAGGCTGGCAACCACATTGCCGTAGCCGGCCTGGTGAGCCGCCATCACATCGGTGTAGCCCTCGACGATCACCGCCAGCTTCTCGCGACGAATCGCGGTCTTCGCCAGGTCGATGCCGTACAGGGTTCGGCTCTTGTCGAAGAGCGGCCCGGACGGCGAGTTGAGATACTTCGGTCCATCCGCACCGGGCATGATCCGACCCCCGAGCCCAACGGCTCGTCCGGACGCGTCGCGGATCGGGATGATGATCCGTCCACGGAACTTGTCGATGACCCCGCCTCGGTTTGATGGCGAGGCGAGCCCGGCGCCGATCAGCTCCTGGTCGCTGAAACCACGCCCGATCAGCCGCTTGGTGAGCGCATCCCACGTGTTGGGGGCATACCCGATCGCGAAGCGCTCGAGCGTCTCGGGACTGAGGCCGCGCTCCTCAAGGTACGCACGGGCAGCCTCCGCCTGGGGGGTCTGCAGCAGGACCTCGCGGTACCACGCGATCGCGGCCTCGAGCGCCTCACGCAGCCTGCGACGCTGCCGATCCTCTTTCGCGCTTCGCTCGGAGAGCTCGACGCCGGCCTTCTCCGCGAGCCGGGACAGGGCCTCTCGGAAGTCGACTCCGTCGCGACGCATCAGGAAGGTGAAGATGTCACCCCCCTCTCCGCAGCCGAAGCAGTGCCAGCTCTCCCGATCAGGGCTGACGATGAACGAGGGGGTCTTCTCGGCGTGGAACGGGCAGAGTCCCTTGTAGGCCGAGCCGGCGCGCTTGAGGACGACCGTCTCACCGACGACGTCCACCACGGGAAGCTTCGATTTGATCTCGGCAGCGATGCCGGAGGAGGTCATACGGTCAGTGAGTCCTGCGCCATCTGACGCGTTGTCAAGGGCTTGTCAAGGGGGATAGCTGCATTCTAGCGCAAGTGTCAAGCTAAGGACGGGTGGGGCTCGCAGCAGCTCGACCCGGGCCCCGTGCTCGACAACCCGTTCTACACTCCTCCAGATCTCACCGCACGATACCGCACCCCAGACGGATCGGAGGAGTCCCACGGCGACCTTCAGGCCTTCACCCTCGATGCGCGAGACCGACATGCTGCGCGAAGCCTTCGGCGACCTGCATGGGCCCCGGCTGCATGGATTTGCCCAGCTCGTGGCCCTGGGTGATGCGCAGCGCGCCGAGCGTGCCGCCGGTATGGCGCTCAACGCCGGGGAGGCGCATGCCACCGCCCTGCGGCATCCCGAGCGCGCGGCGGCCTGGCTGCGGGCCCGGGTATTGAAGTCACTGCGCGTGCGAACCAATGGCCCCTCGGTAACGGCGGCAACCCGTCGAGCCAACCTTGCCGCCCTTGGCGTTGAGGGCCCGGCCTTCGACGGGCTCGCGGCGCTCTCGGCCACGGAGCGAGCCGGGCTGGTGGCCTCGATGATCGAGGGCTTCGAGGCCATCGACATCGAAGCGATCCTGGAGATGAGCCCCACCGCCGCCCGTCGGATCGCCGCGCGCGCCACCGCTCGCTATGCGTCGACGGCCACCCGGGTCGCGCCAGCCGCGAGCCGGCCAGCTCAGGGCAGGCTGGCGCAGCGCGTTGGGCAGGTTGCCGGGAGAACCCTATCGCAGAGCTCCGAGTCGCGATGAACGATCCCCACGCCCGATTCACCGCCTGGCTCATGGCCGGGGCGCACGGCGAGCCGCCGCGTGACCTGGCCCTGCACGCCTCGGTCTGTCCCGACTGCGGCGGCGCGATGGCGGCGTTCGATCTGCTGAGCCAGATCGATCCCGGCCGTGCCAAGATGCCGTTCTGGGACGGCGCGGACGAGGAACCCGGAGGGCTGATTCGCGCCGGCCGATTCGCCGCCGCAGCGAGCGGCGTGATGCTGGTCGCCGTCGTGGCCGGCATCGGTGTGTCACAGCTGATCGCCAATACGCGAGGGCCCGGCGGAGTCGGACTCAGCAGCGGGACGCCGCAGCAAGAGGTCCTTGGCGGCCGTGGCACACCGGGCCCGTCGCCTGGCTCGGCGAGCCCATCAGCGAGTACCGCCATCCCATCCGCCTCGCCGACCCCCGAGCCGTTCGGAACGCCGTTCACCATTCCGACCGCCTGGCCCACCCCGCGTCCGACCGTGGCGACCCAGACGCCGAAGCCAAGCTCGACGCCCGTACCCACGCCAGTGCCATCCTCATCCGTGTCGACTTCGCCGTCGGTCTCCCCGAGTGCATCCGTGTCGACTTCGCCGTCGGTCTCCCCGAGTGCATCCGTGTCGCCTTCGCCGTCGGTCTCCCCGAGTGCATCCGTGTCGC
>Ga0193751_1002034_pt1 | contig 12506 bp, 4 predicted proteins | sample L1c2metaG_FD_143050 | JGI IMG/M metagenome (GOLD analysis project Ga0193751, IMG submission 143050) | Soil microbial communities from a riparian zone of the East river system, Colorado, United States - L1c2 | ecosystem: Environmental > Terrestrial > Soil > Riparian zone | place: USA: East River... | reverse complement strand
CGCGATCACTGGGAGGAAGACCCGCGCCGAAGTATTCGCCGGAATCGTGATACTTAGAGAAAATGGTCCTGCGGAAGTCCCCTTCCAATCGCTGATGATGTTGCCGTAAATCGATTCATACTCCGCTCGCGCGGCGGGCATGCGGTCATCCAGATGCGGATGGACGACGACTTCTTTGAATCCCGGCGAATCGGGAGTGGTATCAATGCCGGCCGCGTAGCGATAGACCCAGGCAATGACGGAGCCGAACGCGTAATGGTTGTAGGAATTCATGGCGGGATCACCAGTGTCGCCATTCCATCGCTCCCACCACGTGGTCGCGCCCTTCGACAGCATGTATCCCCAGGATGGGTAGGTATCGTTCAGCAGCAAACGATAAGCAACGTCGCTGCGACCGTGATCGGCAAGCGTGAACAGCAGAAACGGTGTTCCCAGGAATCCGGTCGAAAGGTGCCAGTTGCGCGCTTCGATGTCTTTGACAAGTTTGTCCACCAGCAAGGGTTCCAAAGCTGCGGGAGCCATCTTGGTGTAGAGCGCTACTACATACGAAGTTTGCGTTCCGGTTCCGACCTCTCCGTCTTCTTTAATGTAGGCCTTCTGAAAAGCTGAGCGAATGTTCTGCACCACGTCGTCATAGCGCTTCGCCTCGGCTTCCTTGCCTGTGGCGTGCGCCATCTGCGACATCATATTGGCGATCAGTGCCCAGTATGCGGTCGCCAGCAGATCTTTGTTCGTGTGTTCGTCAGGAGCTAACCAGTCCGCGAAGTTGGGGCCAACGCCTTTTGTGCGCAGGAAATCCGGGTTCCTGGTCTGGATGAACTCCATCCAGCGCTGCATTGCATTCCAGTTTTGCTCAATGACCGCTTTGTCACCATACTGCAACCATGTGGTCCATGGAACAATTACTCCGGCATCGCCCCAACCCGGAGCTCCCACACTGTCGCTCCCTTGCGGCGGTGCCTCGGATTCATCGACGCTAGAAGGAAGAGTATTCGGGGATACATTTCTAAATGCGCCTTGCGAACTTTGCGCGTCAGTAATGTCCTGAATAAACTTCTGGGAGAATGCCGCGATATCGAAGTTGTAGCTTCCAGTTCGCCAGAAGACTCCCGCGTCTCCCATCCAGCCCAGACGTTCATCGCGTTGCGGGCAATCGGTGGGGATGCTCAAGAAATTTCCACGTTGCCCCCAGATGCCAATCGACCACATACGATTGACCAGATCGCTGGATGTCGTCAGTTTGGCCACAGGGTCGCCGCTTACGCTGCTGACGACCTCTCCTTCGATCGCCGTGAGTGGCGGCGGTCCAGAGTAGCCAGTGACTTCCACATAACGGAAACCGTGAAAAGTAAAATGCGGGGAGAAAGTTTCTTCATCGCCGCCTCGCAAGGTATAGTCGTCCGTGGCATCCGCATTTCGCAGATTTGCCGTGTAGATGGTTCCGTCCGGATTCAGAATCTCGGCAAATCGCAGTCGGACCCTGGTGCCCGCCGGGCCTCTAACCTTCAGAGTGACCCATCCCACCATATTCTGGCCCATGTCAAAGATGTAGGCTCCATTTGTCAGAGGAGTCACGCTCTTCGGGGTCACTGTGGTGATGACTCGCGCAGGTGCCGTGATCTGGCTGGACACTGCAATAGCAGGCGATTCTGACACTACCGACGGCTTCCAAGTAGAGTCGTCGAACCCAACTTTCTCCCATCCCGTCTGTTCCAGGCGTGCATCGTATGTTTCCCCGGCATAAATATCTGACCGAAGAATTGGGGATGCATCGGCTTTCCATGAGTCGTCTGTCACAACCGTGTCGTGACTGCCGTCTGCATAGTCGAGTTCGAGTTGCGCCACAAAACGGTCTGGAGGAGCAAAGAAATGCATTCCCACCCAAGTGAGGCCGCTGCCATACCAGCCGTCACCCAGCAGAGCGGCGATTACGTTGTTGCCGTTCACCAATAAGTTGGTCACATCGTAGGTCTGATATAGGACGCGCTTGCGATAGTCGGTGAAATCGGGCGTCAGGACATCGCCTCCAACCCGGCTGCCGTTTAGAAATACGCGATAGCTACCGAGCGCGGTTACGTAGAGTCTTGCGCGCTGTACGTTCTTCGACAACGCTAGTGTCCGCCGCAAATACGCGGCAGGCTGCGGCAGATCTCCGGGATCTCCGAGCCGCTTATCGGTCAAGTCCGCCACGACGTTGGCTGACTGCCAACGCGATGCCTTTCCCAGATTCGCTTTCCAGTGTTTATTTGTGGGAAAGCGCACGGTTGAGCCATTGGCTCGGGTGATCTTTACCAACGCTGCCAGCGCGGCCGTCGTGGTCTTGGAGCCGGCATTCCTTGGCTCGGGAGCAGTAACGGTCACTTCAATAACGTTCTCTCCCACGACCAACTGATCGGAAATATCCCTGCGATCAAACGTGGTCCATCTGCTCTTGGTATCTACTTCGTGGCCATTTACTCTCGCGACAAAGGCTCCTCGCGTCGCAAGCAACAGGACTCCCTGTCTAGCCTTTTCCGCAAGTTTGACGGTAATTTGAAACGTGGCTGCGGTATTCGGGACGACCGCGAGAGCATCTCCCCGCACCCAAATCCAGCGGATTCCCTTACGGTCGGATTCATCCTCAAGGTTCTTCCAACGAATCCACTTTGCCTTCCAGTCTGCTGGATGGAGAAGGCCCGTCTCCCACCAGGCTCCTTCGGCCGATTCCGAGGCTTGCCCTCCCGCATCCCATACTCGAACTTTCCAGTAGTATCTTTTCCGCGACTCCAGTGTGGGGCCGCGATACACAATTCCAACCGATTCTCCTGAATCGACCCTTCCGCTGTCCCAGATGTCGGCTTTGCCGGCCCGGAGGCCCTCCTCAGTGCTCGCCACCAAAAGGTCGTAAGCCGCCTGTTTCCAATTGCGCTCAGTGTTGTCGCTCTGCCACGAGAAGTGAGGGGCCGCGACATCAATGCCCAGGGGATTTTCCAAGAACTCACAGCGCAGGCGGACCGGCATCGCGGAAGCGGCCGACGCCAAAATAACAACCGCTATGACTACACTCGGTAATCTGACGGTCTTCACCTGTTCCTCCTGAGACGGGACTGGAGTGATCCACCGATCGACCGACAATGGTTTTCGTTCTTGTCGAACGACCAGATACTGCCGCACTCGCCCATACGCAGATGGCGGGGATGATTTCACCGGGACAATCACGGTGTCAACCAACGACCTCAGAACGTCAAGCGTTTCGCTGTGTGAAAGGCCACACGATGCTCAGAGAAAGAAACGGAAAGACGTAAGATGACGGCTCAACGCGTTGGTTCATGCTCAAAGTGACTTTAAACGGACCACTCTACTGACTCTCCTACTGCCGATTCCGTTTCGCACTGCGGAATGCAAGACCCCGGAGACTTTCAGCCGCGGAAGTTCGCGTCAACACACTTGAACGCACTCCATTCCCAACAACGCGCCCAGTTTTTTCAGTTTGCTCGAAATGTGCCCCACTCCCACGGCACAGTGGTGGGCCGGTCCATGCACATTCCATTCATTGAGAAAGTTCCTCGCACCAACCGAAAAGTGATGCCGGCTGTTGGTGTTCCCGATTTGGAGAATGGGCCCCGGCACGGACTCTCCTTCGGCCACCAGAAGTTTGAGTTTGCCGTCCACAGTCTGCACGACCGAAAGCAAGGTCACCGGTCCATGCTTGACTGACATTTCCACCGAGAGTCCCCGCCCAACCTTGCCGTGATAAACCTCCAAAGGACGAACCTTCGTCTTCCCTTCAGCGATCGCAATATGCCCCGGGCCGTCATGTCCCATGAGCACCACATCATCGCTATAGTCCACCGCATAGTATTCGGTGAATGAGCCTCCAGCGCCGAAGGAATCCATGATCTTCATGGCTTGAGCGTTCTTGATTTCGTACTCGCCCGCGACGGGAATCCCTCGTGCCGTCAGCAAACTCGTTCCCAGGATGATCGAACTGATCGCGTCTTCATTCTCGGGACTTCCTACTCCCTTGTGGTAATAAGCAAGCGATCCGAGCCGATGAATTTCAACCAGCCTGTCGAGTGCGACGGAGGTGCGGGCGGCGCGCTGCAGTTCTTCAGCAGAGCAATCTGCCTGCACGTCGAAAGAAGTTTTGAATTCCCCAACTCTGCGGCTGACATCAACTTCGCCCACATCGCGCCGCAACGCTGCCAATTCCTCCACTTCGAGAATCTCGATATGTCCGCCGAAGTAAGCGCATTGCTGCGTGAGATCAGAATAAATATCGAGCATTCCGCCGTAATAATTGCCCATCACACCGAGGCGATTGTGCTCCATGATATGGGCAACGCTCGCAGCTTCAATCCATTCTCCGATTTCATCCCAAGCAACGGGATCATTTTCCAGCATGCCAGTCACTTGGAAGAAAGGAATCCGGCAACGGTTGAACACGTTTGCGATTTCAGGAACCGGGCAAGCCTGGCAGTATGCCAGCCACTCCCCCGTCATCTTGGTGCGGTCGCCAAGGCGATTGAACTTGCCATAGTCAATCGCTGGTGCCGGCGACAAATTGAGAACGATTACCGGAACTTTGGCTCGGCGCACCGCGGGGAGCACGGTCGAGGAAAGCGCGTAGGTCGTGACATATAAGAAGATGAGGTCCACATCTGCTTTTCGGAATTCGTGCCCAGCCGCAAGAGATTTTTCAGGAGTGTCGATCAGTCCTAAGTTGATTACACGCACGCGCTGCTTCTCGAGGTGGCGGGCAACTAGCTCTGTGAACCCGATCAATTTGTCCTGGAGTCCGGGAAACTGCGGCCAGTAAGTATCTAAGCCAATACCGAAGAGTCCGACCTTGACCTGATTGTCTGCAGCTTCCATGAGCGGTCTTCCGGATCGTTTTCTCCGCCAGAGCTTCCGGAATCGTGGCAAGGATAGTCCTCACTGACTCTAGTCACAAGCCTCCACGACGGTCGCGCCAGGCGTTCTGCAATGCAAAATCCTGACCTCAATCTGAAGTTCGCGGTGAACTCCAGAGCCACTCCTAATGAAGAGAAATTATCGAAGAGGCCTTGCACAGGCGCTTGCGCGGTCCATGCCTTGTTGGTTTCTCAACGCGAAACGGCTCATCTTCGGCAACCGACAGTTGACGGCTTCGGGCGCTAATGCGAGCATTTCGATTCCACTGGGGGACCATCTGCCCCCGGCGCCAAGGAACGTCATCGAATTTAGTTACCTTCGGGGGGCTCAAATGAACTTCAAACCGTCGCCCAGGATGCCAGTTATCCTCGCAGCAGTAGTGATGTATTCCTTCATCACCGCCGCACAAGATCAGCCTCCAAAAATTACCGTGCACTGGGACAAGGTCATCCGAACGTCCCAGACGACGCCCACCCTCCAGGTTGTCGTGAATCCTCCTTTACAGCGCGGCACGCCGGTCCACGACAATGCTTTCAAATCCCTGCACGACTTGGGTGCAGACTATGTCCGCTATGTGCCTTGGCTGCCTTATCCGAAGCTGGGCGTGGCAGAGTTGGAGCCACCCCAGGACGGAAAGACATCCTGGGATTTCTCAGCTATCGATCCCATGACCATCGACTTCCTCGATGCCACCAAAGGGCACTCCGTCATTCTCAATTTCAGCACCATTCCGCAATGGATGTACAAGACCGACAAACCGGTGACTTATCCGGCGGACCCGAACCAGGTCACATGGACCTATGAACAAGGGACCGAATTGCGCGATCCCAGCATGAAAGAGGTGGCCGATTACTATGCCCGTCTGATTTCCTGGTACACGAAGGGCGGCTTCACCGATGAGTTCGGCAAACGTCACGTGTCGAGATACCACTACTCCATTTCTCACTGGGAAGTACTGAACGAAATCGATTTCGAACATCACATTGACGCCGAAACCTACACCCGCCTCTACGATGAAGTCGTTACTGCGATGAAAAACGTGCAGCCCAACATGAAATTTGTTGGGCTAGCGCTCGCCATGCCGACCGACCCGCACTACTTCGAATACTTCCTCGACCACAAGAATCACAAACCCGGAGTCCCGCTGGATTTTATCTCGTACCACTTCTATGCGGTTCCTTCAGCGGACGAAAGACCTGAGGTGGAGCAGTTCACTTACTTTGACCAGGCCGACGGCTTCCTGAAGACGGTGCGCTACATAGAATCCATTCGCAAGCGGCTCTCTCCCGAAACCAAAACGACGATCGATGAACTCGGGGTTATTTCAGCGGATGATACTGTACAAGACCAACCCGGACACGTTGCTAAACCAATTGAAAACTCGTACTGGAACCTTGCCGGAGCGATGTATGCCTATATCTTCGGGGAGTTGACGAAGATCGGTATCGATGTCGCCGGCGAATCGCAGCTTGTGGGATTTCCGACGCAATTTCCCAGCGTCTCCATGGTCGACTGGAACAATGGGAAGCCGAATGCGCGGTATTGGGTGCTGAAGTTGCTGCACGATAACTTCGGTGCGGGTGACAAGCTGGTTGAGGTCGAACCAGCGAAGCCGGACAATCCGTACGTCTACACGATTGCCTTCGAAACGCGAGACGGCAAGAAGCGCGTGTTGCTGGTCAACAAGCGCAATCGTTCGTTTGATGTCGCCATCGCAGGTGCGAGCGGGGGACAACTGGACTACGTGGACCAGACAACCGGATTCCAACCTCCGGCAACCGCAAAACTGATTTCCGATACAGTAGGCCTAGCCGGATATTCGGTGACGGTAGTCACGCTCCCGTAGAAAACCGGCTGCTACTTACTGCGCGTTCGGATCGACTGCTTGTTTCGTCACTTCGCGAGGGGAGAACACCGGCTCCAGTCCTTGCAGCTGGTTTGCCTTGTCATGCAACCGCCGGTATTCGGCTAATGCTTTTTGCTCCTCGGCCATATTGCCCAGCGCCTTCTGTACCTGTCCAAGCCTATACCACGCAACTTCGTTTTGGGCGTTCAGTTCGATCGCTTTGTGAAGATGCGGCAAAGCCAACTCCGGCTTCTGCAAGGAAAACAACACGCTCGCTAGGCCGAGATGAGCCTCTTCAAAGTTTGGATAGTTCTTTAGGGCCGCCTCAAAAAGTTTTTGTGCTTCGTCGAATTGTCCACCTTTGCGTCGTATCTCTCCGAGTTCATACGCCGCGTTGGCGTTCGTCGGATCACGCTGCAATTCCTGCTCAAATTCTTTCGCGGCCTCACCCGTGTCCTGGGCGGAGCCCCCTTGATAAGAACGCGCCAGCAGCGTTCGACCCAGTCGATAATGAACGCCCGGGCGATCCGGCTCGAGCGCAAGCACCTGCCGGTACTCGGTAATAGCAAGACTATAGGATCCCTGACTCTCGTCGGCCTCGGCCGCAGCTAGATGCCTCCACACCGAAGACGGAGCCACCTCCGCCAGCTTCTGCATCGTCAGGAAGGCGAAATTTCCGTAGATTTTTCCCGTCTGATACAAGATTTCGGGATCGTCCGGATAAAGACGATTCAACTCCATCGCCACTTCCACCGCTTTGCTGTCGCGCTTGAGTCCGGTGTAAACGCGCTCCAATTGCAAACCGCACATGCGCCTTACTTCGGCATCCCCTGACTGCTTGAAACCCTTCTCCAGCCCCGGCAAGGCCTCAGCGAATCGTCCTAGCTCCGCCTGCGCCATGCCCAGCAGACTGTCCAGTTTCGGCAGGCTCGGCTTCAACCTTTGCGCTGTTTGGATCTCGCCCACCGCCAGTTCATAATCACGCAGCTTGAAGTCGATCACAGCAAGAGTGGCATGGACTTCAGCGATGCCAGGTTCAAGCTTTGCCAACTTCTCATAGTCTGTTCGCGCCTCAGAATATCGCCCCGCCGCCAGCGCTTGCTGCCCTGCAGCCGCATACCGCGTAGACTCATCACCACTGTTTGTTTGCGCGAACGCCAACGCCGCGGATACACAACACGCTGCCAGCGCCAAGCTTGGTCTGAACGTTTGGCCCGTCATGATCGAAGTGTATCTCCTACACAGAAAACTCCCACAGAAAACTCCGCCACGCCGAGTGGCGTGGCGGGGTTGAAGGGCTGCACAAAAGTGGTTTGTCAGAAGGTTAGTTTTCCACTGAGTTGAATGATGCGGGAAGACGACGCCCCTGTAATCTGCCCAAAGTTGGAAGCACCCACGGTATTGGAGATGTTATTGTTGCCGCCCGATCCTCCGGTGATTAGAGCGCCCACGTCACCGGCGTATTGGTGATGGTTGAAAGTGTTGAACGTATCCACGTGTATCCCCAATTTGACCCGTTCGCCGAGGAACAGATTCTTGCCGAAACCCATATCCCAGTTGTTGATGCCCGGCTGGCGCAGGAAGTCGCGCGTTGTGTTTCCATACACTCCTAGCGCAGGTTGAGTGAAGCAGGCTGGGTTCAGGCGCTGGAACTTGCCCGTCAGACTGCCATGGATAGCGCAGTCCGGCGTATAGTTCCCCCTCTGGAACTGGGTGTCGAGCACATTGCCGACATCGCCCGCTTGGATACTGAATGGGAACCCGGTCTGGAAGGTCGTGATGCCGGTTATCTCCCAGCCGCCAACCAGCAGGTTTGCGCCCCGGCCGACTCCGCCCAACAACTTCTTTCCGCGCCCGATCGGCAGTTGGTACACATAGCTCGCCACAAACCTGTGATCGACGTTGAAGTCCGAGGGGCCGTAGTCCAACGACGGGTTATGGTTGTCCATGGTGCCCTGGTAGCCGGTGCCGGTGGCGCCAACTCCGGCCGCCGCCGACTTGTCGTCCAGGCTCTTAGCCCAAGTAAAGACAGAGGTCACCGCCAAGTCGCCGGCGCGATGCTCAAACTTGATGTTCATCGCGTTATAGTGGGCGTAGCCACTCCAGTCGCTGTCGATGTAGAACCCGTTGAAGTTCGGATACGGCAGCCGGGAAGTGACGTCGCACGGATCCTTGCTGAGGTTGATGTAGCTGCCGGTGACTGGATCTGTCGCCTGGCAAAACGCCAGACTCGCGGCTGGGATGCTGTTGGGTTGAGAGATATTGCGCCGGTCCAGGAGATGGACCGAGTGGGTTCCGATGTAGTTCACCTCGAGGGTCGTGTTCCGTGCAATCTCCCGCTGCACCGAAAGGTTCCAGGACTGAACGTATGGATTTCGGGGATTCGGCGACTCGATGACCGCAATGAACGATAGCGTCGACTCGGGGAACGGCCCGAGTGTGGAGTACGCTGGGAACAATTGGTTGCTGAACTTGGGAAGAGTGGAAACCGAACCGGGATTGAGATTGTTGCGAATGCTGTACGGGTATATGTCCGCCGAGTCGTCAATTTCGCGCCCCTCCGCAGAGTCGAAGAAAATTCCGTAGCCGCCGCGCAGAACGGTCTTGTTGTTGAGCCGGTAGGCAAAGCCGAACCTTGGAGCGAAGGGTTTCTTCGAACCGGGGTGGGGCACGGAGCCGCAATACCTCAGGATAGGGCCGCTAGTCGAATCACCTCCCGGAGCGACGCCGTCCGTCGACAACGCCTTGTCGGCGTAGCACAGTCCCCCTCGCGCGTTGGTCAGGTCGCGCCAGAAGAAATGGTTGGATGCTTCATAGGCCGCGGCGCGGTAGTCCCAGCGCAGGCCCAGGTTCAGGGTCAGCTTCTGGGTCACCTTCCAGTCATCTTGCACATAGGGGGCATAATAATTGAAGACGTGGGTCTGCGGGTTGCCGGCCGTACTGGTCGGACTCAACGGACCAGGCACAAATCCGCCTACGCCGGAGTAATATCCGAGCATCATATCGGCAATGGCATTGCCGGTGCCGCATAGACTTGTGGCTTGCCCGCCGTTGACAGACACCGGCGCGTTGGTACAGCCCGGAGTGTTGTTCTGAATGAGCGACGAACTGAAGCCCCAGTCGCCATAGAAATCGTCGTCCAGGTTACGAGTCAGGCGCACGCGGCGAATGTCGAAGCCCAGTCCAATGGTGTGCTTTCCGTGCACCGAGGTGAACGAATCGGCAAACTCCCACGCCGGCTGATCGGATCCGCTGTAGGAATTGACCGAGCCGCCGCCGCTGTTGTACGTCGTAAGGCCCACATTCGGCCACGTTTGCTGGAGGGCCGAAAAGTGGGTAAAGACGCCGGTCTCGGCAAGCGCGGCCACCTGCGAAGCGGGTATGGCAGAACCACCCTGCGGGGCCAAGGCGTCCAGGTAGCCGAAGCGGAAGTTGTTCACGTTAGACTTGCCGATGTTGATGGTGTGCGATACCGCCCAGTTCTTCTGCTTCTCGAAATACTGCTCAATGCCGTGGACAAGGTCTCCGGAATTGTAAGTTGCGTTGTTCTGATAATTGGTGCGGGTGTAGCGGAAGAACACCGAACCGAGCTTGCCGATGTTCTGGTCCAGGCGATAGGTCTGCTGGTTGGTGGTCAATGGGAAACCGATGCTCTTGATGAAGTTGGTCACGCCCTCAGGCTGGTTGGCGACCGTTGGCGCCCCCCAAAAATTGTTGGCAACGGCAACCAACCCAATCCGGCTGGTGAAGGCACTGGAGGGAATCTTGTTCCCCGGGAAGGCCTGTCCGGTGGTTGGATCGACCGGCATGCAGTTGTAGCCGAGGCCGATAAGGGTGGTGCAAGCGGCTGTGCCATAGGCAGGCAACGGACCGCCAGGGAGGCCGCCTACTCCAGCCGGATACGTCTCCTGCGAAAAGTCGCCGGTCAAGACCGCCGGGTTCGGGACCGTCTCACTGACTCTGGCGCCGTTGATGATGCGCCCGCCTTCGTAGTTGGCCAGAAAGAAGGTCTTGTTGCGACCGTCATACACCTTGGGAATGTAGACCGGGCCGCCCACAACAAATCCAAACTGGTTCTGGCGCAGAACCGGATTGGCGGTTTTTACTCCAGCGACGTAATCGGTAGATGTAGCAAATGGCAATGCGTCGAAGGCATCGTTACGGTCGAACTCGAACACCGCCCCATGGAGTTGGTTGGTGCCGCTCTTGCTGACGATATTGATCTGGCTGGCGCTGTATCCGTACTCGGCCGAGTAGGTGCCGCTCTCCACCTTGAATTCCTGGATCGCGTCCTGGGACAGAATTACGGCCGGAGTAACCAGCGCTGTATCGGTGTTGACCAACCCATCCAACGTGTAGTTGTTGCCTTCGGGCCGGCCGCCGTTGATGCTCACGGCGTTGCCTTCGCCCTGGCGCATGGTGCCCTGCTCGCCGCCCACTGTGACCGCGCCGGCGCCGATCAGCATCAATTGCATGAAGTTGCGCCCGTTCAACGGAAGCTCTTCCACTTGCCTCTGACTGACGAGTTGTGAGATCGCCGAGCTGTCAGTGTCGAGGGCCACGGCGCTGGCCTCAACCTGCACGCTCTCGGTCACTGCGCCGGGCTTCATACTGACATCGGCGCGAGCCTCCTGACCGACCTCCAGGCTAATTTTGTCCACCACTGACTTCTGAAACCCCTGCGACTGGACTGTCACGCGGTAGGTTCCGGGCGCCAGGTAGGGCACGGTGAAGTCGCCGGAAGAGGACGTTTCCGTGTGCTTGGACACATTGGTGGCGGCGTTGGTAACGTCGACACTCGCTTTGGCCATCACTGCGCCAGAGTTGTCCGTGACGGTTCCAACGATGGTTCCATAGGCGCCGCCTTGAGCGTACAGCAGACCCGTTGACGAAACGACCAATAAGAACAGCAAGAAATTACGTGTCATCGTGGACATGTTGATTTCCCCTCTCTGGTGACGAAGAAACTTGCTGAACCCCGCCCCGCACCCCTATCGCATTGTGGCGGGATGCTCACACTGGCGGTTGCACACCGTCAACCCGCAACTGGCAATCGTCTGGCGTTTCGCGGTGAGAAACATGCACCTCTCGGTTGAGGAAGGCCGTCAAACGGCTTACGTAGCAGTGAACTTAGATCGAAATGAGGACGACGCAGGCTGGAATCTCTCCGGATTCCAAAGGAAGAGGTAATTCTGCATTGCAAAATGATTTCGCCGAAGATTTGGGGGGCCTTGGTGTCGAAGACGCGGACTCCCGTCGCCGGTGACAGGCTTCATGTTGTTAGGAACAACGAGTAAGCCGCGGACTCATGCGGTACGATGTTCGCGGTGCATTACTGTGGTCTCGGAGCGAGCCATCTGTGCCAGAGCATCATTAGGGTAGTAGTGATCAACTGTAGTAGGCGTGACCAGTTTGTGCTCCACGAACACGGCTGGCGGGACCGGACGCTGGTTCAAGATATCGAGGCTAACGCGAATAATGTTCTCTCCATATCGTTCCGGAAAGTAGGCTACCGACCCTACGAATCGAGTTTTGGATTCGCGCAGTTCTGCTCTGCCTTCCGGCGAAGCGTTCTGTCCCATGATGGCGCAATTCTCACCGCGACCCGCCTCTTGAAATGCGCGCAAGGCTCCCAGAGCACTGGGATCGTTGATGCCCCCAACCAAGACGCGCCGGGATTGAGACGAGCGCAGATGCCGGCGCACCGCTTCAAAGCTGGGACCTAGCTCTCCGTCGCCATCCAGATAGGTCACCCGGCAATGCGCGG
>Ga0193751_1002033_pt1 | contig 12507 bp, 11 predicted proteins | sample L1c2metaG_FD_143050 | JGI IMG/M metagenome (GOLD analysis project Ga0193751, IMG submission 143050) | Soil microbial communities from a riparian zone of the East river system, Colorado, United States - L1c2 | ecosystem: Environmental > Terrestrial > Soil > Riparian zone | place: USA: East River... | reverse complement strand
CCGACTCCCACAAGAAGTTCGCCTTCGACTGTGCGCGGCACATCGACCACCGGCCCACCGGCAAGGAGCCAAGTGAGGGTATCGTAGCGTGTCGCGACGATGGCTGTTCCAATCTGTGGTCCAGCGAAATGCCGATCGACGCGCGTTGGTCCGACGATGTCGGCGTTCGGAGCGGCATTGAGAGACCCGGATTCCGATTCGAATCCGACGAGTAGATAGATCGCGTGCGAGCTACTGACGGGAGTCAGCCTGACTCCCGTCAGAAGTTCGGCTGTGGCGCGCTCGAAGTTGTCACTGAGGGGGGCGCGCGGCTCGTGCCGCTGATCCGATATTTCGAAGCTCGCACGCCAGCGATCGGCGAGAGAAGCTTGCCGGCGCGAGAAGAAAAGCGAGCGTACCGCACCGTCGGAATAACGCTGATATTGTCCCCGCATGGTAAAGCCGGTGCCGAATCCAAAGTTGTCCAGCGCGGTAACGCCGGCACCGAGAGACCGGTTACGCGACACCACATCGAGCGACACTGTACGGCCGGTTCCAAGCAGATCGTGCTCTGTCAAGCCAATTCGCGGCGACGATGAGCTCGCTTTGAGGTCGGGTCGAGCTGTCCACGAATCGCGCGTGACGACTGTTAGCGCAAGCGATTCGCCGACTGCGCTAGCGCATTGGCGCGCGTCGATGCGCGCATACTCGAGAAACGGCAACGCGCGCAGGCGGCGCAGCGACTCGGCAACCGCCAGCGTGTCTACGGTGTCTCCCGGAGCGAACAGGAGCTCGCGCCGAATCACTTCGGGGCGGGTCCTTACATGAAGCTTCGCGACCACGCGACCAGCTTTGCCCAGGTTCGGTCGCGCTGTCTCGACCGAAACGGAATCGATTCTCCTGCCGGAGAGTCCGCTCAGCGTCACTTCCGTTTTGATCGCCGAGCACGCGGAATCCTGCGCTCGTGCGACGCTAGCTGTGAAGGCGACAGAGACGATCAGGACGATTCGCATCGCCTCATTATACAAGTCGCCGTGTGGGGGTGGTGAGTCCCGCGACGATTGTAAGGCAGCCGTCAGCATCGGGTACCGGGTACCCGATAGCGTTACATCAACGCGACGACGTCCGCCCGATGAAAATTCTGTGCGTGAGGCAGCTGCACCGTCCCGCTCGGCGAATGCTCTACCGTCGATCCGGTGAGGGAATTGGCCGACATGAGATGCCCGTCGAACGTCTGCACCGTTCCGTTGCTAAGGGTCGTCACGAGATGGACCATGTCCATGTTGATCGTTCCCACCACCGTCGTAGTTGCGCAGCCGAGCGCTTCGCCGCACCAACTTCCGGTCCCAGACACGTTCGATCCGCTCACGGAAAGCGTCATATCCTGTCCGCTGCCCGCAACGACGAAATCCTGCGACCACGCTCCGTCGATCAATTGGGGGTCGACCGACCCCGAGCAGCCGCTTGCTGCTACCGCCAACACCAGCACCGACATCACAAGCCGCATGGGAACCTCCGGTTAAAGTCTGTCTCTTCAATCTCCAACAATGCACATCGCGTCGCCATAGGAATAGAGCCTGTATCCCTCCGCGACAGCCTCCTGATAAGCGCGCATGGTCAAGTCGTACCCCGCGAACGCGGCGACCAGCATAATCAATGTCGACCTCGGGAGATGAAAGTTGGTGATCAGCCGGTCGACGGCTCGGAACTCGTAGGGCGGATGGATGAAGATCCGCGTGTCACCCGATTTCTCCCGAAAGATTCCGTCATCGTCGAGCGCGCTCTCCAGGGTCCGGACGCTCGTCGTCCCAACAGCCCAGATCTTGCCGCCGTTCTCTCGCGTTTCATTTAGAACCTTTGCAGCACTCGCGGGGAGAGTGTACGACTCCTCGTGCATCACGTGATCAGCCGGGTTCTCGACGTCCACGGGCTTGAAGGTGCCGGCTCCGACGTGCAGCAACACATCTGTCCGGCGCACTCCCTTAACTGAGAGTGCCTCGAGGATCTCCGGTGTGAAGTGCAGACCGGCTGTCGGCGCCGCCACCGATCCGCTCTCGTTGGCGTAGACCGTTTGGTATCGATCTGCGTCCGCGACCTGATCCGGGCGTTCGATATATGGAGGCAGCGGCACGTGCCCGTACTTTTCGATCGCGTCTTCCGCTGGAAGCCGCGAGATGAGTCGCACGACGCGCGTCCTCCTTTGCGTCGTTGCCACGATCTCCACATCGAAGTCCTCGGCGATGCGAACCACTCGCCCCGGCTTGAGCTTACCGCCGGGATGAACCATCGCTTCCCATTCCTCGCCTTCGAGATGCTTTAGCAACAGCACCTCGGCGGGCGTCCCGTTGTCGCGTACGCCGAGGAGTCGCGCGCGAAAGACGCGAGTGGTGTTGAGGACGAGTGCGTCGCCGGCTGGAATGAGCTGCGCTAGATCGGCGAACCGCTGGTGGGAGATTTCGCCGGTCGCCCGATTTACGACCATGAGCCGGCTGTCGCCGCGCCGCTCGGTGGGATGTTGGGCGATGCGATCCGCAGGGAGATCGAAGTCGTAATGAGAGGTTCGGGTACCGTCTTTGGCCACAGTTGCCCGGCGTTGCTGCTGAGGTCTTATTTGTGCAATGAGAGCGCGGAAATGAAAACTATCTATCGCCAGCAGGTCTTGAGTCTCGTCGGAAGCGTGCTTCTCGTCGGAGGGTCGGCGTGTAGCTCGCTGCCCGGAACATCCACCACACCGCAGCCCATAAGCGCGAACCCGCCCGATCAGGAGCTGACTCTCGCTGGAGCGGACTCTCAGGTATTCGAGGCAGTCGTGCGCGCGCAGCGCGCGGCGGGCGACGACGACTACCCGCATCATCTCGATCCGATGCGATTCGACGCGCGCCCTTACGGCACGCCGTCGGGATATCCCGAACAGTTCGCCGGGGTAGAAGGAATCGACCCGACTCTGAGCTTTGCGCGGGCCGAGCAGCGGACGATCGATCGGGTGACCGAGAATCGGCGACGAATTCTCGATGCGCACGACATCCCGATTGGTGGGCCAATCACGTACCCACAGTGCGCCGGAGCAAGCGTACCCGCGCCGCCGCCGCCGCGTGGATCGAGGGCAGCGTCACGGGCAAAACCGGTCGACGTACACGCTGGATGTCCCAGAGCTCCGAGATATTATCTGACTGTGGGTCTTCCGATTCGCGGCCAACCTGAAGGACTCAAGAACACCCGCGACGCGCGTGGGCGCCGCGTGTCGTTGGAAGGGGAAGTGTGGACGGCGCTCGTCGATGAGCAGTACGCGGGTCCCGAGGGATGGAAGCGATCCCAGTACGCCTGGATGTTCACACGGAATCGGTCGGGCAAGCTCCAGCTCGCGAGCGCGGTTCTCATCGGTGTAATCGACTAACTACGAAGCCGTACTTTCACGCGTCACTGGCTGTACTGTTTGACATAACGGGCGCAGTCGCCGCGTGCGACAAACCGTCGGCCGCAGATCGTGCGCTTCTTCAGGCCGACGCCGAAGTCTTCGAAACAGTCGTCCGATCCGAAACCCCGATCGCTCTTGCCGACTCGGCCGTCCCAGCCGGGTTTCTGCGCGTCGATGCCAGGCCGGCGGGCGATACCGCGATTCTAACTTCAACCAACCAGCGCTCTACCGGAGTCGAGCTGAATGAATCGGCAGACTCTCTTTCCGCGAGCGGCAGCGCGCGAATCAGCGAACAACGCAAAGAGATACTGAAGGACCTGCACGTGGAGGAGGGAGGCCGTTTTTCTACCCGGGATGCGGTGGAATTCGCGCGCGCCGCTTCAGGGATTCGGTTGTCTCGATCGGCACCGAGTGTCCGAGTGAAGCGCATCGCTACGTCACGATCGGACTGCCATACAGGGGCGCCGCGCCTGTTCTGGCAAAGCTTCGGAGCAAGGAATCGGAACCGCCAGATAGTACTGAGGAGGCGTGGACGGTGCTCGTCACGGAAAGCTCAATCGGTTCCGGAGGTCAGGACCTTCGACAGTACGCCTGGCTGTTGCTGCGAGATCCTGAGACGGGTCATCTCACCGTCGCTGAGAAATTTCTCTTATCCTGGGCGGAGTGATTTGCGAGGCGCTCGCGCTTAGCGGCGCCGACCACCTTTACCCACCGGTACCTGGAACGGCTTGATCGGCAACACCGCGTTCAAGTTGAAGTCGATCGGATACTCCACCAGTTGCTCGATCTTGTGTCCATCCAGCTCGGCGGGAGTGAATTCCATCGTCTTCACTACGGCAGCGGCCGCGTCTGCGAAATCCTTGTAAGTCGCTTCGAGGCAGGTGATCGATGCCGGTTTCGCGCGACCTGCGGTGTCCACCACGAACTGCATCAGCGCCGATCCGGACACGCCGGCGAGTTGGGCGTTGCGGGGATATACGAAGTTCACGGCCTTTGCGAGCATCACTCGCTTCTCGACGACTGGGCCCGCGCGTTTCAGCTCGGTGTCGCTCAGCGTTTTCGCGGCGACTGCGCCTTTGACGAGAAGGTCGAGAAACTCTTGCATCCCATCTCTATCGGTGAGAACTGTGCGGCTCGCGCCGAGTGTGTCGGCGACGGTGAGAGCGTAACCAATCGTGACCGAGTCGGCGGCGTACGGCTCGACGAGGATCGCGTTGCCGAGGATGTACTTGGTGCGCGTGGGCTTCTCGAGCTCGGAGAAGACGAGCTCCTGCCACGCCTGCACGGAGTCAGGTGTTAGCTCAGGACCAGTGAGCTGAGATGTGTCGAGTTGACTGAAAAGTCGAATCGTGCGCTGCGACGATGCGTCGATGCGCGACCGGAACCGGCCGAGTCTTATGCTTTTGACTTCTCGCCAGTTGGTTTGCGTGAGCGCCGGCCGTCCGAGCGGTGATGCGGCGGTGCCGATGAGGCAGACGATGACTGCGCCGAGTGCTTTGGGTAGCGTGGTTCTCATCGGTGATCCGGAGACCGAAGTACCGAACCGTGCGCTGCAAACTTTCGGCCTAGCGCTTTCCCGCGATCATTGCGAAGTCGGTGAAGACCACGTCTCCTCCGACAAGCTCCGGTCGATAAGCAGCCTCGAAGCGCTTGACCTCTGCGGATTCGCTGTGGCGCGTCTGCGCGGCCTCGTTCTCAAATATGAACAGGTGGATGAATTTTGTAGGGTCGTCCTGCTGCTGCCACGCCACGTACATCTGGGTGCCGGGCTCGTTCGTCTGGACGTAACGGACGAACTCCTTGATCGCCGCTTTTACTTTGTCCGTGCCGGTTTTCTTTACCCGATAGGTTGCGGTCTGGTAGATCGCCATTGAACACCTCGTGGATATTTAGGTCGCTCAGTAAGGCTCACTCTATTTTCGACGAGAGATAGCCGGACAGCGGCGCTCGTCAACGAGCAACTGCACAGTCGTGTCGCGGCCGGGTGCCAGATACAAGGCGAGCTTTCCACTGGTGTCTGTCTGATCTCGCCTGTTGCCCGGGCAGAGCGCTTCAATCGCGATCGAATCGCGCGGTGCTTGCAGCACCGAGAAATCTCCGCTCTGACCGGTGGATGCGGAGACTGTCGAGTTCCGCAGATCTTCACTGAGGACGCGGACATCGAGATTGCGCATTAGCGATGCGCCGTCGTAGCTGAGAGCGACGACCTTGAGCCGACGCGGGGCGGTCGAATCGATTTTCAAAGTTGTGTCCTGCGGGTTGGTTGGCAAATCACAACGCCGCCGCGATGCAGCGGTGGAGTCGGAGCTGCGGCAATTCACGACAACTGACTGGGATTCTTCGATTTCAAGTGATGTGGGTTTGCCGGCCGGTGTGTGCCTCACCATTCTAAAGAACGTCACCGACTTGGGAACTTTCGGAAAGACGCTGTTCACCACCCGGCGGCCGCGCAAGCTGAAAACGATGCGGCCGGTGTCGATGCGAGCGGTGACGCTCTGATGATCCTCACGCGGATCGGCATAGACCGCTGGTTCATCGCAGGTTTGACACTCGAACATTACGTCCAAAGGCCGCCCGGAAATGAGCTCTTCGAAGGAGTGGATCTCGGTCCCTTTCGGCTTTTGATTCGCGCTCAACCACAACTCGATCGGACCATTCGCATGGGGATCAGCGTTCCGCCACTGAACCATCCAGAAGTAGTCGGTAGTTCCAGGGCGCGTCTGCCTTTCAGGCAAGTCCCAGTAATCGCTCGCAGGCAATCGAGGAAACACAAACCGTGCTTCGGTTGGACTGATGAAGGCTTGGGCGCCGGTCAACCTGTGCGGCTCGCTAGTCCGAAAGCACTGCCTGAAATCGATCTGGGTCGAGAGCGTTGTGTCCGGGCCGGGAGAAAAAAGGAATTCCAGCACGTAGAGCGAATCAGGCTGCGATTGATCGGGACAACCTGCTTTCAAACCGACGATTCCAGTGAACGGAATCGCGCCGAGATCGACGCGCCCGACGGAATCGGCGGTATAGAGCTGGTGCTCGGTTGAATTGCGCCGAGCACTTAGCTTGAGAAATGGCAGCGGACGATTCGTCACCGCGTTCATGAACACTGCGTACGCTCGGCGGTGGTGATACGCTTGAGGCTTGGCGTCGATACCCACGTAGCGAAGCGGGAAGAAACCCGGCTCCCACAAGGAATGCTCGGGCCGCGGAATGCGCTCGACGACGCGCCAACGCTCGCCTTTGCGCTCGAGCACCCAGGTGTCGCCGTTTCCGCAGTACTGCCCGCACTCGTGATGCGAGTAAACCATCGCCTGAGTGTGCGGCAGATTGAATGCTACTCGACTGAAGCCAACCATTCCCCACGCACCGGGAAATGACTTTCTAAAACCAAACCACGGCGACGGACTCATGCCTGTTTGATCGTCGATCGGCGGGGGCAGGTTCTCCAGCCTGGAAAGCGAGTCGCCGAGCAGGATTTTTACGGGCAGCCGGTAAGTGAAGGCGCGATCTGGCTTCGCCCGGACGGATCCGAGGAATCGGTATTTCTGGAGCAATCCGGAATCGAGTCGCGTCCTTGGGACTGGCAACGAGTCATCGGGATTTCTGACTCGATCGGTCAACACGACCATTCTCGGCGCCGAGCCCTGAAAATGGTAAAGGCTGTCGAGCACCGCTCTATAAACTGCGGCTGCGTCCTTACTCTCTAATCGGATGACCGCCCGCGAACTTGTGTCTCCTACGATTTCTGATTCGGTGGGAATCCTTCCGGCAGGACCGCGATAGCGAAGATTCCCCTTTTCCTCCAACGCCGCTGAGAAGTCTGGAATCCGCTCGATTACTCTCCAGCTTTTGCCGATGCGTTTGAGAAACAGGATCTCGCGGCTGGAGCAGACTGAGCCACCGCACCACTGCGCTATCTGCACCAGCGCCTGCGTGTGAGCGGTACTGAACCCGACCTTCGAGAACTGCATGTAGCCCCACGCTCCTGGAAATCGCCGAGCGAACGCGAGCTGCTCCGGCAAGTCGGGCAAATTGTTAGGAAGATGGTTCTCGGCGATATAACGGTCTCCGTCGCGCCGCATTCGATTCAAGTCGTCGGACGACACCAATACAATTGGAATGCGGTAAGCGAACTTGGCGATTCGCGGTCGCTTGGGACCTCGATGAGCAAATGCGAGAATCGCGGACGTATCGATTCTTGACTTGTGCAGCCAGACTCGGCTGCATGCGACCGGACACGGCCCGTCGCCGCCCGGCTCCACAGTATCGAGTACAACGAGAACAGAGGGCCGGCGCGCTCCATCGATATAGAGCAGATCGAGCGCGGCACGGTATACGTCGACGGCGTCTCCTGTCGGATACGTGCCTGGCTTTGTCCTGGTATCTACTGAGCGCGACGCGCCGCACGGGTCAGCGGATTGGGCCTGGAGAGTGGGCCCGAGCGCAGCCGCGGCAAATAAAACGAGCAGTCCTCTAATCACGCTATAAGACGACCACCTTGGAGGGGCGTGTCGCCTCCTCTACGAGCCGCAGCAGGTGTGACCGGAGGATTGGTGCGTTGGAGCGACCGGTTATGAGAATAGCGAGCGAGATTGTGATTTGGGCAGCGACAAAAAACCATCGCAGCTGTGAATGTTCACGACCGAGCGCCTGTAGCGGCGTGGTCAACAGAATTAGCAAACCAAAAACCTGGAACGTTCCGCGGCCGAATCTCGCCGTTACCTCCGAGCCGCCTTGGGGAGTCCGCACGACAGTCAGAAAGCAGGCTGGATTGTTCACGGGACTTGTTTTTCCGCCCCACTCAAGCGAAAGCTCGTTTCCCTCTCCTTCAAGAATGAGCTTGGTGACCCCGATTTTCCGCAGCTCTTCGGGGATGGCCGAGTCGCGCCAGTCACTCGCGCGCTCTATCAAATTCGTGGTTATGTCGTGAAGACTGAGTGCGGTACGATAAACGATCGGTGGGTCTGGCTGGCTCTCGAAAAGAGCAGGGAAGTTCACGATTGCGCCGGGAGCTGCATTCGCAAATCCCCGACGTCTCAGAACAGCGTGGGTTGCTGCGCGCCTGTGTTCGTCGCGGGCGGATTGAAGCCGAAGTGCCGATAGGCCTGAGCGGTCGCGACGCGTCCGCGCGGAGTGCGCTGCAGAAATCCATTCTGCACGAGAAAAGGCTCGTAGACCTCCTCGAGCGTTCCCGCATCTTCGCCGACCGCCGCGGCAATTGTGCTGACCCCGACCGGCCCGCCGTCGAACTTCTCTATGATGGTCTTCAGGATGCGCGAATCCATGTCGTCGAGTCCGAACTGATCGACCTCGAGCAGCTGTAGCGCATCGGCGGCAACTTTGCGATTTATCTCGCCACCGGCGCGGACCTGGGCGAAGTCGCGAATGCGGCGCAGCAGACGATTGGCGACGCGCGGCGTGCCGCGTGATCTCTTTGCGATCTCTTTTGCTCCGTCCTCGTCGATCTCCACCTGCATCACCTCGGCGGTGCGATGAACGATCTGCTCTAGATCGGCGGGCGGGTAGAAATTGAGCCGCATCTCGATGCCGAATCGCGCGCGCATCGGTGGCGTGAGCATTCCCAAACGAGTTGTCGCGCCGATCAATGTGAACTTCTCGATCGGCATGGTGATCGTCTGCGCCTTGGGCCCTTCGGACAGACGGATGTCGATGCGGTAGTCCTCCATCGCGGGATAGAGGAACTCTTCGATGATTGGCTTGAGGCGGTGGATCTCGTCAATGAAGAGGATGTCGCCTTCCCGAAGATTCGTGAGTGTTCCTACGAGATCCCCGGGCTTTTCGAGTGCGGGCCCCGACGTGTTCCTGATATTGACGCCCAGCTCTCGAGCTATGAGCTCGGCGAGAGTGGTTTTGCCGAGTCCAGGTGGACCGAAGAAGAGCGTGTGGTCGAGGGGTTCTCTACGCGCCAGAGCCGCATCGATATAGATGCGGAGAGACTCCTTCGCGCGGTCCTGACCGATGAACTCGGATAGCCGTTGAGGGCGGAGCGAAAGCTCGACTACGCTCTCGTCCGGAATGATTTCAGGAGTGGTGATTTCAGCTCGTGACATGACCCGTATCGACAGTCAGAAGGGCGAATCTCACAGCGCGAAATATAGCCGAATATATCCCGAAATTTGCGACTTTGCGTCGTTATCGACGCGTTCATAGTGGGTCAGTTCCAACCTCGGTGTTTCTTGCCAGTGATCAGCCGCTCTATATGCAGATGGACCGGTCTTCCCCCTTTCCCCTTATCTCTCCAAAAGTGGCCTTTCGAAACCGGACCAAACAAGTTGACCCACTACTGACGCGTTAGACGGCTGATGAATCTGATCCGCGTACCAAGCGCCACGGGAAGAAATACACCGCGTAGACAACGGTGTAAACCGCAAAATTCTCGAGATGGACGAAGTGGGCGAAGAAGAAAAAGAAGATGAGCCCATGCATACGCATGACGTTCCGGTAGGGCTCACCAAAGACGCCGCCCCTTTTTTGGTCGGGCCCGGAGAACGACGCGATTAACCGGTCGGGATCGAGCGTCATCGGCGTCCGCAGGAAAACCGCGCGGTGCGACAGAAACGCGGCGGGTAGGAAGACCCAATATCGTCGTAGAATTTCCAGATACACGGGTTTTCCGGCCCAGCCCGAGTGCGAGATGCCAGCTACGTCAATCGGAAAGAAAGCGAGCAGGATTTGGGAGTGGACATAGTGAAAGCCGCCGAAATGCAGGGTGAAGAACGCCAGCATGAACGACGCGACGAACAGAGTGATCGCCCACAACAGCAGCATTTTGCGCGGACTACTGAGCGGATCGCGCCTCGTTTTCCAGGCGAGGATCAGAAACGCGACGGTGGGGAAGCCGATGACCCAGAGGATCGTGGCGTAGCCTACCACGAAGCTCGATAACCAGAGACTCCAGATCAGATCGCCGGTATTCCATCCTGCCCACCGCGCCACTGCGAGACCCAACGCGAAAGCGACTGCGTCGGGCAGCGCCGATAGCCACTCTATTCTTGCCTTTTCGGGCGAGGCGGAGAGTGGAAAGGCAGCGGTGGCTTCGGGAGTGATTTGCATCACTCTTTCGACTCACCGCCACCCGCTCACGTCACTCGGATTTGCTCCGAAGTCCTGTCAGGATCGCTCAGTGACTGATGGCAAAGAACCACGTGCCGACTATCGGCCCGCGAGGAGGTCTGGTGCCCGGTGCTGGCGGCGGCGTTCCTGGTGCGGGGGCCGGCGCGGGTCCAAATTCCGGTTGAAAGAGATACGCCATGTGTCTGACCGGGTCGACGGCGATCGTCTTCGCCCCACGCATGGTCGGCACCGTCGCTACCACAGAATACTTGTCGGGCGAATCCTGGTGGACGACCGTGACATTGCCGTCTCGCCCAGCCGGGATGTAGATCAACTTTTCTGTGGGGTCCCAAGCAAGGGCGTCGACTCCATCACCGTTCTGGATCGTTGCCACGACTCGGCCGGAATTAGCATCGACGACCACTGATGTCTTCCCGCAGCCGGAAAAAATTCGGTTCGACGACCCGTCGAAGGCGATTCCGGTCGGCCCGTCGCACGGCGTGAGCGGCCAGGATGAGAGAACCCTCATCGTCTTGACGTCGATCACCTGAATTGTGCTCTTGCCCTCGTTGTTGACGAAGATCCTGCCTTTGCCATCGCTCGCAGCGCCTTCCGGGCCATTGTCCTCGAGGTCGGCCGTGCCAAGGATGGCACCCGTGGTTGGATCGAGCGCGACGGCGGTACCGATTGGGCGGCTGTGACTCGTGAGGATCACTCGATCTGAAAAATCATCGTACATGATTCCATCGAGGCCGCCGGTGGGGACACGAATTTTCTTGACCACCGCAAGAGTCTTGAGATCGAACATCGTCACCGTCGAATCACCGCCGTTGGTGATGAAGCCGTGATTGGACTTTGGCGCCAGCGCGATTCCGTGCGTGCGCGGCGTGTCCTGAATGTCCCCCAGAACTTTGCCGGTCGCACCATCAATCACCATGACGTGGGTTGCGCGCGAGACGAATACGCGACCGGTGCCGGGTTCGGCGGTGAGATAGTCGGTTCCTCCGTCACCGCCGATGCTGTACTTCTGTACCTTGAACGTCTGGGCGCCGGCGAAGCGGGGAACAGCGACGCTTGCGGCGAGGAGCACTGCTGCGATTGAAAGCGCGGATTTTGTCATGCCGAAGAATATAGCCACCGCGCACGTGAGCGATTAGACGGCGTCTATTTCGCTCGCGGCCCGGTCGAGGATCTCCTTGATCTTCTTGATCTGCTCCGCCGATCGCGACGAATTTTTCGAAGCGTAGATTGCGCGACCAACGTCCTTGAAACCGCGGTGCACTTCCATCATCGGCTCGCCGAAGATGTTGTTCGCAAACTCCGCGATGCGGCCGAAGATGTCGTCGATCTGCGGCTGGTTCTCGGCGAGATGCGCGCGTCCTTCGTCGGTGATCTCGTAGATCTTTTTGCCGTTCTCCTCGGGTCGGGCGCGCGCGTAACCCAGGTCCTCGAGCATGGTCAGCGTCGGATAAACGGTTCCCGGGCTCGGTGAATACATCCCGCCGAAACGTTCTCCGACTTCCTTGATGATCTCGTAGCCGTGACGTGGCTTCTCTTCGAGGAGACGGAGGATCACGAACTTCAGGTCGCCCTGATCGAACATCCGACCGCCGCCGAATGGGCCGCCGCGCGATCGACCGCGATTGCCCCAAAAGGAGCTGGCGTCGAACCCAAAATTTTCCGGCCTCATCCCAAACGCCCACGCGAACTTCTGCCCGCAGTTTTCACCATGCATCGAGTTAACCCCCGCAGAGTCAGATCTATCGCGCCAGTCGGGCGTCAGTCGACGCCCTTGATAGTACTGGCGATATATCTTTGAGGGGTCAAGCTATATCGGGCGATATATCGGCGCAAGGGTGCGGTACTACAGGAGCCAGAGACTTTTTGCCCCTGGCTCCTCTCACCTTCATGGCGGACCGCGACGCCTCGCTATCGTCAGCGAAGCGAGGTGAATCCCAGAATGCTCGACAGCAAAGTCGACAATATCGAAGGCGTCCCGTTGAGGGAGCTCCCGTATTGGGACCGGCTGTAGTATCCGTCTGAGTACC
>Ga0193751_1002032_pt1 | contig 12509 bp, 10 predicted proteins | sample L1c2metaG_FD_143050 | JGI IMG/M metagenome (GOLD analysis project Ga0193751, IMG submission 143050) | Soil microbial communities from a riparian zone of the East river system, Colorado, United States - L1c2 | ecosystem: Environmental > Terrestrial > Soil > Riparian zone | place: USA: East River... | reverse complement strand
TGTTACGGGGCGGCTGCATATGGGGCACATGCTGAACCAGACGCAGATGGACATCATCGTGCGCTGGCATCGCATGCGCGGCGAGGTTTCGCTTTGGCTGCCGGGGACGGATCATGCCGGCATCGCTACGCAGATGATGGTGGAGCGGCGCCTGGCGAGCGAGGGCAAGAATCGACGTGAGATGGGGCGCGAGAAGTTTATTGAGCGCGTCTGGGAGTGGAAGCGGGAGTATGGCGGCGCCATCCTCGATCAAATGAAGCGCCTCGGCGCGTCGGTCGATTGGGGCCGCGAATACTTCACCATGGACGACAACCTGTCGCATGCGGTGAAGGAAGTTTTTGTGCGTCTGTATGAAGACGGGCTGATTTATCGCGGGAAGTACATCGTGAACTGGTGCTCCGACTGCGGCACGGCGATCTCCGATCTTGAGGTAAAGCACGAGGATGTGCCGGGGAAGTTTTTGTGCGTCTGTATGAAGACGGGCTGATTTATCGCGGGAAGTACATCGTGAACTGGTGCTCCGACTGCGGCACGGCGATCTCCGATCTTGAGGTAAAGCACGAGGATGTGCCGGGGAAGCTGTATGAGATTCGATATCCGGTAGTCGGCGAGGCCGAGTTTATTACGGTGGCTACTACGCGTCCCGAGACGATGCTCGGCGACACGGCGGTAGCGGTGAATCCTACCGACCCGCGCTATCTACATTTGCACGGCAAGAGCGTGATGTTGCCGCTGATGAATCGGGAGATCCCTATTATTGCGGATGAGTTGGCGCAGCCGGAGTTTGGGACGGGCGCGGTGAAGGTGACACCGGCGCATGATCCGAATGATTTTGAGGCGGGCCTGCGGCACAATTTGCCGCAGATCGAAGTGATCGATGAGCATTCGAAGATGAATGCGAACGCCGGGGCATATGCGGGACTCGATCGGTTTGCGGCTCGGGCGCGAATTGTCGAAGATCTCGCGGCGCAGGGATTTTTAGTCGGCACCAAGGATTACACCATCGCTCTGGGCAAGTGTGATCGCTCGGGAACGATCGTGGAGCCGCGATTGTCGACGCAGTGGTTCGTGAAGATTGCTCCGCTGGCGAAGCGGGCGATAGAGGTAGTAGAAAAAGGATACATTCGCTTTACGCCGGAGAATTACGGCCAGATTTATTTGAACTGGATGAATAACATCCACGACTGGTGCATCTCGCGGCAGTTGTGGTGGGGGCACCGGATTCCGGCGTGGTATTGCACGAACAACGAATGCAAGGAAGTGGTGGTGGCGCGCGAGGCTCCGTCGGCGTGCAAGTGCGGCAGCACGAAGCTGGAGCAGGACACCGACGTGCTCGATACTTGGTTTTCGTCGGGCCTCTTGCCGTTCACGACACTGGGCTGGCCTGCGGCGACGCGGGACGAGGAAGTGTTCTATCCCAATTCGCTGATGATTACCGGCTTCGACATCCTGTTTTTCTGGGTGGCGCGGATGATCATGCTCGGCTGCTGGTTCATGATGCCGCCGCACAGGCCGGGCCGAAGTCCTAAGACGAGTTTGGCTGCGGGCGAAGTTGCTAGCGACGAAGAGTTGCGCGCGAGCGTTCCCTTTCGCGAGGTTTACATCCACGCGCTAGTGCGCGATGCCGACCGGCAGAAAATGTCGAAGACGAAGGGGAACGTGCTCGATCCGATCGAAGTGATCGGGCAGTACGGGACGGATGCAACGCGCTTCACCCTGGCGGCGATGGCGGCGCCGGGAACGGATATCGCATTCAGCGAGAGCCGCACGGCGGGCTATCGGAATTTTGCCAACAAGATATGGAATGCGGCGCGCTTCATGTTCATGAACGTGGATCGGGTAGAGCAAGGTGGAATCTGGTCCCTGGGAAACTTCGCGCGAAAACCGCTGCAAGAAACGTGGGAAGCCTCGGGTTTCAACTTGGCAACGTTGGAAGACCGATGGATCGATTCGCGTTTCAAAGCTACGATCGCCAACGTCAACGGTGCGCTTGAAGATTATCGCTTTGATGGCGCAGCCAATTACGTCTACGATTTCTTCTGGGGTGAGTTTTGTGATTGGTACGTTGAACTCATCAAACCCCGGCTAACATCCCTGCATGCTGACGAGGTTCGTGCGGCTTGCACCAACCTGGTTATGCTTTTTGAGGCGGCTCTCCGACTATTGCACCCGATCATGCCTTTCATTACCGAGGAAATCTGGCAAACACTATACCGGGGGAAGCCACCAGAAAGGTCGATCGCTTTGGCTTGGTACCCCAGAACAGATTTCATCGGGCAGATCGACCACGCCTCACTGACAGAGATGGCGATTCTGCAAGATTTGATCGTAAGCGTGCGCAATCTGCGGGCAGAATTGAAAGTTGAGCCTAAGGTCAAGGTGCCGATTGAGGTATTTGCACATGAACCTGAGATCCGTGCGATGCTCGAACAGAATCTGACGGCGATCGAGCGGCTAGCGAGTGTGGAGAAGGTCACGTTTGTAGGAAGCCCGCTGGCGAATTTGGCGGGCGCGCGCAGTACGTCGCGGTTCGATGTGCACGCGATCTATGAAAAAAAGATTGATGTTGCCGTCGAGCGAGAGCGTCTAACGAAAGAGTTGGAGAAAATTGAAAAGCAACTTGCAGGTGCGCAAGCCAGACTTGGCGACGAGCAGTTTTTGAGTAAGGCCCCGGCGCACGTGGTGGAAGGACTGCGGAAGCAGGTCGGGGAAGCGACCGTCCTAAGAGAGAAGATCCTCGCGCAACTGAAGGAATTGCGAGAGCCGAGAACCACGTAGAGACGGCTGTCCACTGGAGCGAAGCTCGACGCAGCCTCGAAGCGGCGGCTCTGTGAGCCGCTTGGGCGGGCGAGGGCGCCCGTCCCCACACGATCTACACAAGCCATGGACTGGAATTCACGACGCATTACCGCGATTCTTGAGAACGCGCTCAACGAAGATCGGGCGACGAGCGACGCGACCAGCTACGCCTGCATCGATCCCAACCAGCGCTCCTCGGCGACGATTATCGCCAAGCAGGAATGCATTCTGGCTGGCCTCGGATGCGTGTCGCGAATTCTCGACGTCTATGCGGCGCTCGACGGGGCGGTCACTTCGCATTATGAGGTGACTAGCCATCCTTCAATTTTTGATGGGATCCGCGTACACGCGGGGCAGCAGATCGCTGTGATCCAGCACAACGCGCGGGTGATTCTGTCGTGTGAGCGGGTGATCCTGAATTTTCTGCAGCGGATGGCCGGAATCGCTACCACTACGCGCAAGTTTGTGGATGCGGTGGAGGGCACCCGCGTGCGGATTCTCGATACCCGCAAGACGGCGCCGGGGTTGCGCTTGATTGACAAACACGCGGTGCGATGCGGAGGCGGGCAGAATCACCGGCTGGATCTTTCCGATGGCGTATTGATTAAGGGCAATCACATTGCGCTTGCGGGGGGCATCGTTCCGGCGTTGGAGCGAGCGATCCGCAACCGGCGCGGACGGCAGCCGATCGAGATTGAGGTTCGGTCGCTCGAAGAGCTCCAGCAGGCGCTGGAGCACGGGGCGGAGGCAATCCTGCTTGACAATGTGAGCGTTGAGACGGTGCGCAAGGCGGTCGAGATCTGTTCGCTTCAGCCACGTCGCATTCCGCTGGAGTGCGCGGGTGGAATTAATCTCGAGAATGTGCGGTCGTACGCCGAAACGGGTGTGGATTTCATCTCCGTAGGGGCGCTGACGCAATCGGCCACCGCAGTGGATATGAGTTTGAGAGTCACTCCGGCTTAAGACCAGTCGTTGGTCGTTAGTCGCTGGTCGTTCGGGCGGTCTCGATCTTCCCCGGATTCGATTTGCCAACGACTAACGACTAACGACCAGCGACCAGCGACTGGTTATAATTCCTTCCATCTCCACCTCCGCGAAAACTCGCCGCTTGCCGTCCGTGCACAAGGCGACAGATGTTCGCCTGGGCCGCATCGTGCGCCTGCTCATGAGCCACGCTACTGTTGTTGTCAGCGGCACGAAGATTGCGGAAGAAATCGGGACGAGCCGGTCGGAAGTTTGGCGGCTGATTCAGCAACTGCGCGGATTGGGTGTGGATGTTGCAGGACATCCGGCGACGGGCTATCAGCTGCGCGCGGTTCCAGACTTGCTGTTGCCGGAGATGTTGGCGCCATCGTTGAGAGGGACAATCTTCGGCGCTGTGAAGCAGATCCATCATTACTATAAAATCGGCTCGACCAATTCAGAGGCAATGCGATCCGCGGGGGAGGGCGCGCCGGAAGGTAGCGTATTTCTCGCCGAAGAACAGCTGGCCGGGCGGGGACGCGGCGCGCACACCTGGCATTCGACGCGGTCGGTGGGGATTTACTGCTCGGTGATCCTGCGTCCGGTGATGCCGCCTTCGGATGCGCTGATTTTTTCGCTAGCTGCGGGGCTGGCGGTTCGCGCGGCGGTTGCGGAGATCGCGCCGCAGCTTCGCGTGGACCTGAAATGGCCGAACGACCTGCTGCTTAGCGGCAAGAAGTTCTGCGGAGTCCTCACGGAGATGAACGCCGAGGCAACGCGGGTGCGCCATCTGGTGGTGGGGACGGGGATCAACGTGAACCAGGTAAAGTTTCCGGCTGAGCTGCGGGAAATTGCGACGTCGTTGCGGATCGAAACCGGCACCGAGTGGTCGCGCGTGGAACTCTGTGCTGCTTTGCTAAAATCGCTCGACCGGGAGTATCGGAACTTGATTCGGGATGCGGGAGCACGAGCTGCGATCCTGCGCCGGTTCGAGGAGAGTTCTTCGTCGGTGCGCGGCAAAAAAGTGAGCATCGAGGAGAACTACGGTCTGGCAGGCATTACCGAGGGATTGGATGAGCGCGGATTCTTGCGGGTAAGAACGGCGGACGGGTTGCGGACAGTAGTGAGCGGGACGGTGAGGGAGATTGGCAATTTGTAATCGGCAATTTGTAACTTAAGAGCGGTGGCCTTCCAATTACAAATTACCAATTAGAAATTACAAATTCTCTTACGCTTATGCTACTAGTGATTGATGTCGGAAATACGAATACGGTGCTGGGCGTTTTTGAGCGGGTGGCGCACCGCCCGGGCGAGGACGTGACCACTGAGACCGCGCGTTACGAGCGGCTGGTTGCGAACTGGCGCGTCGGCTCGCATCTGAACCGCACGGTCGACGAATACGGAGTGATCTTCCGCAATCTTTTTTCCATGGACAACCTGGAAGTTTCGTCTGTGCATGGAATCGTGATTTCATCCGTGGTGCCCCCGCTCGATTCTGTGTTGCGTCAGGTGTGCGAGCGCTATTTCAATACCAAGCCGCTGTTCATCGAGCCGGGTGTGAAGACGGGCATGCAGGTGCTGTATGACAATCCCGCGGAAGTGGGTGCGGACCGCATCGTGAACGGGGTGGCGGCGTTTGAGAAATATGGCGGCCCCTGCGTGATTGTGGACTTTGGCACGGCGACGACCTTTGACTGCATTTCGAAGAAGGGCGAATACATGGGCGGCGTGATTTGTCCGGGGATTGGGATTTCGGCGGACGCGTTGTTTCAGCGCACAGCTCGCCTGCCGCGGGTGGAGATTCGCAAGCCGGCGCGCGTGATTGGAACGACTACGGTGGGCAGTTTGCAGTCCGGGCTTTACTACGGGTATCTCGGCCTGGTTGACGGCATCCTGGAGCGGCTGATGGATGAACTGGGTGAGGAGACACGAGTGATTGCGACGGGCGGACTGGGATCGCTGATTGGCACGGCTTCACGCTTTATCAAAGATGTGGACGAATTTCTCACCCTCGAGGGGCTGCGCATCATATGGGATCGGAACCAGTCCTTCCGCCGCGACGCCACGCCGAAAGTTGCAAAGACACCCGCCGCGGCGAAGCCATCGGATGCTGCCGCGAAACCGTGGCCCCCGCCGAAGTCTCCTAAATCACGCTGAGCTAAATCGCCTTGAACCGTCGTGGAAAATTACTTCAATTACTTCACCGAAATCGAAGAGCACTATCTGCGGCGGCGGGGGACTCATCTGCTGCTCTCCACGCTCGATTGGGCTCTGATTGAGACTTGGAAGAGTGCAGGCGTGCCCCTGGAGGCCGTGCTCCGTGGCGTGGATGCAGCCTTTGACAAATACGATCAGCGTCCGTCGAAATCGAAGAAGGTGAACAGCCTAACGTACTGCTCGCAGGCCGTCTTGACTGCGGCCGAAGATATGAAGGAAGCGGCCGTGGGTGCGACCGGCGAAGACAAAGCTCGGCTGGAGCCTGGATTTGAGGCGGCGCAGATTGTGGCGTTCTTGCGGGGCAACGCCGACAAGCTCGAAAAGGCGAAGTTGCCCGAGCGGGCGGGACTCGCGACTGGAGCACTGGCACGGGAAGAAGCAGGTTCGCTACGTGAGATGGCCGAGTCGATCGAGGGCACCGGGAAACTTCCGCGGCTAGAAGATCTGGAGCGGAGGTTGACAGTACTGGAGGAAAAGCTCTTCGCGGTGTTGATGGCGGTGACTCCGGATGAAGATCTGGTCAATGTACGCGCGGAGGCGGACCGGGATATTGCTCCTTACCGGCGAAACATGACGGCATCGCAGGTTGAGCAACTGCACAGGCAATATGTGCATAAGCGGCTGTTGGAGCGCTGCGGAGTGCCGAGGCTGAGTTTGTTCTACATGCACTAACCCGGATTGTGCAGGGCGGACACTCCTGTCCGCCTTCCTGGCCCAAGAAGGCTCCTGGTGGAAGCTCGCATTGTCCGGCGCGGGCAGGAGTGCCCGCGCTACACTTACGACTTGCTTCTATCCATCGAAAAGCTAATCTACGGCGGCGACGGCCTGGCGCGCACGCCGGCCGGCACGGACGGGCGGAGCATGGCGGTATTTGTGCCGTTTGTGCTGCCCGGGGAGCGGGTGGAAGTTAAGTTCCGGCAAGAGAAGTCTGGATTCGCCCGCGGGTCGGTCGCGCAGTTGATTGAAACATCGCCCGATCGCGTCGAAGCGCGTTGTCCGTACTTCCGGCAATGCGGCGGATGCCATTACCAGCACATTCCTTACGAACGTCAACTGGAATTTAAGGCTGGAATTCTGCGTGAGACGCTCCAGCGGATTGCAAAGATCGAACTGAAATCCGAAATTCGCCTGCATGCTTCTCCTCCGTGGAACTATCGCAACAGGACGCGCTTGCAGGTGCAGACTGTACCCGAATTTGCGCTGGGGTACTTCCGATTTGGCTCACACGAATTTCTACCGGTGCGCGAATGTCCGATCAGCTCTCCGCTGCTGAATCGAGTGATGGCGCGCCTGCTTGAGCTGCGCGGACTGAATTGTCCGGCGGCAGTTGAAGAGATTGAATTGTTCGCGGACGCGGCGGATGAGCATTTGCTGGCGTGGGCATTCTGTGGACGCGAGGCTGTTAAGCGAGATCTATTGCACTGGGCGGAGGTGCTCGCGCGCGAGTTGCCGGAAATCACCGGCGTGACGTTTTTCTCTTCGCGGCACCGATCTTCAGAACAGCGATCTTCAGACCAACGACTAGAAGATGACGCGCCGACGGACTCGAAAGCGCTGGCGCAGTCAGGCGCGAAGTCAATTCGCTATCGAACGAAAAACCACGAGTATCAGGTCAGTGCCGGAGCCTTCTTCCAGGTAAACCGTTATCTCATCGAAGAACTGGTTTCGGTCGTGACCGGCGATGCGCGCGGTGATGTAGCACTCGACCTGTACGCAGGAGTTGGGTTATTTTCCGCAGAGTTGGCGCAGAGTTTTCATCACATATTGGGTGTAGAGGCGTCACAGACACCGTATGGCGATTTGTTGCAGAATGTACCTGCGAACGTGAAAGCGGTCGGCGCGCGAACCGAGGATTACCTTAGGAGCGACTACCTGAGAGGCTGGCCGGTGCGAAAACGTCCTGACTTGGTCGTCCTGGACCCTCCCCGCACCGGGGCCGGCAAGGTAGTGATCCGATCTCTGGTGGAACTCGGAGCGCCCCGCATCCGATATGTTTCGTGTGACCCGGCGACGCTGGCCAGGGATATCGCCCCCCTTCTGGCGGCCGGATACCACATCGAGGAAGCACACTTATTCGATCTCTTCCCCGAGACGTTTCACATCGAATCGGTGCTGCTGCTGGCGCGCTGACCGTTTTCACGTTGCCCAGTTCCTCCTGGAAGACGGGTGGGTAGCCGAGGGCCCTGGCAAGCGACGGACGCACCAGGGCCCGCTCGTCCTCTCGCTTGCTCCCCTACATTTCTCTACTGGAGATCAAAGCTAATGACCCACGACCGGAAGCCGCCGCGGCAGCCACTGTTCTGGGCAGCGTTGGCATTTTCGCTCGGCCTCTGGATGGGCGTGCGCGCCTGGCGGCCGCCGTCGTGGTGGGTGATCGCTATGGTGGCCTTCGTCCTCGCGGCGGCATGGTTTCTTTCGAAGCGAGCCTGGCTGGCCAAAGCGCTTTCTTTGGGAGCGTGGATTCTTCTAGGCGCCTTTCTGATTCAGGTTCGCGGTCAGCATACGGACAAACTTCAGCAAAATGATGCTCGCATTTTTTCTTTGGCGGATGGCCGGGAAGTCACACTCACGGCACGCGTGATTCGCGAGGGATATGCGCAGGCTGCGGGGCCGCGGTCGATTCGTGAATCCATTGATGTGGAGACGGAAGAGATCGCGAGCGAGGGCGAACGCTGGCCGGTGCGGGCTGGGGTGCGGCTGACGATTTACGAGAAAGTAGAGAACTCCGAGCCAATGGAGCGCCGGGCGTCCCCGCCCGCCCTCGATGCTACGGAAGGCGCAAACATGACGGGCGAGACGCCCGTCGCTCCATTGGCTCTGACCTATGGCGCGCGTCTGCGCATTCGCGCGAAGCTGCATCGGGCGCGTAATTACCGCAACCCCGGCGCCTTCGATTATGAAGGCTATCTGCGCGACAACGGCATCAGCGTGCTGGGGTCGGCGGAGGCAAACAACATTGAGCGGCTTCCCGGGTTTTCCGGCAACCGGATTCAATTCTGGCGGATGCGTGTTCATGCCAGCATCGTGGCCAAGATTCACCAACTGTGGCCCGCGTCAGAGGCCTCGCTCATGGACGCCATGGTTCTCGGCGAAGAAACATTTCTGCGCAACGCGACGCGCACCGAATACCAGCGTTCAGGCACGTATCACGTGCTGGTTGTCTCCGGAATGAACCTGAGCATCCTGGCGGTCGCCATTTTTTGGACGCTGCGCCAGTTTCGCGTCGATCCCGCGCTCGCGGCCATCGCCACGGTCGTGGTCTCGTTCGGATATGCGTTCGTGGTGGGAGTTGGTCCACCAGTATGGCGCGCCGCGCTGATGCTGGCGACATATTTAGGCGCGCGTCTGCTGTATCGCGATCGCAACATGATGAACGCAATTGGAGCAGCGGCGCTGGGAGTCCTGATCGCCGATCCACACGCCTTGTTTAGCGCCAGCTTTCAGCTGACATTCCTTGCGGTCTTCATCATCGCGGGCATCGGCTCGCCGATTCTGGAACGGACAACGTTGCCCTACGCGCGGGGCTTACGGCTGTTGCAGGCTGCCAGCTACGATTTGCACGTCGCTCCCGCAGTGGCACAGTTCCGGCTCGACCTGCGGCTAATCGCGGGGCGGCTGAAGAGATTCATCGGCGAACGCTTCAGCCTGGTTCTGCCCGCGATCCTGATGCGCGTGGCAATTGGCCTGGGGGAATTGATCTTCATCTCCGCGCTGATGCAGGCGGGACTGGCGCTGCTCATGGCCTACCACTTTCATCGCGCGACCACCATGGGAATGCCGGCCAATTTGGCAGTGATTCCACTCACTCAGGTGCTGATGCCCGCGTCTGCCGCTGCCGTCGGTTTGGGATACATATCGACCACGCTAGCCAAACCCGCGGTTTGGATTTCCGGCATCGCGCTCGAGGGAATCGCTGGAACGGTGCACTGGCTGGGTGGTGCTCAGCTCATCGGAACATCAATCGCCGATCTGCGGGTGGCCATGCCTTCGCTCGCGATGATCCTGGCCTCGATCGTCGCCCTGGCGCTCGCCATGTTAGCGGCACGGCGCTCTCGCCTGGCCACTTTCGGTTCCGTGGTGTTGCTGTTCGGCGTTGCGGTCTGGATTGCATTTGTCCCCTCGCGCCCTCACCTTCGCGCCGGTGTAATGGAGATGACGACCATCGACGTCGGACAAGGCGATTCCATCCTGCTGGTCACGCCCGAGGGCCGCGCCCTGCTCATTGATGCCGGAGGCCTGCCGCAGTGGATGCATTCGGACTTCGATCTCGGCGAACAGGTGGTCTCTTCTTATCTGTGGAATCGAGGCATCGATCATCTCGACGTGGTCGTGATCACGCATCCTCATGCCGACCACCTCGGCGGAATGCCCGCGGTGATTGCAAATTTCCATCCGCAAGAACTGTGGCTGAGTATCGACAAGCCGGTGGGGGCTTTGGTCCCGATCGTTGCGCAAGCCGAGAGCGCGGGAATGAAAGTCTCGGTAAAAAAAGAAGGCGATCAATTCGATTACGGTGGAGCGCATTTCCACATGCTCGCTCCCGGACGCGATCACATCACCGGGTCGATGCGGCCGAACGACGATTGCCTGGTGTTTACCGCCGCTCTTGCCGAGACGACCGCTTTGCTTGAGGGAGACGCGGAACGTCCAGCAGAACGGCGCGTCGTGGAACAGCATCCAGAGGCGATGCTGCTGAAGGTCGCGCATCACGGAAGCGCGAGTGGAACTTCCGCCGATCTGCTTGCGACCGTTCATCCCCGATATGCGGTCATTTCGGTCGGCGCGCGAAATGTCTACGGACATCCCCGGCGCGAAGTGCTGGAGCGGCTACAGCAGGCCGGGGTGAAAACCTACCGCACCGACGAGGAGGGTGCGGTCAGTTTTTATCTGGATGGCAAATCCGTGACTCCGGACGTCGCGCTCACCCACTGATATCGATATCGGCGGTGTCGTCATCGAGGGGCGGCAGTTGACGGTACGCCTCGATAATTCTTCCAGCTTCGGGCGCGTCTTCTTCACGCACCAGGATGACCGTTCCACCAACGCCGGGAAACGCGTCCTGGACCGCGTCAATGGATTTCAAATCCGAGTCGATGCCGGCGGATTCAAGCAATCCCTGTACGACCATCGCTTCGTTTTCTCGCTCGGTGTCGAAAATCTTGACGAGTTTCTCGTTAGGCTCGGGCTGGTGCTCGGGTTGAGGCGCGAGGTTAGTCGGCTCTGGCATGCGTCCTCCATGGAACTGGCTGTTAACAGATTACGGCAGTCACTATGCCGTTGTCTTGTGGGTCACAAAGGTGTACGGCCAAGGGCAGCTTGATTCGCGGGCGGAAGCACAATGGCGATTGGAGCCGGCGATTGGAGCCAACGCGGGGAATGCGGCCAACATCCAAATCCAGAGTATAAATCCAAAGAAGACGGGGGCGGTATGGAAGTTGAACGGGCCGAACAGCCAGGCGGCGAATACAATGAGCACGTGGACGAGGCCAGAAGACTGCGGCGCCTGCAGATCATGATGAGCATGGTGATGTCGGTAATCAGCCAGGATCCCGATCTGACGCTGGAAGAGGCGGCGGAGATGGCCGCGAACGCCCGTCGCGCTGCCCTGAACATGTTTCCCGATAAAGAGCTTGCTTACGATATTCTCTACCGTCCTCGCCTGCAGCGGCTAATGAATGAACGCTTCCGGCTGCAGTAGAAACTTCGCCAGCATAGTTGCCTTCTTACCAGTTTGGTCCGAACCTTCGTTTCCATCATTGACAGTGGCTTGGCGCGGCATAAGCTTGACGAAAGCTTAGAAAAAGCCCCGAGGTTGTCTCTCATGCGGAAACTTGCGTATGGCAAGTCATTCTGCGCCGCGTTGTTGGTCTTGTTTTTTTGCGCCGCGGCGTTCGCCCAGGATCCCACCAAGGTTGAGCCGACGCATTACAAGCTGGCTTTTGAGAACGAGTATGTGCAGGTGGTAAACGTCCACTATGGACCGCATGAAAAGTCGAACATGCACTCGCATCCCGGAGGCGTGGTCGTTGTCATCACAGGCGGGCATCTCCGCTTCGCCGATGAAAATGGCAAGACACAAGAGGTGTTTGCCAAGCCGGGCGAGGCCCGGTGGTTCCCGCCCTTCAAGCACAGAGTGGAAAACCTCGGGGAGACTTCATACAGCGCCGTCTATATCGGAATCAAGAACAAGCGTCTAGCCAACGAGGCCGGCCTGAAAGCCGTGCCATCAGAAATGCAAATGGATGAGCAGACCAGGAAGCTCGTTGCAGAGGCGCTTCTGGCTGCGATGAAGTGAAGATTCTCAGTTCGTGGTTTGAGTTCATTTTGGGGTGTTTACTATTGAGGTATTACACAGTATATTACTTTATGTCCCCCCCCAATTCCCGCTAAGCTGTTCTAATTAAAGCACTTAGTTCTATCATCTACATGAATAAGGACTTAGAGGGGGTTTCTGCAATTTGGCGTGCACTTTTCGGGGTGCGGGTTGGCCGCTTTTAGTGCTTTATTTGTGTATTTGTCGTCCTTTTGTC
>Ga0193751_1002031_pt1 | contig 12516 bp, 9 predicted proteins | sample L1c2metaG_FD_143050 | JGI IMG/M metagenome (GOLD analysis project Ga0193751, IMG submission 143050) | Soil microbial communities from a riparian zone of the East river system, Colorado, United States - L1c2 | ecosystem: Environmental > Terrestrial > Soil > Riparian zone | place: USA: East River... | reverse complement strand
CCATTGGCATATTTTATGGCTAAAGTATTAGGCTGGGGACCTACGGGTGCTTTTATTGCCATACCCGTTGCAGAAACTGCTATAGCCATAACAGCCTGGATCTTTTTTAAGAAAGGAAAATGGAAAAAAGTAGTGGTATAAAATATGAGGTCCCGATATTTTCGGGACTATATTTTTTAAATTTAGTGAACGTTTATGAACAATAGTCAGCATACACTCGATCAAAATATTCTGCGACAGGTCTTTTTTATATTGATCATACTCGCTCTTGGGCTTTTACTTTTTTTTGAGTTAAGTTTTTTTATTTCTGCAGTGTTAGGCTCACTCACACTATATATATTAATGAGAGCCCGAATGCACTATCTTACTGAAGTAAAAAAATGGAGCAAGCCAAAGGCAGCCTGGTTATTAATGATCCTTTCATTCCTGATAATTCTTTTACCATTTGGAATATTGGCAAACCTGCTAACAAGCAAAATTATTTATGCCGTTGAACATTCAAGCCAGATACTGGACTCATTGAAAAATTTTTCGAATGAACTCAAAACAAGATTTGGCTTTGCCATTGCTGATGATACAACGATAAACGAAATTGGCCCTTTTATCCGAAAAATAATCCCGCAAATATTAAGTATTACAGTCAATACCATCAGCATTATTGGTGTGCTGTATTTCGTTTTATATTTTATGCTGATCTATAGCCGAATCATGGAAGACAAATTGTATGAATATATTCCGCTGAAAGATTCAAATGTTGATCTCATAGCAAAAGATATTGACACAACTGTCAGGGCAAGTGCTGTTGGCATACCATTGATCGCATTGATACAAGGTGTGGTAGGGCTTTTAGGATACTTATTGATCGGTGTGCAGGATCCCTTTCTTTGGTTTGCTATTACTTGCATTGCAGCCATGCTGCCGGTTGTAGGAGCTGCATTGGCATATGTGCCATTGGCGATAATATTTTTTGCCGAAGGGAGAAACCTGCAAGGCGGTATCATGCTTATTTACGGATTTGGCGTTATTGGGCTTGTAGACAATCTCTTCCGCTTCATACTAAATAAAAAATTGGGAAATATTCACCCTCTTATTACCGTATTCGGAGTTATCGCAGGCATTAGCATGTTTGGTTTTATCGGCCTCATATTTGGCCCGATGTTACTTTCATTGTTTATTGTCCTGTTAAAAGTATATTCGAATGAATTCCTTAGTAAAAGACGCGAAAGTAAAAGAGCAAATGTTACATAATGTCTTATCGATTTTTTTATTGGAATTTTCCCGGTTTCATTAAGTGAATTATCGTATTTATTCGAAAAAACTCAGTAAACATCCTTAATCTCTTTTGTTTTTATCTTTCAAATAATATTTTTGCGACCGTTATCGTTTTAGCATAGTCAAATGATCTGAAAACTATCATTTGAATCTTTAAAAATCCGTATCTGTGAAAAGCCAACTGCTATCAATATCGCTTTCGCTTTTATTTTTCCCTGCCCGCTACGTTGAAAACAACGACGTAACCACTCCTGAGAAAAAAATTAATATAACTTATTCAATTAACAATAGTGCTGAGGTTCTTTATAATGAATTACACTTATCAGACCTTGGTCTTTCTCAAAAAGCATTTGAATATGCCTTTAAAGGTTACCAATATTTGGTAAAAAAGCAGAAATTGAATAACAGTTCGATACTTTCAATCTGTGATCTAAGCCAACCTTCAGATAAAAAAAGATTTTACATTTTAGACCTTACAGATAATAAAATTTTAATGACAAGTTATGTGGCACATGGCAAGGGTTCCGGAACGGAATATGCAACGCGTTTTTCAAACAGGGCCAATTCTCATCAATCCAGTCTCGGTTTTTATATTACCGGCAACACATACTACGGCGAACATGGCTTATCATTAAAATTACAAGGACTTGAAAAAGGGTTTAATGATCATGCCGTCAACCGCAATATTGTTGTACATGGCGCTTCTTATATCGGCGACGAACATTTACAGGGAAATCAATTTATGGGTCGCAGTTATGGTTGCCCCGCAATTCCGCAAAATGAATCGGGCGAAATTATTAACCTGATAAAAAATGGCAGTTGCTTATTTATATACCATCCGACAAAAATTTATCTGCAGAAATCGAGAATATTAAATGGTTGATTGGACACGCATAACAAGGATGGATGACAACAAACAGCTCAATCGTACCCTATGGTTGAGCTTTTGTTTTTTTCACACTGATATTGAATATAAAAAAATTTATGTTGCCTTTAGCTAAGTAAACTTTACTGCAATAAGTAAGGAAAATATCCCGATAGTTAATCCCCAATAAATTTCTTTAGTGGAATGGTTGCTGTCGACTAAACGAGCGGTACAAATAATACCCGCCAATAAAATAGAAAGTGAAATATAAATTCCGAAATTAACATCTTGTGAAAAACCAAGCATCATGACAAAGGCGGCCATTATCCCGGCGGCGATTGCATGCATACTTATTTTCATATTGATATTAGCCATTAATCCTCCAATAGAAGCAAGAAAAATGGCAAGACTGAGTATCACACATTCCTTTGGAAATTCCGGCTGATTGTGCAATACATACCACATCCACCAATAATAGATCATGCAAACGACATAAGGTATGATCCTGTCACGTTGTGTTCTCAATTGGATCGAACTGATAAATCCTAACGCCTTCATCAATAACACAGATACTAAAGGAAAAAAAATGTACATTATTCCAAACCGTACAATGAATATTGTCTTATCCCAATTGCTAACTGAACCAAACAAATAAGATTGTGTTTTCACAATAAGCCACGAAAGGTAAACCGGTATAAAAAGGGGATGAAAAATGTAGGAAACAATCTTTGCCGCAATACTTATAGTTACAGGATATTCGGTTTTTTGTATTTGTATCTCTACCAGTTTATTTTTTTGATCCACTTCCAGGTGTGATTCCATATTACAATTCTTTACGCAGGCGGGCCACAGGTATGTTTAATTGCTCCCGGTATTTGGCCACCGTTCTCCTCGCAATATTATATCCTTTTTCCTGTAAAAGTTCAGTCAATCGTTCGTCGCTAAGCGGTTTCTTTTTATTTTCTCCTTCAATTAAATCACTTAATATTTTTTTCACTTCCCTGGTAGAAACCTCTTCCCCGCTATCCGTACTCAACGATTCACTAAAGAAAAATTTAAGACGGTAGGTTCCAAATTCCGTTTGCACAAATTTGCTGTTGGCAACACGACTCACGGTAGAAATATCAAGACCGGTTTTTTCAGCAATATCTTTCAGGATCATCGGTCTTAGATTGGTTTCGTCTCCTGTGAGGAAAAAATCATGTTGATGGTTCATAATTGCTGTCATCGTACTTAACAGGGTGTGTTGCCTTTGTTTAATGGCATCGATAAACCATTTTGCCGCATCAATTTTTTGCTTGATAAAAAGAACGGCTTCCTTTTGTCTCCTGTCTTTTTTAGCACCCCGGTCATATTCTTTTAGCATCTCCCTATAACCTTCGCTGATGCGAAGTTCCGGTGCATTCTTAGAATTCAAAGTAAGCTCAAGCTTCCCATTGTTATTCATTATGAAAAAATCAGGAACCACATAACTTTCTGCTTTGTTCACCTCACCAACATTGCCGCCTGGTTTGGGATTCAGATGAATGATCTGCAGCATCACATCTTTCAGCTGCTCGTCAGTCAATCCAAGACCTTTCTGGATCTTTTCATAATGTTTCTTGGTAAACTCATCAAAATATTTTGTAAGTGCGGTGATCGCTGTATCAACAGGTTTTCCCTCATCTTTTTGCCTGTACAACTGTAACAACAAACATTCCTGCAAATTTCTTGCTGCCACACCGGGCGGATCAACTTCTTCTTCATTTGAGTCAATATTCTGACGAAAGGCAAGATCATCAACTATAGCAGTCGTTTCTCTTCTTAAATAACCATCTTCATCAACGCTTCCCACAATCTGCTCAGCGATTTTTTTTTGTCTTTCATCAAGATTCAACAACCCGAGCTGATCCAGTAACACTTCATAAAAACTTGTCTCTACCCTGTGAGGAATCGTCCGGTCTTCATCGGCATCGAGATAATTATCATCTCTCAATTTATAATCTGCAATATCATCATCTCCTTCATGTACATATTCACTGATGTCTATATTTTCATATTCATCATTACTTCCATCGGGTTCATCATATTGTTCTTCCGCTGTTTCACTAAATTCTTCTTTTGATTCCTCATATTCCTCAGGCTTTTCTTCATCTACTTCGAGGGCAGGATTTTCTTCGAGTTCCTCTTTTATTCGCTCTTCCAGGTTTGCTGTAGGCACCTGCAACAATTTCATTAGCTGAATTTGCTGTGGGGACAGTTTTTGTAATAGTTTTTGCTGTAAGGTTTGACTCAGAGCCATGGTTTCAGTAAAGGCTTGTTTTGTTAGGCTTTAAAAATTAAAAAAATCGTACCAATTATCAAAAATCAGGCCGTAAATTTACATACAAATGATGGAATGAGGTTGCAACGCGTATATCAATTTCTTGTTGTGTTGCTGTTAATATTGCCGGTAAAAATTTTTTCCCAGCAACAATTGCCTCGCATTGGACAAAATTCTCCTCATATATTGAGCTTTTCAGAAGATTTCCAAAAAAAGAAATTCCAGAATAGCTACGTGAACTATTTTTTTTTAAATAATGGAACTCTTTATAGGTTTACTCCCGGCGTTCTTTGTGCGTCTCCTGCTGTTGAGATTATCAAATCGAAATTCACAATTCAAAATCTTCCTTTTTTCTGCAAACAAGAATTTCAATTTGAAAAAACTACTTCTATACCTCTCCGTCTACGACTTGGCTCATTGGATTACGTAAATAAGTTAGAAGGAAAGAAATAAACCAGCTTCTCATTTTTTAAACTGGAAAACTAATTTCAATTAGATTGCTCGCTATTATGATGGGCATAGAAAATAAAGAATTAGATTTTTGTCTTTTGATTCCTTGTTATAACAACCTGGAAGGATTAATTCTCTCCATTGATTCTGTTGAATATCACTCTGCCCGTTTTATTATTGTTGTGGTAGATGACGGAAGTAAGATCCCTGTTACAGTTAAAATAATAAAAGAAAAAATTAAGAATCCTTATACGCTTATTGTTCTCAGAAATGAGGTGAATAAAGGAATTACGAATGCGCTGAATAAAGGTCTGAAATGGATCGAAGAAAATACCGATTCAAAGTATGTCGCAAGATTGGATTGCAGTGATCTGTGCAAGAACGATCGCTTTTTGAAACAGGTGGATTATATGGATAAACATCCCGGGACGGGCTTATTGGGAAGTTGGTGTGAGTTTGAAAATAAAAACCTGTTTAAATACAATTACAAAACGCCAACAAATCACCAGGCAATATTGAAGAGGGCAGGTTATTATCCATATAAATTCCCATATGCAGAGGACTATGCTTTTTTTTGGCAGTTGATCAAAATTGATCATTGCCATATCCTTGCTGAGTTCCTTGTTGTCTGCGAAATAAATAATGAAGGAATCTCTTTAAAGAACAGGAAAAAACAATTCTTAAGCCGGATGAAAGTAATATACAAATACGGCACGAATCCTTTTTACAAAGTCGCAGGCATGGTGAGAATCATCGCTTTAAGCTTAATTCCTAAACGATTAGCCTTGCGCTTAAAAAACCTTATGAAAACTTAATAATAAATCGAAGCAACGTTTTGGCAGAATGTTTGTCATTACCCTTGAAGTTGCAGTCAACGGCGATATCATAAATAATTAATGATATTATTCGGAGGGTTAGATTAAACAATGTGTAATAATCTGAGTCTTTACCGCGATTGCTTATCCTAACATTATTATATCATTGAAAAATTCCTGACTAACCTTACGGAGCCTATGATAATTGTACATGTTGTTGAACCATTTGCAGCTGGGGTTGCTGTTTTTGTAAGATCTCTTACAGAAACAATGCCTGACGACCACCACATCATCATACATGGTGAGCGAAGACAGGTAATGCCTGAAGACAAAGTCAAAAAGACTTTTTCCAATCCTAATGTGAGATTTATAAAATGGCGGTCCGCTCAACGTTCCGTTAATCTCTACAAAGATTTTCTTGCTTTAAAAGAATTATACAACATTCTCAAACGTTTAAAAAGCAAAGGCCTGCTGGACAGCGTTCATTTGCATTCATCTAAAAGTGGTTTACTCGGTCGCATTGCATGCAAAATGCTGGGAATAAAAAATGTTTTTTATACTCCCAATGGCGCGCCGTTTTTATCGGGTAAAACCTTCCTGTCAAGATATTTCTATCGCCAGGTTGAAAAGTTTGCAAGCCGTCTTGGGGGAAAAGTTGTGTGCTGCTCACCTTCGGAGCTAAACGCCTACCAACAACTTGGTATCAATGCTACGTGTATCAGCAATGGAATCAAATTAGAAAATAAAACGAAACCCGATAGCATAAGAAAAAATGAAAAGTTCAAAATAATTACAACCGGGCGGATCATTGCTCAAAAAAATCCCTTTTTATTTAATAGCATCGCCACGTATTTTAATGAATTTGATCAGTTCGAGTTTATTTGGGCCGGGGACGGAGAAGACAGGCAAATATTAACGGCAAAAAATATCCTGGTCACTGGCTGGCTGAATCAAAATGAGATCAAAAGATTAGTCTCCGATTCCAATATTTATTTATCTACTGCATTATATGAAGGTTTATCTTTTGGGGTGCTTGAGGCGCTAACCTTAAATAAGCCAGTCCTTCTGAGTCATTGCGTCGGAAATATGGACGCGGTAAAAAATGGTATTAACGGCGATTTGTTTAAAACACAAACGGAAGCAATAGTTAAAATCATTCAATATCATAATAACCGCGATATGCTAAGTGTAATGGGAGATTTTTCAAAATCAATTTGTGAAACAGAATTCAATGTAAAAAACAATTTTTCCATTTACAGGCAACTATATGCAAACTCCGTAGATATATTACCGGTCAGAAAATGGGCCTTCGCCTGAAGCAGCAGTTAAACCCTACACTCATGAAAAACGATATTCTTCATAATAAAATAAATGGTGTTAACAATGATATAATTGTCCTGAATGTTTTAAGATCACTGGAACAAAAACTTGAAAAAGAAATTGTTGCAAAACAAAGCTTTATCAAATGGCAGCAGGATGAATTAAAAAGACTTCAAAACGAGGTTTTGAAAAAGGACCATATCATTGATGAATTCAACATCAGATTAATGGAGTGTCGCTCCAATGTTGAAGGCTATCGTCAGTTAATTAATAAGCTCATAACAGATGTCGACAAGCTACAGCAAAATGTTGATTGGTATAAGCGAACGTATGAGAGCAGGAGTCTGTTTGGAGTAATAAAGGATAAGCTTAAACATTTCTTTAGCTAAAAGATTTTTGTGAATTATTCATTTAACCGGAAAACATATTTTTGGAGTGTAAAAAGTTATTGATCTAAATTCCACGAATGAAACTTGCCATCATAGGGGCTAATGGCCAATTAGGAACTGACCTGCAGGAAGTGTTTTCAGCAGAGCATGATGTTATTGGGCTGAATCATTCAGATATAGAAATTACGGATGTAAATAGTGTGAAAAGAGTGTTGACCTCCGCAAAGCCGGAAATTATCGTAAATACTGCCGCTTATAATCTTGTTCCGGAAGCAGAAAAATTTCCCGAAAAAGCTTTCCAGATAAATGGAACGGGCGTATTAAATCTTGCAAGGGTCTGCCAGGATCTCGGAATTCGATTAATACATTATAGCACAGATTATGTTTTCGATGGCAAGAAACAAAAACCATATACAGAAGATGATTGCCCGAATCCATTGAATGTATATGCGAATACAAAACTTGCGGGAGAATATTTTGCTTTAAACTATTCTGATAATTCCATGGTGATAAGAGTTTCCGGTATTTACGGTAAAGTGCCTTCCCGAGGCAAGGGAGGAAATTTTATCACTACTATGATAAAACTCGCAAAAGAAAAACCGGAGGTAAGAGTCGTGAATGACGAAATCCTTACACCTACACCCACTTATTGCATTGCGAAAAATACAGCTGCCTTAATTAAGACAGGTGCGTCTGGTTTGTATCACATGAGCTGCGAGGGAGAATGTTCCTGGTATGAATTTGCAAAAACAATCTGGGAATCTCTTCAGTTGGAAACACCATTATATTCTGCGAGCGTGAAAGATTTTCCGTTGGTGGTGAAAAGACCATTTTATTCCGTATTAGAAAATAAAAGTCTTAATAAACTTGGAATGAATCAGATGCCCCATTGGAAAGAGGCGTTGAAAGAATTTTTAAAAACCTTCAATACCTGAACTGTAAAACCGTAGTTTTTGAACTTACGAAACCTAAAAAAATATTTCTCATGTCCTCTAAACCTGAGAATCAGGATTATCTGTACGAGCAAAAGATTTATACAAGGCGCGGAGCAGAATCCAATTACACATACACTAATCCTGCGCAGGTTGAAAGTTCTTTATTAAATATCCTTCAGAATTGCAAGGACCTCTCAATCGGCTCGGAAGAATTGCAAAAGCACATCTTTGACTGGCCATCGCTTTATTATCTATCCTCTAAAAGAGCCGATGTATTAAGACCATTTACCGGGCAATTAAAAAATAAAAAGGTTTTTGAGATTGGTTCAGGTTCCGGAGCTATCACAAGATTTTTAGGTGAACTTGATTGTTCAGTATTAGCACTTGAAGAAAGTCAGCAATGGGCATTGGTCACTGCTGAGCGCTGCAGAGATCTGGGAAATGTAACAGTTGTCAATGATGCCTTCGAAAATTTTATAAGCAATGAAAAATTTGATTTCGTAATTCTTATAGGTTTATTGGAACATAGTGATGATGCTATCAGTTATAATGAATATTTAACCACCCTGCAAAAAGCAAAAAAATTTCTAACCCCGGGAGGGAACCTGATTCTCGCAATAGAAAATAAAATTGGCTTAAAGTATTGGGCAGGTGCTCCCGGAGGCGATGCCGGAAAGAGCTTCCATGGTATTCAAAATTTCCACTCCAATGAAAGAGCTGAAACACCCGGATATCATAAAATAATTTCTTTGCTTATCCAGGCGGGATTTGAAATTTCCAAATGCATGTATCCCTTTCCGGATTACAAGTTCACTGATGTTATATTGACCGATATAGGCTTTAAAAAACAAGGATTTGATCCGCTCGAATTATTATTTGAAAAGTTCGAGTACTTACAAAATACGAAATATAATAACCAGTTTAGCTCAACGCTCGCTGCTCTTTCTTTATTCAATAATAACTTGTTGCCTTATTTTGCAAATTCATTTTTAATAACTGCAACTCTTTCCAACATTGGAAATACTATCGAACAGAATCCAATACTCGCTTATGTGTATAGTACTTCCCGAAAGAAAGAATATTGCAAGCAAACTATTTTGACATATCATTCAGAAAGTAAATTAATTTCTGTTGCCAGGCAACTGCTTTATAAAAGCACCGATAGGAGCTCACCTTACCTGCAACAGATCTTACACGATGAGCCATATATTCACGGCGAAATTTTATTGAATACCCTTTTGCCTGTTGTATGTAAAACCGGTTGGACAATTGAAGACATTATTAAGTGGGCCCAAACGTATTATGAAGTCATCGTTTCCAAATCTTTCAAGAAAGACGGGCAAGCATTTTTAGAAGGAAAATATGTAGACCTGACACCCTTTAATATTATTTTCACTAATGGACGACCACAATTTTTTGACCTGGAATGGATCTGTCATGAAGATGTTCCGGCATATTATGTTTTTTTTAGAGGATTGGCTCATAGCCTGGGGAGAATCCTTTTTGTAAATAACCCGGGTCAGGACACTCCTTTACAAATTATTCAATTAGCAAGCAGGGTAACCAGCCAATATTTTCAATTTGATGACACCGGATTGACAGATTGCAAGAGAAGAGAAATATTTTATTTCTCTTCAGTGGCTATTAATGAAATGACAGAACCATTCTCCATCCAGGAACTAAATGTCCGCAATCAGGAATATTTGAAAGCCCATCAAATCAATAAAGACTTATTATCAAAAAATAAAGAGCTATCCCTGCAAAATGTAAAATTGTTAAATGACCTGGAGAATAAAGAGGAACAACTGAACAATGAGATTTCACTATATAACGAGACGAAACAAAGGGAAGTAAGTTTATCAAATGATATCGATTTGCTGAAAAAAGATATTAGCTGGTACGTTGAAACTTATGCCAACAGAAGTCTGGCGGGTATTGTACGTCAAAAATTGTCAGACTACGGCTTTCCGCTTTTGAGACGAAAAAGGGGTTCAGGTGTCTATCGATTAATCCCCGGCAATCATGTTTTACATGATAAAGAAACAAAGCAATATTCCCCTATTGATGATGACCCCTATTTTCATATTGATCTGAACAAGGAAAATTTAACAGCTGGCTGGTATTGGCTCAATCTTGAAATTAATCCCGCTGCCGGAAAATTAATTTCGCCCAAACTTTATTTCAATTCCGGAAATGGTTTCAATGAAACAAATATTTGTTACTTACCTGACCCGAAGAACGGGAAAATCGTGTCCCTGGTAAATTTTCATGACAAGGTATACCAATTACGGTTCGATCCCTCTGTAAGTAATTGCAAATTTACTTCTGGCAAATTTTCCTTGAAGAAAATTTCAAAATTGAAAGCCCTGAAGAAAGCTATTAAAATTTATAAAGAAAATTTCCCGGACAAACCGGATTGGTCAATCCTGAAAAACCTTTTTTCGAAATTCAGAGAAGGCGGCATTTCGGGAGTGCGTGAACAGTTAAGAAAAATGTCGCAGGCAAATATTACAAATAAGATCACACCCTATATGCAATGGGGCAGCCGCTATGATATGTTAACACCTTCTGAATTTGAACTACTCCGGGAATTCAGTAAGAAACTAAAACATCAGCCTCTTTTTTCCATTATCATGCCTGTATATAACCCACCGTTAATTTATTTGCAAAAGGCTATCGATTCTGTTATTAAACAACCCTATTTTAATTGGGAGCTTTGCATTGCTGATGATTGCTCAAGTAATAAAAACATAAAAAAAATATTAACTGAATACCAGGAAAAAGATAAAAGAGTAAAAGTTGTTTATCGAAAAGAAAATGGTCATATTAGTGAAGCTTCCAACAGCGCTTTACAAATTGCACAGGGAGAGTTTATTGTTTTGCTGGACCAGGATGATCAATTAAGCACCCATGCTTTATACCTGGTAGCTGAAGCGATCAATAAAAATCCTGGTGCTGCTTTAATATACAGCGATGAAGATAAAATAGATGAAGAAGACAATCGTTTTGATCCGTATTTTAAATCAGACTGGAATCCGGATCTTTTTATGGGACAGAATATGATCAGCCACCTGGGAGTATATAAAAAATCGGTCGTCAAAGAAATTGGGGGATTTAGAAAGGGTTTTGAAGGCAGCCAGGATTATGACCTGGCATTGCGGTTTATACAAAAAATAAAATCGTCGCAAATCATCCATATTCCACATGTCTTGTATCATTGGCGTGCTGTAAGTGGTTCAACGGCGGTGAGCACCGATAATAAAGAATATGCTTATACAGCAGGTTTAAATGCTTTGAACAGTTTTATTCGTGATCAAAATCTGAATGCAAATGTTTTACCCAATAATAATTATTCTTACCGCGTAAAATGGAACCTCCCGGACATGCCTAAGGTTTCCATCGTTATTCCCACTAAAGACAAAGCAGGTGTACTTTCGGTGTGCGTAGACAGTATTCTTCAAAAAACAAACTATTCTAATTATGAAATAATCATTGTTGATAACAATAGTGCTGAGGTGGAAACCATCGAATTATTTTCTTCTTTTATAAAGAAGGATTCAAGAGTATCTGTTGTACAATACAACCGGCCATTCAATTTTTCAGCCATTATTAATTATGGTGTTTCAAAAAGCACCGGGGAAGTCCTGGTAATTCTGAATAATGATACAGAAGTGATCAATGAAGATTGGTTGGAAGAATTGGTTAGTCATACAATGAGAAAAGGAATTGGTGCAGTTGGGGCAAAATTATTATACCCGAATGGTTCCATTCAACATGCAGGTGTCATTCTTTACGAAAATCATCCGGGTATTCATATCTACCAGAAAAGAAAAGAAAACGATCCTGGTTATTTCAATAGGTTAAATCTCGTCCAGAATTATAGTGCAGTTACAGCCGCTTGCCTGGCAGTAAAGAAGGAACTCTTTGAATCGGTTGGAGGGTTAGATGAGCAAAACCTTTCCATAGCCTACAACGATGTTGATTTCTGCCTTAAGCTGCGTGAAAAAGGATTTTATAATTTATGGACACCATTTAGCATGTTATATCATCATGAATCTCTGTCAAGAGGTGATGATTTCGATGAAAGAAATATAGAAAGATTCAAAAAAGAGCATGCCTATATGCTAAGAAAATGGAAAAAATTTATTAGTACCGATTCGTATTTTAG
>Ga0193751_1002030_pt1 | contig 12517 bp, 10 predicted proteins | sample L1c2metaG_FD_143050 | JGI IMG/M metagenome (GOLD analysis project Ga0193751, IMG submission 143050) | Soil microbial communities from a riparian zone of the East river system, Colorado, United States - L1c2 | ecosystem: Environmental > Terrestrial > Soil > Riparian zone | place: USA: East River... | reverse complement strand
ATCACGCCCGCCGTTCCCTCGCTAAACCATTCGCGCCTGAGCTCGGCGCGGCCGCGGTGCTGATTGGTGCGATACGCCCTGGTAAGCCAATCGGCGATCCGCAGAAAGCCTTCCCGCGACTGGCACAGGAGGAGCAATCGGTGCGGCGCGTCGCGCTCGGCATCGTGACTGATCCACACGTCGCAGCCGATGATCGGCTTGATGCCGCTGGCTCGCGCGGCCTTGTAGAATTTCACCATGCCGAACACGTTGGCGAGATCGGTCAGCGCCAGCGCCGGCATGCGGTCCGCCGCCGCCGCGGCGACCGCATCGTCCAGCCGCACCATGCCGTCGACGATCGAGTACTCGCTGTGCAGACGCAGATGGACGAAGCCGGGCATGCTCATGGTGTAGAATTTTACTGCGATTCGCGCGCCCGATCCGTTGGAACTCCATTTCCTCCGCCGTGTTTTTTCTGCCGCTGTGCTCGGCGCGATGCTCGTCGCCGGTTGTGCAACAGTCTCAGCTCCGCCGGCGGGACCTTCGCCTGCCGTGCCGGGCCCCGGACCTGCCGCGCCGCCAGAAACGCCAGGACGGATTCAGGCGCCTCCGACCACCAGCGTCAATCCACCTACCAGCGTCAATCTGCAGGGGTTTCCGCTGCCTTACCGACAGGGCTACGCGGACGGTTGCGCCAGCGTGGGCATGCTCGAGCAAAAGGATGCTGTCCGTTTCAAGAGCGACGGCCAATATCGGACCGGTTGGCAGGACGGATTCGCCCTTTGCAAGAAGCGTTAAACCGCGCGTTGGCGTTAGGCTAGTCATTCTTAATCGATTTTCGCTACTCGACGCGACACCACGATGAGGCCGTCGCAGTCGTTTTTCATCCCGGTGCGCGGGATCGACTATCACGTCAGAACCTGGGGCAACGCGGCCTTGCCCGGGATTTTCCTGCTGCACGGCTGGATGGACGTCGGCGCTTCGTTTCAGTTTCTGGTCGATGCGCTGCAGCGCGAGTGGTACGTGATCGCGCCCGATTGGCGGGGCTTCGGACGAAGCGGGTGGTGCGTCGACGGCTACTGGTACGCCGATTACGTCGCGGATCTCGAGCTCCTCGTCGATCATTTCTCGCCGGGCGAGCCCGCGCGGCTGGTCGGACACAGTCTTGGCGGCAATGTGGTCTGCGCCTACGCCGGCATCCGCCCGCAGCGCGTGCTTCGCGCAGTATCGCTCGAAGGCTTCGGCATCCCTGCGGAGAGTCCCGAGCTTGCGCCTGAAAAGATGCGCAAGTGGCTCGATGCGCTGCGAGATCCTCCGCAGTTCACCCCTTATGCGAACCTTGCCGCCGTCGCCGAGCGTCTCCAGAAGAACAATCCGCGCCTGTCTCGCGACAAGGCCGAATTCCTCGCCTCTCATTGGGCCGAGGAAGCTGCGGGAAGCGCGCGACTCGTGTCGGATCCCCGCCACAAGCTGCCGTTTCCGACGGTCTACCGAATCGAGGAAACGCTATCGATATGGCGTCGCGCAACGCTTCCCGTGTTGTGGGTCGCGGGCAGCGACTCGTTCGTGCGCAAATGGCTCGGCGGCGACGCGGAGTTGTCGCGCCGCATGAAGGCTTTTCCGGACTGCCGTTTCGTTACCTTGGAGGATGCAGGGCATATGCTCCACCACGACCAGCCCGCGGCGGTGGCCGCGGCCATCGAAGCATTCCTCGCCTGACGTGCACCGCCTGAACGTGAGCTCGCGCCAACGCGCCTACATCGCGCTGGCCGTGCTCACCGTGATCTGGGGAATGAAGTGGCTGGCGATGAAGTTCGCCCTGCAACATGCCGATCCGGTGACCTTCAATATCCAGCGCACGCTGCTCGCGATCGTGGTCCTCTTCGGTGCGATGCTGTTGCGGCGCGTTCCGCTGGCGCCGCAATCGTGGATCGCAATCATCGTCACCGGTTTTCTTCAGACGACCCTTAACTTCGGGTCGACGACGATGGCGGTGGCTTACGGCGCTCCCGGCCGCGTGTCGGTGCTCGTTTTCACCATGCCGTTCTGGACGCTGTTGCTCGCATGGCCGGTGTTCGGCGAGCGCGTCCGCGGCGGCCAGTGGCTCGCTGTGCTGCTGGCGCTGGTCGGCCTGACGCTGGTGGTCGAACCATGGAACTGGCACGAAGAGATCAAGCCCAGGCTATGGGCCGTGCTCTCCGGTTTCGGGTGGGCGTCAGGAACGATCTCAGCGAAATATTTCCAGCGAGAGAAGCAACTCGACATGCTTAACTTCATCACTTGGCAAATGGTGGCGGGCGTCATTCCGTTTCTGTTTATTCCTCTGTTTCGCGATGCGCCGCCGACGCGATGGGATCCAGCTTACATTGCGCTTCTGATTTATTCCGGCGCTCTCTGCACCGCCGCCGGCTTTCTGATCTGGGTCGCCGTGCTGCGCGTTCTTCCTGCCGGCACCGCAGCGCTCAACATGCTGGCCATTCCCGCGATTGCGCTCGTGAGCTCGATGCTGGTGCTGGGCGAGCGGCTCTCCCGCAACGACTGGCTCGGCATCGCGTGTATTGCCGCCGGGCTCCTGACGATCTCGCTGCTTGCGTGGCGCACGGCGCGCCGCAGCGCATCCGACGTCACATCGGTGCCCATGATCGAAAGCGGCTAGCCGCGCTGCGCTATAATTCGCGCGCCTTCCGACGCCGTTCCAGCGCAGGACATGTCCGCCGCCGCCGATCTATCCAAGCTTCGCATCGACCGCTCGCTCGCGCCGGTGCGCACCCGTCGCCGGCGGAAGTGGTGGTGGCTTGGCGGGTTCGCATTGATTGCAGTCGCCGCCGGAGCGTGGTTTTTCACTCAACCGCGCGCCACGGCCGTGCAGACGACGCCGATCGTAACGACGTATCCGTCGCAACAATTCGTGGTGATCAACTCGACGGGGTACGTCGTCGCGCAGCGCAAGGCGGCGATCTCATCGAAAGCCTCGGGCCGGCTGGAGTGGCTGGGCGTCGCCGAGGGATCGCGGGTCAAGGCAGGCGACGTCATTGCGCGGCTCGATGCGCGCGACGTCCAGGCCCAGGTGGAAGCCGCAGCGGCCAACGTCCAGGTCGCGCGAGCGACGATTGCGCAGGCGCAGGCCGAGGAACGCGACGCGTCGTCATCGCTCAAGCGAACCCGCGATCTGATCGCGCAGAAATTCGTGTCGGAATCCGCGCTCGATCAGGCGAAGGCGCGCGCCGATCGTGCCATGGCGGGGACCGCGAGCGCGAAGGCGGCGCTGGTCTACGCCGAAGCGAACGCGCGCAATGCGCAGGTGTCGGTGGACTACACGCAGATCCGCGCGCCGTTCGACGGCATCATCTTGTCCAAGAGTGCCAACGTCGGCGACATGGTGACACCTTTTTCCTCGGCGGCCGATTCCAAGGGCGCGGTCGTAAGCATGGCCGATATGAGCACGCTCGAGGTGGAGGCCGACGTCTCCGAATCGGCCTTGTCGAAGGTCAGCGTCGGCCAGGCTTGCGAAATCACGCTTGACGCGCTCCCCGATTCGCGATTTCGCGGTACGGTGTCGCGAATCGTGCCTACCGTCGACCGCGCGAAGGCCACGGTCATGACCAAGGTGCGCTTCGATGCGATCGACCCGCGCGTACTGCCGGAGATGAGCGCCAAGGTTTCGTTCCTGTCGCAGCCTGTCACGGCCGAGCAGCAAAAGCCTTTGACAGCCGTGAATGCCGATGCGCTCGCGCAGCGCGATGGAAAAACGGTGGTGTTTGTCGTGCGGGGCGACAAAGCCGCCGAGGTCGTGGTGACGCCGGGACGGAAGATCGGGGAGCTGACTGCGATCGCGGGAGAGGTCAAAACCGGCGAAAAGGCGGTGTTGAAGCCGTCGCCCGAACTTATCGCAGGCGTTCCCGTCAAGGTTGCCTCCAAGTGACGCATCCGTCCGAGAGCGGCCCGCCGAGAGGACGGGTCGCGATCGGAAACGGATGCGTCATCCCGGGCGAGCGCGAGCGAGACCCGGGATCCAAGTGGAGTATCGCCGAATGGATTGCAACTTGGGTCCCGGCCTACGCCGGGACGACGCATCAGTTTTTGCAATGCTCGGAATGACAAGTGGACCCGCCGAGAGGACGGGTCGCGATCGGAAACGGATGCGTCATCCCGGGCGAGCCCTTCGGCTACGCTCAGGGCAGGCTTCGGCGAGACCCGGGATCCAGGGACTTGCGATGAGCCAACGCCGCTGGATTCCCGCTTGCGCGGGAATGACGGGACATTAGGAGCGCCTGCCATTGGCCATCGCCGCGCTTTCCGGTCTGACCGATGTACGCGCGCCCGTGCTGGTCGAGATCCGCAACCTCTCCAAGTATTACCAGCGTGGCGAACAGATCATTCCTGTGCTGGTGGACATCAATCTCGATGTCGCACTGGGTGACTTCGTCGCGTTGATGGGGCCTTCGGGTTCCGGCAAGAGCACCTTGCTCAATCTCATCGCCGGAATCGACAAGCCTTCGAGCGGTACGATCAAGGTTGGCGGAGTCGACATCGCGCGGCTGCACGAAAGCGATCTGGCGCGCTGGCGCGCGGCCCACGTCGGATTCATTTTTCAGTTCTACAATCTCATGCCGGTGCTTACGGCGTTCCAGAACGTCGAGCTGCCTCTCCTGCTCGCGGATTTGTCGCGCCGGCAGCGGCGCGAGCGTGTCGACGTCGCGCTCTCACTCGTGGGATTGGCGGATCGCGCCGATCATCGCCCCAACGAACTCTCGGGCGGACAGCAGCAACGGGTCGCGATTGCGCGCGCCTTCATCACCGATCCCACGCTGATCGTCGCCGACGAACCGACGGGAGACCTGGACCGGACGACGGGGGAGGAGATACTGTCGCTGCTCGACCAACTCAATCGCGAGCTCGCCAAGACGATTCTCATCGTGACCCACGATCCGAAGGCGGCCGAAAAGGCGCGCCGCCTTGTGCATCTGGAAAAGGGTGTATTGGCCTAGCTCTTGCGCGGTGTCGGGAGGTCGCGAAACAAGTCTTCTTCGAGCGCGCGGTCCATCGCCGACTGCTCCGGCGGGCCGATCCGCATGTCTTTTTCGGCGGCTGCAATCGCCTTGAGAATCGAATCGGTGCCGAGGTCTTCGGCCGCGTTTTCCGCTACCGCCATCTTCCATGCATCGCGCACCGTCTGCTCGTCGATGACATCGCCGGTGATGGCGCCCAGCAGCGTGTCGTCCTCCGGTGTCGGAACCATCGCCGGAACCTGTGTCGCGCGCGCAGTCGGAGTGATCGCCGCAGGGTCGACCACCGTGCCGAAATTGGCGAACGTGTCATTGCATGCTGCTTCAGTATTCAAATCCATTGGTCCGCCGTGGCTTACCGACGCTGCAAACGTCGCGGCGCGGGCCATGTGACGCCTCAGCGTGAACAAGGTCAATCCGAGAATGATGACGGCGAACCCTGCCACGGCGTAGAGCGAGCTGCCTTCCCACGCCGAGGGGGACGACTCCAGCGGTGACGCTCGCGCTGCGCTGCGCGGGAGAGAAATCGTTACGCGCGGCAGCGGCTGCGCCGAAGCCTGGGCGATCAGACCGCCGCTGGTACCGCTGTCGGCAACGACGGGGTCGGGCGATGCGCTTTCCGGAGAGCTTGCCTCCGCGGCGGACGGCGGTGCAGGCATAGTGGGATCGACGTCCGGGCTCGTGCGCGCAGAGTTCGTCCGTGCGGTCGCAACCTCGCCCCTCGACGGCTTGGTCGAGTCAGGCATCGCGGAAGCGACTGCCGTCGGCCGTGCGCGCCGGGAGCTTGCCGGGGCGGCGGGGGGGCTGCTGCGCGCGTATTGCGCAAATTCGGCGCGGTCAGCGGACGCGAGCATGGTCGGTTGCTGCATTTCCGGCGGATCGAACAACAGGACATAGTCACGGCGAATCGTGCCGTCGCAGCCCACCTGCACTGAAAACCTCAGCGCGGGCTCGTTAATCAGCCGCGCGGTTGTAACGAGCAGCCGCGCATTGCCGCCGCCGCTATCGAGATTGATTCTTCCGGCCACCAATTGCGGCGGACCGTCCCGCGCGCCGTCGCTCACCAATCGCAGACAGACGGTATTGAGCGTTTCGCCGCCGACCAGGGCGACCGGAATCACCACTCTCAGCGGTTGACCCAAAGGCGATTGCGACGCGATATTGCCCAACGCAACCGCGTCGGCAGTCGAAGAAAACATGAGCGCAGATGCCAGGGCGGCAAGCGCGAGCGGCGTAATGGTGCGCATTTTGATTGACGGCCTCAAGGCGTAGCCTCGATCGGTGAGTCTCGAAAATGCCGGCTTCGGATACCTCCGGCCGGCTCCGCAATTAACTCAGCAAGTTCCATGCCGTGCCTTGAACAGGCACTTTCACCCGAGCCAATGCGATACGGTAAGCTCGGGATATCACAGCGTATATCCTTACGGCGCCCTTGACATACCTCCTTCGGCTGATCCTGAAGAACGCGCTCCGGCATAAGTTGCGCACCACGCTGACGGTGGTGGGCATTGTTGTCGCAATTACCGCGTTCGGGTTGTTGCGTACAATCGTCGACGCCTGGTACGCCGGCGCCAATGCGAGCTCGAGCGCGAGACTGGTCACGCGCAACGCGATATCCCTGACCTTCTCCCTGCCGCTTACCTACGCCCAGCGTATTCGTCAGGTCCCCGGTGTCGCCGGCGTGTCGTGGGCAAACTGGTTTGGCGGCGTCTATATCACCGAGCGCAATTTCTTTCCGCAGTTTGCGATCGATGCACCGACCTACCTCGACATGTATCCCGAGTTTGTGCTGGCGCCCGAGGAAAAGAAGGCGTTCCTGGTCGATCGGCAGGGCTGCATCGTCGGTCGCAAGCTCGCCGACCAGTACGGATGGAAGATCGGAGACCAGATTCCCCTGCGCGGCACCATCTTTCCGGGAACCTGGACGTTCACGCTTCGCGGCATCTACGACGGCGCGGACAAAGGCACCGACCAGTCGACCATGTTTTTTCACTGGTCGCTCTTGAACGAGACGATCAAGAAGCGATTTCCGCGGCGCGGCGATGCCGCGGGCGTGCTCATCGTCAGGCTCACCGACCCCACTGAGGCCGCGAGCGTCTCGAACGCCATCGATGCGACGTTCAAGAACTCGCTCGCGGAATCGCTCACTGAAACCGAAAAGGCCTTCCAGCTCGGCTTTGTCGCGATGACCGAGGCGATCCTGCTAGCGGTCCAGGCGGTGTCGTTCGTCGTCATCGTCATCATCATGGCGGTGATGGCTAATACCATGGCGATGACCGCGCGCGAGCGAAGCGCCGAATACGCGACCATGAAAACGCTGGGATTCGGCGGAGGCTACGTTGCCTTGCTGATCCTGGGCGAATCGTTGGCGATCGCACTGGGAGGCGGTCTGCTCGGCGTCGCGCTCACGTTCCCGCTGGCGCGCGCGTTTGCCGAGAAGATGGGAACGCTGTTTCCGATTTTCTTTGTCAGCGACGAAACCATTGCCATGCAACTCGGCGCCGCGCTGATCGTCGGGCTGGTGGCGGCATGCGTGCCCGCATGGACGGCGGCGCGGCTGTCCATCGTCGACGGCCTGCGTGCGATCGGATAGTGTGGCGTGTCGCAAGTTCGCTGGACAAATTGCCGTCATTCCGGCCAAGCCCGCCGAGCCGGGCGCGAGCCGGAATCCATTTATTTTCAAAGCCAATGGATTCCCGCTGGAGCCTGCCCCCGAATGCTTGAATCGGGGGCGGGAATGACGGCAAGAAATATGTCGCGAAGTTCTGAATCGCCATACTAGGGAACCTTTGCGAATGGCCATTCCCTTCAACTATGTTTTTCGCAATCTGGTGGCGCGCCGGCTCACCACCGCATTGACCGCCGGTGGAATGGCCCTGGTCGTGTACGTGTTCGCGACCGTGCTGATGCTTGCGGCGGGGCTCGAGGCGACGCTCGTCGCGACCGGTCAGGAGGACAACGTGATCGTCATCCGCCGCGGAGCGCAGACCGAGGTTCAGAGCGGCGTCGACCGCACGCAGGCGAGCGTCGTCGAGAGCATGCCGGACATCGCGATCGGCGAGGACGGCCGGCCCATGCTGTCCAAGGAGCCGGTCGTGCTCATCAATCTGCCCAAGCGCGCCACCGGCAAGCCTTCGAACGTGGTGATCCGCGGCGTGACGCAGACCGGGCTGGTCCCGCGCCCGCAGGTGAAAATCGTCGATGGACGGATGTTTCGTCCGGGAACCTCCGAGATCGTCGCCGGGCAGTCGATCGCGAAAAACTTCCAGGGCGCCGCGTTGGGCGAGACCTTGCATTTCGCGCAGCGCGACTGGCTGGTGGTCGGCGTATTCGACGCTGGCCGCACCGGCTTCGATTCCGAGATCTGGGGCGACGCGGAGCAGATGCTGCAGGCATTCCGCCGAACCGGATTTTCCGCGGTGATCTTCAAGCTGGCCGACGTCGACCGCTTCGACGCGATCAAAAGCGCCATCGAGTCCGACCCCCGTCTGACGCTGGAGGCCAAGCGCGAGACACGCTTCTACGCCGACCAGTCCGAGGCCCTGTCGAAGTTCATCAGCTATCTGGGCACGACGATCTCGGTGATATTCTCCATCGGCGCGATCATCGGCGCGATGATCACCATGTACGCGAGCGTCGCAAGCCGCACCGCCGAGATCGGGACGCTGCGCGCGCTCGGATTCTCGCGTGGCGCGGTGCTCGTCGCGTTCCTGGGCGAGGCGCTGCTGCTCGGCCTGCTCGGAGGCGTGATCGGAATCGTGTGCGCGTCGTTCATGCAGGCATTCTCGATCTCGACCATGAACTTCCAGACGTTCGCCGAGCTTGCCTTCCGCTTCGTGATGACGCCCGGCATCGTCGTCGCCGCGCTGTTGTTCGCGCTGATGATGGGCTTTGTCGGCGGCTTCCTGCCGGCGGCGCGCGCGGCGAGACTGAAGATCGTCGACGCCTTGCGGGCAGCGTAAGCTCCCGCATCCACGGTGCGTATCGAAAGTCGGACCGTTCGGCGCGACACGGCTATTCCGCCCCGACGCAGGATGATAAAAAAAACAGACATCGCACAACTGCGCTCCTACGCCGTTGCGCGCACACTCTTTGCGCCGCGCGATCTCGAGGGCGCGATTCGCGCGCTGGGCTTCGTCCAGCTCGACCCCATTCGGGCGCCCGCACGGGCGCAGGATTTGATTCTCCGCCACCGCGTCGCCGACTACCGCAACGGCGACCTCGACCGGAGCTATGCCGGGCTTCCTGTCGCCGAGGATCATCTGCACGTCTACGGCGTGCTGCCACGTGAAACGCAGCGGCTCCTGTATCCGCGCACGCGTCACGCCCGCTGGCACGTCGAGCGCGAGCATCCACGACTGGCTGCGCGCATCCTTGCGCACATCCGCGACCACGGTCCGACGCACCCGCGCGACCTGCAGCGCGCATTGACCGATGCGCGCATCGTCAACGGCTGGGGAGGGCAGTCGTCCGCGACCACCCGCATGCTCGAGGTGATGCAGTACCGCGGGATGCTGCGCGTCGCGCATCGCGTCAACGGCATACGTGTGTACGAGGCCGCGCCGAGCTGGCCGCCGCCGTTGACGCCGGCGGAGCGTGCCGCCGGCCTGCTTCGGCTCCTCGTGCGCTTGTATGCGCCGGTGCCCACCGTCAATTTCAGGACGCTGGCGCGCATGGCGATAGGCGCCTCGATGTCCGAGACGGCGCGCATCGCGGCGGTGGAGCGCTTCCTTAAGAGCGAGTGGCTCGCGCGCATGAGCGTCGACGGCGTTACGTACATTCGTCCCGCCGGCGAATCTTTGCAAACGGAGCCCGACACCGCCGTGCGCCTGCTGGCGCCCTTCGATCCGATTGTCTGGGACAGGAAGCGCTTCCAGCACTTCTGGGGCTGGGCGTATCGCTTCGAGGCTTACACGCCGCCCGCGAAGCGCCAGCGCGGCTACTACGCGCTGCCCCTCTTGTGGCGGGAGGGTGTCATCGGCTGGGCCAACGTTGTGGCGGATCGCGGCGTAATCGACATCGATCCCGGGTTCATCGGCAGGAAACCGCGCGATGCAGTCTTCCGGCGCGAGCTCGACGCCGAGATCGCGCGCATGGCGTCGTTTCTCGGCGTGTCGGACGGCGGCGGAGCCACACGGTGAAGCGCGCGCTCACGGGCGCCGCGGGGCTGTTTGCGATCTCGACGGCGATCTGGGGCTCGACCTGGCTCGCGATCAAGTACCAGCTCGGCGTCGTCGCGCCCGAAGTGTCGGTCGCGTACCGCTTCGCGCTGGCCGCGCTGCTGCTTGCGCTCTGGTGCGTATTCACCGGGCGCTCGCTGCGCTTTCCGCCACGCGAGCACGCATGGCTCGCGATGTTGGGCGCGACGCTGTTCGGGTTCAATTATGTGGGCGTGTACTGGTCGGAGCAATACGTCACGTCCGGTCTTGTGGCGGTGCTCTTCTCGACCATCGTTTTCATGAACCCGATCGGCATGCGCCTCGCATTCGGCACGCCGCTGTCCGCGCGCGCGTTTGTCGCGGCGACGCTCGGCGTCATCGGAGTCGCGCTGCTGTTTCTGCCGGAGCTCGATCAAGCGAGCCGCGGCGGGTCCGCCGGGTATGGGGTCGCGTTCGGCATCGGCTCGACGGTGATCGCCAGCATCGGCAACATCGTCGCCTTGCGCAACCACAAGGCGGGCGTCCCGACGTTTCCCGCGACCGTCTGGGGCATGGCCTACGGCGCGATCGTTGCCGCGCTTACGGCCATCGCGCACGGCGTGCCGTGGACGTTCGATACGAGCGTCGGCTACCTGATCTCGCTCGCGTATCTTTCGGTGTTCGGTAGCATCATCGCGTTCGGCGCGTACCTCACGCTGCTCAAACGCATCGGCGGAGGACCGTCGGCGTACGTCTCTGTATCGACGCCCGTGGTTGCGCTCGGGTTGTCCACGCTGTTCGAGAACTATCGCTGGACGTGGATGGCGCTCGTGGGCGTCATCCTGGCCGTCGCCGGCAACTGGCTCGCGCTGCGAGGGGCGAGTGCTCGCCCGGAGAAATGATGTTCGCCTGCCGCTCGTGCTTTGTTAGATAAAGCGAGCGGTCGTCGAACTGCCTTATTTCCTGTCATCGTCGGGATTGACCACCTTGGGCTCGCCGACTTCGACCTTGCCACTCAGCTCGGTATGTTTGACGGCCTCATCGATGGATAGCTCGATCAGGCTATTGATGCGGCTCGCGAGAAACTCCCTGTTGGCATTTTGACTGATGTCGAGCATGCGCGCCGTCGGGTCGGCCAGCTTTTGATTGTCGAATCCTTGCTGCTTGTCGAGAACCGCGAGGGTTTTCGGGTCCAGGACCCACACCTCAATATAGGAAAACGGTGCGAGAAATTCGTTTGCCGCTATGACTTTGTTTTCCGGCGTGAGGGCATGAGGCCCGCTCGGCGGACGGAAGCCATACTCGCATGAGGTGTTATCGCTTTGACACAGCGGCTGCAAGAAAAGGCCAAATCCCTGCAGCTTGCTGGCCAGGCCGTTGAGTTCCAATCCGCGGTAGGCGGGGGTGGCAATCACGATTCTGTCCCATTCCAGCCGCTGCGGCATCTTCTCCAACTCCGACACAATCTTAGTGATCGCGACACTTTCGCGTTGTGACGGCTCGACTCCGTCCATCTGCGCAGCAGGGAGCGCCATGTAAATCCGTTTGCTTTTGGGATCGATACTCGCGATCGCCCTGTCCAGCCCGTGCAAGGCGAAACGATTGAGAATGTTATCCGGTACTTCGATGGTGCTGCGTCTGTAGGGGCTCAGGTGGCTACCGATGGTAGGCGCTGCGGACACAACGCTGAATTGCGCGCCGACCGCGGCAACGAGCGCATAGATCCTCGGTTTGACGGCGTCAACCGCCTCCGGCGCTGCCTGGGCCTGCGCGTGTCCGGCCACCAGATTCAACAGACAGAATCCTATTGCCGGGACAATGGTCCGCATACTGCGTCTCCTGCCAGGTAATTCACGGTATTTCCACATAGCGCGACCTTACGCTTCCTTTGAACTGTGGCAATACGGGACGTTCCCGCGGCGGTCGGGGTGCCGACTTGGGTGCGGTGACGTCGGCTAGGCGCAGGACTTATGCGTCTAGCAGTTTCGAACCTTGAATTCGACACGCCGGTCCAGCGCGTCGCGTAGATCGTCGGTGCCGGATCCCACGAGGTTTTCCCGGAAGCCCATGCCCACCGACACGAGGCGGCCCGCAGTCTCCGGTCCCAGGGTCTCGATTTTGCGCTGGATCGTAACCGCTCTTTGCATCGAGAGCTTGTCGTTGTACTGCTCCGCTCCCGTGTGGCTGGTGTGACCGACGATGTTGAGACAGGTTTTGGATGCCGCGAGTTCGCGCGCAACGAGGCGCAGCCACATGTTGTACGGGCCACTGACTTTCGGATCGGCCAGGAAATCCAGTGAGCCGGGACGGAACAGGAATTTGACCGACAGACTGTTGGTCGCAAGACCGAGGGCGACGATTTTTGCGAATGCTTTTTCAGCCTCGTCGGTACGC
>Ga0193751_1002029_pt1 | contig 12523 bp, 8 predicted proteins | sample L1c2metaG_FD_143050 | JGI IMG/M metagenome (GOLD analysis project Ga0193751, IMG submission 143050) | Soil microbial communities from a riparian zone of the East river system, Colorado, United States - L1c2 | ecosystem: Environmental > Terrestrial > Soil > Riparian zone | place: USA: East River... | reverse complement strand
GGTGATTTTCCGATGCCCACCCAAACGGAAATACGGAGCGCCATCCAGAACCCGCAGCAATTTCACCTGAATTTGCGGCTGCAATTCGCCAATTTCGTCGAGAAAAATCGTGCTCTTGTCGGCCAGTTCAAACAAACCGGGCTTCGAAGAATCCGCGCCACTGAAGGCGCCCTTCTCGTAGCCGAACAGTTCACTTTCCACCAGATGTTCGGGCAGGGCGGCGCAGTTGATATCCACCAATGCATTCTTATGCCGACAAGAAGATCCGTGGATGGTGCGCGCAACTAACTCCTTGCCGGTGCCGGTTTCACCAGTTACAAGCACCGTTTCGGTGTGCCCGGCTACGCGGTCCACCATGCCCATGAACTTGTGCATCATCGGGCTGGCAATCAAAAACTGAGTGCCGTCGATGTCACGCCGCGCCAATGGGATCGCTGCGGTTGCAGCTGCGGCCTGCGCCGGCGAAGTAATTTCGCCTGTCCTCTCAATCGAGAATCCCAGAATGCCCGCGGGCGCCGCATTCGCATCGCGAAGCAGTGTCAAACACAGATGAACATCGACGTCCTCGCCGGACTTAGTGCGGCAGCGGAGTTCACCCTCGAACCGTCCTTGCTCAAGAACCGAAGCAATGGCCTGGCTTGCGACAAATGTCTGCTGTTCAACCCCATAGAAATCGGCGATGTTCTTGCCGACCAGCGCCTTCGCCGCAAAGCCGTATCGATCTAGCGACTCGTTACAACTGGTGATGATTCCATCAAGGTCAGTGGTGAAGACCGCGTCCTGCAACTGGTCGAGAATGCCGGGCGGAATGCCGGGCGGAATGCCGGGCTGATTCCCGGGCTGATTGCCGGAATGAATCATGGCCTCACGCGCCGGGGCAACTGCCTGACAAGCTTGGCTCCCAGCTGCGGATTTCGGCGCTCTCTCGGTTGACGGAGTCTTCGATGAAATTGACATTTCTGCGTCGTTGGCTAAAAGGGGAGTGTCAGTTTGTGCTGCGACTGCCGGATCCACTAACTTCAGGTATCGACCTCAAGCAATTGCAGATATGCGTCCTTCTCAATGATCCTGCCACAACATGATGCTGCCACAACCCCGATCACTTCGTGGGATTGTTCAAGGCCGACCCTCACACCGAAGTAACTACCTCACACTCTTACTTCCGAGTCCCGCGTCGTTCGCGCTCTTCATATCACACTCCATGGTTCCCCTTCCAACACCGCAGTTACCTCGGTAAGTATCTGATTCTTCATATGCTGAACTACTATCCGATACAACGGGAGAACCAGATTTTCCGCGGCGCCGGAACCGGTTAGACGAGCCAAAAAGTGGCCACTCCGGAGCCACTTTTGGGGATCCGGCACCAAGCTTTCAACAAGTAACTGGGAGCACCCTGGATTGCCCAGCATAACTATCGCGGATTCAATGCTTTGACAGAGGTAATCGAACTCGCCGGCATGGATGTGCAGTTGCACGTGTTGTAAGCGGAAGTTGCAGGTCGGCCTATGTCCATTCGGGCAAGACTGTTTATCGGAGCAACGGCGGCGCTCGGCATGTGGGCGCTGGCGCACGCCCTCTTGCACTGGCAAAGTGTCGACCTGGCGCGATTTGTCTGCTACCTGCTCGTTGCGGTTCTTGCTTCAAGTCTTAAAGTTCAATTGCCCGGCCTCGACGGCACCATGTCCGTCAACTTCCTGTTTATTCTGCTGAGCGTGCTCGAACTGAATCTTCCCGAGACGCTGGTCCTCGGCTGCACCGCGACCCTGGCGCAATGCCTGTTCGGGACGCGCCAGAAACTGGTTCCCATCAAGATCGTTTTCAACGTCTTCGGCATGATGGCGAACGCAATCGTCGTGTCGTACTTCGCGTATCACAGTTTGCAGCGAGTGCTCGGCGCGGGCACGCTGCCGCTCCTGGTCGTCACTGCCCTGATTTTTTTTGTGGCGAATACCGTGCCAATTGCAATGGTCATCTCGCTGACCGAGGGCAAGCCGGCGCACAAGGTCTGGGCGGACTGCCACTTCTGGTCGTTCCCCTTCTACATGGTCGGCGCGGCGGTGGTTTTTGCGGTGGGGTTCGTCAGCAAACAAGTGGGATGGCAGACCTCGCTTCTGGTGCTGCCGCTCGTCTACTGGATCTATCGCTCATATCATCTCTACCTTGCCAAGCTGGCGGACGAAAAAAAGCTGGTCGAGATCGAAAAAGGCAACGCCGAAGAAGTTGCCTTGCTGCATTTGCGCACTATTGAGTCGCTTGCGCTTGCCATTGAGGCGAAGGACCATACCTCGCACAAGCACCTGCAGCGGGTGCGCGTATTCGCAGTGGAGGTCGCGAAGGAATTGGGTTTTCCCGAAGACGAAATCGAAGCCCTGCGCGCGGCCGCGCTGCTGCACGACATCGGCAAGCTGGCAATTCCCGAACACATCATCAACAAGCCCGGCCACCTGACCCCGGAAGAATTCGAGAAAATGAAGATTCACACGATGGTCGGCGCCGAAATCCTGGAGCGCGTCGCGTTTCCCTATCCGGTCGCGCCGATCGTTCGCTCGCACCATGAACGCTGGGATGGAACCGGCTATCCCGACGGACTGAAAGGCGAGCAGATTCCGATGGGCGCGCGGGTGCTCGCAGCCGTCGATTGCCTGGACGCAATGTCGTCGCATCGCCAGTACCAAAACGCCGTGTCGCTCGATGCCGCCATGGAGAAAGTCGCCTCCATGTCAGGTTCGGCCTTTGAGCCCCGAATTGTCGAGCTCCTGAAACGCCGTTATCTGGAGCTGGAAATGTTGGTGCAATCGGATTCGATCTCCGCGGAGGAAGCGACGCTAGCGACATCGACACCGAAATCGACTGACGTTCGCGCTGAGGCCGGCAAAGAGCCAGCCGCGGGATTCGAGCAGTCTGCTCCGATTCCCGGCGCGGCGAACGAGACGGATTTCCTTTCCTCGATTGCCTCGGCGCGCCAGGAAGCGCAGACCATGTTCGAGCTCAGCCAGGATCTCGGTAACTCGCTCAGCCTCGGCGAAACACTCTCCGTGCTTTCCATGCGGCTGCGCAAGATGATTCCTTACGATTCGATGGCCGTGTTTCTTTTGAAGGACGGCAGGCTGCTGCCCGAATTGGTGAGCGGCGATAACTTCCGGCAGCTCTCGTCGCTGAATATCGGTCTTGGAGAAGGGCTGTGCGGCTGGGTCGCCGAAAAGCGCAAGCCGATCGTCAATGGCAATCCCGAGGCCGAAGCCGGATATGTGAGCGATCCCGCGAAATTTACCACGCTGCGCTCGATTCTCGCGGTGCCGCTTGAAGGACTCAATGGCATGGTCGGCGTGCTGGCTATGTACGGTGCAGATCGCGACGCTTTTTCCGCTGATCATCTGCGCATCCTGCTCGCGGTCAGCTCGAAGATCGCGCTCTCGGTCGAAAACGCGCTCAAGTATCAGCAGGCCGAGGACTCGGCAACCACCGACTACCTCACCGGACTGCCCAACGCCCGCTCGTTGTTCGTTCATCTGTCGCGCGAACTGGCACGCTGCCGCCGCACCGGCACGTCACTCGCGGTGATGGTCTGCGACCTCGATAACTTCAAGCAGATTAACGATCTCTATGGCCATCTCGAAGGCGACAACCTGCTGAAGGATTTTGCCGGACACTTGAAGGAATCTTGCCGCGGCTACGATTATGTTGCCCGCATGGGCGGAGATGAATTCGTGATCGTCGCTCCTGGGATGAGCCCGGAAGCGGCCAGCGAAAAGTCCAGCCGTCTGAATCAGCTGGCGGTCGAAGCGGGCAGGAAAATTGCTGGCCGCAATCTGGTGGCGCTCAGCGTAGGCACGGCGTTTTGTCCGCAGGATAGTTTCGACGTTGAGCGCCTGCTCGCCGAAGCCGACCGTCGCATGTACTCCATGAAACAGGTTCACCATTCCGAACCCGCTCGCGACGGGAACCTTCCGTCCTCGAGCGCGCGCGGCACGACGGTGAACTAGGACGCTCCATGCCGCTTCTGAAAATACTTCCATGGAAAATCGCAGGCCTCCTTGCACGAAGACTTGGTGCGCTCGCCGCGCTCGTTCTGCTGGGCGGACTGCTTTCGGCCACGCTTGTGCGCCTGGCGCCCGGTTTCGATGCCGACGAGCGCGAACTCGACCCAGGCCTGAACTCCGAGAGTGTGCGCGCCTTGCGCCAGTCGCGCGCCGGCGAACACAACATCCTCAGCTTTTACAGCGGCTACCTCCGTGGCGCCATCCACGGCGATCTCGGCACGTCTCATGCTCTCGGCCAACCCGTGCAGAGTCTTTTGCGAGAGCGCTGGCCCGTCACGGTGCGCGTGGCTGGCATTGGCCTTTTGCTGGCATGGCTGCTAGCCTCGACTCTCGCCTTCACCGCCTGCCTTTGGCGCCGCCCGGTTTATGAAATTCTGGGTACCACCGTCAGCGGCGCTTTCCTCTGCATTCCGGCGGCGGTGCTGGCCCTGCTTTCCGTAATCCTCAACGCTCCCGGATATCTCGCCATCGCTCTGATCGTGTTCCCCAAGATCTACCGCTATTCGCGGAACCTGCTCGCCAAGGCCTACACCTTGCCCCACATCACCGCCGCCCGCGCCCGGGGACTCGGCGAACTTCGCATCCTGGCTTGGCATGTGCTGCCAGTCGCCGGGCCGCAGATGATCGCGCTCGCCGGCATCACCGTCAGCATCGCTCTCGGCGCAAGCATTCCCGTCGAAGCCTTATGTGGATTGCCGGGCATCGGACAACTCGCTTGGCAGGCCGCGCTTTCCCGAGACCTTCCCTTGCTCGTGAACCTGACTGTGTTGGTTACGCTTGTAACCTTGCTGGCGAACTCGGGGGCCGATGTAATGATTTACATGTTGAGGCCCCGGGAAGCATGAACGCAGCCCGCAAGCTGGCGTGTGTCGTAGTGGTCGCCGTGTGCGCCGTGTCGCTGGGCGCGAATTGGCTGGCGCCCTCGGGGTATGCCAGGCAATTTCGCGACGCCCCCAGCGCGCCTCCCTCTCATCAGCATTTCCTTGGCACCGATGAAGTTGGCCGTGATCGCTTCGCGCGCGTGCTTTACGGGACTCGCATCTCGCTCCTGCTCGCTCCCGCCGCCGCTCTGGTTTCCACCGTGTTGGCCGCGATGGTCGGCGGGCTAGCAGGATACATGGGCGGAATTTGGCTGCGTCTGGCCCGAGGCTTTACCGACCTGTTTCTTTCTCTGCCCTGGCTTTTCCTGCTGATTACGGTTCGCGCGCTCTTGCCGCTGAATGTTTCTCCGCTGGTCTCGGTTCTGATTACGTTTCTCATCCTCGGCCTGCTCGGCTGGGCCGCTTCAGCGCGCGTGCTTTCGACGAGCGCCGATGCCCTGCGCAACTCCGACTTTGTCTTGCAGGCTCGCGCTTCGGGCTTGCACGGTCCGCGGCTCTTCCTGGTTCATGTTCTGCCCAACCTGAAGCCGGTTCTATACGCGCAGTTCTGGATTTCGATTCCCGTCTTCATCCTGAGCGAGGCCAATCTCGGCATCCTCGGCTTGGGCGTTGCCGAACCGCTGCCTTCCTGGGGAAGTCTTCTGCGCGAACTGGAAGGTTTGATTTCGTTCCGCGAAGAACCCTGGCGGCTGGTGCCTTTGCTGCTGCTGATTGTTGTCCTGACGTCGTTCCAGCTGCTCTTGTCTAACGAGGAGGTGACCGTATGAATACGAAAATGAACGGCCGCCGCGCATTCTTACGATTTCTTTTCTGCTTCGCTCTTGTCTCTCTTGCTCTTACTAGCTCAGCCTTCTCGCAAACCGGCGGCGAGCTGCGCTTCTGTCTGCGCTCCGAACCGAAGACTTTCGATCCGCTGCTGGTTGATGACGATTCTTCACTTGCGATCCGTTATCTGACGGGCGGTGTGCTGGTGCGCGCCAACCGCAAAACACAAGACCTCGAACCCGAATTGGCCGAGTCATGGAAAGTTTCGAAAGACGGCAAGCAAATCACTTTCAAGCTCCGCCGCGGTATTACGTTTTCCGATGGCAGCCCGTTCTCCTCCGAGGACGTTGCGTTCACCATGCAACGGCTCATGGATCCCGCGCTGCACTCTTCGACCGGAGACGCCTTCCGTTCCGGAAGCGGCACCGTCAGCTCCAAAATCATTGCGCCGGATCAGATCGCCATAATTTTTCCCGCACCCCTTGCTGGACTCGAGCGCCTCTTCGATCAGGTTGCGATCATGTCCGCGCATTCTCCTAAAAAGGAAGCGGCCGTGCTCGGCCCATTTCTGGTTGCGGAATACAAAGCGGGATCGAGCGTGCTCCTGCGCCGCAATCCAAACTACTGGAAAAAAGACTCCCAGGGACACCGCTTGCCGTATCTCGATTCCATCCGGCTCGACATTCAATCGAATCGCGACGTTGAGATGCTTCGCTTCAAGCGCGGAGAGCTTGACCTGATCAACGTCCTCGACAGCGATTATTTCGATCGCCTCGCCGCCAGTTCACCGGGGCTCGCGCACGATGCCGGAGCTTCGCTCGATTCTGATTTCATGTGGTTCAACCAGGTCGCGAGCGCTCCGATTCCCGCGTACAAGCGTGCATGGTTCCGCTCCGCCAATTTCCGGCGCGCGATTTCTCAAGCCATCAACCGCGAAGACCTGAGCCGCGTAGTCTTCAATGGTCACGCCCAGCCCGCCGTCGGCCCGGTTTCGCCCGCCAACAAATTCTGGTTCAACAGCAAACTCAAAGCCGAACCGTACCGTCCCGACGCCGCATTGAAGCGCCTGCAAGCCGACGGTTTCCATTTGCAAAACGGGGCGTTATTCGATAAGGGTGGCAATGCCGTCGAGTTTTCCATCGTGACCAATGCGGGCAGCAAGCCGAGAGAGCGCATGGCCGTCATGGCGCAGGAGGATCTCGGGAAGCTCGGCATCAAGGTCAACGTGGTGACGCTCGATTTTCCCTCGCTCATCGAGCGCATTTCGCAGAAATTTAATTACGAAGCCGCGATGCTCGGCTTCCGCAATGTCGACCTCGATCCAAATGGTCAGATGAATATCTGGCTGAGCTCGGCTGAAAATCACGCCTGGAGTCCGCAGCAGAAGTCTCCGGAAACCGCATGGGAGGCCGAGATTGACCGGCTGATGCGCGCGCAAGCGTCCACCGCGGATCCGAAGAAGCGCAAGGAGAGTTTCGATCGCGTGCAGGAGATTGCCGCCGAGCAGGCGCCGTTTATTTATCTGGTCAATCAGAATGCGCTGTCCGCCGTCTCGGGTGCGGTCGAAGGTGCGAATCCCGGAATCCTTTCCCCGCAGACGTTCTGGAACGCTGAGCGCCTTACCCTGAACGCAGGCACTCGGGCGAGCCGATAACACCATGACGACGCCCGATTCCTCTCGAAGCCTGCTTTCCGCGCATGTGACCGTGCGCTATCCCGGTAAAGCTCCGGTGCTCCGCGGAATCTCGCTGGAAATCGCGCGCGGCGAAGTTGTCGGCCTGGTCGGCCAAAGTGGTTCGGGCAAGAGCACGCTGGCCATGGCCATCCTTGGATTACTCGGCGGATTACTCGGCCGCCAGCGCGCCATCGTCGAAGGCAACATTTTTTTCCAGGGCGCCGATCTGCTCGCCATGCGCGAGCGGGAATTGCGCAACCTCCGCGGACGTTCCCTGAGCCTCGTGCTTCAGAGTCCTCTAGCCTCGCTCAATCCCGCGCTCCAAATCCGCACGCAACTCAGGGAAGCCTGGCGCGCCCACAGCGAGGGCGCCGCCACCAGCGGAGATTGCGACCGCACCATTCAGGCCGCTTTGAAAAGCGTCAGCCTGCCCAGCAACGAGGATGATCCCGATTTTCTGCGCAAGCGCGCTTCCCAGCTCAGCGTCGGCCAGGCACAACGCGTGCTGATCGCGATGGCCATCATGCATCGCCCCGCGCTCTTAATCGCCGACGAAGCGACCAGCGCGCTCGACGTGATCACGCAATCCGAAATCCTGGCACTGTTCGCGAGCCTGAATCGCGAGATCGGCATGTCGATCCTCTACATCTCGCACGATCTGCCTTCGGTCGCCGGAATCTGCCAGCGCATCGCCATCCTTCACGAAGGCCAGATTGTCGAGTGCGGCCCGACTGAACAGATCTTCACCGCGCCCGTGCACGCCTATACCCGCCGGCTGATGGCGGCGCTGCCACAAGTTCCCGTCCGACGCGAAGTGCTTCTAGCGAGAGCCCATGCCGTCACGATGGAGTAACGATTGGGGTTGGGTTTACTGACGGCTGACGGCTGAAAGCTGACGGCGCTCTATGCCTTGGCCAACTGCTCCGCAACTTCCGGAAGCGCGGCGGCATGCCACGCGTCGAAGCCTCCCTCAACGTTGAGCACATGACGATGGCCGGCGCGCTCCAGCAAGCTGCAGGCAATCATGCTGCGATACCCGCTCTTGCAGTGAACCGCAGCCGGGCGGTTTCCATCCATTGCGGGCAGTCCGTGCGGAAACGTATCGAGCGCCCGGCATTCCACGTCGGCGATATGCCCCGCCTGCCATTCGCCCTCGCGACGGACGTCAAGCACGTCAGCCGCGCGCAAGCTTCCGTCGCGCATTTTCTGGTTCAGTTCTTGCGGAGAAATCTGCGCTGTCTTCAACACCGGCAGGCCAGCCTTCTGCCACGCCGCCACACCGCCGGCCAGATAGCCGCGCAACTCTTCGATGCCCACTCGAGCCAACCGCATCCGAGCTTCCTCAATCTGCTCATCGGATTCGCCGATCAGAATTGGCTTGGAGTGGATCCCCAGAATTCCGCCCGCCCACGACGCGAATTGTCCCGAGAGCGCGATGTTGATCGACCCCGGCACATGTCCCGCTGCAAAATCATCACCCGGACGAACGTCAAGCAGATTGACATTGGCATTCCGCTGTAACAGCACCTGCACTTCGGCCGGAGAAAGCGCCGGAAGCGGCGGTAACTCCATCAACGACGCCGCGCCCGAGCGATTGATCTCAGCATCCTCAAGAAAATAGTCAGGGCGACTCGGAAGATTCGCAGTCAACTGCGCGATGAATTCTTCCCGGCTCGCGATTTGCAGCGCATAGTTCGTAAGCCGCTCAGTCCCAATCGTGGACGAGCGTTCCGCCCGCATGGCGCGTCCGCACAGCGAGCCCGCACCGTGCGCGGGATACACCTTCACCGCGTCAGGCAGCGCCAGCAACTTTTCGTGCAGGCTGTCGTAGAGCAGTCCCGCAAGCTCTCGCGACGTGTGCGTCTTCGAAAGATCCGGGCGTCCAACATCGCCAATGAACAACGTATCGCCGGTCAGAACGGCACAGGGCTGCGGTGCCTTTCTTTCAGACGATTTTTCTTCATCCGTAATCACCAGGCAGACGCTCTCCGGCGTGTGCCCCGGCGTCTCCAGCGCACGAATCTGCACGACTCCCATCTTCACTTCAAAACTGTCGCTCAGCGGCACATGCGGGAATTCGGCGTTGGCCTGCGCCCCGATATAAATCTTCGCGCCCGTGCGGGCCGCGAGTTCTTTGTGTCCGGAAACAAAATCGGCGTGCAGATGAGTTTCGAATATGTGCCGGATCTTAAGCTTTTGCTCGTCGGCCGCCTTTAGATAAATGTCCACATCGCGCTGCGGATCAACCACCGCCCCCTCGCCCTCCGATCCGATCATGTATGAGGCATGAGACAGACAGGTCAGGTAAAACTGTTCAAAATACATATCGCGACTCCAGGCCGGATACGGCCCCAGGGGTTCTCAGATTATCACTGTAGCCTGCCAAGCACCGATACCGCAGCCCCATTCAAGGGTACAGGTCCAAATGTAGTCTAAGCATTCAGAAGTTTTTGCACGGCACCCACCCAATCATGAAAAAAATATCCTGAAAACTTTTGCCAACCTATTGAGCAGCCTGTGGTTAAATGACGCACCGTCTGCGTACTCCTTTTGTAACTTGGACTTGCACCCAATAACGGCCTAGAGTCGATTGAACCGTGCATTTGAGTTTTTCGGCCCCCAGCGTGCATCGAATTATTTGGAGGTTCCGATATTCATAGGGCGCGCGAACAAGATCCGAGAACAAAGGCGAAAGAATGACGAAGCATAACAAATTCGAGTCGGCACCGAGCGGATTCGCACTCATCCTATCCGCGATTGTCTTGGTCCTTGGTCTGTCCGTTTCCGCATCCGCCCAAACCAGTCCCTACGTCGTTGCCGCTTCAGTCGGCGCTGGTAACTCCGCTGCTCTTCCCGCCACCACCAGCGCAGCGGACGAACCCATCCTGACGATCACGAAGCGCGTCGATGAAGTCAACGTGCTGTTCATCGCCACCGATCGCCACGGCAAATTCGTTCGCAATTTAAACCAGAAGGATTTCTCCATTTTCGACGACCACAAGCCGGTGCAGTCCATCCTCAACTTCCGCCGCGAGACCGACCTGCCCATCGAGATGGGCCTGCTTGTCGACATGAGCGGCTCCGTGCAGGGCCGCTTCGGATTTGAAAAAGAAGCAGCGACCGGATTTCTGCAGCACATCATTCGTCCCGGCTATGACCGCGCGTTCGTCGTTGGATTTAACAAGGAGAGCCGCCTCACCCAGGATTTTACCGACAAAGTACCCTTACTCTCCGCCGGCGTGCAGCGCCTCAGCAATGGCGGCGGCACCGCGCTCTACGACGCAATTTACAAAGCGTGCAAGGAAAAGCTGCTCCGCGAACACTCCGAGCACCCCATTCGCAAAGCCATCGTCGTCCTCAGCGACGGCGAAGACAATCAGAGCGAATACACACGCGCCCAGGCCATTGAAATGGCGCAGCGCGCGGAAGTTCTCATCTATGCCATCTCCACCGACGATAGCGGCCTGATCCTGCGCGGCGACAAAGTTCTCGAAGACCTTGCTTCCGCCACCGGCGGCCGCGCCTTCTTCCCCTACAAGATGAAAGACATCACGCATTCCTTCGCCGCCATTGAAGACGAGCTGCGCAGCCAGTACGACGTTTCCTACAAGCCCACCGACTTCGATGCCGATGGACGCTACCGCTCCATCGAAATCACTGCCGTGAAAAAAGACCTCCAAGTCCGCGCCCGCCGTGGATACTACGCTCCCCGTCAATAAGCAAAGGCCAGGTTTCAGAGTTTCAAGGTTTCAAAGTGCGGGTTTCAGAGCCCCGAATGTCCTCTCGAATCTAGGAAATCGAGAAACGTTGAACTTTGCAACATAGCTTTTTAAGTCCTTGAAACTCTGAAACCTTGAAACTTTGAAACTTTGCTGCTAACGTCCCCTTGAATCCGCATCAAGGAGAATCCGCATGGCCTGGATTGTTCTGGCAGTCATAGTTCTGTTCGGCGTCTTCCTGGTTGGAATGTACAACAGCCTGGTGCAGCTGCGCGTGCGTTCCGAATCGGCCTGGTCCGACATCGATGTTCAGCTCAAACGCCGCCACGACCTGATTCCAAATCTGGTCGAAACTGTGAAAGGCTACGCCGCCCACGAAAAAAGTACGTTTGAGGACATCGCTAAATTCCGCTCCATGGCCATGCAGGCCACCGGCCCGGCCGACAAGGCCGCCGCCGAGAATCAACTCACCGGCGCGCTTAAAAGCCTGTTCGCGGTGGCCGAAAATTATCCCCAGCTCCAGGCCTCGCAGGAGTTCACGCAGCTGCAGAATTCTCTCAGCGAAATCGAGGACGCCATTCAAAACTCTCGCCGCTATTACAACGCCGTCGTGCGCGACCTGAACACCAAAATTCAATCTTTCCCGACCAACATTCTGGCTGGGATGTTCGGCTTCCAGCAGAAGCAGTTCTTCGAAACCGCTGCCGCGGATCGCGAACCAGTGGCGGTGAAATTCTAGGCATGCTGCGGCAGCGATCGCGCCATCACAAACCGTCGTGCAAGCCTGCTCCCAGTTCTCCCCTGTGCCCCCCTGTGTTCCCCGTGTCCCCTGTGGTAAAGCCCTCGCTGTTGCTTTTGATTCTGGCGCTACTAGTAGTCCCCGCTACTGCCCAGGTCCGCAACTGGCGCGTCACCGATTTCAAGGACACCATCTCCATCGCCGCCGACGGTACCGCCCTGGTCAGCGAGAAAATCACTCTCGCCTTCGTTGGTGAGTGGCACGGCATTCACCGCACCATCCCCATCGAATATCCCGGACCGCACGGAACCAACTACACGCTCTTTCTCAATGTCATGAGCGTTACCGACGAAAACGGAAACAAGCTGAAATACGATTCGAGCAAGTCCGGAGCTACCCGCGATCTCAAAATCTACATTCCCGGCGCGGTCGACACGACGCGCGTCGTCAACATCGATTACTCCGTGCGCAACGGCGTCCGCTTCTTCGATAGTTCCGGAGATAGTTCCGTAGATAGTGCCGGAGATAGTTACGCCGAGTTCTACTGGAACGTGACCGGCAACGATTGGCCGGTTCCCATCGACCATGCCTCGGCCTTCGTGACCCTGCCCGAAAATGCCGCCGGAGGACTGCGCGCCCAGGCCTTCACCGGCGCCTACGGCTCCAGGCAAAGCGACGCGACCGCCGAAGTCAAAGGCGCCGAC
>Ga0193751_1002028_pt1 | contig 12533 bp, 13 predicted proteins | sample L1c2metaG_FD_143050 | JGI IMG/M metagenome (GOLD analysis project Ga0193751, IMG submission 143050) | Soil microbial communities from a riparian zone of the East river system, Colorado, United States - L1c2 | ecosystem: Environmental > Terrestrial > Soil > Riparian zone | place: USA: East River... | reverse complement strand
GAATCGAAACAATGAGTAGCTCCCACAAGCTGATACGCTGCGGTCGGGAAAGATCGACAAATGGATGTGGGCGGCCTCCAAAAACCAAACGAAGACTGTCGGGATGGTTATCGAAAATCAGGACACGCTGTATTTTCCTGCCCGTCGAGTTTGCTGACGGCAATCGGCTTGTCTGTTTAACGACAAAAATCTTTTTTGTCCGGCGCCGCCGTTCTGGTATCGCAGGAAAATCCCGCGCCAGATTCAGTTGATCTTTGACGCTGGGTCTAACGGACGATGCCGGCAACAAGATTCGTCGATCATGAGGCCATTCCCTTTTCATGGCCCACGCTACAGCAGCTGGTCGCCTCGCCGCGATGGCGCGTAGGCAGGATTTTACGATCTTACGCGAGAGGCGATCACAGCCACCTCTTTTGGGAGAGTGCGGCTCGTTAAGCGGTTGCCCTCGCGGACGCGCGCGGTGGTCGCACCAGGATCGGCAGTAGAATTGAAACCGCCATAACACCGGCGACGATGTGAAGCGCGCCGCCGTACGAACCGGACGTTTCACGCATGTGCGCGATGAACAACGGACCAAACGCGCTGGCAAACCCCCAAGCCGTCAGCATTAAACCGTAGATCGGACCGACGTTCTTTGGACCGAAGTAATCAGCGGCGAACGCAGGCATGGTGCCAAACCCGCCGCCATAACACATCAACACCACGAACGTAATGATCGTCATCAACGAGACCGTTGCGATCTTTGGAAGAAACCAAAACAAAAGAACTTGAAGGATAAACATGACCGCGAAAGTCGCGCGCCGCGTAATCAAATCGGAAACCCACGCCCAGAATACTCGGCCGACTGCATTGCCGATGCTGGCCAGTCCCACCATGCCGGCGGCGACAATTGCGCTCGCTCCAGTCAACTCCTGAAAGATCGGCGCCTCCTGCGAGATGACTGAAATGCCGGCGCAAGTATTCAAAAACAGCAGCAGCCAGAGAGCGTACCATTGCCAGGTCTTGAGCGCTTCGCTCAGGACGAAATCGTGGCCGGCACGTTGCGACGTTTGATTTGTGGTCGGCGTCCACCCCTCGGGCTTCCAGCCATCGGGCGGATTCTGCATAAAGGAGCCGGAAATTATTGTTACGACAAGATATGCGATGCCCAGGTAAGCGAATGTGCTCAACACGCCGACGCTCTGAATGAGTCGCGTCGCCACCGGCGCGGTGATGAGTGCGCCCGCTCCGAACCCGCCAACCGCAATGCCGGTGATGAGTCCTCTTCGATCCGGAAACCATTTCACCAACACCGCCACTGGAACGATGTATCCAAGGCCGAGACCGATTCCGCCGATCAAGCCGTAACTCAGATACAGCCATAAAAGGCTGTGCGAGAAGCTGGCCAGAAAGACTCCCAGGCCGTAAAGCGCGCCGCCGGTCAAAGCAACGATGCGCGGTCCTTTGCGGTTCAGCCACAGGCCCCCGAAGAACGCAGCAAATCCCAGGACAAAAATGCTGATCGTAAAGGTCAGCGTCACTTCCGAGATGCTCCAACCGAATTGCTTGGAGAGTGGAACGCGGAAAACGCTCCAGGCATAGACTGCGCCGAGCGCGATCTGCAAAAACACTCCCGCGATTGCGATTACCCAGCGATTACTCGTTCGCATTGACTATATCGGCATGATTACGCCGCCATTTTTTGGTATCGCATCGTAGGTTGCCTTGTCAATCTTGAGGTGCGCCATGACGAGCTCCGCCGGGGTGTGGGCCAGCCACTCCGAAAAGGAAAATTCTTGAAAGAGACTGCTCTTGAACATCTCCAGGAACACTAAGTCGCTGTCGCCCGTGTTCTCGATGTAATGGAGCAGCGTTTTCTGCACATAGCCCACGTCGCCCTCCTGAAAATCCATCGTCCTCGCCTTGTTGCCGGTTGCCACCACAGTCATTCGTCCTTTTCCACTCATATAAAACTGCCACTCGTCGGCGTTCGGGTGCCAGTGCAGTTCCCGCAGCCCACCGGGACGAACGGTAACCATGGCCATCGATGTGGTTGTGACTTTGAAATTGCGCGAATCGACAATCCGCACTTCACCAGACTTCGTTTGTTTCGTCGGCGGAATTTCCATCGTGCGAAAAGCAAAATCCTTCGGTGATTTTCCCAGCACACCCGCCGCGGACTTCTGATCCGCCTCCAGTCCCCCTGGAACATCGGTTTGGAAAATGAAGAGCTCTTGCTTGGGCACATTGCCAAATGCCTTTTCACCAACGCCAAAATTTTTTGCCAAAATCTCGGGCGGTAGATGCGCCATCGCATCGCTCAACAGCACCGTTTCCGACTCCGAAAATTCACCGTCGTCAAAGACGAGCATGAATTCGCAACCGTCGGGATTGAGACCCTGAATTGAGTGCGGAATCCCGCTCGGGAAAAACCAAAGATCGTTTTTCTTCACATCGGCGACAAAACTCTTTCCGTCAGCGTCAATCGCCGTGATCCGCGCCGTCCCGTAAAGCATAATGGCCCATTCGGCGGAGGTGTGCCAATGCAACTCCCGGACGCCTCCGGCTGTCAGTCTCATGTTTACACCAGCCAGGGTCTTGGAGACGCGCAGTTCCCGAACCGTCACTTCGCGCGACCATCCGCCTTCGTAAGTCCGCTTGTTCGCAAAAGAGAATGGATATTTGAAGTTTTGGACCAAGCTCTTGGAATCGGTGCTGGGTGGCCACATCGAATCCGGGTTTTGGCCATCGAGCGTCTGATTGGTTGGGCCAGGATCGTTCCTGCTTCGGTCTGCACCTGCGACTTTTTGCAGTGCGGCAAAGCTGCCTACTGCGGCAGCGGCTGTCCCGATGAAACTGCGACGAGTAAATGCGCTCATGATTATGTCTCCTGAGGGTTTTGAGTTTGTCTTTGTAATTTGAAATCGTTCACGTCATGCGCTCCACACCTGATACAAAATGGCGATCAGGACCAGCGTCAGCCCGCTCCAAACGAACAGGACTTCCTCCATCCGATTGTGTCGGACTTCGGGGACATCATTCTCAACGCTTGGATCGCGATCGAAGAATTGGTGGCGCTTGCGGAAGATCAGAATGCCGCCAATCAGAAAGATAATCACGGCGATCGTGAAAGCCATGCGCAGCGCCGGAACACCGGCCGGCTCAATCACCGCGATCAACGCGATTATTGGCATGTTCATTTTGAGGCTCGAGCGGTCGGGCGAACCCAATCACGTCTGTCGTCGGAAATTACGACGATATTATCCGGGGAAGAGGGCCGGCGCGGATAAGGCGGTCTGATCAACGCAAACGCGTTCGAAGCGAAGATCGACAATACGATCATCGCTATCACCAGAGAATTGTTCGTTTTCATGCGAAAAATGTACCGCTGTGCTCAATCGGCTTCTACGGCGCGTCCGGAGGATTTTCCGATGCCGCTGAAGAAAGGATTGCAACTCCCTCTTCCGGGGTAAATGCGGGGGAAAGATGAAATTATTGCGACCAGTTGATGTCGGCCGGGTCGTTGAGACTGCGGAAAAGCATTTCCTCTTCTTTGGCGATGTTAAGAGCGCGCAGCTTGTCCGCTTTAACGAGTTTCTTCGTCAAACTCTGAAGCGAAAAATCATTGCCAGAAAGCGCTTCGACAAGATCGACATGTGCGTCCGCTGGATAAATCGCCGCCAGAGGGTCGGCCCGATCGCCGATCATCGGAAGCACACCGCGACCCGATTCGATCTGATTGCAAAGCGAGCGCAAAAAGATTTCGCTTATGAACGGCATGTCGACTGCGAGAACGAGAAGATGGGTGCCGCGCATTCCCGCCAGCGATGCAGCCAAACCGCTCAGCGGACCGCGCGAGGGCGCCTCGTCCGCTACGAATTGCATTTCGGGCGGCCGCCACGCCGGATCGGTTCGGGCAGAAATGAAAAGCTCCTCCAGATCTAAACTGCGCAGAAGGGCGTGTTGAGTCTGCCAGAGAGGCTGTCCGCGAAACAAAAGCGTCGCCTTGTCTTTGCCCATGCGGCGCGATTCGCCGCCGGCGAGCAGGACTCCGCTGATTTTCATCCCGCTTGCACTCGCGCGGTCGAGCGCAATTCACCGTCAGTCAGAATGCGCGCGCGCAAGCCGCCGCGGCCTTTGAGAAATTCTTCCGCGCCGGGCGCGATGGCGTGGTCCATCCAATAACACGGCCGGCATTCTCCCGTTCCATGAAAACGAACGCCTTGAATTTCAAACTCCTGGTTGATTAGCTTATTAAGATCGACATCTCGCGTGATCACGTTGCGGCGCACTAAGTCAGGCGAGCAATCTTGAACTCCAAGTGCGCCGCAAAGCTCATCCAAAACTTCGAGCGAGAAAAATGTGATTTGTCCTTTGTAATCTTCCCGGTAATCGAAGAAGCGGTCGCCACGAATGCCGTGACCGGCCACACATTCGATCATTGGAACTTCAACCGCCGGAAATTCGTCCGGTTCGCGCCCATGATGCCCGAAGAAATTGTGGCCGCGCGAGATGTAAAGATGACAGATTTCCACCGGGATCATGATACCATCGCCGCCAAACCGTTTCACATGAAAGAGCTCGGAATCGGATCGGAGAAGATCATTCGCCGAAAACGCGACGGTGAACTTGAGTACCAACCCGACGAGCTAACAATCGAAGAACCGCTCGAGATCCGCATCGGCCGCAAAAGCCTGGCCACGACGATGCGCACGCCGGGCCGAGACGAAGAACTTGCCGCCGGCTTTCTTATTTCGGAGGCGATCGTTCGCGAACGCAAAGAGATCGTGGCGATTTCGGGAACTCACGAGAATGTCATTACGCTTGAACTCGCGGCCGGGGTGAAATTGAAACTCGGTTCCGCCAGACGTTTCGGAACCATTTCGAGCAGCTGCGGGATTTGTGGAAAAAACAGCATCGCCGCGATCCGGCAAAATTTTCCTGCGATCGCGACTGCCCAAAACGTTCGGGTAGAAATCGAAACATTGCTGTCATTGCCGGCTCTCTTGCGAAAACAGCAGGGCGAATTCGAGCGGACCGGCGGAATCCATGCGGCGGGGCTCTTCGATTTGAAGGGCGAACCGAAAATCGTGCGAGAAGACATCGGCCGGCACAACGCGGTCGACAAAGTAATTGGCCGCGCGTTTCTGGACGGACTTGTCCCGTTAGATCGACATGTTCTTCTCGTCAGCGGCCGCGCTTCATTCGAAATCATGCAGAAAGCGCTGTCTGCCGGAATTCCGATCGTTGCCTCAATCTCGGCGCCTTCAACTCTGGCAATGAATTTTGCGAGAGAAAGCAATCAGACCCTGGTCGGTTTTCTTCGACCGCCGTCGTTCAACGTCTACTCGCACGTCAAGCGCGTCATTCTCGAAGAACGCTAGTAACGCTCAGCGGCAAAAACAGATTCCGGATCGGAGCCGGAAACTTTGCCCACCGCAATCCAGCCAACGCGGCTGACGAGCGCGCCGATTAAAAATGAAATCGCTGCTAAAGGAACGAGGCCGAACAGCCGCAGAACGATTGCGAGCGGGCCGTTTAGAACTTCGCCGATGCGAATAAGCCAGCCCGAGCCATGCTCATGGATCGCGCGATCAGCGGCGCCGTGTTTATCGACGCTGAGCCAGATCAGGAGCGCCGACTCAATGCCGGAGGCGTAAAAGCCAAGGAAGTTGAGTGCGGGAATTCGATGGCCGAGCAATTCCAACGCGGCCGCGGCAGATCCCAAGCCTGCCGTCCCAAAATGAATCGGGAGCAGCACACGATGTAAAAACCACGCGGGGATTGCGGTTGCCCCAATCAACACGCCCGTGTAAGTCGCGAGCAAGGTTCCAAAAATCGCTGAACCAAAAATGAAAATGCCAGCCGCGAGGCGCAGGAGCTGATCGATTGTGCCAGGAAAAATCTGACGAGCGTGCAGCTCGAGCGCAATCAACCCTGGAACCGCACAAGCTCCGAAAGCGCTGAGAATCCAGGCGCCCATCGACATCGCCGATCGATGTTTAAAAACCCGCAGCATATTGAGGAAGAGCCGGGGACGGCCGAGATCCATGATCAACAGAATCGGTGAAAGGACCGCTCCGGCGATGACCGCGATCCACATGGCTGCGCGCGCAACTCCGACATTCGTCGCGAACGATGGATCGACATGATGAAAGAGAACGGCGCCGGTTGCGATCACAGCGGACATTCCGGCGATTCCGCCGAAAAAAAAGTAGAGCGGAACTTGCCATGTCCAAACTGGCGGTTTGACCACGGGCTGACCGTAGTAACCGGGCTTGCGCGGGATCGGGCCGCCCGCAACATCGACACCTTTGCCCGGTACGACGCCGTCTTTCCACGCTTGCTCGCGCAACTCTTCGAGCCGCTTTTCCGACTGAGGCTCCTTCGTCATAAGATTTTCCGGAGAGCGCACGCGCCTCGCGTGCAAACGCCAGTCCGGCTCGGACTTTCGGCACCTTGCCGAAAACTCTCTGATTCATCGAAGAGCGTCGGGCGGGGCGCCCAACGCAGGTCGCCGCGGCGACCGCTCCGCACAACAAATTGCGCTCGTCGATCTTTTGTCATGAGAAAAACGCGAACGCCACGAGCGTCGCGATGATCGATGCGATCGCCGTCGCGAACGCGGACGTCCATGCCGACTTCAAGTAAATGGTTGGAATCTGCGGTTTTGGCGGAAGTCCGTAGGCTTCCGGTTCACCGAGAATCAAAAAGAATGCGTGAATGCCGCGGACGGAAGTTTCGGTTGGATCGTAAAGTTGGGCGTCAGTGTAACCGCTTTGTTGTAATTGCTCCACCCGCTGCGCGCCGCGGGCGCGAAGATCATCTAATCGGCCAAAGACAATTGATTCGGTAGGACAAACTTTGGCGCAGGCCGGGACGAGTCCGCTCTTCTGTCGATCGTAACAAAACGTGCACTTAAATGCGCCGCCGGCATCGTGAAGCGGTTCCGGTCGGCGATCGATCACACCGAACGGGCACGAGACGACGCAGTAACCGCAACCGTTGCAGACATCGTTCTGAACCAACACCGATCCGACTTCCGTGCGCACGATCGATCCAGTCGGACACGCCTCAAGGCAACCGGCTTCCTCGCAATGCTTGCAAACGTCGGACAAAAAAACCCAGCGGAACGGATCTTCGGATTGCTGATTTCGGATTGTTGATTGCTGATCGAAAGGCAATCCCATCGAGCCAGTAACCTGATTTCCCTTTTGTCGATCTTGTTCGAGAAACATCACGTGGCGCCAGGTCGATGCGCCGAGGTGGCCGGTGTTGTCGTAGGAATTTCCCGACCACGTGAACCCGTCATCCGGCACCTGGTTCCATTCTTTGCAGGCGACTTCGCAAGCTTTGCACCCAATGCAAACGCTTGGGTCGGTAAAGAACCCGACCTCAACGCGATCCTGCACGTAGGAATGCTTCCGCTGATTCGTGCTCTGAATTCCTTCGCCGATCATCGACTGTCGATCTTTCCGTGTTCGCCGTGGCCCCCGGCTTCTGGGCCGGGAGAGGCGCCAGGCGGTGGTTGTTCCGGATGTAGATTTGGCGGGCCGCCCTCCGGCACATATTTTTTGATCCACTCTTTGAATGCAAGTCCGCGCGGCAATCGGCCAGGGACGATGTTGCAAGCGAGCGCCTTCGCTTCCATGATCGTGACGTTCGGCTCGCCCGAAATCGGGACGAGATCATTCGTGGCGCTACCCTTGACCGGTCCGGCTGAACCGAAATGAAACGGCATCGCAATTTGATGCACCGTTTTTCCGTTGAGATGCATCGGGCGAATACGGCGACTCACGAGTGCGCGCGCTTCGATTGCTCCGCGTAAGCTCACGATCGAAATGAAATCGCCGTTGTCGATCTTGAGCTGGGTCGCCAGCTCGGGCGACATCTCTGCGAACAATTCCGGTTGCAACTCCGCGAGGTGACTAAGGAAGCGCGACATGCCGCCGGCGGTGTGGTGCTCGGTCAGTCGGTAGGTGGTGAGGACAAAAGGAAATCGCGGATCGCCCGGCGGCGCGAAACGATTTTCCTGGCGCGTGAACCAATTCACCACTGGATTTGTGTCGCGCGAATAAAGCGCGTTATGCACCGGCGACTCGAGCGGTTCATAATGCGTCGGCATGGGCCCATCCTGCAAACCTTGTGGAACGTGAAGCCAGCCGAGACCGTCTTCGTGCAGGATGAAAGGCGCGTCGCCGGGAATCCCAGCGAGTCCGCTTTCATTTCCGGTTGGGCGAAATAAAGGTGACTTGTCGGGCACGAAATCAGGAATGTCGATGCCGGTCCATTTGCGTTCCGCCTGGTCCCACCAGACCAATTTCTTGCGCTCGCTCCAGGGCTCGCCGGTCGGTTTGGCGCTGGCTCTATTATATATAATGCGGCGATCGGCCGGCCAGACAAAGCCCCAGCCGTGGCCGAGATAATTTTTCGAATTCCGCGCGTTCGCCTTGTTAATTTTGTCGGGACCAAGAACGCCGGAATAAATCCAGCCGCCACTTGCGGTCGAACCGTCGGCTTTCAGTTTGGCAAATCCTTCCACCTGTGGACCGTGATGCGGGTTGCCGTCGCGATCGAGACCGAACACGATGCCGTCATCCAATGTGGGAGGGGCCTTAGTGCCCCGATCAGCACCTTCGTCGCGACGCTGAGGATCCGAGCCGGACTGGCGGTGCTCCCACATTTCCAGAGTCTGCCAACCGTTGATCTCCGCTAGCACCGATTCCATGTGTGGCTCACCGTGTTCATCTTCTGGATACCACCAATCGAGCGCGCGCAACGGTTCATCGAGGGGATCGCTGGATTGTTTCGCCTTTGCGATCAGACGCAACGCGAGTTGATGCATGAACCATCCTTCCGAGCGCGCGTCGCCCGGCGGATTGACCGCTTTCTGCCGCCATTGCAACATGCGTTGCGTTTGCGTGAAGGCGCCTGCCTTTTCCGCGTGGCCCGCCGCTGGAAAAAAGAAAACCTCCGTCTCGATGTCTTCGGTCTCCAATTCGCCGCGTTCGATCTCGGGCGAGTCGTACCAAAACGTAGCGCCTTCGATTTCGACCATGTCACGGACGACCAACCATTTTAATTTCGAGAGCGACGTTCGTTGGAACCGCGAGTTGGCCGCGGCGACCGCCGGATTCTGGCCCATCATGAACATGCCTTCCATTTTTCCGTCGGCCATGTCGTAGAGATATTCGAAGAACGAATGGTTCCCCGTGATCTTCGGGACCCAGCTGTAGCCGAAGTCGTTTTCGGCGGTCGCGTTCTTGCCGTAGTACGCCTTGAGCAAACTGATAAAGTAGGCGGGAAAATTATTCCAAAGGCCAGTCGGCTTTGTTTGATGGGCAAGGTACTCGCGTAACGTTTCCTCGCTGCCATCGCCGCGCGGCATCGGCAGATAACCGGGCAAAATATCGTAGAGCGTTGGAATGTCGGTCGAACCCTGGATGGAGGCGTGACCGCGGAGCGCCAGAATTCCGCCACCGGGCCGGCCGATGTTGCCGAGCAACAGTTGCAGGATCGACGCGGTGCGAATGATCTGAACGCCTTTGGAATGTTGCGTCCAACCGAGCGCATAACAGATCGCCGCACTCTTGTCCGGACCTGACGCAGCGACGAGCGCATCCGCAACTTGCTGAAACAGCGCCGGAGAAACTCCGCAAATTTTCTCCACCATTTCCGGCGTGTAACGAGCAAAGTGGCGGCGTAACGTTTGAAAAACGCAGCGTGGATGTTGCAGAGTCAGATCGCGCTCCGGAAAACTGAGGCCGCCATCGCCGTTGTAGGCCCAGGTTTCCTTATCGTAAGTGCGTTGTTCTTCGTTCCAGCCGGAGAAAAATCCGGCGGCTCCTTCTTCAGTATCGCGAAAATCTTCGCGGAGAATGCAGGACGCATTTGTGAAGTGCACCACGTAATCGCGGAAGAAAAGATTGTTCTCGATAATGTGCCTGACGAGGCCGCCGAGAAACGCGATGTCGCCGCCGGCGCGCATCGGCACCCAGATATCGGCCAAAGCGCTCGTGCGCGAAAACCTGGGATCGACATGAATGATGGTCGCGCCGCGTTCCTTTGCTTTCATGACCCAGCGGAAGCCGACCGGGTGCGCCTCCGCCATGGACGAGCCTTCGATTAAAATGCAATCGGCGTTGGCGAGATCTTGTTGCGCAGTCGTAGCTCCGCCCCGGCCGAAAGAGGTGCCCAGACCGGGCACCGTGCTGCTATGTCATATCCGCGCCTGGTTGGATATGCACACCATCCCCAGGCCAAGAGTGAATAGTTTTCGGATGAGATAATTTTCTTCGTTGTCGAGCGTGGCGCCGCCGAGATGACAGATCGCCGTCGTGTGATTGATGGTCGCGCCGTTTTGTTTGTGCACAAACGTGCGCCTGCGCGATTCCCAGACGCGATCGGCCACCATGTCCATCGCACGATCGAGTGAAATCTCCGTCCATTCTTTCGCGCGCGGCGCGCGATATTTCATTTTCGTTTCGCGCCGATCGTGGGTGAGCAATTGATAAGAAGCCGCGCCCTTCGGGCAAAGATTCCCCTGACTGATCGGACTCTCCGGATCGCCTTCGATCGAAATTAGTTTGCCGTCCTTGTGATAAATCAGCTGACCGCAACCAACGCCGCAGTAAGGACAAATCGAGCGCGCCACTTCCGCGCCATCAATTCGCGCGTGCATCGCGCGCGTTTTGTCCGACATCGCCTCCAAGCCTGTGCCATCGGCCCGTTCCCGAATTTGCCGAATAAGCGGCCATTTCAAGAGCAACGCAGAGAGCGATGTCATGCTGGTACCGGTCTAATATTTCGATAACATCTCTTTCACGTCGAGCAATTTTCCTCCGGAACGTCAAATCAACTTATTGCTCCTCGAGCGACGCGCTCTCGGAGTCGTCCCAAACCGCTGTAAAGGTGTAAGTCTTGCCCGGCTCCGCGTTCACTGAAATTTGATTCGGAGAATCCTGCCCATAGATCCTTGGATTCGTGCTTATGGACAACACATGCTTTCCGGGTGGCAACGTCGCGTCGTAATTCTGATTGATACCGAGAACCGCAACCTGGACGCCATCGACGGCAAGGTTAATGGACTCGTCTACGCCAAAGTCGGCTGATCTGTTGACGATCAGGCGGGCGTTATCCGCGGAGCGCGCCTGAATCGGCGTGTCTGCTCTTAGCGATTGCGTTAGCAAGAGAATCCCTGCGATCAAAACGGAATTGATTATTTTCATGGTTAAAAACTGCTCTCCTCCGTTCAAGTCGCCATTGCGCAACCGGAGGATTTTCCCATCCCTCTTTCGAAATAAAGTAGGCGCTCCCTTTAAGCGGCGTGCGCGGGCAGATTTTCTTCGATGCCTTCGATCAACTCAGGGAGACTGATTGGCTTGGCTAAAAATGGATGTCCCTGGATTCGGAGGCCCGACCTTCCTTCCGCTTTCGTCACCAGAGCCGTCAGAAAGACAATCGGTATTCTGTGCAATGCCGGATCGGCTTGAATCCGGGCGGCGACTTCGCCGCCATCGGTTTCCGGCATCACGATATCGAGCAGGATCAGGTCCGGATGAAGGCCCTGGGCTGTTTGATGAGCGCTGCTCGCGTCGTTCTCTTCACAGACGAAATAGCGGCCGGTCCTCTCCAGCGCGACTTTGGCCGAGTGGGTGAAGTCTCGATTGTTATCGATTATCAAGATGGATGCTTTTTCCTTCATCGGTTCCACAACCTTCGGGAGAAAGTCTGCTTCTATAGTTCTACTCATGATGTTTCGATTTCTACATGTGTTCTTTATTGAGCCAGCATTCCTCCATCCACCACGAGGGAAGTGCCGGTGGTAAATTTCGCGTCGTCGGAACAGAGATAGAGAACCGCCGCGGCGATTTCTTCGCTGGCGCCAATGCGCCCGACCGGATGAAGAGACGTGAGGTAATCGCGCATCTCGCCTTCTTTTCCGGCAAAGCGATCGACCATGTCGGTTGCGACACCGGCGGGGGCCACTGCGTTAATACGGATATTTTGTTTGGCGAACTCCAGCGCGAGAGCCTTGGTCAAGCCTTCGACCGCATGCTTGGACGCGGTGTAGATGCTGACCTGACCCATGCCAACGTGCCCGGCCACGCTGGAGGTATTGACGATTGCCCCACCGCCGTTTTTTAGCATGGCAGGGATTTCGTGACGCATCGAATTCAGAACGCCCCAAACGTTGATGTCGAAGATGCGGCGGTATTCGGCCTCGGTGGCCTGATCCAATGGGCCTATCCACTCAACGCCGGCGTTGTTAAAAGCGATGTCGAGGCGGCCATAAGTGGCGATGGTGAAGTCGACCATTGCTTTAACGTCGGCATCTTTTGCGACGTCCGCGCGAATGAACGCGGCGGCACCGCCAAGCTGTTGGATTTCTGCGACGACGTTCGCGCCTTCTTTTTCACGTCGGCCGGAGAGGACGACCTTGGCGCCAGCACGGGCAAATTCGGTGGCGGTCGTCTTACCGATGCCGGAGGTCCCTCCGGTCACGAGCGCGACTTTGTCTGAGAATTTTTTTGTGTTCATACAATTTCCTTTCG
>Ga0193751_1002027_pt1 | contig 12536 bp, 10 predicted proteins | sample L1c2metaG_FD_143050 | JGI IMG/M metagenome (GOLD analysis project Ga0193751, IMG submission 143050) | Soil microbial communities from a riparian zone of the East river system, Colorado, United States - L1c2 | ecosystem: Environmental > Terrestrial > Soil > Riparian zone | place: USA: East River... | reverse complement strand
CATCCAGCCAGCGGTGACGATGCCCATGAGCGCCAAAAAAAACACCAAAATCGGCATTTCGAAAATTACGCCCAAGCCGACGATGATCGTCAGGAACAAACCACTGTACTCGCTGAGCGTGATCATCGGCTGGAAGTCTTTGCCGTAGCCGATCAGGAAGACGAGAGCCTGAGGAAGGACGAGTTTGTAGCCGAAGTATCCGCCGGCAAGGAACAGGGCTACGGTCGAGACCATGAAGGGCATGACGTAGCGCTTCTCGTTGCGATAAAGGCCGGGCGAAATGAAGCACCAGAGTTGGTAGAGCACGAAGGGCGAGGCGACGAACAGGCCCGCCATGAATCCCACTTTTAGATACAGATTGAAAGGCTCGGTGGGATTGAGGTAGACGAGTTTTGCCGAGAGGCCATTGCTGTGGAGCGCCTCCATGATGGGACGCTGCATGACTTCGTAGATATTCTCGGCGTATCCCCAGCAGGCGAAGAAGCCAACAACGATGGCGATGATGGAATAAACGATGCGCTTGCGCAGTTCCTCGAGATGATCGAGGAAACCCATGGTTGGCATTTCATCCTTAGCGGATTCGTCGACGGGAGAGGAGGCGGCCGCTTCAGGCATCGGGCGCTACTTTCGGAGCGGGCGAAGGCTCGGGGGTGGCGGCCGCTTCGATCGCGACTGATTCGGCAGCGGCGGCTTTGACAGCGGCGGCTTCGGCGGCGGCATCTTCGGCAGCATCGAGCCTTTCGGGCGGCGGGGGATTGAAGATGCGGTTGGCCAGCGACCCGAGCGGAGCCTGGAGCGGCGGGAGGATCTGCTGCCGGGGGCTGGCGCTGCTGCTACTTTCGAGAGAATTGATTTCGGATTCGATCTGAGAGCGGAATTCGTTCGAAGCGCGCCGGAACTCGCCGAGGAAGCGCGCGACCTGCCGTCCGATTTCCGGCATTTTCTTGGGGCCGAAAAGGATCAGCGCCAGAAAAAACAGGAAGATCATCTCGCCTGAGAAGCCAAAATTCATACGTCTATCATAATGCGGGATGGGGGAAACGGGCCACTCGCGAAGTGGGGCAGACGAAAAAGTTACAAAGCGGAAGCGCGAGGGACCTGCGATCGGCGCAATCGTCAAAAAGCAGATCCCTCGCTTCGCTCAGGATGACAAAGCTAAGCAGGTGACAAATCTTTATTGGGTGACACCGTCTTGAACGACAAATCCCGACAAGTTGCTATTTTCATTTGAAGGTATAGCCGATGGAAAGGCCGTAGCGGGTGACGCGGTTTGAGCTGAAGTCGGTGTTGTTGTTGACGAGGTAGAGACGCGCCTCGGGCCGAACAAAGAATCCACCCTTGGGATAAAACTTAATGCCAGCGCCGAAGTCTGCGTCGAAGTGGTTGCTGGACTGGTAATTGGAGCAGGTATAGATGCCGCAGGTGGCCCCCGTGTAGAAGCGCGTACTCAGAGCGCCGATGCCGCCGACAAGCTCCAGATAGGTGTGGCTGGCGAGCTTGGGCGAGTAGACAGCATTAATGTCATAGAAAATCGGCCGATAGTTGAAGCCCTGGCCAGCATAGTCGGCTTGGGACGCCTTCCAATAGATTTCGCCCCCGATGCCGAGATTGTGCCAGAAGAGCACGTCGCCGCTAAAACCAGGATAGGTACCCCCAGTCAGAGATACTGGCTGGTGATCAACACCGTTCGCCTGGCTGGCTCCCGGGGCATCGACCGTGCTGACGCCGAAGGCGATGTCGATTTTCTGGGCCTGCGCGAAATTCGAGAGCGCCACCAGTGCGGCGCAGGCGAAGGACAAAAGAATAGCGGTGCGCAAAATGTGATTCAATCGGAACCTCCAGTCAGGTATTGGGATCAAGAGATTTGGATGCAGCTCGAAGGCGCGACGCTGCCAGGCGGAGCCAGATTTACAAGACTTTACGGGCATCGATAATGTACCCAAGGCGAATAGCTGCCATGGCTTTCATTTGGTCACAACCGATGAATAGTCGAACCCTCAATATGAATATAAGTTGCGCGGCGAGCTAGAAAGCCAGCAAGATTCGCAGGTCGCGAAGATTATTTCCAGTGTGTCCGGTCACGATGGTGTCGCCGAGTGTGTCGAAAAATGGGTAGGCGTTGAAGGTGGAGAGCGCGTGGCGCACGGCTTCGGCGCCATCAGTGCGATCGGCCGCCCGAGGAATAGTACTGCCATCGACTACGGCACCGGCGGCGGGACTGTTGCCGTCGATGCCGTCGGTGCCGGCGCTCAGGACAGTAATGTCGTCTCCCGATATTTGTTCTGCACAGGCTAGAGCAAACTGCTGATTGCGTCCGCCAATGCCTCCGTTGCGCACGGCCACGGTCACCTCGCCTCCGGAGATCAAACAGACGCGGGACACGTTGCGGCGAAGTTCGCGCAGACGGTTGAGTAAGTAGGCGGCGGCTTTTTCGTAGGGCCAGTCGTCGCAGGAGTTATCGACTTCGACAGCGAAACCGGCGCGGGCGGCGGCTGCAGCAGCTTCATCGACGGCAACTTTATTCGAGAGCACGGTCCACCAGCGAGCGCGGACGAAAGCGGGATCGTCGGATTTAGGCGTCTCGTCGAGCGCATGCTGACGAAAGAGATCGGCAACGGAACTGGGGAATTGATCGACGAGATTGTATTTGGCGGCGATGCGCTCGCAGTCATGGACGGAAGTGGAATCGGGCATGGTGGGGCCGGAGGCGAGCGCGTCGGGCGTATTGTCGGGCACGTCGGAGACAAGAATCGAAACCTGCTGCGCGGGATAGGCTGCCTGGGCGAGGCGTCCGCCCTTGACCGCGGAAAGATGTTTGCGGATGGCGTTGATCTCGGCGATGGGCGCTCCGGAGTGGACGAGTGTCTGGTAGGTGGCAGCGAGGTCGGCCAGCGAGATTTCGCCGTCAACTGGCTTTTCGACGATGGAGGAGCCGCCTCCAGAGATCATAAAAATGACGAGCGCAGCGGAGTCGAGAGCAGTCAGCGATTTGAGGATGCCGTCGGCAGCGCGGATGGATTCGGCGGTCGGCGTGGGATGTCCACCGCGAAAATAGCGGAAACCGCGGACTTGGCTGTCTGGTTCGACCGACGATGCGACGATGCCTGCTTCGAAACTGCTGCCCCCGAGCTGGGCCTCGAGAGCGGCGGCCATGGTGTGCGCGGCCTTTCCTATGGAGACGACGAACACACGATTGTAGGTATCGAGATCGTACAGATCGTCGCCAATGCGCAGGACGCGGCGCTCGCAGTGTACGTTGCGGGCGAAGGCGTTTTCGATGGAGGCGTTGCTCAGCGCTGCGGTGAATATCTCACGGGCGGTGTCGCGCATGAGGCGGAATTGATGGTCGCGCTCGGGAGTCAGGTCGCACATGGACGGGATTATAGAGACAGTTGCTGGTTGCCAAGAGTCATCTCGTAAATGCGCTCAGGCGTAGTCGCTGGTGACATCGGGATTCAACAACAGTTATCCATTTCAATCGTTGCGAGGGCGGAACTCCTCGACGTATTCCGCCGCTCCGATCAACTCAAGTTTTGCAGAGGTGCCCCGCACACAAACGACGTCACCCCAGCATTCCATCCTCAGTTCGATGTCCCCTTCCACGTCGAGCGGAATCGGAATCAAGTTTTCTGACACAATGTTGTTCATCCTGAACGATCCGTCCGAGAGGTAGTGAGCATAGCCCCGATATGCTTCACGGCTCTCCTTTGAGAATGTGCCCTCAACACTGGCGTTTCCGATCCGAAGCACTGCCTCTTGTGTCCATCCCTTTCCCGCGTCAACGGCCGGACTTCCCTCGGAGGAATGTATGTACACCTCTTTAAAGTGCAGGACGGCCGTTCGATCTTGCAGCGTAACCTGATCGAAGGCGGAATCGTGAATTTCGATGGCTCGCTTTTCCACAGACACAGATTACCTCAGAAGAAGTACACACGTCCTAACTGCTGTAGTCAGGCGTTTGCACAACCTATTCTGGGCGCAACCTACTGAGCCTTCTTGTGATAGCTCGCAGTTGGGATACGGATTGGTAGTCATTCGTTATCCAACGGACAATGTCCCTCGGACCCAATCTTCGATGGCTACGCGCATCTCCTTGAGCCTTCCTTCGAAGAAATGATCTCCCGCTTCGATGCGCACCAGCTTCTTAGGGTCGGCGAAGGTGTTGACTAGCGCTTCGAGTTTACCTACCGGACCAAACTGATCGCGCGAACCGCTGACGAAGAGTTTCGGCTTGGTGCAAGCGCGCAGAAATTCGAAATCGTAGACGCGGCCTTCGATGGGGACAGCGGGCAGGCCGAGGGCAATGAGCGCGCGGACGCGGTCGTCCGAATACGCCGCGCGCGATCCGACGGCGGCTCCAAAGGAAAAACCCGCGAAAATAACGGGCAGCGTGAACTCGTGTTCTAGCCAGTCGAGGGCGGCGCGCACGTCTTCGACTTCGCCGATTCCGCCGGCGTGCTCGCCTTCACTCAGGCCGGTGCCGCGGAAGTTGAAGCGGAGCACGGGGAATCCGAAGCTGTTGAGCGCTTTCATGGCATGGAAGACGACTTTATTGTGGAGCGTCCCACCGTAGAGCGGATGCGGATGGCAGACCACGGCGGCGTGCGTCGCGTTGGGTGATCCGGCGTTGAGGAGCGCTTCCAGGCGTCCGGCGGGGCCGGTGAGGAAGAGCGAGCGAATGCTGGAGGTTTCGGGCGGCACGGAATCAGAGTACAACAGTGCGCTCGTGGAGCGACGGGCGTCCTCGCCCGTCCCAGCATCACGGGTGGCCGGGCGGGGCGCCCGGCGCTCCACCGGCAATTCGGGGCTATCCACGAATCGCGACGGGCTGTTACGCTTTTTCTGCATGGACCTGTTTGCGCTTGCCCGCCGCCTGATCGACATCGAATCCATCACTCCAAATGAAAGTGCGGTGGGAGATTTTCTTTGCGACGAGCTGCGGCGGCGCGGGTTGGAAGCTCGGAAAATGCCGGTCGAAGGCGCGCGCGCGAACGTGCTGGCCACGTGGCCGGGGCATGATCGTCCGGAGATTGTTTTTTCCACGCACATGGATACGGTGCCGCCGTTCATTGCATCGTCCGAAGATGACGGGCGCATTTACGGGCGCGGAGCGTGCGATGCGAAGGGGATTATTGCGGCACAAATTCTGGCGACGGAGAAGCTGCGCGGGGCAGGCGTTTTCGCCGGGTTGCTTTTTCTGGTGGGCGAGGAGCGGGACTCGATCGGCGCGAAGGCGGCCAACCAGCAACCGATCGGCACGCGCTTCATGATCAACGGCGAGCCGACCGAAAACAAACTGGCGCTGGCGAGCAAGGGCGCGCTTCACGTGGAACTACTGGCACGCGGAAAGATGGCGCACTCGGCGTATCCGGAACTGGGCGAGTCGGCAATCGACAAGCTGGTGGAAGCGCTGCACCGGTTGCACGCGATGAAACTTCCCGAAGATGCCGAGGTGGGCGCTTGCACAAAGAACGTAGGAGCAATTCAGGGCGGGCGCGCCCCGAACGTAATTTCCGATTTTGCCAAGGCTGATCTTTTCTATCGTCTGGTGGGCCCAGCGGACGCGCTGCGCCGCGAGATTACGGAGACCGTCGGCGCGTTGGCGGAGATTCGCTTCACACGCGAGACTCCGTTCCTCCGGCTGCGGACGCTGGACGGTCTGCCAACAATGGTCGCGGCTTTCACGACCGATATCCCGTCGATGCCGAATTGGGGCGAGCCGCTCCTGCTGGGTCCAGGCTCGATTCACCTGGCGCACACGGAGGGCGAGTTTGTGGAGAAGAAGCAGCTACTGGAAGCGGTAGAGATTTATTGTTCGATGGCGAAGAGCCTGAGTTTCTAGCTTTGGCGGGCCTCGGCTTCGCATCCACGGCACCGGTTTGGCCATCTATTTGGAGTAGTGTTTTTCAGGTAATCTTAATTGGGGAGATCTTCAACTAAGTCGGTCTCTCGCGCCACCGATGGCCTCCAATCAGGAAGAAGAAGTATTAGGCAAAGCGTACGACGGCCGGCTGATGCGGCGGCTGCTCACGTATCTGCGTCCCTACAAATGGCACGTGGCGGTGGCACTGGCGGCGATCATCCTGAAATCGGTGTTGGACGTGCTGGGGCCGTTCCTCACCAAGATCGCCATCGATAAATACCTCGCGAAGTCGCCGAACTCACATTCCTGGATTGGCGACCGGCTAAGCAACGCTCCGTTGACCGGCATCGCGCAGATTGGCGGGCTTTACGTCGGGATTCTTATCTTCACTTTCACGCTTGAGTTCATCCAGACATATCTCATGCAGTGGACCGGGCAGAAGGTGATGTTCGATCTACGGAGGCAGATTTTCCGCCACCTGCAATTCATGCACGTCGGGTTTTTCGACAAGCACCCGGTAGGCCGGCTGGTGACGCGCGTGACTACCGACGTTGACGCGCTGAATGAGATGTTCACCGCGGGCGTGGTCTCCATTTTTGAAGATGTCTTCGTGCTGGCCGGCATTATCGCAATCATGATGAGGATGAACTGGAAGCTGGCGCTCATCACCTTCGCCGTTCTTCCGCTCATCGTATACGCGACCCTGATTTTTCGTGACAAGGTGCGGGATTCCTACCGGCGCATCCGCACGGCGATCGCCCGGATCAATTCTTTTTTGCAAGAAGCGGTCTCGGGGATGCTGGTGTTGCAGCTTTTCAATCGCGAAAAGCGCGCCTTCAATAAATTTTCCGACATCAACGCCTCGCACATGGGGGCGTTTAAAGACGCGATCATGGCGTACTCGGTTTATTACCCGGTGGTCGAAATACTGTCGGCGATTGCGATTGCCAGCATCATCTGGTTCGGGGGGAACTATGAGATCCGGCGCGTGGTGACGCTCGGCGTGCTGGTCGCGTTCATGCAGTACGCGCAGCGGTTCTTCCGTCCGATTCAGGACCTGAGTGAGAAGTACAACATCCTGCAGTCGGCTATGGCGGCGGGGGAGCGCGTGTTCAAGCTGCTGGATACGAAGATTGAGGTCACGTCGCCGGCGGTCACGAAACGGCCGCAGGGGCCGGGACGAATTGAGTTTGATCATGTGTGGTTTGCGTACAACGTTTCAGGACATGTCGGTGGAGAGACGGGCGCCCTCGCCCGTCTTGAGGCGACGGCCACAGGTGGACGGGCGGGGACGCCCGTCTCTCCACAAGCAACAGAGCCCGACTGGGTCTTGCGCGACGTTAACTTTGTGCTTGAACCGGGAGAGACTGTCGCCGTTGTCGGCCACACCGGGGCGGGCAAGACTACTCTGATCTCGCTGCTGATGCGCTTCTACGACGTGCAGCGTGGAGCGATTCGCATTGACGGCGTGGATATCAAGGAGATAAATCTCGACGAATTGCGCAGCCGCTTCGGAGTTGTCTTACAGGATCCATTTCTATTCAGTGGCACGGTCGAGGGCAACATTCGGCTGGGGACGGCGCGCATTCAAGACGCGGATGTGGAGCAGGCGGCGGAGGACGTCAACCTCGCCGACTTCATCCGAACCTTGCCGGGAGGATTCAAGGAAGAAGTGCGCGAACGCGGCTCGACGCTCTCGACCGGACAGAAGCAGTTGATCAGTTTCGCCCGGGCGCTGGCGCATAATCCGAAGATTCTGATTCTTGATGAGGCAACATCAAGCGTGGATACGGAGACCGAGTTCAGGGTGCGCGACGCGCTCAACCGTATGGTGGAAGGGCGAACGTCGCTGATCATCGCGCACCGGCTCTCGACCATCCAGCGCGCCGACAAGATCATCGTGATGCACAAAGGCCAGGTCCGCGAAATGGGATCGCACCAGCAACTGCTGGCCCAGCGCGGGATTTATTACAAGCTCTATCAGCTGCAGTATAAGGATCAGGAGATCAGTGTAGCGCGAGCGCCCTCGGTCGCGAGTCCCGAAGTCACGTTTCGCGGGGATGACTAGCGATCTCACTTCGCATTCTCTGGAAACTTACCGTCCAACAACAAGCCACCCAACCCGTTTGCAATGTCGCGAACCGGGGCATCTTCGAGATTCGAAAACACGATTATGAAAGCCCCTTCGTCTGGATAGCGAATCTCAAAAGCAGCGAAGCCAGGGTCGGATCCTTCGTGATATTCCTTCAGCCGAGGCTTGGTTTCCACGAACCAACCATAGCCGTAGGCGCCGGCCGAAGAAGGCTTGAACATCACGTCGACCCAGGGCCGCTTCAGCAGAATCTCGGAATCAAGTGCGGCACTCCAGCGCATCATGTCGGTCACGGTGGAATAGACGCCACCAGCGCCGATTTCAAGACTTCGATCGAAGTAGTCACGATGCCGCAGGCGTTCTCCGTCGCGCGCGTATCCCTCGGCCATGCGCGGTACAAGGCTGAGGGTTGAAGCAAAGCCGGAGTCGTTCATGCCCAAGGGCTGAAAGATATTCTTCGTCAGGTACTCTTCATAGCTCTGCCCCGATAGCCGCTCGATGATGTAGGCCAACAGGTAGTATTCCGTATTCGTATAAGCCCAGTGAGTCCCCGGCTTGAAAGCGAGCGGCCGCGACCTGAATGTGGCTATCAACTCCTCCCGCGTATAGGGCGTGCAAATACCTTTAGAAAAATCATTCATCTCATTGTTGGGCAATCCCGACGTGTGCCGAACCAACTCGTCCACCGTAATGTCGCGCCATGAATCGGGAGCCTGTGGATAGTAAACCGAGACGCGGTTTTCGAGCTGCAATTTACCCGCCTGCGCCAACTGGAGAATGGCGGCACCGGTAAATTGCTTGGTCAGCGAAGCCAGTTCAAATTTTGTCTCGATCGTGTTGGGAACGTTCCACGCCTCAACGGCATTGCCATAGCTTTTGGTGAATAGCATTTTTCCTTTTAAGGCGACAAGGACCGCTCCACGAAATTTCCTCTGATTGGCGACGGAGCTGACATATTGGTCCGCCTTCGATGGAAAGGTGCTTTCGTTCTGCGCAAATGCTGCGTGGCCCAGAACCAAAGCGATAAGGGCGACTTCCGCCCGGTTAGAGACGTGGAAACATTTATGCATTTAAAGCCTCCGAAAACAGAGCGGTTTCGAGAGTACGACAACTTCCAGCCAATTGCCTAGCCAAACCGTTATCGTTGCGGCTGCTGCCATTACAATCCGTTCGTGGAGATTTTGATCTCGGCCGGTGAGGCCTCGGGCGAAATGTATGGAGCGCAGCTGATGGAAGCGCTGCGGCGTCGGGCGGCGGAGCTTCGCTCCGCTGGGCGGACGAATGCGTCCTCCCCTACGCATGTCTTGCCGCTCCAATTCTTCGGCGCGGGTGGGAAGCGCATGCGCGCTGCGGGATGCGAAATCATCGTCGATGCGAAAGACCTCGCGGTTGTCGGCATCACCGAAATTCTTGGCCATCTGCCGAAGATTCTTGGGCTCTATCGGAAATTGATTCGCGCGGCCGATGAGAAGCGTCCGACGATTGCCGTAGTCATCGATTCGCCCGCGTTCAACTGGCGCGTGGCGCGGCAGATGCGCAAGCGTGGCATTCCGGTCGTCTACTACGTCTGCCCGCAGTTCTGGGCCTGGCGGCAGGGACGCGTGAAGTTACTGCGCAAGTATGTCAACAAGGCGCTGGTGATTTTTCCCTTCGAAGAAAAGTTCTATCGCGATCGTGGCGTGGACGCGACGTTTGTTGGCCATCCGTTGGCCGATCTGCCCGCGCCCGCGATTTCTCGCCAAGCTTATGCGGCCCAGCATCAGATTGATGCCGCTAAACAATGGATCACGTTGATGCCCGGCAGCCGCGTCAAAGAAGTGCGGATGAACTTACCGACCATTCTGGAATCGGCAGCCGCCCTGGGTAAGGACTACGAATTCCTGCTGCCACTGGCACCGGCCCTAGATGCGGATATTCTTCGCACCCTCATTCGCACCCTCGCCATGGTGGGGCCGCTTTCAATCCATTTCGTGCCCGACGCACTGCCCGCGCTCTGGCATTCGCGTGCTGCGATTGTGGCCAGCGGCACCGCCACAGTGGAAGCCGCGATGATGTCCACGCCCTTCGTGATGGTCTACCGGGTCTCGCCCCTCACTTATTTTCTGGGCAAGCCGCTGGTCAAAGTTCCTTACTTCGCGATGGTCAATCTGATTGCCGAGGAGGAAGTCGTCCCAGAACTGGTGCAGCAAAAGTTCACCGCGGAGGACATCGTCGCGGAGCTGAACAAGATCATCCCTGACGGCGAGCCGCGCGCGCGCATGATCGAACGCCTGGCGGCGGTGAAGGCGCGGCTTCGAGGGAGCGGCAGCGGCGCGCATCCTTCGGAAACGGCGGCGGAGATCATATTGAAAATGATCGGGTAGGTCAGCGCCTGACCTTCGATGCCCCCAGCCCTTGAAGGGGCGTCTGATATCGAAGCTTACGGTATCGCTAAAGCGATACCCCGATACGAATCTATGGCGCTTGACACTCGGCCACGGTGCAAGACGGAGCCTGGGTTCGGATGCTGCCAACGCCGTTTTTGACGTGGATCGCTATCATTGCCGCAGGATATGCCCACCAGAGTCTTCGGATGACCTTATCGCCGGGAAGCCAGGAGTGGGGCTTCTTGAGTTCGTAAGCCACGAGCAATTCGGCCGCATAGATCGCCGCGCCCTTAGCAACCAGGTGCGGGTTCGCCGGGACGCTGGTGACCCAGGGAGCGCCGGCAGCGAACTCGTGGTCCAGCACCAGTTTGTGCGTCGTGAAACGCAGACTCTCAGCGCCCCCAAGCGCTGCCATGACGGCGATGAACTTCTTATCGACGACCTTGACTTTGACTGTTTGCGGGACGGGCGCGTCCGGAAGCGAGATTGGCGGGGCAGCAGTGTGTGTGTAAGGAGTCGTCGAGTCGATTTCATCGCGCACTTCGCTGAGCATTTCGTGAGGCAACTGGCTTTGGGCCATGGCATGGGCGATGTTTAGAAGGACTACAGTAAGTGTAAAAACGAGCGAGCGAGCGATTTGCAAATGAAGTCCCCTTGGGCTTTGTCATCGCGAGGGCTGGTTGCCGCTGCGCGGCTGAGCGATTCGAGATGCTTCCACCCGTACGGTGCAACCGCTGAGCCAACTCTGCGCCAGTCGAGGGGAACTGGCGTTTCAACGAGGTAGGAGTCGCATTCCCGAATTGGGACGCATGACCGCGCTGGCATGCGCAGGAACTTTGACTAGTTGAACTTTTATTTTTCCGTCGCCGCCCAACAGTGACGGTGGAGGGACGGGCGCCTCGCGAGACTGCCCTGAGCGAAGTCGTAGGGTCCAGCCGGGCGGGGACGCCCGGCGCTCCACCTCGCTGTTATCTCACCTGCCGCGTGTACCAGACGTTCCCGGGTGTGAGCCAGTTATAACCTTCACCCCAGGCTGTCTGCGTATGCGACTGATTGTCGATATCCATGTCGAAGTAATCGCCAAACGGAAAGCGGAAGCCACCGGTGAAAATGTAGCTGTAATTGGCCACGTAGGTCGAGAGGACGGTTTCACCCGACCAACTGGAGCCTCCGTTGGTTGACGTGCGGTAGTAAACGTTCCAGTACGGTTCATTGCGCTGATCCATCCATGCAATGCGTATGTCCCCGGCCGCGCCCGCTGCGACCGACGGAAAGGCATGGTCAACCCCGGAAGGAGCAAGAGAGACATCAGCCTTCGGACTCCACGTGTTGCCTTGATCGATGGAAATCGAGTAGTAGATTCGCTCCGGGCCGCCGTCGACCGTGCCTGAATTCCACAGCACATAGAGCTGGCCGGCCGCGTCAGATGTCATGGCGATCCCGGGACCGAGAAACGCCCATCCGCAGCTGAAGGCTGAGCAATTGGGCGGCGAGCTGGATACATCCAGCAAAGTCGGGGTCCAGGTCTGGCCGCCATCGGACGACTTGGTCACATAGAGATTCACCGGACCTTTGGCTCCGCCATTCTGCGTGTAACCGTCCCAGGAAAAGTAAACGTTGCCGGCGGGATCGACCGTACCACCACCGGTGAGCGACCATCCAAATTGCGCGTTGGCATTCACCTTCACCGAAGTCCATGTCACCCCACCGTCGTGAGACGAGGAACACCACACGACTTGCGCGTGATCGTAGGCGACATACACATCGTTGCCGCGCACGGCCAGGATATCTTTGTCGGTGCCCGCATTGGTAGAGTTGGCGATCACGGTGGTCCAAGTCTGGCCGAAATCGGTTGACTTGGCCACTTCGATCAGACTCTTGCTGTTCTGAAGCCACGACGCGTACACGGTCTTGCCATCTACCGGGTCGACTCTAAGCTGGACGTCGATTTGTTCTGAACCCGGATTGGCAATCACGCGCGGAGCCGACCAGGTCTTGCCGTTGTCGCTCGAAACCACGAGTTCGGCGATCGAACTGGGGCAGCCCTTGCAGCTTGGCGGGAAATCGGGGATCAGCACGTAAACGTGCCCGTATCGATCCGCGGCGATGGCTGGTTCCCAGGTGTCTCCAGGCAAACTCGCGCCCAGGCGGGTCTGTGATTGAAAGGTTTGCGCGAAAGGCGATGCTGGGGTTGAGACGGTCACTAATCCAATAA
>Ga0193751_1002026_pt1 | contig 12539 bp, 13 predicted proteins | sample L1c2metaG_FD_143050 | JGI IMG/M metagenome (GOLD analysis project Ga0193751, IMG submission 143050) | Soil microbial communities from a riparian zone of the East river system, Colorado, United States - L1c2 | ecosystem: Environmental > Terrestrial > Soil > Riparian zone | place: USA: East River... | reverse complement strand
TCGAGTTAGGCTGGGGGGGCGATCTTGGCCGGGTGCAGCCGGTTGAGAGCGAGTCGCAGCTGGCGGTTCGCCGCAGCCAGGTCGCCGCGCTTTTCCAGGAGCTCGGCATATGCAACGTGGCATCGGCTCAAGCGCTCTTCGGCGCCGAGCGCGTCGAGGATGCCCCAGGCTTCTCGGAACTCGGAGTCGACTCGATCATGGTCGTCGCGCTCGGCCGCGATCCGACCGAGCCACTGGTGGCTGTCGGCCAGCGTCGCCCGCTCGTTGAGCCGCTCGGCGTATGTTCGCGCTTCGATCGCGTAGGTCTCGGCCGCGTCCAGCCGCGATCGCGCGATGTCCAGCTCGCACAGGCTCAGCAGGATCTCGGCTCGACCGTTTTCCACCGCCGCCTCGTCGAACAACGCCAGCGACCGGTTCAGGTGCTGTCCCGCGGCGTCGAGCTCACCACGCTTGACCAGTAGGAGAGCCAGGTTGTTCTCCGATCGGGCCAGCGACAGCCGGTCGTTGAGGGTCTCGTGGATCGAGATCGCGCGCTGAGCGTAGTAAGCAGCCTGGTTCAGCTCCCCGGTCTCCTTGTAGGCAATGCTCAGCCCGCCGTACATGAGCGACAGGCGGCGCAGATCCTGCACGACCTCGCCCGCGGAGATCGCCTTTTCGTAGCAGTCGATTGCGGCCGGCCAGTCTTCGTTAGTGACATGCACCGATCCGAGCACGAACAACAGTCGCGCCTCTGTTGTCTGGGGCACCGGGCGCAGGGTGCGGCAGAGCTCGAGGGCTCGCTCAGCCAGTCCCAGCGCCGAATGATCCTGGAGCAGGTACGCGGCGGACGCTTCGTGGCCGAGGCACTCGGCCGTCATGAGGCTGTCTCCCATCCTCTCGAAGTAGTCGCGGGCGGCGACAGCCAGGCGCCTCGCCTCCGCCGGCTGCGCGGTGCGAAGCAATGCGTACGCGACCAGATGCTGGGCTCGCGCTTTCGTCTCAGGGTCCAACTCTCTCGCGAGCAGGGCGCGGCCGGTGGCAAGCGCACCCTGAAGGTCGTTGGTTGCCATGAGCAGCTCGATCTCCAATGTCTCCGGCGACGATCTGGGCTCTAGCGTCGAGGGCTGGGCCAGGAAGTAGTCGAGCGGCCGCCGGGTGCGGTCCGCGATCAGCATCAACGTCTCCATAGAAGGCTTGGACTTGCCAACCTCGACGAAGTAAATAGCGGTCCGGCTCACCACGCCGTTGGCGACTTGGGCCAGGCTGAGCCCTGCTTCCTTGCGGGCCAGCTTCACCGATCCTGGCCTGATCTCGATGCCGTGGCGCCTTCCTCGCCGGCCGGACCGGCTGGCGATTGGAGCGGGGCGCGCGTCAGCTTCAGGCATTGCGGGCCAGCTTACAGGACGCTGAAGGAGATCGACACAAATGGATTAACGCAGTTCAGTGCGTTTCCAGTCGATTAGCAGCAGGGCGGAAGAACACCCGCGCCGGCGGTCGTTGCCAGCGAGAGCGCCATCGTTGCCGCCAGGATGGCAGCCAGGATCAGCTTCCTCATCAAATCTCACCTCCTTCGCGGTACAAGGCCGCTAGAGGTTCGAAATCGGTAGCCAGGCCTGCCGCGGCTCGCGAATCGCGGCCACTAGGCCGGATGCGGCCGCGGCGAGCTTGATGCCGCCAAGGATCGCTATGGCGGCTCCCGCGCCAAACTCGAGTGGTACTGTCGTCCCGAGCAGGATGGCCGTGCCAATTAACGCCGGGAGAATTGCCAGCAGCAGGGCCGTAAGCGCTATGGCCAGCATGGCCGGCGAGGCTTCAGGCGCGACTTCGTTGGCGTCTAGCCATTCGTCGTCCGCCTCCAGGATGAAGGCGGTTGCGTGGTTTTCAAACGTCTTGTCGATGACAGCTCCCTCACAAAGTCCCGATCTCACCCTTCGCGGCTCTGCTCTGGTCGCGCAATGTTAACTCAAGCCTGGTTTGAATTAACATACGGTTCCCGATAAGTGGCCTGGCAAAGTTCCCCCGCCGATCTGCCGGCGCTAAACAGCATTGCGCCGGCTGACAGCACCACTCGAGTGATCTCCACTTTTCTTCGGCGCGCCGCCCTCTCGCCTGAATGGAGGCGATTCGCGCTCGCGGCGGCGCTGGCCCTGGTGGCCTCGGTGCTCTTCCTCATCTGGACCGCCTTTCGCCTCGGCGGCGACAAGACCACCATTGCGATCGACGACATCGGTGAAGGTGTGGCCAGCGGAATCGCGGCCGTCAGCCTGGCTCTTGCGGCCGTCAGGTCGTCGGGGCGGACGCAAGCGGCGTGGACACTGCTTGCCGCGTCGGCCGCGAGCTGGACCATCGGCGAGGCCATCTGGTCCTGGTACGAGGTCTTTCAGGGAATCGCCGTGCCTTTTCCTTCGGCGGCGGACGCAGGCTTCTTGCTTGCCATACCGCTGACGATCGCCGGCGTCCTCACATTCACAACGGCTCCGCGCCGCCTGGCGACACGTGGAGAAGCAGTGCTTTCAGGAGCCATCGTCGCCCTGTCGCTCCTGTTCGTGGCCTGGGCACTGGGTCTGCGCACGGTTTACGAACAATCGCAGCAGCCGGTGCCCGCGACGCTCATCGGGCTCGCTTATCCCATCGGCGACATCGTCGTCATCACCGTTCTGCTGATCGCTCTGCGGCGCGCCAGCAAGGCGCAGTTCGGACGCATGGTGCTCCTCATAGCCGGGCTGTCCTCGATCGCGGTATCCGACAGCACATTTACCTACCTCACCGCCAACGGGACATATGGGGCAATCGGCAGCGTCCTCGACATCGGCTGGGTCATCGGCTACCTGCTGATCGCACTCGCCCCTTTTTGGCCCGTGCCGGCTGTGGAACGCGAGACCGAAGAGGGACCGATCGAACTGTGGCAGATGGCACTGCCTTGGGTCGCCACCCTGGCGGCCGCGTTGATGGCGATTCGCATCGCCTTCAACAACGAGGCCATGGACCAGTTCCTCACCGTGCTGGCCGGCAGCATCGGCGTGCTCTTCGTCTTCAACCAGATCCTCACCCACCGCGACTCACTCAACCTCCTCGTCAAGAGCCGGCGAGCGGAAGCTCAAGTTCAAGCTCGCACGGCGCTTCTGAACCAGGTCATCGTCCAGGCGCCGCTGGGCATCGCCCGCGTCGCCACCGACATGAGCATCATCGACGCCAATCCGCGGCTCGGAATCTTGCTGCACGCGAAACCGGCCGACATGATCGGCACCTCGATCGCCCACTTCATGCCGCCTGAGGAGATGGAGCGGGTCGTCAGCGCGCTTCAGCCGCTCTGGACCGGAGCCGCGGACACCATCGAGTCGGACAGCCATGCGTTGCGTGCGGACGGCAGCAGTGTCTGGCTGCACTGGAGCGCCACGTCGATCAAGAGACGCGGCGGGAACACGGACTTCTTCCTCGCGATGTTCGAGGATGCCACCGCCCAGCACGCCGCGCAGGAGGCTGCCATGGCGAACTTAGCCGGGCTCGAACGCCTTAGCCAGCTGAAAAGCGAGTTCGTGTCCTTGGTCAGTCACGAATTTCGAACCGCGCTGGTTGGTATCCAGGGATTCAGCGAGATGATCCGAGATCAAGAGTTGTCGGCAGACGAAACCAAGGCGTTCGCAGGCGACATCAACAATGACGCCCAGCGCTTGAACCGGATGATCACGGAGATGCTTGACCTCGATCGCATCGAGGCAGGGCGCATGACCCTCAACATCTGCCCCCTCGACCTCAACGTCATCCTCAATGAGGCGGCTGACCGCGCGCGCGCCGTGAGCCCGAAACATACGATCGAAGCCAAGCTGGATCCCGCCCTGCCCGCGGTCCGCGGCGATTCCGACCGACTATTCCAGGTCGTCACCAACCTGCTCAGCAACGCGGTGAAATATTCGCCCAGCGGCGGTGAAATCCTCCTCACCAGCGGGGCCAAGGACGGCATGGTCGAGGTCAGCGTCATCGACCACGGTCTGGGTATTCCGGCGGAGTTCGTCAAGAAGCTGTTCGGCCGCTACGAGCGATTCGAGGACAAGACCAAGGCGAAGATCATCGGCACGGGTCTGGGCCTCGCTATAACTCGACAGATCGTGGATATGCACGGGGGCAAGATCTGGGTCGACAGCATTTTGGGCACGGGATCCGAATTTCACTTCACGGTGCCGGTCGCCACGCCCGTGGCGGCTTCCCAGTAGTGGCGTTCGGCAAGATCCTGGTCGTCGACGACGAGGAGGCCAATCGTGCCCTTCTCGAAGCGATCCTCGAGGGCACGGGCGGTGAGATCCGCACCCTGGACGACTCGCGCCAGGCGGAGCAGGTCTTCGCGGAATTCGAGCCTGACATCGTGCTGCTCGACCTGCACATGCCGGAGCCAGACGGTCTCGAGGTCCTGCGCAGGCTCCGCAGTGCGCGCAACGCACTCGGCTATTTGCCCGTGATCATGCTCACGGGAGACACGCGCAATGTCGCGCGCAACAGCGCCCTCATTCTCGGCGCCGACGATTTTTTGACCAAGCCTCTCGATCGCGACGAGGTCGTGCTGCGCGTTCGCAACCTGCTGCGCAATCGCGAGCTGTACGTCGAGCTTGCCCGAGCCAACCTCGCGCTGGAGCAGAAGCGCCGCACGTCTAGCTGAAGTTATGAGAGGGAACCTGTCGGTTCCCTCTCAGCGCCGGGCGCAGCGCGCGCGGCTGCTCTCTTTCCCGCTGTTGTGATTATCGGAATGGTCCTGGCCGCGCTTGGCAAACAGCAGGAGTGCGGAGTCGCGGCCGGGGTAAACCCGGCCGCCATGGCCACGAGTTTGGAGCACACGGCGACTGTCTAGCTGAAGAAAGGCCGCGTCGTCCGGCCCCACAGGAGCCAGATCACCGCGGCGGGCACGACGACGTTGGTGAGAAGCGTGACCGGGGCGTGGTTGGCGCCGATCGGCAACAGGAGCTGGAGGGCGGAGCCGGCAAGACAAGCGACCTCGAGGCCGACCGCCGTGCGCCGCGCCCAAAGGCGCCGCCACAACACTCCGATCGCCACCATGCAGACAAGCAGGGCGACCATCAGGGTCGCGAGGCCCAACGCGATCATGTGGAGCTCGCCGCCGAGGGCAAACGGCAGCGCTGAGATGCCGGCCACCATCCAGAAGATCGACTGAAGAAGCAGCAGGACGAAGACTGCTTCGGGCCGGCTGGTTTCGGTTGAATGAGCGCCATGCGCGCGCCCGGTGGCCTTTTCCATCACGAGCGATCCAGCGCGGCCACGACCGACGAGTCGATGTCGACCGCGAACGGTCCGCCATGTGGGTTGTCAACGATCCAGACGTGCAGCATGGGCGGGGCGCTGATGTCGATGGCGCCGATCGGGCACGTCGCGTACGGGGTCATGAGGCTGAACTCGAAGCCGAACGGCGTGAAGCAGATGTTTTCGTGCTCGTGCCATGCGGTCATCGGGCCGCCCGGGTCCGGACCGAATCGGTTCAAGCCCTTCATCTGGAACATCGCGCCCAGCAGCTCGGGACCGTGGTGAGTGTTCGCGTAGACCAGGCCTTGCGGTCGCTGGGGATCCATCACGTACCCCGCGTCGACGTACCGCTGGTTCATCCAGTGTGTCGAGGGCAACGTGGTCGAGCCGCCAGGACGATAGCCCGCAGCCCACGCCTGGTGCCAGTCCTCGTAAGGAAGGATCGCCGTCTTCGTCGCCGCATACAGACGGTTGGCGGCGTCGACCTGCGCGGGTGTGGCGACGGTGTTCGTCGCCTGCAAAAGCGCGCCCGCGTGGATGTGACGCGGATCAGGACGAGCCAGGTCCACGATCCAGACGGTGGCGCCCGTGATGACGAGAAGCATCGGCATCGCCACGCAGAGCGTGGCCCAGCGCCAGGACCGGTGGATTCGTCCCGACTCGCCCCTGACCGGTACGAGCGCAAGTCCGAGCGCGGTCACCTCGACCAACTTGGCGGCGATGCCGACCTGGTCCGGGCCTTCGAATCCAATCCCGACATAGACGAGATACGCGAGGACGGTCGAGATCAGCAGTCCGGCCGAGGCCAGGCGCCAGTATCTCCACGTGAAGGTGGCAGCCAGGGCGATGAACGCGAGGCCGTTGAGAAGGAACAGAACCGAGGTGATCGGCTCGGTCGCCAGGTGGTGCGGGATGAGAGCCAGGTGCACGCCACCGCTGACGGCCATCAGGACCGCGGCCGCGCGAATTGTTCCTGGCACGGATCGCCATTGCGGGTGGAAGCGCAGCGCTATCAGCGCGATGGGCAGGGCGAGAAGACCACCGACGAGACCAATCGCATGTTCCGGGTTCACCGAGTACATGCACCAAGAATCGGTGCTGTTGCTAAGAAGGCCGTAAGAGCGGGAGGTCGACGTACAGCCCGGCGCCGCCGGCTTTGCTTTGGCCGGTGATGATGCGGCCGCCGTGCTGCTCAGTGATCCACAGCGCGATCGACAGTCCGAGACCGGCGCCCTGCCCCGTGCGCGATGCGTCCGAGCGATAAAAACGCTCGAAGATTCGCTCTCTTTCTGCGACGGCGATCCCCTGGCCGTCGTCCCCAACCATCAGCCTCGCCCAGCCGGAGTCGACCTCGAGGTCGACGGAGATCCTCTCGCGCGCGTAGCGGAGGGCGTTGTCGAGAAGAATCCACAAGAGCTGCCGCAGCGCGTCCTCGTTGCCGGCGACTGACACGCCGACCACCTGAACATCGATGGTCCGCTCTTGGTGGACGGCGGCCGCCTGACGCGTCACGTCGAGCACTACCTCCCGCAGGTCGACGGGAGCCAGATCGAGGCGCAACCCGGAGTCGGCGCGCGCCAGCGTGAGCAGGCGATCGACCAGCCTGCCCATCCTTTCGCTTTCCTCCGCGATGTCGGTGGCTGCCGCACGCCGGACCGGTTCCGCGACCGGTGGACCGTGCGCGAGCAGTCCCGCGTTGCCCTGGATCGTCGCCAGCGGTGTGCGCAATTCGTGCGAAGCGTCCGCGACAAAACGCCGCTGCGACTCGTACGCCTCCTGCAGCCGGCTGAGCATTCCGTTGAAGCTCGCCGACAGTGTGGCGACCTCGTCACGGCCTCAGTGCCCTGCCCGCGACCAGCCACGATGCCGCGAGCGCCGCCAGCAACGTCGGGACGCCCGAGATGATCAGGAAGCCGACGATGCCCGACAGGTTCGACTGGGGTACCCGTGTCGACTGACCCGTCACAACATAGCCGTCGCCGAACGGCAGCACGAAATATCGAAAGCCGTTGTTGGTGTCGAATGTGCCTTCGGTGACTCTAGGCGCCTCCGCCAGCAGCCTGGCAGACGGCATTGGCGGGAGGCCATTTAGCTCCGCCGTCGTGTAAATGAGCGTCCAGCGGAGATCGAACAACTCGACGAAGACGTCCGTGCTCGTGCGCAGGTCGGCCGGCGCAAGCGGCGGCCTTGGCGGGAGCTCGGGCGCCAAAGACGCGGAGGCCGCAGCCTCGCGAGCTCGAGTGCGCAGCGCATCGTCCTGGTTCGTGTTCACGCTGCGAGACACCAGCACGTAGAGAAGCCCGCCGAAGATCACCAGCGTGAGCGCGACGACCCCGACCCCGAAAAGGGCCAGGCGCAGCCGGAGCGGCATCTAACTTTCTCTGAGCGCGTAGCCCGAGCCGCGAATCGTGTGGAGCAGCCGCGGCTCGCCACCTTCCTCGAGCTTCTGACGCACATAACCGACGTAAACCGCGACGACGTTGTCGCTCTCGGGCTCGCCCGCCCACACCGCCTCCAGCAGCTGCTCGCGCGTGAGCACTTGGCGCGGGTGGCGAAGGAAATGCTCCAGCAGCGTGAACTCGGTGTGGGTCAGCGACACGGACCGCGCGCCCCGCCACGCGCCCCGGCTTGCCGGCTCGAGGACGAGGTCCGCGAACCGCAGGTGGTCGACTGGGCCAGTCCTCCGCAGAAGCGCGCGCACGCGGGCAACCAGCTCCTGGTAGGCAAACGGCTTCACGAGGTAGTCGTCCGCGCCCGAATCCAGCCCCCTGACGCGGTCTTCGGTTCCGTCCAGGGCGGTGAGCATGAGGATCGGAAACTGCGCGGTCGCCCGCAGGCGGCGGCACACGCCGATGCCGTCGAGGCCGGGCAGCATCACGTCAAGGATCACGAGGTCGGGCGGCCGCTGCTTCGCGCGCCGGAGGGCCTCCATCCCATCGCCAGCCCTTGCAACCTCGTGACCTTCGGCGGCCAGTACGCGCTCCAGCGTGGCCGCCAGCCGCGCGTCGTCCTCGACGACCAGGATCAGGGAATTAGTCATGCTCACGGATATATAAGACTGAGGTGAGGATTCCATAAGAGCGCGCAGTTGCAAGCGACTTCAGCGCATCTGAACCGCGACCCGCTCCGTGCGCATCCTTTGGCGGCCGGCGGCGAGCGCGGCGACAAGCGCAGCCAGCAGTGACGCCGCCGCGTACGTCATAAAAGCCGCCTGGATGCCGGCGAGTGACCAGGCGATACCGCCCAGCAGCGGCCCGACTGTTACGCCGACGTTTTCGAACTCTCCGAACAACCCCATGACCAGGGCGTGGTTCCGCCGTGGTGAAGACTCCGAGATCCATGCGGTCGTGGCCGGCCACAGAAGGGACGCGCCGGCGGTGCGGAGCACGGCGCCGATGACGACCGCGCCGAAATTGCCCGCGATCGCATACACGCCGAAGCCCGCCGCCGAGAGGATGCCGCCGACGATCATTGTCGGCCGGCGTCCCCACCGATCCGAGGCCATGCCGCCCGGGACGAGCAGCACCCCTCCGACTGTGCCGACGATGAACATCGCCGTTCCGGCGCTGGCGGCCGAGAGGTTCAGATGCGACGTGACGAGGAGCGGCAGCAGGGCGAGCTCGCCGCCGGCTCCGATTTGGAAGAGAAGGACGATCGCGGCAGTGACGACCATCACGCGGACGACGCTCGTTGCGGCTTGATCGGCGTCGACGGTCTCGGTCGCGGACCTGCGGCCGTGGGTGTCGGTGTAACCGCGGAAGACGAGGATGACGAGCGCAGCGCTAAACAAAGGCAGAACCGACGCGCCGTAAAGCACAGAGCGAATCGGAACATGGTCGATCAGCTGCCCTCCGGCCCCGGAGCCGAACGCCTCTCCGATGACCCACATCGCCGCCAGCAGCGCCAGACCGGTGCCCTGGTACTGAGGCGGCAGGTTGGTGCCGAGGAACGAGCGGCCGACCGGCCCCACCGCCACCATCATTCCTGATGCGAGCAGGTAGGCGATCGCGATCTGGAACACCGAGTCCGCGCGTGCGAGCAGCACGATCCCGGCCGCGTAAAGGATCAGCGATACGACCATCGGTGGCAGATATCCGATCCGGTCCGCGAGCACGCCCCAGATCCATTCGAAAAGGAACATGCCGAGGCCGAACATCGAAAGCGCGATGCCGATCTCAGTCGGGCTCGCGCGCAGCTGGCGCAGCTCGAGCGGGACGGCGATCAGCATCACCCCCGTCGCGAGTGTCGAAAAGATGAGCGCGGCAATCAGCGCGCCGCTGCGGCTGCGGATCAGAGATTGGGCGATGGGTCCAGCCTAATCCGCCGAATACTCCATCTCGGTGAGCGTCACCGTCTTGTGCGTTTCAAGCCGCCCGAGCAAAGGGGACACGTAGGTTCCGGACGTCGGGGCCACGTCCGAGTAATCCGCGCCGACCGCGATCGTCACGTAGCCAAGCCCCGCCCTGCTCGCCTGGGTCGGATCGAACGGCCAGGCGATCGCATCGCCCGTGCCATCATTGGTGGGCAGCACGACCTCGACCCAGGCATGCGTTCCGCCTTGACCGAGCAGGTGCCCCGACACGTACCTCGCCGGCAGGCCGCAAGCGCGGCAGACCGTGAGCATGATGTGCGCATAGTCCTGGCACACGCCGGTCCCCTGGGCCAGCGCCTCGGCGGCGGTCGTCCGGACGCCGGTGACGCCGTACTCGTAGGTCATCGCCTCGTGCACCCAGCGGTTAATGCGGTCGGCCAGCTCCAGGCCCCATGGTGCCGATGCCGCCAGGTCGTCCGCGACGCCGCGAATGCGCGCGTCGGGGATGGTGAGCAGCGAAGGCTGGAGGAGGTAGCCGTCCGCGAGCCAGCCGTCCGGCAGCCGGTTGGGCTCGGAAGCACGCCGCTCGACCGCGATGTTCACGTCGAACTCGATCGCGGACGCGACTCGCAGTGCGAACACCTCGACCACGTTGTTGCCGAATCGGTCCTTCCGGTCGTCGAGCCTCACCCCATCGAGGCCAACTGAAACCTGATGCCGGAGCCGGCGCTGATCGCCAAACCTCTCCGGTGGAATCACAACGAGGCGGTGCTTCAGGTCGCTGACCGGCTCGGGATACTCGTACCGGAAGCTCTGCCTGACGTCGTATTTGGCCCTGCGTGCCGCCGGCCAGTCGACGGAAGCAATTTCGATCGCCATCAGGCCGCCTCGGCTACATCGGCCCAGACCGTCATCGAGCGGAAATCAGCCGGCCCGAACGTCGTCACCATCGCCACGTCGAGGGCGTCGCGGCCTCGTCCAATCAGTACCCGGCCCACCCGCCTCGCGTTGTTGCGGGGATCAAAGGTCCACCACCGGTCGCCCAGCCAGACCTCCATCCAGGCCGCGAAATCCATCGGCTCCGGCACCGCTGGAACATAGATGTCGGGCAGGTAGCCGAACACGTAGCGTGCAGGGATGCTCATCGCTCGGCAGAAGGTTACCGCGAGGTGCGCGAAGTCTCGACACACTCCGGCGCGATTGTTGAAGACGTCGAGGGCGGTCGTCAGGGGGTTGCTTGCGCCGTACTGGAACTTGAGGTTGTCGTGGACCCAGTCGCAGATGGCCTGCACGCGCGTCCAGCCCGGCTCGGTCTGGCCGAAGAGCTCCCAGGCTGTGGCCATCATCACGTCCGAGAGGCAGTACCGGCTCGGCAGGGTGTAGTGAAGCAGCTCGCCCGGGATCTGCTCGACCAGCGTCTGGCCCACGCCGGAGCCATCGGGGTCGGCCTCGTCGGGGACCAGGCACCGCGCGTCATAGCGAAGCGTCAGCGCCCCCGGGGGCGCGACCAGGCGCTTGACAGGATTCCCATAAAGGTCCGCGTACTCATCTACTGGCAGGGCAGGCTCCGTCGTCCACGACTCGGTGACGAGCTGGTGCCGGGCATCCGATCGCGGGCGCACCTGGACGGTCATCGTCGTGGGTGCTTTGACGTCGTAGTTGAACTCGCAGCCAACCCGTAAGTTGATCGTCTTTCCTGGATTCGGAATGGCGCAGACACTATAGCTGTGCTTTCCGCGAAATCTCTGGGTTCCAACTACCAGACCAACGGCTTCTACGACGAAATGCTTGCGGCCGCCGGCGAGCCGAGGCCTGGCTATCGCCGGCTGTTCGAGCAGCTGAACCGTCTCGGCCCGGCCGAGCTCGAACGCCGTCACGAGCTCGCCATGCAGATGTTCCGCAACCACGGCATCACGTTCGCGGTGTATCCGGACGCGCAGGGCAACGAGAAGGTCTTCCCGTTCGACATCATCCCCCGGGTCATCGCTGCCGCGACGTGGACGCGCCTCGAGGCCGGCCTCAAGCAGCGGCTGACGGCCCTGAACCTGTTCCTGGATGACGTTTACGGGCGCAAGCTGATCCTGCAGCAGCGGGCCGTGCCGCCGGAGATCGTGCTCAGCAGCTCGCAGTACCTGAGGGAGGTCGAGGGACTCCCCGTTCCACACGGCATCCACTGCCACATCGCTGGGATCGACCTGGTTCGGGACGATAAGGGCGAGTTCTTCGTGCTCGAAGACAACCTGCGCACGCCGTCAGGCGTCTCATACGTGCTCGCGAACCGCCAGGTGATGAAGCGGGTGCTGCCCGACCTGTTCGCGGGCTATCCCGTGCGCCCGGTCGAAGGCTACATCCACGAGCTCCTGCGGCATCTCCGCTGGCTGGCGCCGCCGGGCATCGAGGACCCGACGGTCGTGCTGCTGACGCCGGGCATCAACAACGCCGCGTACTACGAGCACCTCTACCTGGCCAAGCAGATGGGCATCGAGCTGGTGGAAGGCACCGACCTCGTCGTCGACCTCGACCACGTCTTCATGCGCACGACGCGCGGTCTTCGCCCTGTGCACGTCATCTACAGGCGGCTCGACGACGAATGGCTCGACCCCATCTTCGGGCGCCAGGAATCGCTGGTGGGCGTGGCCGGCCTGGTGAACGCATATCGAGCCGGAAACGTCGCCATCGCCAACGGGTTGGGCAACGGCGTCGCCGACGACAAAGCCGTGTACGCGCTGGTCCCGAAGATCATCAAGTACTACCTCGGCGAAGAGCCCATCCTGCCCAACGTTCCCACGTACCTGTGTGCCATCCCGGAAGACCGGCGTTACGTGCTCGATCACATCGACGATCTCGTGGTGAAAACGGTCGACGCATCTGGTGGGTACGGCATGCTGATCGGCCCTGCCTCGACTCGCGAGCAGCGCGATGCGTTTCGTCAGCGGATCGAAGCTCAGCCTCGTGCATTCATTGCACAGCCCGTCGTGCCGCTGTCAGTCCAACCCATCCT
>Ga0193751_1002025_pt1 | contig 12543 bp, 12 predicted proteins | sample L1c2metaG_FD_143050 | JGI IMG/M metagenome (GOLD analysis project Ga0193751, IMG submission 143050) | Soil microbial communities from a riparian zone of the East river system, Colorado, United States - L1c2 | ecosystem: Environmental > Terrestrial > Soil > Riparian zone | place: USA: East River... | reverse complement strand
TGAGTCCCGCAAGGGAGCCCCGAGATACCACACGAATGACCACTGCACTCATGCCCTGGCGATTCCTCGCGATGATTGGAGAACCGGCAGCGGCGGCTACTATCTGTGCGAGCGCTGTCTCGAGATGCGGGAGCGTCCGCAGCTCGACCAGCCGGCGCCGCAGGCCGAGGAGAGGGCTGAGGCTGTCGTTTGAATCAGACTGAAGGCGTACTCGACCTCAGCGACCGGGACCTGGGAATCTTCCGTTGGTTTTGCGAGAAGGCGGTTGGGCTCGGAAACCCACTCGCATCCGTTGGCATTGAGGACGTGACCCCCGATGACGGGCTACCTCCCATTGGGGGCATTGAGTTCGGCCAGAGCATCATTGCGCTCATCGACCGCGACTACCTGCAGCGGTCGGGCTGGCGGCACTATGCGATCACGTTAACCGGTTTCGAGACCTACGCCCGCGCCTACATCACCGATTACCTCGATAAGGAGGAGGCTGTAAAGGACGCGGTGGCAACCGTCGATCGGACCGACACCGATGATATTGTGGCCACTACCGGTGAGACGCGCTATCTCGTGAATCACGTCCTCAGGCTGCTACAGCGGGGTCGCGAGATCGGCGCCTTCGTCTCCGAGTCAGACAAGGTCTACGTGACGCGGGTGTCGAGCGCGTTCAAGCAGGCACAGGGCTCACGCACCCTCACCCCAACCCTGTCCCAGAGGGAGAGGGGGAAGTAGGAGGCCCTTGATGAAGATAGTTCATAAGGCCGCCGAGGAACGAACCAACGCGCCGATCTTTGTTGGCGAGGTGTACCGCACGCCGGCAGTCGGCGAGGAGGAGACGCGGCAACTGCATCTGGGCGTCGTCCGCTTCGCGGCCGGCGCGCGCAATGTGCTGCACACGCACACGTATGACCAGGTCCTGTACGTCACTGAGGGCGAGGGGATCGTGGCGACAGAGCAGCAGGAGAACGTCGTCCGAGCGGGCGACGTTGCGGTTATCCCGGCGGGCGAGCGCCACTGGCACGGCGCAACGCCTCAGACCGGCATGACGCACCTGGCGATCGGGACCCCCGGCACAACCGAGATCGTGAAGTAGGCGGACTCTGAGCGCGGCCCGGCGGGGTTCTATTGCCAGGCTTTCGCCCTCACCCTAACCCTCTCCCGCCGGGGAGAGGGAGACTGGGCCGGCTCTTGGATTTTGGGCAGAGGCGGCGGGAGTGGATGGCGATGCAGCGAGGGTACTGGCAGGATCTCAACAAGAGACGGATACACCGGCGCGCAGTGCTGGCGGTGGCGGCAGGCTCCGGCAGCGCCGCGCTGCTGGCAGCCTGTGGCAGCAAGGGACGTTCCAGCACCGGAGCAGCCGCGCCGGGCGGCAAACCCAAGTCCGGCGGCGTACTGACCACCGCGCAGAACGTCAACCCGACAGATTACGACCCGACCGGCAGGCCGACCGTCAACCGTCCGCTCATGTGCTACGCCTACGACAGCCTGCTCAGCTGGAAGAACGGGCCCGGCGTCGCCTGGGATGATGTGGCCGTGCAGCCCGGCCTCGCCGACAGCTGGGAGGCTCCGGACGGCCTCAGCTTCACCTTTCATCTGCACAAAGGGGCTCGGTTCGCCAACCTGGCTCCCGTCAACGGGCGCGAGGTGACGTCAGCCGATGTCAAATGGAGCGCGCAGTACGTCTCACGCGCGGGACCGATCAAAGACGACAAAAAACTGTTTCCGGCCCAGTATGCAGATTCGTTCAGCGGCCTGCTCGACATCCAGACGCCTGACGCGAGCACAGTCGTCGTCCGCTTCAAGGAGCCGTTCGCCCCCTATCTCAACTACGCCGCGGCCGAATGGAATCCGATCCTCGCGCACGAGGTCTACGACCAGAACGGTAACTTCAGCGACCTCCTGCTCGGCAGCGGACCGTTTCAACAGGACGCGGCGGCCTCGCAGAAGGGGACCCGGTACATCTACAAAAGGAATCCCACCTATTTCCGCGACGGCGTGCCATACCTCGACCAGATCACGGAGCTGATCATCCTCGACGACTCCACCGCCCTGGCCGCATTCCAGACGAAGCAGGTTGACATCCTCCCGTCGTGGGCCGGCAGCAGCCTCGGGCCCGATCGCGTCAAGCGCGCGGTTCCGGACGTGCAGATCCTGCAGGGTCTGCAGAAGTCGTACGTCATGGTCACGAACATGGACAAGCCTCCACTTAACGATGCCCGCGTGCGCCAGGCGTTGAGCCTGGCGATCGATCGCGACGAACTGATCAAGACCATCGAGGGCGGCAATGGCCAGCCCGCACTCGCCGGTGCGGTCCCAGGGTACTTTTCGCTACAAGAGGTCAAGCAGCTCGTTGCCTATGACCCCGAGAAGGCGAAGCAGCTGCTGGCTGCCGCCGGCTTCCCCAACGGCGTCGAGCTGGAGCTCATCGAGCCGACCACGAAGTACGGACAGAAGTTCGTGACCGAGGTCCAGCTCATTCAGTCGCAGGTCAAAAAGGCGAACATTACACTCAAGCTCAAGCCGGTTACGGATACCGAGGACTCGCAGGCGAAGCGCGCCGGCACCTTTCAGCTGGATCTGGACCCCAACACAACCAAGGCGGGCGACCCTGACGGCAGCCTCTACCCGCTGTTCAACTCAGGCTCACCGACAACCAATTACCTGCGCGTGCGAGACCCGAAGCTGGACGCCTTGCTCGAAGCCCAGCGGCGGGAAATGGACGTGGCGAAGCGCAAGGACCTTGTTCGGCAGGCGCTCCGCCTCATCAACGACAACACCTACGGCATTGGCATGTACGACTATCCCGAGTACCGCGCGGCGCAGTCCTACGTGCAGGGCTATGCGGCGAGCTTCGCGCAGTTCCAGGACCATCACACGAAAACCTGGCTCGCCAAATGACGAGGACGGAGGACTGAGTGCTGAGGACTGAGCCCGACGAGGGCACGGCATGCCGTGCCCCTACTGCGGTGCGAGGTTGTTCCGCGGTTGGGGACTAAGCGGTCTCAGGCCAGTTGAGCGCCTCCGCCAGCGCCTTGCCGAGGATGAGTTCGCGGTCTACTGCCGAGAGGAAATCCAACCCCTCCTGGAACAGCCGCAAGCAATCGCGGTAGCTGCCGCTCAGGCGGGTAATGTCGCTTCCCCAGAACAGCCGGCGCGGGCCGAATGCATCGTAGATCCGCCGTAGATAGGGCTGGATATCGCGGTGCGGATACGCCTCCGCGGAGAAGTTGGGAACCGAGCTGACCTTCACGAACACCCGCGGTCGTGACGCGAGCTCGAGCAGCACGGCGAGGTCCGTGAATGCTGCGTCTCCACGCGGATCCAGTTGCCGGGCCATGTGGTCGAGGACGATCGTCAGCCCTGGGTGGCGCTCCGCGATCGGGCCGGCCTTGGCAGCCATCCCTGGCAGAAACATCATCAGCGCGATGCCAAGTTCCTCGCAGGTAGTCCAGAACCACTCCAGCGATCCATCGTCGAGCTGCTCGAGCCGTGGCGTATAGCGGAAGGTCACGCGGATGCCGAGCATATGGGGCTGCTTCAGCCAGCCATCCAGCCGCTCGCGGGCGCCGGCGTCGTTCACGTCGAAGCGGCCCATGACGGCGAAGCGTCCCGGGTAATTCTCGGCGGCCTCGAGGGCGGTGAGGTTGTTCTCGCCTGCGACGTTTGGCGGGACGATAATGGCGCGGTCCACGCCGACCGCGTCCATATCTCGAATCGCTTCCTCAGGGTAGTAACCGTTCGGACGCTGAGGCTCGCCCCGCTGTGGCTTCGGCCACGGCCGGTCGGGACGGTCGACCTCCCAGATGTGAATCTGCGCATCGGTGATCAGCATGGCCCTGAATTCTCCTCGTCAACACGGTAGCCGGCCCATAGGCATCGATTGCCGGTGGGCCGGACTTGGCGCGCGACGATAGCAACCAGAGGTCCATCGAAGCCCGCGGCGGTATCCGAGGATAGCATCGTCGTGCTAATTTGAGTGTCGAGCATGGTGTGTGCCCCGCTGTAGGACGGCTCTTGGAGCCTATCGAGTGGAACGGGATCATGGGACGGAAGTACGAGACCAGAATCGTGAAACTCACCGATCAAGAACTACGGCGCCAGCTCACCGAACTTGAGATGACCTACAACATGACGAGCGCTGACTTCCTTCAACGCTATAACCGAGGCGAGTTGGGCGACGACCAAATGTTCATTCGCTGGTCAGGGCTTCTTCGTACCGCAAGCAAGGCAGGGTTGCCAAAGCCCATTCACGCCTAGTCTCCGTGCGGGACCTTGTCACCTACTTCGAGAATCTACGCGACATCCTTCTAAGCCCAGACCCGCTGTCGGACTTCCTTCGGGAGCCGCAGATTAGCGAGAGAGACAACCAGTATGGGAGCCTCTCTTTGGCGTTATCCTACTTGGAAGGGTCGCAGCTCTATGTGGAGCTCCAGGCCGATTGTGAAGGTGAGTTCCCGGTTTGGGGTGACTACGGGTTGCAGTACCTTGGGCCACAACACGAGCTTCGCTTTCGATACGACAACGCTCCCCACCATCGCGAGTTACCGAATTTCCCCTACCATCTGCACCTCAGCGACGACGAGGTTCTCACGGATGGACCCCCACCGATACGTGGCGTCGCCAGCGCCATCCGCTGGCATCTGGACCACCCGGGCCGCTCGTGGCACCCCGCGTCCCTCTAGAGAGCGGGGGCCGTCTCCGCCCAGCAGGAAGAGCACGCCCAGGTGACGACGCTACTGGCAGTCGAAAGGACGGTGACAACTATGGCACGACGGGGTGAAGGTAAGGCTACTGTGCTTCCGCGTTTTTGCCAGCGAAGCAGAGGCGGGCGCGTTTTGGGACACTCACAGTCCGGAGGAGTTTCCTGATGGTTTACGCGAGGTTTAGGCATCCTTTGCCAGGCCGCCCATGAAGCGCGGGCTGACCGTGAGGCTGAGCGACGAAACGCTCTCTGAGCTCAGGGAGCGCGCCAGCGAGCAGGTATCGGCCCCTCGACACTTGTCCGGATGTGGATGCTTAAGCGGTTGCGAAGACCCGCCGGAGGCTAGGGAATGAGGGCACCCGGACCGATGGTTGCTGCTCACCGTGACGCCTCCCGGCGGCGAGCGAGTCAGCTTCTCCCTGATGTAGATTGCTCAAGTAAACAACGGCACGATTGCCTGGCGCGGGTGCATGCTGGACCCCCGAAGGTACGCAGCTTCGACAGCGCGCCCGTTCAACAACAGCATTCTGCGCGAACGCCGTCGCCTCGTAGCGCGAGCGTAAACCACCCGCACATGCGCTATCTCTTAGCGGCGCCGTGGACACACCGGCCGGTACAATGCCTCCGATGCTGGCTGCCGTCGGGCACGCAGTAAGGGGGCGATAGAGTGAAGGTCTCGTTTTTTGAGACGGCGCGCTACCTGCCGAACAAGGGGAGGCTGTCTACCTGGCCCGTCCCGCCGGGGGCCGCCCCCGCAGACGCGGGTGCGCAGGCTTACGAGCTGATGCTCGACCGCCTGGGTTGCGTCGAGGAGATGGGCTTCGACTGGGTCAGCTTCTCCGAGCATCACTACTCGCCTCGAATCATGACGCCCGCGCCGATTATCTCGGCGACCTACGTGGCGGCCCGTTTACGCAAGATCAACATCGCCGTGCTGGGTCCCATCGTTCCGCAGCGCAACCCGATCGCCGTCGCGGAGGAGCTGGCGATGCTCGACAACCTGACGCAGGGCCGCCTGCTCGTTGGGCTGCTTCGCGGGACCACCAACGAGATGCTGACCTACGGACTCAAGCCCGAGGAGGCGCGGGAGCGGACCGCCGAAGGCATGGAGCTAATTCTCAAGGCGTGGACAGAGCCGCAGCCGTTCGGCTGGCAGGGCCGCCATTTTCAGTACCGCACCGTCTCTGTCTGGCCGCGACCGCTGCAGCAGCCCTACCCGCCCACCTACGCGCTGGGCACGAGCCTCGAATCCTGCGAGTTCGCGGCGCGCCACCACCTCGGCCTTGGTGCATCGTTCGCCCCGTACGATCTGGTCTGTAGGGCAACGCAGTACTATCGCGAGCAATGCGCTGTTCAGGGCTGGCAGCCGGAGCCGGAGCAGATCGTGTATCGCGCCAACATTCTGCTGGCCGAGACCGACGAGGAGGCACAGGCATCGCTCGAGAAGCAGCGAGGCGCGGGCAACTTCCCGATGCGGAGTGCGGTCAACGACGCACTCATCAAGCTCGACGCCCGCAACATCGCGGGCGTGCCGAGGCAGGGGAACGTCAGCAGCCAGCCGACGACCTTCATCGGCAGCCCCGATTCCGTCGTCGACCAGGTTAAGCGGGCGCGCGATGAGGTCGGTTGCGGCGTGATCGACTTCTTCTTCCAACACGATTACGCCACCGGATCGGACGCACTGTCGCGCTCGCTGGAGCTGTTCGGCGAGAAGGTTCTCCCTCGGATTCGGGGAGTATAAAAGCAGGTGCGAGTCGCTTTTTTGGAGCCGCTGCGCGGCTTAGCCAGTGCGATGGTCCCTCGCTTTCTGGCTGAGCACGAAGTACTCGTTCGGATAACGGCGCTTCCAAGCGCCAAGGCCGTCCACCCCGTGAGGTAGCGATTACCTCGACCCAGCCCTCCCGTGTATAGTTCGGTGCGAAAGCGCATCGGCTCGGAATCCGCGGATTTCACGTCCAAGAATCCGCATGCCTCATTCAGCGAGAACGATTCAATGCACCGCTTGTTTGCCTCAGCCCTCGTTGCGCCGGCCGCGGGAACCAGTCTTCTAGTTGCGGGTAGCCGGATGGGCGCTCAGACGCCTGACCAGGCAGTCCAGCCAGCCCCGACCACTACCGCCCTGCCCTCGCCTACCGCATCCCCCCAGGCGTCAGTCGCAATTACAACTGAGAAGACACAGTACCAATTCGGTGACACCGTTCATGTGTGCTATAGCGTCCCGGGTCCTGGGACCGTGACTGTCGTCCACCTCTTGCCGGACGGAAGCAGTCAGCCGTGGGGCGGCGGCGTTCTGCACGTCGCCTCAGGAACGGGATGCTTTGACCGCAACCGGCCGCCCGCAGGCCTCAATCAGGAGCACCTCGATTTCAGAGGCGACAACGGTATGACCGCGACCGCCGACACAACTTTTAGCGTGCAGGGCTCCACGTCCTGCGTCTACAGTCCGACAGTCTGCATAACCACCGATAAACCCGAATACCAGCGGGGCGAAACGATTGTGGTCTGCTACAGCATCCCAACCGCCGGAACCGTTTTCGTCTGGCACGTATTGCCTAACGGCAGCTCAAGCCCTTGGGGAGCGGGTCAACTCCATCATGGCGCAGGCGCCGACTGTTTCAATCACCTCGGCCCACCCATCGGAGTAAATCACGAACATCTCGACTTCACAGGCGACAATGGCACGACCGCGTCCGCCGACACAACCTTCAGCGTCCGACAGGCAGGAGCACTGTGCTCTTCGTCCTCAACTTCAACGGCCACCGCCCAGAGCAATAGCACATCCCGCTCAGTCACGCTTACCGATGACTTCATCGACCCTGATCAGGGCCTACTTCAAACGTACTCCAGCAACCCCGCAGTCCAGCTTGACTATGAATGTGGCGAGTACCGGATCGCGAAGGTAAGCGCTGACGCGAGCGTTCTCCCAACTGTGTCAGTCCCGGGAGTCTTCGCGGACTCCGTGCTCGACGTTGATGCGCGGCTCGTCGGAGACCCGACGGACGTCAGGGTTGTGCTGCGCTGTCGCCAGCAGCTGTCGGGCAGCAGCTGGTACCGCGCTGATTTCATGCCCGACGTGGGCCGCGTCGCGCTCTACAGATCAGATGACAATAGACAGGTGATGCTAGCCAACGCCACGGCCGTCGGTCCCCTCAATGGGGGTAACGAGACGAATCACCTGGAGCTCTCCTGTCAGAGCAACCTGATATCAGCATCCGCGAATGGGACTCTTGTGGCGAGCGCCGCAGATGATACTTACGGTGCAGGCAGCATGGCAATCGCGGTTGGACCGAGAGGAGCGCAGCACATCGAAACCGACGGGAGACTCGCGCATCTAGCGGTTAGCGGCCAGCCTCCCCCTTCCGGAACGATCCTGCTCTCCGACCCCCTGCAGGACTCCGGAGCCCGGACGCTGTCCGAATCCTCTGACTCCAAGTTCTTGGACCGCTTCTTCGAAGGAGCCTATCAACTCGCGAAACTCGATCCGGGCTCAAGCGGCACCGCCGGTATGGTAGTTCGCGGCCCGTGGTACGTGGACGTTTCCGTCGACTTGGATGCCCGTCTGACCGCGGTAACTTCGATCCAGGACTTTGTGGAGGTGAGCTGCCGTCGAAAAGTGGTCTCGTTTGCGAACGGGATCTATCAGTTAGGCGGTGGGTACAAACTCATCTTTTGGCCGGCCCAGGGGGGATTTGACCTTCGCGACGCTGACACCGGTGTTTCGCTCACGGGGATTCAACATTTACCCGGACAGCCGCTTGGCGACAAGGTGCACCACCTTCAGCTGACTTGCTCGGGTAGCGCTATCTCCGCATCGGTGGACGGCACCTCGGTCGGTCCAGTGCAGAACACCGCCCACGTCAGCGGCCAGGTGTACCTGGAAGCCGGCGTCGGGATTACCGGTCCCAGCGGTCCCGGTCTACCAGCTACCATTGACGCCCGTCTCTCGAACCTCGTGCTTACCCAGCCGTAGCGGCTCGACGTTCCAACGTTGCGAGGCGCTTGCGACCCGGACCACCCAGCTTCGACGCTAATCGTGTGTTGCGGCCTCTGGTCAGCGGAACCGCCTGTAGCTTCCTCGGGAACCGCACGCGTTGGCGCGTCAGGTCAGCGTGGGTGAGCGGTGCTGTAGCAGTGGCACAGCGGTGGACGCGGGACGCTCCACGACCCGAAGTCCGAGCCTCTCCGATTCGTCTTGACTAATGTCTGGCGTAATGTCTACAATTGCGGCGTGAATATTGTCAACGCCGGCAGCCACTCTCGCTGGTTTCTGAGGCCAGGCACAGGCGAGCATGCCCTTCTGGACAGGCTCCTGACGCCTGATCTCTTCTCCGGGGCCCTAAACTTAGAGGGGCTCATTCTCGATGCACCGCGTATACCGGCGTACGGCGACGTGCGGAAGAAGCTTCCGCTTACCACGGCAGTCATAGTCGACCCACAGGTGTACCGACTTCAGAAGAGTTCTTGTGCTGATCACCGTGGGCTAACAAAGTTGGGATATTACCCTGACGGGAATCCTCTGGGTGCAGAGTCCTTTCTGAGCCCGGCGTTTACTGCCGAGTTTGTGAGCAAGGTCCTTGATGAACAACACGCCATCCAGCCGACAAGCTATGTGGCCCCTGCGTTCTACGTCGATTCCTCCTCTCCGGCCTGGGCAGAGGTCAATACCAGGCTTCTGCAGGAGACTCTTCGTCAGGTCGGTCAGAAGGTATTCGCGACCCTCTGTGGGAGCTACGCGACTCTGTGCCGAACCGTTGACCCCGGCCCCATCGCCCAATCCATTTCTCTTCGAGGAGTAGAGGGCGTCCTGGTCTTGGTCTCTCCGCTTACGGCCCTGACCGACAGCTCCACGAAATTGGCCAATTACCTGCGTTTGCTCAAGAGCCTCCGCAGCACAGGGTTGGAGGTGGTAGCATGCCGCCAGCCGGCCTTTGGACTCGGCTGTATGGCTCTTGGGGTTTCCGGGTTCGATTGCGGTATTGGCACCGCAGAACGGTTCGATTTCGCGTCACTCACCCGGCCTGTCCGCATGGCTGTCGCCCGCACGGACGGGAAACCGGCTCGCAAGAAATCGGTTTACCTCCCACAGGTTCTTACCTCCGTTCGCAGCGCGGTCGCCGATGCAATCTTCTCAACCTCAGGAGTTGCTGGGTCCTTCGTATGCAATCAAGGCTGCTGCCGTGACAACATCAAGACCGCCATCGCCAGAAGCCGTGAACACTTTCTCTACACGCGATCGTGGGAGGTTAATGAGATGAAAAGTCTATCCATGGGCTGGAGATATGAGCACTTCAACCAAACCCTGGTTGCCGCTCGCCAGATGGCGGAGAAGATTCTCCGTGCCTTTCCGGGTTCACCCCATACACAGTTCCGGCATCTGGACACCTGGTCGGGAGTGCTCGCTGAGGCGAGCGAGGGACTGAGGCGAGGAGCGTAGGCAGGATGCCGGGGATCTACGCTAGAACGCTCGAGGGGCTCGAACAGAGAGCCGGGCTTACCCACGAGGACATTGCGCGAGTGGTGGGGTCCAGTCCCCGCAGTATCTCCAGGTGGGCGCATGGCGACGCCGGTCCGCGCTCACGGTCACGCGATCGTCTCCTGGAAGTCACGGCGGTTGTGACGGAACTAACCAGAGTGTTGGCATCCGACGCCGCGCATGTATGGCTGTTTACCCCGAATCCCTTCCTCGAGTTCGATAGACCGATAGACTTGGTCAGCGAAGGCCAGTACAGACGGGTGCTAGCTGCGGTCAATGCCCTCGCCGACGGAGTCTTCGTTTAGCCTTGATGAGGCCAAGTGTCTACGAGATCGTAGACAGCCTCGGTGTGGTGCCGTTTCAGGGCGCAGTATTTAGGCACATTTCGCCGCGCCGAGCTTGCACCAGCGGAGAGGGGGCCCGTCAGGCGGGTGGCCGCTGGAACCCGCCAGACAGCTTCCCCGTTCTGTATACGGGGCTCTCAGAGGCCGTCGTTGTTGAGGAGTTCTACAGGCTCGCCGAACGAAGCGGCCTCCAGCCTCAGAGCTTCTTGCCTAGGACCGTCTGCGTACTCGAGGTAGGATTGAACGCCGTCTTGGATCTGAGACGGGACGAAGGCCTCCTGGCTGTTGGGCTCCCCCCCACGGAACTCGCTGCGCACTCGATGGAGGACTGTCAGCGCATTGGGGAGGCCGCCCACAAACTAGGATTGGAAGGGCTGCTCGCTCCTTCTGCAACTGGGGCAGGCCAAGTACTTGCAATCTTCGAGCTAAACCTCCGAAACGACTCCCGCGTTCAGGAGGTGGGGCGCAGAATCTTCCCGCCGTCCGGACGAGGCGGCATGGCCGGAGCATGACGATGCGAGTCACATTCCTGGAGCCGTTGCGCGGCGTAGCTACCGATATGGTCGGCCGCTACCTGGGCGAGCACGAGGTGCTGCTTGCGCAGGCGAGCGGCGAGTTGCCCGACGGCTGGCAGGAGTCCGAAGCCGTCGTTTGGTCGAGCTGGCCGGTGGACCGGGCCTTCATCGAAAGCCTGCCAAAACTTCGATTCATGCAGCGTTGGGGCGTCTATCGCTATCGCGGCGATGCGACAGCGGGGCTCGAGCGCGGCATTCCCGTGTCGGTGCTGCCGCACGGCACCTCCGGCCGCGTGGCCGAGCACGCCTTCGCGCTCATCCTCGCCCTGTCGCGCGCCCTGCTCATCGCGCATCGGAGCGTGATCGACGGCCTCAACCCTGCGAACCTCGGGCCGGAGGCCGGCGAGGGCGCACATCAGCCGCTCAATTGGGCCGGACTGGCGGAGCCGCGGAGCCTTCAGTTCAAGACAGTGGGCATCGCGGGCTTCGGCGAGGTCGGCGCCTGCCTGGCGCAGATGCTCGCCCCGTTGCACTGCCGCACCCTTTACAACAAGCGCACGCCGCTGACGCCGGCACAGGAGCAGTACTACGGCGTCACCTACGCGGAGATGGACGAGCTCCTCGCGGTTTCCGACACCGCCTGCAATCTCATCCCGCCGTCTGACGCCACCCGGGGAATGCTTGGCGAGCGCGAGTTCGGGCTGATGAAGTCGAGCGCCCATTTCGTCAACGTCGGACGCGGGGTAACCACCGACGAGCGGGCGCTCGCCCGAGCGCTGTCGGCGCGACGCATCGGTGCCGCCGGGCTCGACGTTTTCTCGATCGAGCCGCCGCCGCGGGACGACCCGCTCCTGAAGCTCGACAACATCCTGCTCACGCCGCATATTGCGGGCGGTACCCCCCTCGGCGCGCCGGGCGGCACAGCAGGATTCAGTGACGCGTTCGAGCGTCTGCGCGAGAACCTGCGGCGTGTTGAGGCCGGCGAGCCGGTCCTGTGCCCGATCAGCCGCGATGAGCCCTCCGCGGACGGCTAGCGGCCGACGAGGAGCAGCGCCACTCATCCTCCGACTGGCTCAGGACGAGCGGACAAGGAACGGGCGGAACCGGCGAGGCCGTCATTCTGCTACGCGGGCTCGATGAATCGAGCCCCTACGATATGCGGGCGCGATGAATCTAGCCCCTACGGTACGCGGGTTTGATGGATCGAGCCCGTACGGAGGGCCCGACAGGATCAGCTGAGCCCTTACGGCGGCGGTATCGCACAAGCTGTCCATAGAAAAATTTGTGGCTCCCGCACGATGCGGTACAGGCCCTCTCTATGGTCGAATAGGATGGACTAGAAGCCACGTCCGGTGGCGGGAGAGATCGTCCGGAGGGTAAACCCATGCTGTCGAAGGAAGATAACGAGCTCGTCACCAATACCGACCCCGGCACGCCGATGGGTGAGCTGTTCCGCCGCTTCTGGATCCCGGTCGCACTCTCCGAAGAGCTCCCCGGACCAGACTGCCTCCC
>Ga0193751_1002023_pt1 | contig 12548 bp, 8 predicted proteins | sample L1c2metaG_FD_143050 | JGI IMG/M metagenome (GOLD analysis project Ga0193751, IMG submission 143050) | Soil microbial communities from a riparian zone of the East river system, Colorado, United States - L1c2 | ecosystem: Environmental > Terrestrial > Soil > Riparian zone | place: USA: East River... | reverse complement strand
CACACACCGGCCTGGGCACGCCCTCGTGAGCTTTGGCTCCCGGGGGCGTCGTCATTCCAGCAGCCGCCCGGCCGCGAGCCGCGCAGCCCCGAGCCCTGCAGCCGCGAGCCGCCCCGGCCCCGAGCCGCCCGGCCGCGAGCCGCGCCCGCCGCGGCGGCAGCTGGCACTACCCGGTCGCCACACCGCGCAGCTGACGTCCCAGTACCGCGGGGGCCTCGGCCAGGGACGGCCCGTACCAGGTCAGGTGCCGGCCACTGACCAGCGCCGACGGAGTGCCGGGGAACGCCTCGGGTCCGTCGGCCGCGGTGAAGCGGTACGGCTCATCGGGCAGCACCACCAGATCGGCGCCCGCCGCGCGCAGCTCGTCGATGCCGATCCGCGGGTACCGGTCAGGGTGGCCGGCGTAGACATTGGCCACCCCGAGCCGCGCGAGCAGGTCGCCGGCGAAAGTGTCCCGCCCGAGCACCATCCAGGGACGGCGCCAGATCGGCACGATGGCGGTGCGTTCTGGCCTGTCGGGCAGCTGCTCCCACGCGGCAGCAGCGGCGTCCAGCCAGCCCGGCCGCGGCAGGCGGCAGGCGATGACGAGCATCCGATGCAGCGACCACAGCGCCTCGGGCAGCCCGCGAACCCTGGTGACCCAGACCGCGATGCCAGCCTCGCGCAGTCCGGCTAGATCGGCCGGCCTGTTCTCCTCCTCGTTGGCCAGGACCACGTCAGGGGACAGGGCCGCGATGGCGGCAAGGTCGGGGTTCTTGGTGCCGCCGACGCGGGCGGCCGGAAGGCCAGGCGGGTGCGTGCACCAGTCGGTCACGCCGGCCAGCAGCTCGGGCGAGCTTGCCGCCACCGTCTCGGTCAGCGAGGGGACCAGCGATACCACCCGGCGGATCGCGGCCGGCAGCGGCACCGGCAGGCCGAGATCGTCACCGACCGGCCGGCGGCCCGCGCTGCTGCCTTCCACCTGCGCCACACTGCCACCGCGCGGCGATCTAGGCGACCCGCCGGCGCCTGAGCAGGCGGGAAGCCCTCGTGGGCGGCGAGCGTTGATCTGATCGGGCGGGCGCCAGCTAGGCTGCCACCCCACACCGGCCAGACGCGGAAGGCTGACTATTGCATGGCTGACTCACTGCCCGACACTGCCGGGCTGGCGCTGGACGATCCGTTCGCCCAGCTGTCCGGATCGCTGGCGGGGACAACGCGGCTGCCGCTGGAGGTAGCAGCATCGCGCTTGCTGACCCCGCACTTGCAGCGGCTGCAGCTGACCGGGGCCGAGCTCGCCGGGTTCCGGTACGCCCCTGGCCAGGACGTCATGCTGCTAGTAGCGATCGACGGTAACCGTCCGATCAGGCGCCGCTACACGATCCGCTCGCTGGATCGGGCGAAGCGGCAGCTGACGCTGGACGTCGTGCTGCACGGCGCCGGGCCAGGCGAGCGCTGGGTGCGCTCGGCCCTCCCCGGCGACCGGATCGAGGGCATCGGCCCGCGCGGGAAGATCACCCCGTCCCCGTCGGCGGACTGGCACCTGTTCATCGGCGATGAGTCGGCGCTGCCGGCGATCTTCGCGATGACCGAGTCACTGCCCGGCGACGCGTTCGCCATGCTGCTGCTCGAGGTGCCCGATCCCGATGACGAGCAGGAGCTCTCCGCCCCGGCGCGCACCAGGGTCAGCTGGCTGCACCGGCTGGACCGCCCCGCAGGCGACCCGGCGGCGCTCGCCGCGGAGGCGGCGGAGGTGGAGCTGCCGCCCGGCAATGGCCACGCCTACCTGCTCGGGGAGGCCAGGGTGGTCTCGCTACTGCGCGACGTGCTAGGCAACAGGGGGCTCACGCCGGAACAGATATCGCCGAAGGCGTACTGGGGACGAGGAAGGGCCAACGCCGGTCACGGCGAGCCTGCCAGCGACGCCTAGGACAGCGGCCAGGTGATCCCGGTGGCCGCCAGGATCTGGGCCGGCCGGGGCAGGGAGTCCTGTACCCCGCGGCGGGTGGCCGCCGTGGCGCCCGCCGCGCAGGCCGCGCGTACCGCGTCGGTGGCGGGAAGGCCGGCCGCGACGGCCACGGCCAGCGCGCCCACGAACGCGTCGCCGGCGCCCGCGCTGTCGACGCCGGGCACCCGGAGGCCGGGAACGGTCGCCGCCCCGGCCGGTCCCGCCCATGCGGCGCCGCTGGCTCCCGCCGTGACCACCGCGCGCTCGGCGCCAAGGTCGCACAGCGCTCGCGCCGACCTGCCCGCATCGGCCAGGCCGCTGACCGGCCGCCCGAGAACCGCGGCCGCCTCGGACTCGTTCACCACCAGCCAGTCCACGCCGCCTCGCAGCAGGGCGGCGGCCTGCGCCGGGGCCGGCGCCAGGTTGAGCAGGCAGGGCACCAAGGCGGCCCTGGCCGCGGCGAGCGCCGACGCCAGGGCGGCGGCGGGAATCTCCGCGGAGGCCACCAGCAGGTCGCAGGGGCCAGCCAGCGCTGCCGCGATCTCCTGCTCACCGGTCATCGAGTTGGCGCCCGGTGCCACCGCGATGGTGTTCTCGCCCGAGTCGTCGACGGTGATCAGCGCCAGCCCGGTAGCCGCACCAGCAACGGCGCGGACGCCGCTGACGTCCACGCTCTCGGCCGCCAGCCCGGCCCGGATCGTCAGCCCGAATTCATCGTCGCCGGTGCAGCCCGCCATCCGCACCGCGCCGCCCAGCCGGGCGGCGGCCACGGCCTGGTTGGCCCCCTTGCCGCCGGGGGCAAGGCCGGCATCGGAGCCGAGCACTGTCTCGCCGGGGCCGGGCAGCCGCCGCACCGCGACGCTGATATCCATGTTCAGGCTGCCGATGACGGCCAGCCGGCCCGGATTAGTCACCGCGCGCCTCCCGCCGCGCGCCCGCCGGGCCCGGCCTGTGCCGCATCGGCAGGCGCATACTCATTCCGGACCAGATGACAGGAGCCATTACAAAACGCAAACATCAGCAGCATGTCGCACCGCGGCCGATCGCCGTGGGCGGCGGTCATCGGGAGCCGGTCCTGGCGCGGTCCGGCCCGCCGCTCTGTCTGACCCGGCGGAATGTCAGGGAGATAGCGAAATTCGCGGTCAGGCGCGCTGGCGGCGATGGGGGCGTTACGGGGCCGCGCCGGGAGTGCCGGCCCCGTCCCCGCGGCGATGACGCCGCCGTGCGCTGCCGTCACGTCATCCCCCCGTCCGCCGCGGGCAGCCCGCAGAGCCGCAGGTAGCCGGCAGATCAGTGGTTTACTCAAGGCAAGCCGATCGTTATTTCTCAATATGATTGCGCGTGTTCCATAATGATAAGAACGAAGCTGTGACCCACGCCGGAAGGGAGCGCGTCGGGTGGCATCGGTGATGGCTGGCGAGATATCCGGGCTCCCGTCCAGCACATCGGCGCGGACCCTGATCCTCGGCGTCGACAAGGCCGGCCGGATCCTGCAGCACGACCGCAGCGCTGCCGACGTCCTCGCCGATGCGCCGGGCGCGCTGCTGGGCGCGGACCTCGCCAGCCTGCTCGCCGATCCGGCGGCTCATGCCGTCACGCTGCAGCACCTCATCGACGCCGCCTGCTCCGACCGCGAGGCCACCGCGGTCCTCACGCTCAGGTCGGCCGGGGGATCGCAGACCAACGTCATCGTGACGTTCCAGCCGGTGCGCTCGGCCGACGCGGACCTGGCCGCGATCGCGATCCTGCGCATCCCGCAGGCGCTGGAGGAGCGCTTCCTCGACCCGGCGGTGATGCGGCGGGCTATGCTCGACGGCGCGTTCAAGCGGATCGGCGGCGAGCTCGACATCGACCAGATGGCGCCCGAGCTTATCAAGATCGTCGTTCCGCATTTCTGCAACGTCGCCGGACTGCTGATCCTCGAGAGCGTGGTCGCCGACGACGAGTTCCCGGCCGAGTCTCCCGACGGGTCGCACATGGTCCGGCGGGTCGCGCTCGCGCATGACGACGGCGACCCGAGCTGGGACGCGACCTTCCCGACCGGCGAGATCCTGAGCTACCCGCCGGACACCCCGTACACGCGGTGCATGGACACCCAGGAGCCGGTCCGCGAGCTCATGGCCTCCGGCGACGCCGCCCGGATCGCGGCGACCTGGCTGCGCAGGCCGGTGGCCAGGCTGCTGTCCGGGGTCTCGATGCTGCTGCTGCCCCTGATCGCCAGGGACACCATGCTCGGCTTCTTCGTCTGCGTCCGGCAGGTCGGCAACCGCCGGTTCGATGCCTATGACACGCAGATCGGGATGGAGTTCGCCTCCCAGGCGGCGATCTTCATCGACAACGCCCGCAGGTACACCAGGGAGCGCGCCACCGCGCTCACCCTGCAGCGGAGCCTGCTGCCGACGGGCCTGTCCGCGCCGTCGTCGGTTGAGGTGAATCATCGCTACCTGCCGGGCAGCAAGCTGATCGAGGTCGGCGGCGACTGGTATGAGTCGATCGCCCTGCCGGGCGGCCGGGTCGCCCTGGTGGTCGGCGATGTGGCCGGCCACGGCGTGCGCGCTGCCGTCACCATGGGCAGGCTGCGCACGGCGATTCACACCCTCGCCATGCTGGAGCTGCCGCCGGCCGAGACGCTGCAGCTGCTTGATGAGCTCATGCAGGAACTCGGCGTCCGCGAGCCGCACTTCGCCACCTGCGTCTACGCGATCTTCGATGCGGTCGAGGGCACCTGCGAGGTTGCCTCGGCCGGCCATCTGCCCCCGCTGCTGGTCCATCCGGACGGCACCAACGAGCTGCTCGACGTCTCCCCTGCCCCGCCGCTCGGCATCGGCGCCGGGCCGATCCAGAGCAGGCTGCTGAACATCGAGGACGGCAGCCTGCTGGTGCTGTACACCGATGGCCTGGTCGAGAAGCGCACCAGGGAGACCGACGAGGGGCTCGCGCTGCTGCGCGAGATCTTCGGGCCGGGATCTGCCGCCCGCCCGCTCGAGGATCTCTGCAAGGCCACGCTGGCCGGCGTGTACGCAGACACCCAGCGTGACGACATCGCCGTGCTGATCGCCAGGCTGAGCCGGATCCCGGCCGATCATCACGTCAGCTGGAAGCTGCCCGCCGAGCTGACCTCAGCGCGCAGGGCGCGCGTCCTGATCCGGCGGCCGCTGCGGAAGTGGGGCCTGGCCGAGCTGATCCCCACGACCGAGCTGCTCGTCTCCGAGCTGGTCACCAACGCCGTCCGGTATGCGCAGGGGAAGATCGGGCTGCGGCTGATCCTGGAGGGCGGGCTGGTCTGCGAGGTGATGGACGGCTCAGCGGCGCTGCCCAGGGTCCGGCATCCCGGCGACGAGGATGAGCGGGGCCGCGGGCTGCAGGTCGTGAGCCAGATGGCCCAGCGCTGGGGCGCGCGCCGCACCCCGTCCGGCAAAGTCGTCTGGTGCGAGCAGCCCCTGCCGCACCGCTGACCGCACGCCAGGCCCGGCCCGGACGCTGAAGATGACGGCCGCCCCATGCCTGGTAACACCGCAGGCCCGGTCAGCGGTGCGGCGAACGGCCCCCGGCCCACCGGCGGGCGCGCGTACTCTGGCCCGCGGCCCCTGCCCGCGGCACGTACAACTGCAGCCAGATGTCGCTCCTGCGCCATGTGTAGATCCGCTTGAGGTTCGTTCCCCGCAGCACCGGCACCGTGGCCAGGTCGTTGATCTGCACCACCCAGAGCCTGCTGACATGAGCAAGCCGCTGACGGATGACGGCGGGGGGCACGTTCGTTCCCGCGAGCGTCCCTGAGCTGGCCGCCGACTGCCCGACCGCGATGTCGCGCAGCCTGGCGAGCCCGCCTGGGTAGGCAGCGCCGAAGCTCTCCGCATTGACGTTGGGGTAGTAGACCGCGTCCCCTGGCTGCATGTTCGCGGTCACCACCTGATCCGCCGCGCGGATATCGTCGCCGTGCCCGGCCGGGACCCGGATGAGCAGCTGCGCGTGGGCTGAGAACAGCACGGCGAGGGCCAGCGCGACGGTGCCGGCCGCGCGGCCGACCGCGGCCAGCCCGGCGCCGCCGATCAGCGCGGCCGCCGGAATGCAGAACAGAACGTAGCGGAACGTATATACCGGCGTGATGGCCGAGACGCCCAGCAGGATCGCGGCCGGCAGGATCAGCCACGGCAGGCAGACCGCCAGCAGCATCGGCGGCCAGGCGGCGCGCAGCCGCACCCGCCCGGCCAGGGCGCTGACCAGTATCGCCAGTCCTACCGCCGCGCCCAGGGTGATGATCATGGGTATCGGGCCGATCAGCTTCTCGACACTGCTCGGTCCCACATCCGAGCTTGCGCTGGCCCGCAGCCAGCTGATCTGCCCGCGCTGCTGCCAGCCCAGCAGGAGCAGCGGGCTGATCAGCACCAGGGCGGCCGCCGCGGCGGCCAGCCAGCCCAGCGCCAGCTGGCGGGCGGACCGGTCGTCGCGGCGAAGACGCCAGCGCACCCCCACCGCCACCGCCACCGCGTGCGCGGGAATGAGCAGCACCGCGAAGAGATTCAGCGCGCACGTCGCCGTCAGCGCTGCCGCGTAGCCGATAAGAGCGCCGCGGCGCCGGCCAGGCGCCGCGCCGATCACCCGGACCAGCAGGTAGCTGGCGATCGCCGCTAGCGCGAGCACCATCGCATACGAGCGTGTCTCCTGGCCGTGGAAGCTCACCTGGGGAATGGCGGCCAGCAGCATCCCGGCCGCGAAGCCTGCCGCCGGCGAGACGAGCCGCCTGCCCAGTGCGGTCACGGCCACCGAGGCGACGATCATCGCGATGACGGACGGCAGCCGCATGGCCAGCTCGCTGGTCCCGGCCAGCCGGGCGATCACCCAGATGATCATGTAATAGGCGCCGTGGACGGCGTCGATATTGCCCAGCATGCGGACCAGGTCGCCGAACGGCCGGTGAATCGCGGCAAGCGTCGCCGCCTCGTCCCGCCAGAAAGAGGGCGTGCGGATCTGCCAGAGCAGGACGCCGAGCATGGCCAGCGGCGGCAGGATCCGCATCCACACCGGGCCGGCGTCGAAGTCTGCCGGCATCTCCGGGGACGGCCGCGCGGCTGCCGTCCCGCCGTCGGCTCCGCTCGACCGGCCGATGACGGCCGGCCCAGTAGGAGACGTCATCGCTGTGCGTCCTCCGGACCTCGGCTGGCGGCTAAGGACTGGCGGCGGCAGGAAGCAACGGCGCGGCACGCCGACCTCGGCCGCCGCCCAGACCTTCCCTGCCTCATGCCAGGGCCCAGGGGTGAGTCCCTCCGGCCGCCAGGCATTACGTGGCTGGCCCGGAGCCTGACCAAGGCCCCGGGTTATGACCCGCGCACCGCGCGGATCGATTCCCGCAGTGACCCCATGGTAGCGAGTACCGCGGACGGCTCGTAGCCACAGTGCGCCATACAGTTAGCGCACCGCGGGTCCTTGCCCCTGCCGTAGGCCGACCAGTCGGTGGTCTCGATCAGCTCACGGTAGGTCTGAGCATACCCGTCGCTCATCAGGTAGCAGGGCCTCTGCCAGCCAAGCAGCGAGTACGAGGGGATGCCCCACGCGGTGCAGCTGAAGTCAGCCTTCCCCTCGAGGAAGTCCAGGAACAGCGGTGAGTGGTTGAGCCGCCAGCGCTTCCGGTTACCGTCGGCGAACGCCTTGCGGAACAGCTCCCTGGTCTCCTCGACGCCAAGGAAATGCTCCTGGTCCGGTGCCTTCTCATAGGCGTACGCCGGGGAGATCATCATCTCGTCGACCCTGAGCTCGTCATTGAGGTAGCTGAGCACGTCGATGACCGTCTGCGGCGTGTCGGTGTTGAAGAACGTCGTGTTGGTGGTGACCCGGAATCCCCGGCGCTGGCACTCCCTGATCGCGGCGACCGCCTCGTCGAACACGCCGTCCTTGCAGACCGACGCGTCGTGCCGGTCGGCCAGCCCGTCGATGTGCACCGCCCACGCGAAGTACCGTGACGGCGTGAACTTGTCCAGTTTCCTGGGGATCAGCAGCGCGTTGGTGCACAGGAAGACGTATTTCTTCCGCTTGATCAGCTCGGCGACGAGCACGTCGATCTGCGGGTGCATGAGCGGCTCGCCGCCGGCGATGGAGACCATCGGGGCACCGCACTCCTCGATGGCGGCCAGCGCCTGATCTACCGGCATCCGCTGCTTCAGCAGGCTGGCCGGCTGCTGGATCTTGCCGCACCCAGCGCACGCCAGGTTGCAGGCGAACAGCGGCTCGAGCTCGACCAGCAGCGGGAACTTATCCCGGCGGGCCAGCTTCTGGCGGATCAAGTAGGACCCAACTCGCAGGCTCTGGCGCAACGGCATGGTCATGCTGGCCGTACCTCCTTGGGCAGGCTGAACTTAATGGACTCGGTAGTGATCACGCGCTCGGCAAGCTCGACGGGACCCAGGCCGGACAGCGCCGTGACGATCTCGCTGACCATCGCGGGCGGCGCCGACGCCCCCGCGGTGATCCCGATCGTTGCCGTCCCGGCCAGCCAGCCGAGCTCGATGTCGGCGATGTTGTCGATCAGGTACGCCGGGGTACCTGCCCGCTCCGAGGTCTCCACCAAACGCCGCGAGTTGGAGGAGTTGGCCGACCCGGCCACCAGCACCAGATCCGACTCGGCGGCCACGGCGCGCACTGCGAGCTGGCGGTTGGTGGTCGCATAGCAGATGTCGTCGCTGCCTGGGCCGCGGGCCGCGGGGAACCGCTCGAGCAGCGCGCTGACGATGCCGTCCGCCTCGTCGGCCGACAGCGTGGTCTGCATCAGGTAAGCGACCTTCTGCGGATCCGGGGGCCGCAGCGAGCCGACATCCTCGGCGCTCTGCAGCAGCACCATCGCTCCTGGCGCCTCGCCGAGGGTGCCCTCGACCTCCTCGTGGCCGGCATGCCCGATCAGCACGACCAGGTAGCCCTCGGCGGCGAATCGGCGGGCCTCGGCGTGCACCTTCGCGACCAGCGGGCAGGTGGCGTCGATGGGATCCAGGCCCCGCCGGCCCGCCTCGGCCCTGACCGCCGGCGACACCCCGTGCGCGGAGTACACCACCAGGGCCTGGTCAGGAACCTCACTCAGCTCGTCAACGAAAATCGCGCCCCGCCGCTCCAGGCCGGCCACGACGTGGCTGTTATGCACTATCTGCTTGCGAACGTAGACGGGCGAGTCGCTGCGCTCGAGCGCCCGCTCGACGATCTCGATCGCGCGCTCGACGCCCGCGCAGAACGATCGCGGCCCGGCCAGCAGCAGCCGCCGCTCGCCGCCCGCCGCCGCCCACCTGGCCAGCGCGGGGGCAGCGGCGCGCAGCGACCGCAGCGCGGCGACACCGCCCCACAGTGCCCGCGGGCTCAGCAGCGGCCGCTGCGGTGTGTCGGACACTGCCCTGAGCACGACCGCGGGCCGGCCTGCGGCCCCGGCCAGCAGCACCGATGACTCCATGTCGGCGGCCAGCGCGCCGTCGCGTCCCAGCCGCTCCCGCTCGGCGCCGCGGACCAGGTGGTCCACCGTGACGATCGTCCCCTGATGCGCTCGCAGCCCGGCACGGCGAAGCTCACCGGCGAGCAGCGGCGCCGCCGGGCAGCTGACCGGCGGCCCGCTGCCGCTGACCTCGGTGCTGCTGACCTCGGTGCCGACGACGAGATCGCCAGGGGCCAGGTCGGCGGAAAGCCCCGCGCCCGTACCGGCAATGGCCAGCATTCCAAACGCAGACTCCGCGAGCTGGGCCGCCTGCGCCGCGGACTTCGCTGCCCCGTAGCCGGTCCGCCGCACCTCGCCGCCGCCGCCGATGCCGCGCCGCACCGCCCGTGCCTCGATCCGCAGCGGCGCGCAGACCACCAGCCGGCTCATCCGCCACCGCCCAGATACCGGCCGAGCGCGCTCACCGGGAACACCAGCCGGTAGAGGTGGTAGTTGATGTAGAAGTCGCCGGGGAAGCCGGTGCCGGTGAACTGCGGCTCGTCCCAGGTCCCGTCCGGGCGCTGGGTTTCGGCCAGCCAGCGGATGCCGCGCTCGATGCTGTCCGCTGCCTCGGCGCCGCCGCCCGCGATCAGCGCCAGCAGCGCCCAGGCGGTCTGGGAGGCGGTCGACTCACCCCGGCCTGCCCAGCTCGGGTCGTCGTACGACCGCAGGTCCTCGCCCCAGCCGCCGTCGGCGTTCTGGTGCCCGACCAGCCAGCCGATCGCGCGCCGGATCGGCGGCTTGCCGGGCAGCACGCCCGCCGCGATCAGGGCGGGGACAACGGCGCCGGTGCCGTACACGTAGTTCGAGCCCCACCTGCCGAACCAGGATCCGTCGCTCTCCTGCGCTCGCAGCAGCCAGGCGACCCCTCGGCGCACTGCCTTGCTGCCCGCCAGGCCGGCCACGGCGAGCGCCTCGATCGTGTGCGCGGTGACGTCCGCCGATGGCGGGTCGATGACCTCGCCGAAGTCACAGAACGGGAGCTTGGTGACGAGCCTTCGCGAGTTGTCCGCGTCGAAGGCGCCCCAGCCACCGTCGCGTGACTGCATGCCGACCAGCCAGCTCACCGCCCGCTGCAGGGCATCCGCGGGCCCGGGGCCGGGCGGCAGCGCCGTCCGCTGCAGGGCGAGCAGCACCTCCGCGGTGTCGTCGATGTCGGGATAGCCGTCGTTCTCGAATTCGAACGCCCAGCCGCCCGGCTCCAGGGCGGGCCGGCGCACCTGCCAGTCGCCGGGACCGCGGATCTCCTCCCCCAGCACCCACCGGGCCGCGGAAGCCAGCGCGAGGTGATCGGGCGGCAGCCCCGCATCGGCCAGGGCCGTCATGGCCAGCACGGTGTCCCACACCGGGGACTGGCAGGCCTCCAGCCGCCGGACCGGCCCGTCGGGCGTCTGTTCCCAGATGGTGAACGAGTCGAGCCCGGCGATGCCGCGCGCGATCACCGGATGATCAAGCCCATAGCCGAGCAGGTGCAGCGCGATCAGGGAGTAGACCCAGGGCGGCTGGATGCCGCCCCAGCAGCCGTCCCGCTCTTGCCGCGCAATGATCCACTCCGCGCAGCGCCGCAGCGCCGCCGTCCTGGCGGCGCGCGTCGGCGCCGCCCTCAGGCCGTGCCGGTGGTAGACGTGCAGGGCCCGGTCGAGCCCGCCGAATATGGCGGCCCAGCCACCAGCGCCTGCGCCCCGCCCCGTCCCGGCTGCGGGCCAGCCGCTGTCCGCCGGGTGCAGCTCGGTCAGGCTGAAGGGCAGCCGCCGCACCGGACGCAGTGAACCCACGACGGTCAGCGGGACGATCGTCTGCCTGGCCCAGCACGCCCAGTCGTAGACGTTCAGCGGGAACCACGCCGGGAGGTAGATCATCTCCGGCGGCATCACCGGCAGGTCTTCCCACGGCCATTCGCCGAAGAGGGCCAGCCAGATCCTGGTGAAGACGCGGGCCGCGGCGATGCCGCCCGCGTCCCGGATCCAGGCCGCGGTCACCGCCATGTGCTCGGCGTCCGGTGAATCGCCCGCCAGCCGCAGCGCGACATAGGCCTCGATGGTCGTGGACAGGTCGGCCGGGCCGTCGTGGGAATTCGCCCAGGTGCCGTCCGGCCGCCGCTGCGAGCAGATCCAGCGCGCTGCCGCGCTGGTCTGCTCGGCCGTCCGGATGCCGAGGAACTCGCGGAGCAGCAGGTCCTCCGCGTCCATGGTGACGTTGGTCTGCAGCTCGCCCTTCCACCAGCCCTGCTCGTCCTGCAGGCCGACCAGGTGGTCGGTGGCGCGGTCCAGGGCATCCCGCGCGATGTCGGCTGTCCCGCGGCCACCAGGCCGCCGGCTGCCAGCGCGAGCCTGTGTCATGGCCACTGCGTCACCACCATCACGGTGCTCCCCCGGCCGCTCACCATTGCCGCCCGGTAATGAACTCGGCGATCCCGGCGAACTCCGCGCGGATATCATCGGGCATGTCGGTCTCGGCCAGGCACTTGGCGGCGGAGGCAAGCTGAGCGTCGGCTTCCGCCTCAGCCCACTCCCTGCCGCCGGCCTCCTCGACCAGGCGCGCCGCCCGCATCAGGTCGTCCTCGCTCAGCGGCTCGGCCGCCGCGAGCAGCTCGCCAAGCTCGCCGCCGGCCTGGCTGTCACTGGTCAGCGCGGCCACCACCGGCAGCGACTTCTTTCTGGTCCGCAGGTCAGAGCGGACCGGCTTGCCGGTGACCGCTGGCGCGCCCCAGATGCCCAGCAGGTCGTCGGTGAGCTGGAACGCCAGCCCCGCGTGCGCGCCGAAGCCAGCCAGGCCCATCGCCAGGCCCGCGGGCGCGCCGACGTGGATCGCCCCGATGCTGCACGCGCACGCCATCAGAGCGGCGGTCTTGTCCCCGGCCATCTGCAGGCACTCGGCCAGCGTCACGTCATTGCGCCGCTCGAACGCCAGGTCCGCGCCCTGCCCGGCGATCAGCCGCTGCACCGCGGCGGACAGGCACCGGGACGCCCAGACCGATTGCGGCGCCGGATCCTCGAGCAGCATGTCCTGGGCCAGGGCGAGCAGTGCGTCACCGGCCAGGATGGCCGCGCCGATGCCGAAGACCGTCCACGCGGTCGGCCGGTGCCTGCGCTCGGCGTCGCCGTCCATGATGTCGTCATGCAGGAGCGAGAAGTTATGCACGAATTCCACCGCCGCAGCGGCGGCGACGCCCCGCCC
>Ga0193751_1002022_pt1 | contig 12550 bp, 10 predicted proteins | sample L1c2metaG_FD_143050 | JGI IMG/M metagenome (GOLD analysis project Ga0193751, IMG submission 143050) | Soil microbial communities from a riparian zone of the East river system, Colorado, United States - L1c2 | ecosystem: Environmental > Terrestrial > Soil > Riparian zone | place: USA: East River... | reverse complement strand
GCCATCGCGTCGTACACCACCGCGGCAGGGTCGGAGCCAAATTTTTGCTTGATCACTTCAATCCCGTTGCGCTGCGCCCAGATTTCCAGTTGTTCAATGGCAGCGGCGCGAAAAGTATCCGCGGCGCACAACACCACGCTCAATCCTTCCTGCTTCAGCCGGTTGGCCAACTTACCGATACTGGTGGTTTTGCCTGCGCCGTTTACGCCTACCACAAAAATCACTCGCGGTCCGTGCCCGTTCAATGAAGCGCGTTCCTGAAAAACATTTACGCTTCGCGACTCCGTCAATATGCGCACGATGTGCGCTTTAATTTCCCGCTTCAGCTCTTCTCCGTTGGACAGCGCGTTGCGATCCATTTTCTCCCGCAGCGCCTCCAAAATTTCTCGCGTCGGGGTCACGCCCAGATCCGCGGACAGTAAAGCAGTCTCGAGTTCCTTCAGCAGCGCAGGGCTGATTCTGCGCTCACCCTGAAAAATGGTGTCGACAGTCTCCGACAGCACGTTCTTGGTCTTACTGACCGAAGTTTTGAGCTTGTCGAGAAGTGTTGGCTCTGGTGGCCCGAAGAGTGAAATCATACGATTGAGCGCCACATTTGTGGCGTCTGCAGAAATTGTAGCAGAAGCGCCCCTGCTGAATCAGCGTACCGCGCAACTGCGACGAGCGACCACAATTGTTAGCGCGCAGCCGCGACGAGCGACCATAATTGTCAAGGCGCAACCGCGACTAGGGATCTAATTTGTTAGTGGAAAATTATGACGACCAGTTGAAATAAAGGACTCAAACAAAAACTGAAACAAAACTGAAAAACAAAACTCTGAACTAAAAATCAGACCTGCACTTCCACCGCGCTCAACCGCAATTTCCCTGCATTGATAGTTGATTCCAGCGCGTCCACAACTTCTTCGTCAAACTTCGTACCTTTCAAAGCCTTAATCCGTCCCAACGCATAATCGATGTCCATGGCCGACTGGTACGGCCTGTTGGTAGTCATCGCGTCCAGCGTGTCGGCAACGCCAATAATCCGCGCCATCAGCGGAATTTGCGGCCCTTGTAACCCGTACGGATAGCCACGCCCGTCCATGTGCTCGTGATGCAGCTCGATGCCCGGCAGCATGTCTTTCAATTGCGAAACCGGGCGCATGATGTTGGCGCCCTTGATGGTGTGCTGCTTCATCAACTCGAATTCTTCCGCGGTCAGCGCGCCGGGCTTTTTGAGCACGCGATCTTCCACGCCGATTTTTCCCACGTCGTGCAGCAGCGCGGAAATGCGCAGGGTGTCCAAAGCTTCCGCCGAGAGACCCAGTTCCTGGCCCACCAGCGTGGAGTATTTTGCCACGCGACCGGAGTGACCACGCGTGTAGGGATCCTTTTCGTCGATGGCCGCTGCGAGCATGCGGATAGAGCCGATAAACAGCTCGCGGTTTTCTTCCGCGGCTTCCTTGAGGCGCTCGATGTACTCTTCGATGTCGCCTGCCATCTTGTTGAAATTTTCGGCCAGCTCACTGATTTCCGTAGCGCCGCGCACCGGAGAACGCTGGTGAAATTCACCGCGGCTGATAGCGCGTGTAGAATCGGCCAGGCCGCGAATTGGCCCGCTGATTCCCACAGCAAAGAAATAACCCAGCCCGATGGCCGCCAACACCACAAAACTTACGAACGCCAGAGCCTGGCGGTTTAATTCGTCCATGCCGGCATCGGAACGCGCCTCGTTCAAGCTGCGCTCTGCAATTACCGCCCAGTTGACCTCTGGAAATGTGCTGTAGGTTCCAATCATTTCCACGACGTGATTTTTTTCTTTCTCGGTGAAGCGCACTGTTTCGGTGTTGCGCAATTCCTGCGGCAGCGCGGTCACCTGTTTAACCAGCGAGTTGCCGCTGGCATCCGCACCGGGCACGAAATTCTTGGTATCCGGATGCGCAACGATGTGCCCGTAGTGATCCACCACGAACACGGTTCGGCCACGCACACTGGCTTCCTGCAAGCGATGCAGAATAGTGTCCAGCGAAACTACTGCGGCAAGCATGCCGCTGAACTGGTCGCCCGCATCCCGCAGTGGCACGGCAATCACAAACGCCGGTCGGTTGTCGGGAGCCAGCGCCAGAGGATCGCTGCGAAACTTCACTACGTTCAGTTGCTGCGACTGCATGCAAGTTACAAACGCGCGTTGCAGCGCTTTGGCTACAAAGGGATCCTGCTCCGCGCGAAAATTTCCTTGTGACGCGCTGGTCCCTTTTCCGGAGCGGCCCACAGCCGTCAGGTAAATAAAAGTAGTGCGGTTGCTGTCGACGAAATTCTCCAGCAAGCGCGTAACTTTTGGTTCCGAGACGGGGTCTTCGACATTGTCGATCAGCCCGGTCAGCGTAAGAATTTGCCGTTCGCTCATCAACTGCTGGGTGAGATTGGATTCGAAGAATTGAATTTCCTGCGAGAGCGAGCGAGTGAGATCGGTCTGCTGCACTCTTTCGTTGTCCGTCAATTTTCCTTGGCTGAGGTGCAGTACCTGCCGGTGATACAAACCAATAGGGACCGCGCTGACCAGCAGCATCGCGCCGAGCACTAGCCATAGAATGCGGATGCGCCCGACGCGCACACGATTCCAGACGCTTTGAAGGTTGATGCTCATGGCCAGGCTCTATTTTAGGTGAACTGTGCACCTGGAAGTGGCCGACCACAGCGGCGCGTAGCGCATGTGCAACTGGAACGGAGGTACTACTCGCTGACGCAGCGGGAATGCGTCGGTTGTTAGGCCATCGCCGCCTGATTCGCCCAGCTGCTGGATCGCTCACGGAAACGTGATTCTCCGGACGTACGCACTGAGGCCTGCATTCGGGGAGACCGGCATCCTCGGACTGAAAAATCCAGCCCGAGGGTACCCCCACCCCCCTGTTTTTGACAAAAGAGCCCACAAATCGTTGAAAACAAAGGGCGAGCGCTGCCGAAACGTACAAAGAGCTCAGAAGTGGTTGAAAATACTGAAGATGTCTCCAGCATAGGTGGAGTAAGGTGAAGATGGCGGTGAACTACTCTGAAGACGAGCGCAGAGTGGGTCGTGGGGTCAACGGCGATCGGCTTCTGCAGCGCGAAGTTCATGAGATATATTACTATATTGATACGACAATAACTACGATAAATTAGCGAATAGGGTGCCGGGCTCGGTTCTACGCCGCACCAGCGACAATTATTCGCGCTTCTGGGGGCGGCCCATGATTTCTTCCATGGCTTCACGCGGGGATTTGCCATGGTGGAGAATGGCATTTACCTGCGCCGTGATGGGGAGTTCAATTTGGTACTCGCTCGCCAGCGCTGACAAGGCGCCCGCAGTGCCGACTCCTTCAGCAACCATGCGTGTACTGGCCAGTATTTCCGGTAGAGCGCGTCCTTTGCCGAGTTCAATTCCCAGTTGGCGATTGCGGCTCAAAGAGCCGGTACAAGTGAGCACCAGATCGCCGAGCCCTGCGAGCCCGCTCAATGTTTCGGGCCGCGCACCAAGCGCCAGGGCAAGGCGCGCCATTTCCGCCAAGCCGCGGGTGATCAGCGCCGCGATCGCGTTTGTACCCAATCCCAAACCCTGGCAAGCACCCGCGGCGATGGCCATCACATTTTTCATTGCGCCTGCCAACTCCACGCCGACCACATCGTCGTTGGTGTACAGCCGGAATGCTGGCCCGGCGAACTCGGCCTGGATATAACTCGCGACACTTTCGCTACCGTGCGCGCTTTCAACCGGCCCCCGGCTTTGCGATGCCACTACCACCGCGGTAGGGTCTCCGCGAGCGGCTTCCAATGCGAACGATGGCCCGGAAAGCACGGCGACACCGTGCGCATGCGAAAACTTATCCCCCAGTGTCTGTGACAGGACTTCCGTGATGCGCAAGTGCGTCGAGGGCTCGAGCCCCTTGGTGGCGCTAACGAAGACAGGCGCACTTTTCTCAATGAACGGCAAAGCTCGTAAATACACCGCCCGCGCATACGCGGAAGGCATGGCTCCTACAATGATGTTGGCGTTGGCCAATGCGTGGGCGAGGTCGCTGGTGACCACGACGGCCGCTGGAATTGGACACGCGGGAAGGTACAACTCATTCACGCGACTCTTGCTGACTTCCTGCGCCAAGGCCGGGTCGCGCATCCATAAGGAAAGCTCATGGGCCTTGTGGCTGCGGGACAATACGATGGATAACGCCGTGCCCCAGCTGCCTCCGCCAAGGATGGCGATCCTGGTCATTCTTTTTTGTCATTCTTGCCGGCAGAAAATTTCGGCTCGACACCTTCAACAAGGCGCTGGATGTTGGCCTCATGCTTATAAATAATCAGCAGCGTCGCGGCCATAGTTCCAAAAATAATGTCCGTCGGTGGAGCATGATGCGGCGCCCACAGAAAATAAATGAGCAGTGGCATCGCGGCGGCCGCGGCGATCGAACCTAGCGACACATATTTCCAATAAGCGGCGATCAGCGCGAACAGGGCCAGCGCCGCCAACGCCGCGGGAGCGCAAAGCGCCAGGAAAACGCCCAACGCCGTAGCCACGCCTTTTCCGCCTTTAAAATTAAGCCAGATCGGAAAGCAGTGCCCCAGCAATACCGCGAGCCCGGCAATCATCATCCAGGTCGCGCTATCGTGCGAATAGCGCGCGGCCAGCCAAACCGCTGCATAACCTTTCGCCGTGTCCAGCGCCAAAGTCAAAATCCCCGCGGCGGGCCCGGCGACTCGGGTTACGTTTGCCGCGCCAATATTTCCGCTGCCGGAGGTGCGAATATCCTTGTTGCCAAAAATTCTGGTGATCAAAATTCCCCACGGGATGGAGCCCAACAGATAAGCAGTGACCACGATTCCGAGAAGTGTGATGGATAATCCAAACATAATTTTAATTTCCCGCGGCGGCGAACGGGAACGATTGAACTTTGGAGTATATCGGGCCGGCGGGCAACGTGGTGCTTTCTATAAGCTGAAATTCAGTGGCGGTCATGGATCCAAAATCAGACTTCGGGCTGCGGCCATCGCCATGAACCGCGTTTTCGTGAGTTAATTCGTTGATCTTCTTTAGAATGCCGCGATCTTTAAACCGGGCTACGGTGACGTGAGGATGAAATGCACGGTCCTCTTTAGAGATTCCAATTGGCTCCAGGCAACGATCAATATCAGCGGCCAACTTCTCCAAAGCCGGGCATGGCTCAATCGCAGCCCAATAAACTCCCGCAGCCGAGCCACCCATTCCGCTAAAGTTCAATTTCACGGATTTATCCACGCGAACGCGACGCAACGCTTCGATGATCGCCTCAAGCTTTTCTGCGGGTACACTACCGATAAATTTAAGTGTCACGTGAAGATTTTCCGGCGGAACCCATCGCAGTTTCGAACCGATAGAAGAAAAATTATCCCGTATCGCTGCGAGATTCTCCCGCACCGCTTCCGGAATTTCCAGCGCCACAAACAAGCGCATCGCTACGCCTCTTTAGAAGCTAGATTTCTTAGAAATCCGGTTTTGCGCTTTGGAGGACAACTTGCCGTCTCCAGCGCCATATAGAAGATGCATGCGCACCATGTCCAGCGCGACTTGCGAAGCCTGCCAGCGAATGGCGTCGCGGTCTCCCGGAAGGGCCAGGGCGCGCTCCACCACTCCCGCGACGTGCGCCAGCGCAATGTGCACCGTACCTACCGGCTTTTCTTCGCTGCCGCCGCCCGGTCCAGCAATTCCTGTAACGCCCAAGCCCAGCGCGCTGCCCACCCGTCGCCGAATTCCATCCGCCAGCGCCACAGCCACTTCAGGACTCACCGCGCCCTTGGTGACAATCAATTCCGGAGGCACATCGGCCCATGCGGTTTTGCGTTCATTGCTGTAGCACACCACGCCGCCAAGAAAAAAACTGGAGCTGCCGGCGATACTGGTTAGTCGTTGCGCCAGCAGTCCTCCAGTGCAGCTTTCCGCTACTGCAATGGTCGTGTTATTCAGCGTCAATTCGCGAGCCACTACTTCGTGCAAAGCTTCGCCATCGCGCGAAAAAATCCGGTCGGTGAGAGCAATATCGAAGCCGCGCTCAATTTCGTCGAGTGTTTTGTTCGCGTGCTCCGCTTGATCGCTCCACAAGCGCAAATGAACCTGCACTTCTCCAGGCGCAGACAGCACCGTGGTGTGGACATCTTCGTAGCGTTTATAAATTGGCGCGATGCGCTGTTCGACGTGTGACTCACCCAATCCGGTTACGCGCAGTTCGCGATGAAAAAGCCGAAGTCCTGTGGAGCGTCGCGCCAGTCGCGGCGCAACGGCTGTTTCAAAAAGTCCGCGCATCTCTCTGGGCGGACCGGGCAGCAACACAAGCACGCGGTCTCCGTGTTCAATCCATAATCCTGGCGCTGTTCCTCGCGGGTTATCCAACACTTCCGCGCCTTCCGGCACCATCGCCTGGCGTACATTGATTTCCGGCATTTCGCGGCGCAAGCTGCGAAAACGAGTCTCGATAGCGTGCAGGATGCGATCGTCGCGTTGCAGCCTGCGCCCCAGAAGATCCGCCACGGTTTCGCGCGTCAAATCGTCGGCGGTGGGACCGAGTCCACCGCACGAAATGACCAATTCCACGCGCTTAAGCGCGCCCGCAAACGCGTCGCTCAATTCCTCGGCATTGTCGCCTACGATCGTTTTGCGCAGCACTTCAATTCCGAGTTTGTTCAACTCCCCGGTAAGAAAAAGGGAATTGGTGTCCAGCCGGTCTGGAGTGAGCAACTCAGACCCGACCGCGATGATTTCTGCTTTCATCTATGGATTTATCCGATCAAGGGCAAGCCGCGAACGTCCCAATCGAGCGTGAAGAGCGCGTTGGTAGTGGCCACAATGGCGCGGCCAGAGGGCTGCAGCGCCAGTCCTACAATTCCCGATCCACTGAGCACCATTTCCGGCTGCGCTTGTGGAGTGATGCGCACGATGCCGCGATGTCCGGCGTGGCAGCCGGCCACATAAAGATTCCCGTCGCGATCGAATGCCAAGCCTTGGGGACGCCCGAGGCCACGGTAAAAGATTTTTACTTCACCGCCCTGACTTACGCGATACACGCGGTCAAAACTGGAAGTCGTAGGCCCGGTCACGTACAGGTCGCCGCTGGGATGAAAAGCCAAATGATAGGCGGCGAAGGAAGGCTCCAGGGTGGCGAAAACAAAAATTTCGCGGCTCGGACTGATTTTAAAAATTGTTCCACTGCGATCCCCGACGTAAAGATTTTCTTCCTTGTCGAAGGCGATACCGGTGGCCACGCCCATGCCTTCGATCCACTCCTCGCTGCGGCCGTCGGGAGTGATGCGATGGATGGTGCCGTCGTGGCGGCAGGACACAAACAAATTGCCGGCTTTGTCCACGGCGAGGCCGGTGGGATTAATCAACGAGGTTACAAATGGCTTGATGCTGTAGTTGGCGGTCACCTTGTAAAGCGAAACCGGTACGCGTTGACCGCGTGGGCCGCTGAAGGTGACATAAATATTTCCAAGCGCGTCGACCGCAGGATTACCGACGGGATGCAGGTTGTCGGCGATTTGCAAACCGATGGCTACGGGGTATGGCTGGCTGTCGTGTTCGGCGGTGGTCACGCGCACGACGCCACCGGTCGCGCCGTCGGGCACGCGCGCGATCAGACGCTTGCCGCTCGAAAGAGCGAGGCTGGCTTCGGCATCGCCAAAGCGCACCAGTGGACGCGCCTGGCTGCGCGACACGAAGCCGCTACCATGAATGGTTATTTCGCCGCCGGGAATCGCCGCCGTGGGCGCGACTCGTTCGATACGTGGATTGCCGTTTTTTTCTACCGCCCCGCCCAAGCCTAGTTTCATAGCACTCTGAAGTGTAACGCGACCCGTAAAACTATTGCAGCGTAGACGCCTGCCATCCAATCGTTGGCCATGATTCCTCAGCCGCCGGGCAGATGCTCCAGTTGCCGTGCGGGGAGCAGCTTCCAGATGTCAAAGGCACGAAAAAGTATAAAGCCCAACACATAGGTTTTCCAATAGAGGGGCAGAACCCCAAAAAATAAATAATAGGGTGATGGGTTGGCGACACTTCGTCGTTTGTCGCGATTGGGGGAAGAGCCGCGAACTCAGTGCTCCGCTTCGCCGCGGTCGGGCAAATCCAGAATAATGGTTTTGCGATCGCCTTCTTCGCTGTCATCTTCGTTGAAGATCGGCTCGGACACCACATATTTTTCGCTGGCCCAATTTCCGAGGTCGCGCTCGCGGCATCGTTCGCTGCAAAACGGAAACTCCGCTTGCACCGTCGAATCAGTGGCGGTCTTACATATCGGGCATTTGTGTTTCATATCGTCCTGCCTGGATTGGAATTTTTCTCCTCGCGTTGAGCGCCATGGGATTATGGCACGAGCAAATTATTTGGATGCTGCGAGGTTGCCGACGGATAGCTTAAATGATTTGGGGCGAGCTGCGTGCGTGTTGCGATTACCTGGCAGGATTTATCAGCGAACTGGCGGCTATCCCAATACTCTTAGCGCTGCTCCGGTAGAAATGCGCGTGAGCTGTTCTACGGGATGCGAGCCGGGCGGGATCGGCGATGAGGAACGCGCCGGGGCAATGGTGCGTGGCAAAATTTCCACGACTCGCGCGATCAGATCGTAATTGTCGGTCTTGGTGATTTCGACGCGGGCCACGTCGCCGGTCTCGGCTGCCTGGCCGGCAACTTCGACGTCGGTCAAATAAACTTTGCCGTCGATTTCGGGCGCCATGCCTTCGAGGCGGGCTTCCCACACCAACGGATTGTCTTTTGAGGGGCCTTCAATCAGCGCGACCGCGGTAGGTCCTTTTTTTGCGCGCAAATTTTCGCGCGAAATTTTCTTTTGAATAGCCATGAGCTGATTGCGGCGCTCCGTAATCGTTGCCGCGTCCACTTTGTCAGCGAGGGGAAAGCTCGCGGCGTTATCCACGTCCGAATATTCAAACACGCCCATCCAGTCAAGCTTCGCGGCGCGCACGAAATCGCACAATTCGGCGAAATCGCTTTCCGTTTCGCCTGGGAATCCAACGATGAAGGAAGTTCGCAGGGAAACTCCCGGAATTGTGGCGCGGATACGCTCCAGCAATTTCAGGAACGCATCGCCATGAGAGCCACGTTTCATGCGCGCCAGCACGTTGCGGCTGGCGTGTTGCAAGGGCATATCCATGTACCGGGCGATGCGCGGATGCGAAGCCAGCGTGTCGAGTAGTTTTTGTGTTACGCGATTGGGGTAAGCGTAGAGAAAACGCACCCACAACAAATCTTCTACCTGCGCGAGTCGCGCCAGCAGTTGCGCCAGGCCATCGCGCAAACCGAGGTCTTCGCCATAGGACGTAGTGTCCTGGCCAATCAGGGTGATTTCGCGCGCGCCAGCTGCGGCCAAATTTTGCGCTTCGCGGACGACCGATTCGAATCGGCGGCTGCGAAATTTGCCGCGCAACTGCGGAATGATGCAAAAGGTGCAGGGGTGGTCGCAGCCTTCGGCAATTTTTATGTACGCGGCGTGCCTTGGAGTGGTTACTACGCGCGGCGTCAAATCGTGGTAGAGAAAAGCGGGCGCAGCGGCAGGCAGCATGCGCAGATCGCCTTCCACGGCTTCGAGGATGCGTTCCACTTCGCCGGTGCCTACGATGGCGTCCACTTCAGGAACTTGTTCCAGAATTTGCGCGCGATAGCGCTCTACCAGGCAGCCGGCGACAATTAATTTTTTGGCGGCGCCAAATTTTTTGTGCTCGGCCATCTCCAGAATGGCGTCGACCGATTCTTTTTGCGCCGCTTCGATAAAGCTGCAGGTGTTGACCACCAACACTTCGGCTTCATCGGCGCGCGCCGTCAGTTCGTAACCTCCGCGCGCGAGAATACCCATCATCACCTCGCTATCGACGAGGTTTTTGGGGCATCCGAGGCTGACGAATCCGACTTTAGTCATAAGTATGATTTGCGGGATTTGCTGCGGTGTTTACGCGCTTTTATTGTAACACGCAGGCGGGTCCCGGCCGGCTTTCGCCAATCTTGCTCAGCGCGAACGAAATGCCAGCCGCACTTGCGACATGAGCTCTCTTAGCCGCACCGCGTTGCACGGCGCTTCACCAAATCGCGCCTGACTGTAAATGTCAATGAACTCGCGCACCGCGGGCGCAACTCGCGCGTCCCCGACCGCCGCCGCAAACTCCAGTGGCGTTTGCGTTTCGAGGCGCGCGATTCCACGCTTATTCAGAACATGCAGCAATTCCGAATACAAGCGCGCCGCCAGCTGCGGGTTGGTATGCGCCGAACGGCCCACGCGCATCTGCGCATATACCTTCAGCCGGCGTATCAACTCGGGAATCATGTCCGCGCGCAAGATCACCAGGAAAAATACCAGCGCGACAGGCAACAGATACCGCAGGCTGGAATGCTGGAATTCCCAGTCTTTCATGCGGCCGCGCGCCTGCTGCTGGTTTCTCTCGAACCACGCGCGTAGCGAGTCGCTCCAGTTGCGCGAGCTAGTCTTGAGGTTTTGCGCCAGCACTACTTGATGCGCGAAGTCGTAGCTGATGACCCACTCATTCCAGGTCAGAGAAAGCCAGTCCAGGTATTGCCCCAGGCGCGACAGAATGCCGCCGGCATTTTCCGGTCCGTCGGGAGTTGGGTCGAAGGTGACCCACCCGTTCCCGGGAAAGAAAACTTCCACCCAGCTGTGGGCGTCGCTGGCGCGCACCACGTAATCGCCGGCCAGATCGTTGTATTCACCGGGCAAGAAGCCGTTGACCTCCCTCGCTGGAATCCCCAGGGTGCGCAGCATAACGGTCATGGAGGAGGCAAAATATTCGCAGTGGCCGGCGCGAGTCTCAAATAAAAAATGCGCCAGTGGATCGTCCCCGGGTTTTCCTTTCAAGTCCAGAGTGTAACCATATTTACTGCGCAGATAAAGTTCCATGGCCGCGGCTTTGTCGTAAGGCGTGGTTTTTTGCGCGGCCATTTGCTCGGCAAGGGGCGCGATGCGCGGGTCCAGTGCGGGAAGCTGTAAATACGCTTGCTTGATGTCCTCGGGATAATCCGTTCCCGCGGCGCGCAATTTTATGACGTCCAAGCCGGGCAGCCGCGAAAATCCTGCGTAACGCACGGCGGTGTAATTGTGAAATGGATTGTAAATTGATCCGGTGGAATCTCTGTAGAGGTAGGTCTTCAGCGCCGACCTGCTGCCCGCTTCGCCGTTGAAGTTTCCACGCAGCGAAACTACTTTGCCGGGCACAAAAATCGCGTCCGAAGCGATGGGCTCCATATAAACGGTGTAGAGCAGTCCCGGCGAGCGGGCGTCGCCGCGCGGCATGCCGTCACCCAGATACACCCAGCCGTCGGAGTTCGGCGATAGCGCCTCGCGCCGATTCTCAGAAGAGGTCCACCGTTTCCCGTCAAAATTGGCCAGCGCAATTCCTCGCCAGCGTAGGCGCGGATAGCCCACCGGTTTTCCGGTCTCTACGCGCATCACGATAGTGGAATCTTTCTTGATTTCTCCGATTTGCCCGAGCTCCACGTCATCAGTGAATCCGGTCATCAGCGCGGGATTGAAACTGGTTCGCCCCAGATAACCGGCGCTGAAGCGCGGAAAAAAGAAGAACAGCGTACCGCCGACAAGAATTGCTCCCAGCGCGACACTAACTGATGCGTACCCCAGCGCGCGATTCAGTTGGCGTTCGCGCTCGGTCTCTCCCGCCGGCGCTGTTAATGTCAGCGTGCCTTTGGCCGCGCGACGCAGTTCCATGCCGGTGAATGTCGCTACGCCAAAAATTAAAAAAGCAAAGAAACAAATTAGAAACGTGGTATCCACGGTCAAAACCGCGGAGGCCAGGATGCCCGCGAATGCCAGCACGGTCAGAAACATCGCATCGCGGTCAGTCGAGGCGCTGTACAAGCGCACCAACATTACAAACATCAGGAAGTGCACGGCGGCCATGAGGGCCGCGTACAGCGGCGGATTCGCGGAATTCTGCACCAGCACGCGCGAAAGTACGAACATATCCAGCGGAAAAAATCCTAGGTAGGCGATGACCAGCCAGGTCGCGCGGCTGTTCTGCAGCTCGTTGGGGCGCCCTCGCCACCAGCGAACCGCTTTGTAAATCACCGCGGCGGGCGCAAGCAGAGCAGTGAATGGATCAAGCTTCCCGGTCAACGCCAGGGTGCACACTGAAGTAAAAATCAGCAGCAGCAGCGAAGCGCGAAAAAAGCGCTCGGCGGGAAGCACACCCACACCCGTAACGGTGGCAGCAGTGGCCATAACGATCATCGTAACATTCGCGTGTTGGGCTTCGCTTCTCCGGCGCGATACAGGACTACCGCGGAAGTAACTATCAGCAATCGGGTGCCTCAAGCGCTGCGCGTGCGACCTTGCGGGTTAAATTGGAAACCGGCATGGAGGAAAAATCCTTCAACAAAATTATTTTTGCGCCGCCGACGCGAGGCAATTTTTTGAACTCCATGCGAAAGGGCAGCAAGCTAATGGCCCGGTAGGTTACTGCATGGCGAATCTTGCGAAGCGCGACGAATCGCGACGGCAGCCCTTTTGCCCCTACGACATTTTTTAAATATCGC
>Ga0193751_1002021_pt1 | contig 12554 bp, 11 predicted proteins | sample L1c2metaG_FD_143050 | JGI IMG/M metagenome (GOLD analysis project Ga0193751, IMG submission 143050) | Soil microbial communities from a riparian zone of the East river system, Colorado, United States - L1c2 | ecosystem: Environmental > Terrestrial > Soil > Riparian zone | place: USA: East River... | reverse complement strand
TCGTGCCGCTCGTAGGCACGGGTGATGTAGCGCACGTTTACTTCGATGCCCCCGGCGGTCGGCCGCACGTTGATGCCGGGCACGGCAGAAAGTGCCTGCACTTTGTATCGCGTGGTTGTGTGCTGCCACTCTTGTTGCGCTGTCTTGGAGTCGGCGGCAGTTTCCTTTTCCACTAGCTTCTGGATTCCGTCGATGATGGGGTACGGATCCTGCGCAGCTGGAATTTCGACTTGCAATTCGTCCCACATCCATTGACCCGAGGTGGAGAAGTTAAAGAAGTGTCCTTCGATGGCAAAGCCGTTTACAAATGCCACCCGGCGCCCAGTGGGATGGCCTGAGTCAGTCCAGTTTCCGGTCTCCAGCAGCACAGTACGCAGCAGGCCGACCTCGACCACCTCGCCCGAAACGCCATTGATTTCCACCCAGTCACCCACGCGGATACCATTGCGGCCCATCAATACGAACCAGCCAAAAAATGCCACGATGAAATCTTTCAGAGCGACGGTAAGTCCGGCACCGGCCAATCCTAGAATCGTTGTCGTCTCGCTGGGCATACCGAAGATCACAAACACAATGGCAAGACCACCCAATGCTTGCAAGGCAAACTTCACTACAGTTTGAATCGTGCCCAGGCGCTTGTTTTCTGCGGCAAATCCGGCAAAAACACGGTCAATCACCCGGCCGGCCCCATACACAACCAGCAAGATCATCACAATCCAAAGCATGGTTTCGATGGTGCTGTGCAACGCCGCGCGCTCTCGGGCTTGTACGAATACCAGCCAGTTGCCATAGATGTCCCCGAGTTCCTGCTCGTCTTGGATCCGTTTGTCGAATTCGGCCAGATTTTTCTGGTCCTGGGAATGCTGCTTCAGGGAACTGAGCGTTCGCTTGGCGGTGGCTTTCGATTCTTCGCGGCTCGCGCTTTGGTTGCCTCGCGCGAAGCCTTTGGCTAGCTGCTTGACAGATTCGCGTTCCGATTTCTCCGCGTCAGCGCGCTTTTCAAAACCCTCATGTTGCTGGTTGAGCTTCTGGACTTCCGCGGCGGCCTCGTGCCGGGCGCCCGCGATTTGCAATCGTTTGGAATGCAGCTCGCGCCAGGCCCGGAAGACATGGAGAAGCGTGTGCGCCTGATAATTCTGCTCAGCAGAAATGGCCGCCGGGGATGGGGCGCTCTCCGGCTCCTTATCGCTGGCGTCGTGCTCCGCCTTCAGTTGTCTGATCCTGGCGCTAGGATCGGCGCCGGCGCGCGCCAGATCCTCCGCCGCATCGTCGACTTCATATTGGTCAAGTTCAAGCTGTCCCTTTGCAACTTCCAGTTGGTCCTCGAGATTCTCTTTTTGTGATTCCGGAGCCTTCGCCGACTTCCTGGTAAGCTCTGCGACGCTGTCTTCATCCATCTTCACCGCGGCTTCGGCGGCGGCCTTTCTCGCGGCAAGCTCTTTGGTCTCAGGAGTGAGCGGAGGAAGATTTGCACCAGCGTTACGTTCCGCACCGTAAAACGCGAGGTCGAGTTCGTGGTCGGCGAGTTTCAGGGCTTGATGGGAAAGATTCTTCTCTTCCGGAGTTGCGGCGAGAGCTGCCAGTCTGCGCGCCGTTGCAGTGGACTTTGGTCCACCAACGGCTGACTCGCGGCATTGGCAGTCACGAGCTTTCCACCTTGAGGCTTACGAGTACCTTCAGCGTTTCCCGAAGGCTGGCCCAGGTCCCGCGTTAACACCAAGCCGGCAATGGCCAATGCCAGCAGCACGACCAGCGCGATCCCCGTAATCCAATGAAAAAATTTCATCAGCCTCCAAAAACATCAGCATCCGTCGAGACGCAGTTTGCTCCGTCTCTCCCGCCGCGTTTCCAACATCCCGGAGAAGAGTGCAAATCCCGTTTCGGTGACTGAACTCAGACCAATGTAACGATAAACTCTCCTCAGTGGGAATCAGTGTCTCGAGAAACTTCCTATTTTGAAATCAGCTACTTACGAAAGTGGTTCCTGATCGCCTCCGCCTGGCCGCGGGTCACCACCGCCGTTAGAGCTGAAGCGTCCGCATGCTCGACCGCTTGTAGGCTTCCAAAATGTTCCAGTAATCTCCGGGTGGTGCTGGCGCCGACCCCCGGGATCTCCAGCAATTCGCTGGAGCGATCGCGCATCTGACGGCGTTTGCGGTGGAAGGTCACGGCAAAACGGTGGGCTTCGTCGCGGATGAGTTGCACGAGATGTAAAACAGGGGAGTGATGATCAAGCGCGATGGGATCGTTCTCTTGCCCGTAGACGTAGATGATCTCTTCGCGTTTGGCAATTGCAGCCAAAGGCTGATTGATGATCTCGAGTGACTCCAGCGCTTCAGCTGCCGCGTGCAATTGGCCGAGGCCGCCATCGATCAGCACCAGGCTGGGCATTGCTTTTTCTTCCTGCTGCAGTCGCTTGTAGTGGCGCGTAACCACCTCGCGCATAGAAGCGAAATCATCGACACCTTCCACGGTTCGAATGATGAACTTCCGGTAGTCCGACTTCTTCATCCTTCCGTCTTCCCACACCACCATCGAGGCCACGGTCTCTGCGCCCTGAATGTGTGAGATGTCGAAGCATTCGATGCGCTTGGGCAGATCGGGCAGGCTGAGCGAGTCTTGTAACTCTTCCTGAACCGCCTTCGTGTTCGGCTTCAGAACGCGGAAGCGTTGATCGTAGGACTGCCTGGCGTTGGTGCCTGCGAGATCGATGAGAGAGCGCTTGTCCCCACGCAACGGCACAAGAATGTGAACTCGAGCCGCGCGTGGATTAGCACTCGCAAGTTGGTCAGAGAGTAAATCTTCGAGAGCCTCCCGGTCTTCAAAATCCACTGGCACGTAGATATTGCGCGGGACATATGGCTGTCCGATATAGAGCTGCTTCAGCAGGCTGGAGAAAAATTCACCGGGCACGAATGAACCAATACCCAAGCCCTCCGTAGAGACGTTCCGAGCAACGTCTCTGCGCTGAATGTCCACGTCGTTACCGTCGGAACATTCCGACAGCGGCATTTCGGGCAATGCGAACTGCGGCAGATCCTCCCAGAAGAATTCGCGCCGATCAAGCACGCGCCCACCGCGCATGTGAAACAGGTTGACGGCGAGCATCCCTTTCTCGCAGTGGTAACCGAATACATCGGCATCATCGCCTTCCGCGGCGGCGATGCGCTGCCGCTCCTGCAACTGCTCGACGGTGGAGATCAAATCGCGATACCTGGCCGCGCGCTCGTACTCTTCGGCCTGGGCGGCCTGCTCCATGCGGGCCTCTAACGATCGTGTCAGATCGGTGGGACGGCCTTCCAGAAACAACTTCACATCCCGCACCGCTTCCTGATAAGCCTCAGGCGTAGTCAGGGCTTCGACGCACGGGCCCAAGCAGCGCTTGATGTAGTACTGCAAGCAGGGCCGGGGATGGTAACGCGTGAGATCCACTTTGCAGGAAGGCACCAGAAAGTTGCGGTGGATGAGATCGACGATGCGGTAGGCGAGGTTCGCCGGGAAGTACGGACCGTAATAAGCGCTGCCGTCTTTACGGAGGCGGCGTGTGACGTACACCCGCGGAAAGCGCTCGCCCAGCGTCAATTTCACGTAGGGATAGGTTTTGTCATCGCGCAGCAGAATATTGAAGCGCGGCTTACGCTGTTTGATGAAGTTGTTTTCGAGCGCCAGCGCTTCCTTGTTGTTGGCGACGACGATGTAGTCGACGTCGACCGCCTCGCGGACCAGCGTGTCGGTTTTTGCGTCCTCCCAACGGGCGGCACGAAAGTAGCTCGCCACCCGGCTGCGCAGGTTCTTCGCCTTACCCACGTAGATGACATCGCCTTCGGCGTTCTTGTACAGGTACACGCCGGGCTCGGTGGGCAAGGTGCGGATTTTTTGGTGGAGATCCATTCGCAATCGGCCGGATTTATTCTATTAGATGATCAAATGACCGCTTGTGGCACAATGGCTAACGGTGCATTGCTCACACGGGACTCTCTCGGAAATGAATACGGCTCCGATGTTCGTGAGGCGATCGGTGCCTAGGCTGCTGACAATTGGATGTCTCTTGATGGCTGCAGCTTTCGGCGTTTTCGTAATTGTCACTTCTGGGCAATCGTCACCGGCCCAACAGTCTTCTCCTCGACCGGCCGAATCCAAACCTGCTCCGGAAAAGAGCCCGGAAGCTCAGCCCGCTGCCAAGCCAAAGGCCCATCACTTTGACCGCGTTGTTATTATCGTGTTGGAAAATGCAGACTACGAGGTTGCCGTTCGCGACAAAAACCTTGCGGAGTTGGCCACGCACGGCGCAAGCTTTTCCAATTTTCACGCGCTGTTTCACCCCTCGTATCCAAACTATCTCGCTATGGTGGCGGGTACCGACTTCGGCACCCATCGCAGGGCTCGGATCTTTGGTGACAAGCAAGTCAACTTTCCGGCGAACGCGGCGCACAAGACGATTGCCGATCGCTTGCTTGAGGCCGGCCTCGATTGGAAAAATTATGCGGAGGAATTGCCCGATGTGCCTTGCCCCTTCCGCATCTACACTCAGCATGTGGCAAACAGCAAGAAAGGCGACTATGCCCGCAAGCACGTGCCTTTTTTAAGTTTCCAGGAAGTCCAGCAGAAGTGGTGTGACCACGTAGTGCCGGTCGATTCCGGCAAGAGCGACAACTGGTTCGCCCAGGATGCGAAGAAGGGGCTTGTCGCGTATTCGTTTTTCAGCCCGAACATGGACGATGATGGCCACGATAGCAGCGTCCGGATTGCGGGGGAATGGTTGAAGGATTTTCTCGATAAGAGCTTCCCTGAGAAGGTGCGTCAGGGGACGCTGGTGATTGTGACCTTCGATGAATCCGGCGGAAACAGTGACAACCGGATCTTTACGCTTTTCTTTGGCGACATGGTGAAACCGGCCCGCGAGCAGGATCCGAAAGTGCTGGGGCGGCAATACAACCACTACAGCCTGCTGCGCACGATCGAGGAGAATTTTGGGCTTGAGCCGCTAACGGAAAATGACAGGGAAGCGGCGCTGATCACCGACATCTGGAAGTAAATCCAGAGAAGTGCCTCGGTCTACAGCTGTGACCTGGCTGATGGAGCCGGAGTGTATAAAATTTCCATTGCGGGTGTGCGGTTTGCGTTGCCCGGGGCTGCGAAAATTGCCTGACACATTCGCTTGGATACCGCAAACCATTGAAACGTTATATACTTACCAATGCCCGAGTGGGTACGGGAAACTGGCACGTGCCGTGCAAAAGCACAGCTTGGGAATAGTGCACGTAGGTTTATTTCCCCAGGTCTTCAGTACGGACATTTGAGCGCGAAAGCTGTGAAACGCGCCGAGACAATGAGATTCAATTTAAGGAGCTCCTCTCTATGACCCGCACTTCGTTAGCGATTTTCCTGGCGGCAAGCATGATGGCTACCGCCGGCTGCGCCAGCAAGAACTATGTAAAGCAACAGACCACCCCGCTAATCAACAAAACCAACGAACTGGACGACCTGACGGCCAAAAACACCAAGGAGATCAAGGATGTTGATGCCCGGGCACAGGCCGGTATCCAGGCGGTTCAGGCTAAGGCTGCCGACGTGGACCAAAAAGCTCAGGCCGCCGGTCAGACCGCAGCCTCGGCGCAACAGACAGCCGACGCCGCCAATACTCGGGTTGGCGTTCTGACCAATACGGTAGCCAATCTCGACAACTATCATTCTGTCTCCGAAGCCTCTGCCAAGTTTGGTTTCAACAAGGATGTGCTGACGCCGCAAGCCAAGGAAGACCTCGACAAGCTGGCCGCCGGCATTGCAAGTACCAAGGGTTATCTGATCACTGTGGAAGGCGGCACGGATTCAACCGGCCCGGCAGATTACAACTACGATTTAAGCCAGCGCCGTGCCAATGCTGTGATTCAGTATCTGGCCTCGAAGTACAGCGTGCCTGCCCACAAGATTTACATAATCGGATTGGGCAAGGACAAGCCGGTCGAGTCGAACAAGACCGCTCAGGGCCGGCGTGAGAATCGCCGTGTCGATGTGCACCTGATGAGCAACACGCAGGGCAGCGATCAGAGCACCCCGACCACCGCCGGACAGTCTAATCCGTCGTCGATGTAGAGAGAGTTTCCCCTCCTCCCCGGAGGACTTCGCCAACCAGGCCGCTCAATGTCTCCCCCCTGAGCGGCCTGTTTTTTTGTTCGAAGAGGGGAGCAACGGATGGGCATTCATGGTTTGACTGTGAAATGAAAACCGATTGCTGGACCTTCGAAAACAACCATCGGCAATGCACCATTTTGCAGCGTAAAATAGAGGCATGTTGCTCAGGTTGTCCTCAGGTTTCGTGTTGGGTGTAATGCTCGGGCTGAGCCTGGGATTATGGGCGCAGCAGAGTTCGCTACCCGAGAATCCCAGCCCTCAGTCACCACCCGCCAATGGATCGTCGGAGGCAAGTTCGCCGCGGCGAAGCCAAGCCGGATCGTCCAGCTCTGGCACGGAAACGGAGAGCCCTCGGACGTCGAAGAAGCCCTCTGACCTTACGCCGCCACGATCAGACCGAGTCGAGCGCGATGATCTGGGCGGCGACGTTGGTGAGAGTTCAAGCAAGGACACTCAGGTGGATTTGAGTCCGCCGGCGGACGATGCCAAAATGCATCCCAATAGTTCTTCGGCAGTGGCGGCCGCGGAAGCTGAAGCCACGGGGGTTGCGGAGTTCCATCCCTGGGACCCTCACAAGGCCGCCAAAGATGTAGAGATCGGTGACTTTTATTTCAAGCGTAAGAACTATCGGGCTGCGGAAGACCGCTACCGCGAAGCACTGCTATACAAGGATAACGATGCGATGGCGACTTTTCGTTTAGGCGAGTGTCTGGAAAAACTTGGCCAGCCGGGTGCGGCTCGCGACAATTACGAAAGCTACCTGAAGATTCTTCCCCACGGACCATTTGCCGAAGAAGCGCGGAAGTCGGTGGAGCGGTTGAAGAAGCTGGACTCAAGTCCGAAGCCGACGAAGTAACCAGACCAGAGGAACGTAGAATCGATAACCTGCTGATCCCTCCGCTCGAAATACAGAGGCACCCGGTCCCTGCTTCCCGCGGCATTCAACGGTGGGACTGATTTCTTGTTTTGGGTTTTGTCCTCCTCCGTCTGCTGCCATGGTTCCCTCGGGGGTTGAGCACCTGGCTGCGATCCGCTTCGCCAAGAATCAAATTTGCTGGCCACTTTGGGCCCGAGTGCATTCCACCCTTGGATCGCGCCGCAGCCGCAATAATGGCTTCGAAGGCGTCGATACAGGCGTGAAACATTTGCGTGCGCAGCGCGCCCTCCGCGCCCCCCCGATTTACAAGCATGGCCGTACCGTGCATCAGTGCCCACAGAGAAAGCATGAGTCGGGTATGGGTACGAGGCGTTCCACCCAGGCGCCGAGCCAGACGCTGGCGAAAGAGGTTGAACGAAGGCCACGGTTCATGCAGGGAAGGCGGCTGAGCAATTCGGTCGAACAGTACTCCATAAGCTTCACGGTGCTCGAGGGCGAACTCCAGGTAAGCCTGGCAGGCTTGCGCCAAGGTGCGGGTGAGGCGGAGTTGGTTGAAGAGTTCTTGGCGGGTCTTCAAGCGCAGGGCGCGGAGAATGTCTTCGCGGTCGCGGAAGCGCTCATACACGGTGGGGGTGGTCGTGCGGGCGGCTTTGGCCACCGCGCGCATGGTGAGAGATTTCTCGCCGCCTCGGGCCCACAAGCGTGAGGCGGCTTGGAGAATGTGCTGTTCCAAATCTGGATCAGGCTGTCTCGGCACCGGTGAGCCTCCCGTCAGCAAAATCAGGTTAACTTTGACTGTGTATAAATAACGAAGTATAATGCCCTGCATCCACTGCGACCTCGCACCCCGCGTCCCGACCGGAGCTGCCATAGTTGGCTAGCAGCCTTCCCCCCACGAGAGTGGCTCCGCGCGGGGTTTGCGGGCACACATACATAACATTAAGGAGACGTCGATTGTCAACCGAGGAACCAAAGAAACAGGCTCAGATCGCGCGGTTGATGTCCGACCTTCGCAGTACCAAGCTGGAATTGCTGAGCGCACAATCCGCCGCCGAACGGTTGCGTTTCCAATATTCCGTCCAGGATATTGTGGTGTTCGGGGAACGCCAGACTCTTAAAGGGGCGATCGCCTCGGCTGATGCCATCTGCCGATTTTTTGCTTCACTCGAAGCCGAGCTCAAAGTGGTAGAACAGCTGCCCAACGGGGAAGAATAGGGACGAAAACCCGCCAGTGGTTTTCTCCTTACGAATATTCCAAGGTGACATTGTAGACAGATTTACTTCTCCACGCGGATGAACTCGCCGCTCGAGGCATTCACCGCCACGGTGAGCTTCACAGTTTCGCGGTTGGCGCCATAAATCACGTGCCAAACCAATTCGTTAGCATTGCGGTTCCAATCGCAGACATAGTTGACAGGAGTGTCCGGACTCTTCTCCAGGACTTTGTCGCCGCCATGTTTCTGAGCTGTCGCGAAGGCTTGGTCGGAATCCACTTTAAGGAAAGCAACGTCGAAGGTTGTGGTTGATGAATTGCTCGGGTTGTAGGTGTCTTCTGTGCCCGCGCTGACGCCGCGCGAAGGGGCGTCCGGAGCAGCGCTCCCTGACCAAATGTAAGTTTTCACGGAGCGGCGTGAAGGCGAGGCGAAGCCAGTCCGCCACACCGCCCACTTGCCGTCGTGGCCGTTGCCGTCGCTGGTGGGAGTGGACTCGATGCGGAAGGGTTGCGGGTCAGGCGCCCAACCCCGGGCTGCAATATAAACCTTCTGGAAGCCGGAACGGCCAGTGACCAGTTCAGGCTTGGGTTCTTCTTTTACGCTCTCCGCAGGTTTGGCTGACTGATCTGAGCATCCCGGCAATAGTCCCATGCTCAAAAGCAAGACGGCCGCCGATATTCGTGCCAGCGTCGGGGATGAATGGTTCGTACGCGAGGGTTCGGGGCCAACTCGGGGGATGGGCGATGTCCGGCTGAGGTTCGAAGTCGCGCCTGTTCCTGGACTTTCGAGGTTGGCGAACCGTGATTGAGCGGAGTCTATCTTGTGCATGGCACCTTCCTGATATAACTTGGACGGGTTCACTAGTCGCGCAACATTCTACCCGAAGCGGGCGGAAAGGCGGATTGAAACGAACCTGTTTAGTTATGGATAGAGCTCTCGAAAAGCTGCAACAAGCTGTCGAGGATGCGATGGAAGGGCTGTCGAACGAGGACTTGAGTTGGCATCCCCCGGGGAAGTGGTGCGCCGCAGAAGTGCTCGAGCATTTGTACCTGACCTATACAGGCACGGTAATGGGATTCGAGAGAGTTCTCGCTGGCGGAAAACCGATCGTCCACCCGGCGACGTTCCGTCAGCGGTGCCGAACCCTAGTGGTGGTTGGACTTGGCTACATGCCACAGGGACAGAAATCGCCGCGAGTTGCACTGCCGCGAGGAACTGTCTCGGCGTTTTTGTCTAAGAGCCTAACAAAACCCAGCCGTTCTCGTGGCATTCCACTCAGCCCTTGGTCTTCCTCCAGGCCCGGTTTCTTGGGCACATTGCCAACCAGAGGAAGGATTTTCCTGCCCTCGCAGACAAAGTTGCTGCTCTGCTCGAAAAACGCGCCTGATGGCTAATTGCTCGCGTGGAACAAGGTCGAGCCACCGGTCCTCTGCATAAAGTCACCGACCGCTGTTCCTTCTTCTAGGCCGGGAGGCCCATTGATGACGCAGTTTACGATCATAGTCTGGCCGGTCAGAGGTGTTCCGGAATCCGGAGTGAGGGTAACTGTAATTTGAAGAACGCCGCCTTGGAGACCGTTGTTTGGGCCACCGAAGGAAGTAAAGCCCGTGAAGCCAGTGGCGTCCCAGGTTCCGCGCATGATTACGGTCCCATCCTGCTGTTTAATGGTGAATGACCCGCTTGCGTCCACCGTGGCGGCGGCCGTGTCAAAGTTCCCTGATCCGGTCACCCGAATCGTGTCGCCCGCGAAGTCACCCGCGGAGGCCATGGCAGTGTTCGGGCCTGTGAAGCTGAAGCTGAAAGCGGTGCTCTTACTAGCCAAGGCCGGAGTGGCTGCGCATAACGCTGCCACAGCGAATCCTAGGACCAAAGTTCGAATGGTTTTCATGATCGGCTCCCTCCTTGCTTCAGTTTGGTTGCGATTCGCAGAAATCCTTTGTATCGCCATCTGAATTTCAGAAGAGCGAACTCAAAGGTGATATTCAAACGGGATTTCCTTGTTTCGAGGCGGTTCTCGACCGATGCTTGATCTGGTGCAATTCGAGGACGTGGAGAGAACGAGAGAATGAAGCGCCGGTCGAGAAAGTCTGACTCCGCCCGACCCGGTTGTCAAGAGGAAGGATTTTGCACTACCGCCCAGAACGCCCGACAGACGCACCAAGAGAGGGGTCGGCATCCCTAGACCGTTGAGCGTGAGTCGTGCGAGGGCAGCAGAGCTTGGGCCAAATCCCACAGAGCGTCGGGAGGCAACGGGGATGGTGCATCCTACATCCGTCAGGATGGCCCACCACAATATTGGTTGCGAGCGAGGTTTTGTGAGACTCTAAGCTGGCAAACTGATTGAGGTAACAAAAAAAGAGACTCGCACTTGTCAAAGACGCGTTGTCGAATCTGCACGCCGTTTCCGTATACCAAAATCAATTCATCCCTAGACGCATCGGCCAATTTTACAGATGGGATCGTTCAATCCGGTCAAACCTACTTTTATGTGACGACAGCGGTGGACTCAGTGGTGTGGAGAGTGGCTATTCTAACGAAGTTTTGACCATTGTGCCGACGCCCTAGCCGCTTAGGGTGTCACGAAAATCGGAAACTGAGTCGAAAAGATTACGTTTCGGTCCAGAGCTTATCGCACCGGGAGCCGAATCGGTCGGCCTACCAAGGGTGATGTTGGAAAGGTAGAAATGCGGCGCATCTATTAACATTGAAGCATCATTTCGGAGTTGCAATATAACTGAGATCGGGTCGGTATTGCAGTGCTTCAGTGGAGATTGATCGTACTGCCTTGCGAAGAGCGCTCAGAATAGCTCCTGCCTGCTCTTTGCCATATGCTTCCTCCATCATGGAATCCAAGGTTTTGTCTGTCGGGAGTTGAAAACTCGCCCAGTTCGCGCGGTCCCCAACTAGCACGAAATGACGACCCTCTCCCCCATTAACCAACTGATACCAGCGACTGACACGGTAGAAGTGCGGTTTCAATGTCATTGACGGTCGGTGGGGAAAAGACTAAATTGAGACTCGATTCGGCCTTGCGACCTCCAGCTCGTCGCAGAACAGAGCAACCAACCCACCAACGCACTTTGGAGGAATAATCCATGAAAACTGATCTGGCGAGAGTGACGACGTGCCTCGTGGCCGTGCTGGCGATTATGATCGCGACGGCTAACGGGGCGGTACAGGTCAACGATAAGACGGACATCAGTCTGACTGTTTTCATTCCCTGCGCTGCCGGGGGTACCGGGGAGATTGTGGACCTAAGCGGTCCCCTGCACACTTTGATCTCGTTTACCATTAATGGCAGCAACGTTAGTGGCAAATTCCATTTCCAGCCACAGGGCATCAGCGGTACCGGTGAGACCACTGGGGATAAGTACCAAGCGACTGGCGTTACACAGGAGAGCTTTAAGACCTCCCTGCAAAATGGCCAAGCGAACCTCACGTTCGTAAACAACTTCAGGATTATCGGCCAGGGTTCAGGGAATAATTTCCTGGTGCACGAGAATCTGCATATTAACGTCAATGCTAACGGCACGCTAACTGTGTTCCACGACAATTTCAGCATCGACTGCAGGTAGAGGGGGGGCGCACCGCTCCAACGAGCGGTCAGTTCGGAAGTAACGCAGAGGGGTTCAACCTTTAGGGACAGACCCGCCATTGCAGAGGAACCCAGATGACGAAAGGGTTTTAGGGTCGTGACCTCGACACGGACTAAGGGGCGGTCGCGCACAGCCCAGGAACTCGCCATCAATTCGCCATCAAAACTAAGCATTTTTGGATCGTTCTTGAAGCCAACAAAATGCGGAAAAGCTAGATAGGGAAAGGGTTTTAAGTTGTTGACCTCAAAATCGACACGGTAGAGGTCTGGGGTTCGAGTCCCGAACGTGCCTATCAGTTTTTCAAGCGGGGCTGCCGCTATTTGTAAGGGCCTAGAGGGTCCCGCCAAGAAACCGGTCAGTTTGGCCGGTGCAATCGAGTTGCAATCGCCGTTGACAAATTGTTTTGCTGCAGTCGGAGAAATCCATATCCTCGATACCAGAATTGTTCGCCACCGCTCGCTTCTCCACGCTCCTGAAGCCCAGACACCTGTTCACACCCCTACGAACGTCGCGGTGAGATTTCGCTTTCTGTCTCAGCACCAGTCAGCGTCGAACCAGAATCCACGAGGCTTTTGGCGATTACGGCGAGCAGCGAGTGGATTAATAGCGAATTGCCCCTCAGGGCGAACGGGTGACCACCCTCGGTCGTCCCGGTTTTAGCGGGAACATTTCGTCTCATCTTCCGTAGGCGCGGCATTTATGCGACGGTGAGCGATGGTACTGATGCATGAGGGA
>Ga0193751_1002020_pt1 | contig 12555 bp, 7 predicted proteins | sample L1c2metaG_FD_143050 | JGI IMG/M metagenome (GOLD analysis project Ga0193751, IMG submission 143050) | Soil microbial communities from a riparian zone of the East river system, Colorado, United States - L1c2 | ecosystem: Environmental > Terrestrial > Soil > Riparian zone | place: USA: East River... | reverse complement strand
GGGAGGGGCCTGAGCCGACCCTGACGTCCTGGCCGACCCGACAAACCGACGACCCGACCTTGGCCGAAACGCCGCTTCGCCATTCACGGAGCATTACCGCGGCTAACTTATCGATGGACACTTAACGCGCGTCTTGCCCGCTGATCGCCAATGTGCTGGCAATGCCGCGACCTGCCTGTCGCTGAGGGGAGGCCGCCTTGAGCCGGAAGATGAGCTTGCCAGGCGGTACATGGTGGGCACTGACCTGGGCGAGCCTGGCCGCCGCCGGGCTGGCGGGAATGGCTGAGACAGGCGCGGTCATCCAGGAGGCCACGCCCGCCGGGCAGTACTCGGTGAGCTCGCTGTACGGGCTCGCCCAGGTGACGAAGCTGACGACGCCGCCGACCGCGACCCTGAACGCCTGGGCGCATGTCCCGCGGCATGTCGGCGACCTGGCCGCCTGGCTGTGCGTGCATCTCGGCTTCGACCTTCTGTTCATCGCCGGGTATTTCCTGCTGGCCTGGACCCTGCTCACGGCGTCGAAGTCGCTGGATACCCGGACGGCACCGGCGCGGGACCGGCCGGCCCGCCCGGATCAGGCGGGACCGGAGCAGGATCCCGCCAGCCGCGACGGGGGAGACAACCAGGGCCCCTCGTGGCGCCCCGGCCGATGGCTGCTGCTCGTGCTGGTCGCGCTCAACCTGGCGCAGGCCGGCCTCGCCGGGTGGGCCTTCCTCGGCTGGACCGGCCGGCGCCGCGACGTCCCGCCCGCCATCGCCTGGGCACTGCACTACGCGGCCATCCTGAAATGGATCGCCGCGCTGCTGCTCATCATCTGGCTCGGCTACCGGGTCTGGGACAGCACCCGCGTTCGCGAGGAGATCCGGCAGATCGTCCTGGCGGTGAAGTTGCAGCGGTTCTCCCTGCTCATCGTCGTGCTGCTCGGCGTGATCGCCGTGTCGCGCGGATTCGACGTGCTCGAGCAGATGCCCGATGTCGAGCGAGCATGGCTGACCTGGCCGCCGAGCATGGGCTGGATTCACCTGGCCGCCGCCGCTGCGGCGCAGCTGCTGCTGGCATTCCTGCTGCTGTACCTGGGGCGGCTGCGGGTCAGGCGGGCAGCGGCAAAGTTCAGCCGCGCCGACGACCGCCCCTTCGCCAGGGCCTGGCCGTGGCTGCTGACCCCGGCCGTGCTGCTGGGCCTGACGGCGGGCCTGAAGGCGATGAGCTGGGCGCAGGTCTCGTGGCTCGGCGTCATCGGTGTGCCGCTGGTGATGTGGGGAGTCGCCCTGCTGTCGTGGCTCTTCAAGGGGACCGCGGCCAGCCTGCGGGAGGTGGGGCACGAAACGCCCTCGCTGCCGGGAATGGCCGACAGAGTGCGCACCGTCGGGGACGTTCTCGCGGTCGCGGTCGTTGCTGTCGCGGGGCTGGGGCTGGTGCGGGCATTCACCGCTCCCGCACTCGTGGTCGGCGGCGGGTACGCCCTGGCCTACTGGATCGCCATCGTCGTCGGCATCGCCGTCGCGGCTGCTGTCTGGGTTGCTGCGGCCGCGGCCGGCCGGGCGACCCGATGGCCTCCGCTACCGTGGCTGGCCCGCTGGGCACGCCGGGTCGAGCAGTCGCGGGAGCACTCGCTGCGGCCTGCCCTGGCCGCCGTGGCGCCACTCCTGGCGGCCGATGTCCTGCTGATCTTCGTGCCGCTGTGGACGTCGCACTGGCTGGGCGTGCTGGGCACGGCGGTCATCGCGCTGGGCACGCTGGCCATCGGACTGGCCTATCTGGCCTATCTGGCCCAGAACAGGCGGCCGCTGGCCCTGTTCCGGCTGCTGCGGCTGAATGCCACGCCGGTCATCACCCTGCTGGTGCTCATCGGGATCGCCGGCATCGCCATCGACAAGAGCTCGAGACTGCACGAGATCCGGCCGCCAGAAGGTCAAGCCGCCGCCCCGGCACCGACAGCCACGGCGCCCGGCGCCGCCGGACCGGCAGCCGCTGGTACTGCGGCCGCTGGTACCGCGGCCGCTGGCACCGCGACCGCTGGTACCGCGGCCGGACCGGACGCTGGGGGCACGGACCTGGTCACCAGCCTGCAGCAGTGGCTGGCTGACCCGCTGACAACCTCGTGCGCGGTGCCCGCGCTGACCGCCGCCGCCGGCACCCCGCAGGTGCGGGTGGAGCCGCTGGTGCTGGTAGCGGCCGCGGGCGGGGGGATACGTGCCGCCTGGTGGACCACCCACGCGCTGGCCATGCTGATCGGCTCGGACTGCGGCCGGCATGCCGTCTTCGCGGTCAGCAGCGTCAGCGGCAGTTCGGTCGGGATGGGCGTGCTGGCGACCACGCCGCGCCCCGACGTCGCGCTGTCCAGGATCGCCGGACCCGACGCGCTCGCGGCCGCCATCGACGGGCTAGTGCTGCGGGACACGATCGCCGGGTTTACCGGCCTGAACCTGACCGCGGCCCAGATGCCGCCAGGCCAGCGATTCCCGGACCGCGCGGCCCTGATGGAGCACGCGTGGGAGGCCGAGGATTCCGGCCTGCGCAGGCCCTTCCCGCTGAGCCAGCCGGTCCTGCCCTGGCGGCTGCTCTTCAATTCCACCGCGGTCAGGACCGGCTGCCGGGCGATACTCGCGGACCGGTCCCTGGCCGGCAGTCTCGCCGCGACGCCGGGCCCGGCCCCCGCGGCAGCGGCGCCCCTGACCTGCGGCCTCGGCTCGGCTGCGCCGGCCGCCAACAGCTACGATCTTTTCGCCAAGCTGCCCTGCCTGAGAGGCATCGACACGGCCACGGCGGCGCTGCTATCGGCGCGGTTTCCCTTCGTCACCCCGTCCGGGGTCGTGAATGGGTGCCAAGCCCTGAGCGGCACCCCCGCCGAGCAGTTCGTGGACGGCGGATACGCCGACAGCAGCGGGCTCGCCACGCTGGCCGGCCTTGCTCCCGGCCTGATGGCCGCGGTCCGGCAGTACAATTCCGTCGCCGTGGCCGGCACGCAGGCCGGTCAGGCGGTCACCCTCGTCGTTCCGGTCACCGTCTATCTCGGCAACAGCCCGCAGGTGCTGCCGCCGCCGAGCGCACCAGGCGGGACGCCAGAGCTGCTCACCCCGGTGCTCTCGGGCGCATCAGGCGCGAAGGGCAAGCTGGTCACGCCGGGCGCCCTCCTCCAGCAGCTCGCCGGGGAGACATCCGACAGCGAATGGCTGTCCTGTGCGCCATCCGACGATCGATGCACGAACGATTCCAGGGCGGCCGCCGCGATCATCAGCAAGCAGCTCGTCGTCGTCGTTCCGCAGACCCAGCCGAGGGTTTCCGCTCCGCTGGGCTGGATCTTGTCCAAGGCCAGCCGGGACGCGCTCAATGCGGCCCTGCAGCATGACGCCACCAGCGCGTGCGAACCGAGCACCACGGCGCAGGCCTACTGCCCCGCGGGCGTCGGCGGGCTGCGGTACCTGCTGCGGCTCATCCCGCAATAGCGGCGCCCGGCGAGCGCAGCCGGGGCTGACGCAGCCGGGCTGACGCAGCCGGGCTGACGCAGCCGGGCTGACGCAGCCGGGGCTGACGCAGCCGGGGCTGACGCAGCCGGGGCTGACGCAGCCGGGGCTGACGCAGCCGGGGCTGACGCAGCCGGGGCTGACGCGGCCGCCGACGCGCAAGATCATCGGCGCCTAGCGTCAGAGACCGGCCGACAGCCTGCTGCCCTCGCCGAGCGCGGCACGCAGCACGTTCTCCGCTGCGTCAGCGGCAGTGCGCGCAGTAATCGTGTGAACGTGCGCGCGGTCAACATCACCGAGGGCCAGGCAGTCATAGGCAACTCGGGCGTCATGCGCGGCCTGCTCCAGCTGGCGGGAAGCCTCGCTCATGTCCACACTGCCGTCCACGGCGCCGTTGCCGGGTTCCGGGATGCTCGCCATTGGTCGTCCTTCGCGCTGAGGGCCGCCACGGCGGCGACCGCCATGCACGGCATCTACCCAGGCCGGCCTCCCGCATGCGGGAAACGGGGCCCGGGCCGCCCCCGCATCCGGAATCAGGACGCCGGGCGGCGCCGGGCCAACCGGGCCAACCGGGCCAACCGGGCCGACCGGGCCGTCGCGCCGACCGGGCCGACCGGGCCGACCGGGCCGTCGCGCCGTCCGCGGCATCGCCCGACGATCTACGATGGGCGCAGCCGAAGATCCCGCACGAGGATGTGCCGACGATGCCTGAGTTCTCCTACACCGACCTGCTGCCGGTCGGTGCGGACACCACCGACTACCGCCTGGTGAGGGCCGGCGGTATCACCGTCCGCCGTTCGTTTGGGCGCGATTTTGTCGAGATCGACCCCGACGTGCTCAGCCTGCTCACCGAGACTGCCATGCGCGACATCGCTCATCTGCTCCGGCCGGCTCACCTGCGGCAGCTCAGGTCCATCCTCGACGACCCTGAGGCGAGCGGAAACGACAAGTTCGTCGCGGGTGACCTGCTGCAGAACGCGTGCATCGCCGCGGGCGGGGTGCTGCCGATGTGCCAGGACACCGGCACCGCGATCGTGATGGGCAAGCGCGGGCAGCAGGTCCTCACCGACGGGCGGGACGCCGAGCACATCTCGCGCGGGGTGTTCGACGCCTACACGAAACTGAACCTCCGCTACTCCCAGCTCGCCCCGCTGACGATGTGGGAAGAGCGCAACACCGGCAGCAACCTGCCGGCCCAGATCGAGCTGTATGCGGCGGCCGGCGAGCAGTACCGGTTCCTGTTCATGGCCAAGGGCGGCGGGTCGGCCAACAAGTCGTATCTGTACCAGGAGACCAAGGCGGTGCTGAGCCCGCAGCGGATGCTGGCCTTCCTGGAGGAGAAGATCCGCTCGCTGGGCACCGCCGCGTGCCCGCCGTATCACCTGGCCATCGTGGTCGGCGGGACCAGCGCCGAGTACGCGCTCAAGACCGCCAAGTACGCCTCGGCCAGGTACCTGGACGCGCTGCCGGCGGCCGGCTCGGCGGCCGGGCACGGATTCCGCGATCTGGAGCTTGAGCAGCAGGTCCTGGCGATCACCCGGCGCTGCGGCATCGGCGCGCAATTCGGCGGCAAGTATTTCTGCCACGACGTCCGGGTGATCCGGCTGCCGCGGCACGGCGCGTCCTGCCCGGTCGCCATCGCGGTGTCCTGCTCCGCCGACCGGCAGGCGCTGGGGAAGATCACCCGCGACGGCGTGTTCGTCGAGGCGCTGGAGACCGACCCGGCGCAGTACCTGCCGGAACCAGCCGCCGGCGAGCTGGACGGTGACGTCGTGCGGATCGACCTGTCCGCTCCGATGGACCAGATCAGGGCGAAGCTGTCGCGGTACCCGGTCAAGACCAGGCTCGCCTTGTCCGGCCCGCTGGTCGTCGCCCGCGACATCGCCCATGCGAAGATCGCAGAACGGCTCGCAGCCGGCCAGCCGATGCCCGGATACCTGCGTGATCACGCGGTGTATTACGCCGGGCCGGCCAAGACGCCCGATGGCTACCCGTCCGGGTCATTCGGGCCGACCACGGCCGGGCGGATGGACTCCTACGTGGACCAGTTCCAGGCGGCGGGCGGCTCGCTGGTCATGCTGGCCAAGGGCAACAGGTCGGCTGAGGTCACCGCGGCGTGCCAGCGGCACGGCGGGTTCTACCTCGGCTCGATCGGCGGCGCCGCGGCCAGGCTCGCGCAGGACTGCATTACCGGGGTCGAGGTGCTCGAGTACCCGGAGCTGGGCATGGAGGCGGTGTGGAAGATCGAGGTGCGCGACTTTCCCGCGTTCATCGTCGTGGATGACAAGGGCCATGACTTCTTCGCCGACGTGACCGCGCCGCGGCAGCCGCTGCTGACGATCGGATCTTCGCCCGGATAGAGAACCCGCTCGCTGAGGAGGTCGGCCAGTGCCCGAAGCCACGATGGGATTCAGGGTCGAGCACGACTCGATGGGCGAGGTGCAGGTGCCCGCCGACGCGCTGTGGGGCGCCCAGACCCAGCGCGCGGTGCAGAACTTCCCGGTCTCCGGCGAGCGCCTGCACCCGGACCTGATCATCGCGCTGGCGTCGATCAAGGGCGCCGCGGCCAGCGTCAACGGCGAGCTCGGGGTCCTGGACGCGCCGATGGCCGCGGCGATTGCCGACGCGGCGGCCGAGATCGCCGCCGGCCGGCACCTGGACCAGTTCCCGGTCGACGTCTTCCAGACCGGGTCGGGGACCTCCAGCAACATGAACGCCAATGAGGTGATCGCGACACTGGCGACGCGGCGGCTGGGGCGGCCCGTCCATCCCAACGACCACGTCAATGCTTCCCAGTCCTCCAATGACGTGTTCCCGTCGGCGATCGGCGTCGCCGCCTGCGCCCTGCTGGCCCGGCCGCTGCCGGCCGCGCTCGACGAGCTTGCCGGGTGGCTGGAGGCGAAGTCGGCTGAGTTCGCCGACTTCGTCAAGAGCGGCAGGACGCACCTGATGGACGCCACCCCGGTCACGCTGGGGCAGGAGTTCGGCGGGTACGCGGCGGCCGTCAGGCACGGCATCCGCCGGGTCCGCGCCGTGCTGCCGGAGGTGGGCGAGCTGCCGCTCGGCGGCACCGCGGTGGGGACCGGGCTGAACGCTCCGGCCGGTTTCGCCGCGGCGGTGATCGGCCGCCTGGCGAGCGAGCTTGACCTGCCGCTGACCGAGGCCTCTGATCACTTCGAGGCGGCGGGCGGACGGGACGCGCTGGTCGCCGCCAGCGGGGTGCTGCGGACGGTGGCGGTCTCGCTGGTCAAGATCTGCAACGACCTGCGCCTGATGGGATCCGGGCCGCGGACCGGGCTGGCCGAGATCGCGATCCCCGACCTGCAGCCGGGCTCGTCGATCATGCCGGGAAAGGTCAATCCGGTCATCTGCGAGGCGGTCCTGCAGGTGTGCGCGCAGGTCATCGGCAATGACGCGGCGATCGGGTGGGCCGGGTCGGCGGGCAACTTCGAGCTGAACGTGATGCTGCCGGTGATCGCCAGGAACCTGCTGTCCTCGATCAGCCTGCTGTCATCGGCCTGCGGCCTGCTCGCGCTGCGATGCGTGGCCGGCATCACCGCCGACGCGGCTCGGCTGCGGCGGATGGCCGAGTCCTCCCCGGCGATCGTCACCGCGCTCAACCCCTTCATCGGATACGAGGCCGCGGCGGCGGTGGCGCACGACGCGCTGGCATCAGGCCGGACCATCAGGGAGGTCGTGATCGCTCGGGGGCACGTCGGTCGCGGTGACCTCACCGAGGCACAGCTGGACGCGGCGCTGGACGTGCTGGCCATGACGCGGCCAGGCTAGACGGCTCACCCGGTCACTATGAGTGACAGCATCCGTCCCTTGACGCGATAGATGCCGAATTCACATCTCTCTCCCGGGAACCTGGGCGGCCATACCGTGTATGTTCCGGCCATGCGAGCTGTGGCAGGCGCCGGCCGCCTGGTCGCCGGACGCTATCGCCTGAGCGGCCCGATCGGCCGCGGCGCGATGGGCATCGTCTGGCGCGGCCGGGACGAGCTCCTCGACCGCGATGTCGCGGTCAAGGAGGTCCAGATCACCTCGCTGGCCACGCCCGCCGATGCCGAGGTCGTCTATCAGCGCACGCTGCGCGAGGCGAGGACGGCGGCGCGGCTCAGTCACCCGAGCGTGGTGACCGTCTTCGACGTGGTCGAGGAGAACGGCAGCCCCTGGATCGTGATGGAGCTGGTACGGGCGCGCTCCCTCGATCAGGTCATCGCCGAAGATGGCCCGCTGCCCCCGCTGGAGGCCGCCCGGGCGGGCGAGAGCCTGCTCGGCGCGCTGGCGACCGCGCATGCGGCGGGAGTGCTGCACCGGGACGTGAAGCCGAGCAACGTGCTGATCGGCCACGACGGCCGGGCCGTCCTGACCGACTTCGGCATCGCCACATTCGAGGGCGACCCTGGCCTGACGCAGGTCGGCATGGTCGTCGGCACCCCCGGCTTCACCGCGCCAGAGCGGATCAGGGGGAAGCTCGCGAGCCCCGCGTCCGACCTCTGGTCACTGGGCGCCACCCTGTACGCGGCCGTGGAAGGACGCGGCCCGTTCGACCGCCCCGGCGGCTCTGTGGTCATCATGCAGGGCGTCGTCAGCGAGGACGCGCCAAGGGCACCCTCAGCGGGGCCGCTCGCACCCGTGATCGAGGCGCTGCTGCGCACCGATCCCGCGGCCCGACCAGACGCCGAAACGGCCGCCAGGCTGCTAGCCGACGCCGCATCCCAGGCCAAGACCGGACCGAGTGCCCTGGCCAGCTCCTGGCCAGAGTCGCCTGCTGACCAGCCTCATGTGGCGGTGGCCAGTGACGCCACCACCGACAGCCGCCCCATTGTCGGCGGTGACGCCGGCCCGGCAGCCGCGGGCGGCCCGGCGGCCGGCCCGGCAGCAGGCGGCCGGGTGGCCGATATCACGGCGGCCGGCGGAACCGCAGCCGGCGGCAGGGCGGCCGATATCACGGCGGCCGGCGGAACCGCAGTCGGCGGCAGGGCGGCCGATAGCACGGCGGCCGGCGGCGGCGCAGCCGGCGGTGCCGCGGCCGCGGTTGCCGACGACGCGATCCCCGCGTTCATGGAGACGCCCGCATTCGCCGACCTCAAGATGCCGGACCTGGACACCTCGGCGCACCTCGCGGGCCAGGCCGGCCTGCCGTCATCCGCCGAGCTGCCTGCGTTCATGGATGCGCCTTACCTCGCCGATCCGCCCGCGTCGCCGCCCGATCACGCGGTGCCGTGGAGCCTCGCCAGCGCGCCGGCGAGCTGGGATCCGCAGGATCCGCTGAGCTTGCCTGACTCGCACCGTCAGGTCACTGGCACGCCGCCCGCCCCGCCCGCCGCGCGAACCGGTGCCCGGCGGCGCGCGGTTACCGCCGCGCTGGCAGCCGCGGTCCTCGCCGTGACCAGCGTCGTCGGCTGGTCTGCGTACTCATCCTCGCGGACCCGCACCCCGTCGCAGGCCCGGCCGCCTGGTCAGCAGACGGCCGGGCCGACGGTCCGCGCGCGCCCTGCGCGCCATACCAGCTCAGCGCGGCATCACACCGGCCACAAGACGACCGGTACCGGCGGCACCGGAGGCGCGGCCACCAAGGGTCACCCGGCGGCCGGCCGCACGCCCGCGCCCAGCCGCCCGGCCACGCCGCGCGGCACTCCCCCGGCTAAGCCGAGCAGCACACCGGCACCGGCACCCAGCCCGACCCCCTCCGGCAGCGGCGGCACGGGCCCTCCGGCCGGCGGCCCCCCGCCTCCGGCCGGATACAAGTGGTACCGGGTTTCCGCCGTCAGCCTGGGCACGACAGCCGGCTTCAAGATCGCCGTGCCGGACAGATGGCAGATGAGCAGGAGCGGCCTGCTGACATACTTCAACGCGGCCGCAGGTGGCGCGTACATCGAGGTGGACGAGACCCCGTTCGCCTATCCCAGGCCGGTCCCGGAGGCCAGGTACCGGCAAGAACAGGCGAAGGCCGACCACACCTACCATCTCTACCATCTGATAGTTATCAAGCCGTCCGGCTTCCGCGGCGTTCCCGAGGCCATCTGGAGATTCCACTGGCAGGAGCCCGGCGTCAGCCGCATCGGCGTCCTTGAGCTGCTCTTTACCCTCACCACCTCGGCAGGCGAGCAGTCGTACGCGCTGACGGTGTCCGCCCCCGCCTCGAGGTTCCTGGCGGTCAGGGCCGTCTTCCGCACGACCGTGCAGACGTTCGGGCCGCTGCCCTGACGGCAGGCGCCGACGGGGGGTCTCCGGTACCCGAATGCCGCATTAACGCCCTAAGACGAACATCACATCCGTCTGTCCGTAATATGGGTGATGCGACGGGATCCACTGGCCTACCTGGCAAATTTGCCGCGCACGATGGAGCCGACCCATGCGGGCATGAGCTATGTCACAATGTGACCGGACCGGGCTATTGTATTACGCTGAGTTACCGCCGATAGGGCGCGCCGCACCTGGCTTACTCCCGCCTCTGCTGGCTTTCCTGTCGGCCGCCTCAGCAATTGCGCTACGCGCAGTAATTGCCATTGCATTACCCGCGAGCTTTGCCGCCCGCGGCCGATCTGGCCTCGCTGCCCGCGGCAGCGAGCCGCGGCATCACGTCAGTACCAGCCGTTATTCTGCCAGAACGCCCACGCACCGCAGGGACTGCCGTAGCGTCCCTGGATGTAGCCGAGACCCCATGTGATCTGCGTCGCCGGGTTGGTCTGCCAGTCGGCTCCCGCGGTTGCCATCTTGGATCCGGGCAGCGCCTGCGGGATCCCGTAGGCGCCGCTGGCGTTCTCGGCGTTGACCCGCCAGCCGCTCTCCCGGCTCCATACGTTGTCCAGGCAGCTGAACTGCGCCGACGGGCTCCAGCCGAACGAGGAAAGCATGTTGTAGGCGATGGACTGGGCGGTCCCCGGGCTGGGCGGAGGCCCGGTAGGGCCGGGCGCCGGCGATCCTGCGGGCGCTCCCGGTGCTGCCGGTGTGGCGACTGAGGCTGGCGCCTGCGGGCGCGTCGCCAGCTTAGGCGTTCCGACCAGGCTCAGCGTCCGCGAAGCTGACGCCATCTGGATCATGTGCTGCCGCTCCCGCTCAAGCCGGGCGGCGGGAGCGCTGATCGGGATCTCGGCCACGACGTCGGCGACGGGATCAGTGCGCCCTCGGTAGTGCCCCATCGCGTAGACGGCACCGCCGGAGATAGCCACCGCCGCGGTGACGGCGGTGGTCAAGAACGCGCCGACGCGCCTGCGCCCGCGCCTCCTGACGGGTGCCCGTCTCCGGTGCTGTGACAATGCGGTCCTTCCGTCGGCCAGGCGCGCCCGGCAGAACGCCAGGCGCGCGGACCGCTGCGGTTACAGGGCAGCGAGTCGCGTGACGACCAGACCATGCGGCGGGTGCCACTCCAGCTGCCGAGGGCAGAACCGCGGACATTTAGGTCTAGCACCGTCGCGGCATAACGTTGCCAGAACCGAGGGAGCGGCCTAGGCGTTTCCGCAGAAAAAGTTGTGCCGCTCAGCCGCAATTTGTGCGGCGCACATCACAGTTTGGCAATACGTACTGCAACAATTACTAGGTGTAATGGCCTCCATGCTGTGATCACTGCTCGACGTGCGGCATCCCGTGCGACACGCCGGCACTACCATCGTGGCGCGGATCCGACTAGCTTTCAGAGCAGGGCCACGACCGGCGGGCGGACAGAATATGAGTGACAATCCAGCATTGCCAGGCGACAATGCGGCCAGGCGTGCGGCAGCGGCCAGCACAGGAACCGGCACGGCCGCGGCTCGGAAGCGGACAGGCTCGATGGCGCCGCGCCGGGGCTGGGACCTCGGCGCCGGTGACGCAGTGAGCGTGGTCGCCGAGGCACGCAGGGCGCTGTTCGTTATGGTCGGATTCCTGGCCATCCTCTGGATCGTCCAGATCGTGAACGTGGCCGACGGCTACCATCTCGCCATCAGCTACGGGATCCGTCCCCGGGACGTGACGAGTCTCCCCGACATCCTCACGGCGCCGTTCCTGCACTTCAGCTGGGCCCACATCGAGGGCAACTCAGGACCGCTGTTCATTTTCGGCTTCCTGGCCGCCTACCGGGGGGTGCGGAAGTTTGCCGGGGTGACCCTCCTGGTGATCCTGGCCAGCGGGCTCGTCGCGTGGTTCACCGAGAGCGCCGGGTCGGTCGGAGCCGGGGCCAGCGGGGTCGTCTTCGGTTACTTCGGCTACATCATCGTCCGCGGGCTGTTCGACCGGCATGCCATCGACGTCCTGATCGGCGCCGTGATGGCGCTGTGCTTTGCCTATCAGTTCACCGTGCTGCTGCCCGCTCGCGGGATCGGCTGGCAGGCGCACGTCGGCGGCCTGGCCGGCGGCATCCTGGCCGGCTGGGTGTTCAGGGAGCGACGGGCCGCGGCCACCCGCCGCTCATCGAAGCCGGCCACGGCGGCGATCGCGGTGTCACCGGACAGTCCTCGGGCTGAGCTGCACAAGGAACTAGGCGACCTAGGCCTGTAGCTGACCACTTCGGCGATCATGATCCGGCGGCTGATCCCTCGCCCGAACCGGCGGGCTGGTCTCCTTCGCCCGAACCGGCTGGCTCGCCTCCGGCACCCGGCCCGGCGGGCTCGCCGCGCATGCCGAGACGGCGCTCGATGGCCGCCAGCCGGTCCTCCATCCCGGACAGCGTGTCCCGTATCTCCTCTATCCAGCGCCGGGGCGGCCTGATGACCGGACCGGGGACGGCCGCCGCTTCCTCGCCTACCAGGCCGTGCACCAGCTGGATCACCTGCTGGCGGACCCGGTTCAGGTCAGCGCCCAGCCGCACCAGCACCTGCGCCGCGACCCCCTCGCCCTCGCGGATCAGCCCGAGCAGGATGTGCTCGGTGCCGATGTAGTTATGGCCCAGCTGCAACGCCTCGCGCAGCGACAGCTCCAGCACCTTCTTGGCCCGCGGCGTGAACGGGATATGCCCCGACGGCGCCTGCTGGCCCTGGCCGATGATCTCCTCGACCTGCTGGCGCACCGCCTCCAGGCTGATCCCCAGCGACTCCAGCGCCCTGGCGGCCACCCCCTCGCCCTCATGGATCAGGCCGAGCAGGATGTGCTCGGTGCCGATGTAGTT
>Ga0193751_1002019_pt1 | contig 12557 bp, 9 predicted proteins | sample L1c2metaG_FD_143050 | JGI IMG/M metagenome (GOLD analysis project Ga0193751, IMG submission 143050) | Soil microbial communities from a riparian zone of the East river system, Colorado, United States - L1c2 | ecosystem: Environmental > Terrestrial > Soil > Riparian zone | place: USA: East River... | reverse complement strand
GCACCTGCGTCGTCATTGACCACCGGAAGCCAGGTGCTGGTGCTGAAGCCCGGCGTGGAGATCTGCGCGCCGGTCTGCGTCGCGACGGCGCTGCTCTGCACCTGCCAGCCGCCTGATCCCAGGTTCGACACGTCGCTGGCCCCGGTATCCGACGGTGAGCCGAGATTGAGGCCGGCCGCGACAGCCGGTACCGGTCCGGACGCGGCGGTGGCGGACGATGCGGCAAGCGGCGCGGCCTGCGCGCTGGTTGCCAGCCAGACAACTGTCGCGGCCGCGACACCAGCGGCCGCCCAGCGGGAAGCCTGCAGGCGAACTGTTCTTCTCATAGCAGGCAACTCCTGTCCCGCGGTTCGGGTACCGCGACGATGGCCGCCCCCGCTGAACACTCAGTTAGTTCGTATACTTTCCAAACAATCGAGTCAAGAGGTGCGGCCAGGGCAATCGGGACGCATCCTGCCCGACCGGCTTCCTCCTCGTGGCGGCTCGCTGGCACAGGCTCAGCGAGCTGGGGTAGCGGCTCGATGCCCCGCAGCACGATGTTCGGCGAGGCGGAGGGCGGGGCACATGACATCGCTGACTACCGGCCGGCTCCGGTACAGCTCTTCCCGCTCGTAGGCCGCCAGCGCGAACTCCAGGATGTGGTGAGGCGGGTGTAACGCTCTGAGGCTGGCGGGCGCTTTGTCCGGTGAGATGCGGTGAGATGCCCTGGTTCCCTTGCCCCGGTCGACTCTGCCGCGAGCTGGCCCGGCAGCTGCGTGCCGCCGGGCCGCTGCGTGCTGCCGGGGTGACTCATCGGCCAGGGCTTTGCGCCCATTCGTTGTGTTTACTGAGATTCACGAATAGCCCTGATCCCGATGTGAGTATCTAATATCATGACATCGTGACTAGCCGCGAGAGCCATGTCGCGGAATGTGTGTGCAGTCCGTCCGACGGCGGTCAGCCGAGAGAATCACGCGCCGTAGCGCGCCCGGATTTGTGTACCGAAGGTTTCGTTCATGCTCCGTGCAGAAAGGCCAATGCTGGCTCCGACCACCAGCTCCGTGATGTCCGCCGCTGAGCAGTACGCCAGTGTCGGCGAGCTCGCCGACATCGCGCGATCGCAGGCGCAGGCGCAGGCGGCGATAATGCCGGACTACATTCCCGGGCCGCGTGCTCAGGCAGCCGCTCAGGGCATGCCGCGACAAGGAGGAGGCTTCTGGCAGCCCCGGTGGCTGCTTCCCGCGATTCTCCTCGTCCAGGCTCTGCTGTCGCTGCGGCTGATCTGGTCGAACACGGCTTTCCAGGACGAGGCGCTGTACCTGTGGGCCGGGCACCGGGTGTGGTCGCACTGGCTGTACGGGGCCCCGGTGCCGGGATTTCCCAGCTACTTCTCCGGCGCGCCGGTCGTGTACCCGCCGCTAGGGGCGCTGGCTGATACCTACGGCGGGCTTGCCGGAGCGCGGCTGCTCTCGCTGGCGTTCATGCTCATGGCCACGTCACTGCTCTACCTGACCGCCCGCCGGATCTTCGGCCGCCGCTCCGCCCTGTTCACCGCATGCCTGTTCGCCGGCCTCGGTGCCACCCAGTTCCTCGGCGCGCTCGCGACCTACGATGCGATGGCCATTGCCCTGCTGGCCCTCGCGACCTGCCTCGGCCTCCGGGCCGCCGACCTGAATCCGCGCCACCGCACGTGTTTGCTGGTCCTGGCGGGCTGCGCGCTCGCGCTGGCGGATGCGACCAAGTACGCGGCCGCCCTGTTCGACCCGGTCGTCATTGCCGCCGTGATGGCGTTCGGCTGGCGCCAGCGCGGCCGCCGGTTCGGGCTGGCGGCTGCGGCGGTCCTGCTGCTGACCACGGTCGCCATTGTCATTGTCGCGGCCCGGATCGGCGGGCACCTCTACTGGCACGGTGTCACGTACACGACGCTGGCCAGGTCGAGCGGAGACGCTGCCACGGCGGGCATCCTGTACGTCAGCGCGACGTGGGCGGGCGGCGTCATAGTCCTCGCCCTGATCGGCACGGCCGTGGTTTTCGTCAAGGACCAGCGCTGGGCGATGCGGTGCCTGATCCTCATTCTGGCGGTTGCCGTATTCCTGGCCCCGGCCGAGCAGGCCCGGATACACACGGGCACCAGCTTGTTTAAGCACATCGGATTCGGCGCCTGGTTCGGCTGCGTCGTCGCGGGGTTCGCCCTGGCCTCCCTCATGGGCGTGGTGCCGACGACGAAGGTGGCTGCCGCGGCGCGGGCCGGCCTGGCCGCGACCGTCGTGAGTGCGCTCGCCGGGGTGGTCCTGGCGAGCAGCCACTTTAATTCCTGGCCTAATTCGGCGGCATTTACCGTCGCCCTCCGGCGGGCAGCCGCGACGAATCGCGGGCCCATACTCGAGAGCAACAGCATTCCGCAGTATTACGTCTCCGACCTGTGGTTTCGAAATGCGATAGGAACAGTCACCTTTTCCTACCCAGATTCTGCAAAGGGCCGCCTGAGCGGCCCGAGTGCTTATGCAGACGCGATCAGGCATGGCTTCTTCTCGGTCATCGCGCTGGATGACACGAGCACCCGGCGGCAGGACGACGCCATCCGCGAAGACGTCCGCGCCGCCAACGCCGGCTGGCGCGCCCGCAAGCGGGCAACGCGTTACATGCAGGTCCACAGCATGCCCTTCGTCGTCAGCGGCTATCGCGGGAACTTCACTATCTGGACCCTCGGCACGGCCCAGCCGCGCGGCCAGGCAGCCGGCCGCCACCATCGGAAGCAGCATTGACGGCCACGGCGGAATCCTTCGCCGGGCGTCACCGCCGGGACGGGCTGGTCCTGCCGGACGCCCCGACCGACGAGGAGAAGTGGTCCTACACCTGGCGTTCCCTGCCGTTCCTCACCGGCGCGCTCATCGCCAGCTCGATGTGCGTGATCGCCGCGCAGGCCTGGTTTGAGATCCGCAACCCCGCGGCGCTGCCGTTCGCCGCGTACACCTTCCTGTACTTCATCTACCAGGCCGTCAGCGTCCCGATGAACTTCGCCGGGCATAGCTTCGACCCCGACATGCACGGGAACCTCGTCGCCCGCTGGCGGCCCGCGGTCTACCCGTCGGTGGACATCTTCCTGCCCATCTGCGGCGAGCCGACCGAGGTACTGCGCAATACCTGGACCGGGGTATTCGAGCTGATACAGGCCTACCCTGGCACCGCGCTGGCGTACGTACTCGATGACGGGCCGAGCGAAGAGGCCAGACTCCTCGCCCCGTCGTTCGGCTTCGGCTACGTCCGGCGCCCGAAGCTGCGCTACCACAAGAAGGCAGGCAATCTCAACTACGCGTTCGCCAATACCGGCGGGGAGAACGTCGTCGTCTTCGACGCCGACTTCCGCCCCCGCGCGGACTTCCTGGACGAGACGCTGCCTTACCTGGACGACCCGGAAATCGGCCTGGTGCAGAGCCCGCAGTATTTCCGGGTGCACCGCCACCAGACGTGGGTCGAGCAGGCGGCCGGCGCGTCGCTCGAGGTCTTCTACCGGGCGGTGCAGGTCTCCAGGGACCGGTTCGGCTCGGCGCTGTGCGTCGGCTCCAACGCCGTGTACCGGCGCGCGGCACTGGAGCAGGAGGGCGGCTTCACGCTCATCCCGTACGCCGAGGACTCGCACACCGGGCTCGACATGCGCTACCACGGCTATCAGCTCAAGTACCTGCCCGTGGTGCTCGCGGCCGGGGTCTGCCCCTCCACCGTCGACCTGTTCATGCGCCAGCAGTACCGCTGGTGCTGCGGAGCCACGTCGCTGGTGTGGAGCCGCCACATGTGGGACGTGCCCATGCCGCTGCGATCGCGGCTGCCGTACGTCGCGGGCTGGCTGTGGAACTTCCTGACCGGATTGCGGACGCTCGTCCTCCCGCTTTTCCCCATCACCGTGCTGATCTTCCTGCCCGGCGAGATCGCGCTCCGCAACGCTATCCTGCTCGTCCCCGTTGTCGTCGTCGGGGCTGTCCTTTATCCGCTCTGGCATACCTCCCGATATCCGTTGTCCATGTGGCCGCTGGCCATAGCCACCGGTTGGGCCCAGCTGCTCGCGATCTGGGACTACGCGCTCGGGAAGGTGATGTCGTGGCAGCCGAGCCGCGGTCCAGGTGATGCGACGCGGCGTTTCCGGAAGGCAGTGCTCGGATGGAACGGCAGCCTCGCCCTCGCCTGGCTGCTGCTGGCCGGATGGCGTATCGCCCAGACGCCATCACCGAGATTCGCCGCCGTCGCCGCGCTGGGAATCGTCAACGCGGTGATCATCGCTCGAGTGATCTTTCCAGGAAGGAACGCCCAGTGACAAGCCGCATGATCAAGGCCGCTGTCCTCGCGGCATGCTGCGGCGCCGTCGCGTCGTGCGCGGCTCCGGTCGGCTCGCAGGCCAGGAGCGCCCACATCAGCCGCGCTGCCGCCACGGCTGCTCCGGCCACGGCTGCTCCGGTCGGGCCCGCCGTGCTGAAGGCCGTACCGGCGGGCCCGCTCGCACCGGCCGCTACGTCCGCGCCGGCCGCTGCGCCCGCACTGGCCGGCCCGTCCTGGTCGCCATCCGGTGCGGCCTCCCCGGCACGGCCCGCTCCGGTGCCCTCGGCTTCAGGTACGACCGCCCCGGCCGGTCCGCGCTCGGTGAGCGCTGCGGCCTCCGCGTTCAGCGCGAAGCCGGGCGGCATCCTCGGCGTCTACAGCGACGGCGTGCCGAGGTCGTACTCGCTGGTCAACAGGTTCGGCAGGAAGGTGGGCCGGGCCCCGAATGTCGTCATGTACTTCAGTGCCTGGGGCGACAGGTTCCGGACGGGCTTCGCCGAGGTCGCCCGGCGTCACGGCGCGGTCCCGTTCGTGGAGCTGGAGCCCTACACCGTCTCCATGCAGTCGATCGCGGCTGGCAGGCAGGACGCCTATCTATGGTCCTACGCCCGCGCCGTGCGCAGCTTCGGCGGCCCGGTGCTGATCGGCTTTGCGCATGAGATGAACGGCTTCTGGTACCGCTGGGGATACAAGCACACCCCGCCGCAGGTGTTCCGGAGCGCCTGGCGGCATGTCGTCACTGTCTTCCGCCGCGCCGGGGCTTGGAACGTGCGGTGGCTATGGGTCATCAACGGCCTGGCCGCCGGCGAGAGCCCGATCCGCGAATGGTGGCCAGGCGCGAACTACGTCACGTGGGTGGCCATGGACTGCTACTACGTGCGGCCGTCCCAGACCTTCGACAGCCTGTTCGGGCCGACGATCCGTGCGCTGCGCAGGCTCACCCGAAAGCCCGAGCTGATCGCCGAGGTCGGCATCGGATCGGCGGCCGGCCAGGCATCGAAGGTACCTGGCCTGTTCGCGGGAGTCCGGGCACAGCACCTGCTGGGATTTGTGTACTACGACAAGGCCCAGCACAGCGGCACGTATCACCAGAACTGGCGGATCGATTACGACTGGCCCGCGATTGCCGCCTTCCGCCGCAGCATCAAGCGCTACCTCACTTAGGAACAGGCTGGGCCGCCGCGGCAGAGATATCTAGACGGCAGGCAAGGAAGGAGTGCAGGTTGAAGGCTCGCCGCATCATCGCCGCTGTTCTCGCAGTCGGCTGCGCGGGGCTCTCGGCATGCGCCTCGCCTGCCTATCCGTATGCCGCTCCGCCGGGAGCAAGCCGCCCGGCCGAGCCGGTTCGCCTCGTGACCGCGCCGCCCCCGCCCGCCAAGGTCGTGGGCATCTATAACAGTGACCTCCCCAGGTCCTACACGCGTGTTGACAAGTTCGCTAAGGCCGTCGGATTTCAGCCCAACGTCGCCATGTACTTCAGCGGCTGGCACACGCTGTTCAAGACGCGATTCGCCGACCAGGCCAGGAAGAACGGCGCGGTCCCGTTCGTGGAGATGCAGCCCTTCGGCCGGCACATCATGGCCAAGATCGTCGCGGGAAGATTTGACATTTACCTGCGAGAATATGCAGCGGAGGTGAACAGGTACGGCGGCCGGGTGCTGATCGGCTTCGCGCACGAGATGAACGGCAACTGGTACCCGTGGGGTGCGACGCACACTAGGCCGAAGGTGTTCCGCAGGGCCTGGCGACATGTCGTCACTATCTTTCGCAAAGCCGGTGACCACAACGTGACCTGGGTGTGGATCGTCAATGGCCTGGCCCCGGGCGAGGCCCCGATCGGCGCATGGTGGCCCGGCTCGAAATATGTCGACTGGGCCGGTGTCGATGCTTACTACAACCAGCCGTCGCAGATCTTCAGCAATGTCTTCGGTCCCACGTTTGCCGCGATCCGAGATCTTACCAAGAAGCCGATCCTGATTGCCGAGACCGGCATCGGGCCGGTCGCTGGCAAGGCGGCAAAGCTACCTGGCCTATTCGCGGGCGTAGAGACCACGACGAACCTGCGCGGTTTTGTGTACTTCGACCAGTACCAGAACAGCGGAATCTACCACCAGGACTGGCGGATCGATAACGACCCGCTCGCGCTTGCGGCCTTTGGCAAAGGCGCGAAGCAGTACCTCGGCTAGCGCGCCTGCGGATCTTCGCCGCCGGGTCGGCGTAGATCATCACCGGTGATAGCGGAAGATCTGACATGCCGGGACTAGCCATATCCGCCACGATCAACGAACGCCTCATGGCCTGACCCCCGTGGGCTGATCACCGCGTCGGCAGGCGGGGGCTGCCGTGGCCGCCGACGCTGGCTTGGCTGGCGGCGTTGGCCTGGCTGGCGGCGTTGGCGTTGGCCAGGCTGCCGACGTTGGGGTTGGCGTTGGGGTTGGGGTTGGGGTGCCTGTGCGGCCTGGCATGGCGGTGCGGCCTGGCGTGACGGTGCGGCCTGGCGTGCCCGTTGGCGTGGACATGGGGATGCGGCCTAGCGTGGCTGTTTGTCTCGCCTGGTATGGCGGGCAGTGACCTGGCGCGCGGATTGGGCTCGGCGGGTCGCGGCCGGGGGCGGCTGGCCGGATGCGGAGCGGGCGCGTGGATCATGCGATGAGCGAGGTCCTGGATCGGGCCGGGCAGCACGTCGGCGTAGGCCCCAGCGGCGCCGCCCAGACCGACGGCCGCCGCGACCAGGCCGGCCGCCAGCCTGGCGCTGACCCGGCCAGGCAGCCAGGACGGCCTTCGCCAGGACTGCCTCCGCCGGGCTGGTCGGCGGGCGGCGGGTGAGATGCCAGCCGGGGAAGCGCCGCTGGTGAACGCGAACCGCGCCGCCGTCTCCCCGGCCAGCTCACCTGGACCCGCCTGGCCGGCCAGGCTGGCGAGCATTTTCGCCACTGTCCGCGCCTGTTCCGGAGCAGCCGGGGGGAGCGGCTGCCCGGTCAGCAGGGCGTCGAGCAGCGGCTCATTCAGCTCGCCACCCGGCCAGCGGGGGAGGGGGGATCCAGGCATCTCAGCGGACGAAGCGTCCGGCTCGCTCATCGCGTTACACCTGCCCCACTAGCATCCGCCCGCCTGCCGCCCGCCTGCCGCTCGCCGCGGCAGCAACCATCGCCGGACGACACGTACTGCCACGCCTCGGACACCCGCGCCGGTAACGCTTGGGCACGCTTCGGCGCTCCGCAAGATGGCCTGACCTGGTAAGCAGGCCGGGCAGCACGAGGAAGGACTCTCATGGACCCGCGCTACCTGGGGTGGGCGGGCCACGTCGGCGTCCTGCTCGCGGGCCGGTACCGGCTGGAGGGCCGGATCGCGGGCGGTGCCGTGGGCGAGGTATGGCGGGCAACGGACCTGGTGCTGGCCCGGCCGGTGGCGGTCAAATTGCTGCGGGCCGAGCATGCCCAGCACGCCGAGACGCTGACCCGGTTCCGCGCGGAAGCCCGGTACGCGGGGTCGCTGTCCCATCCGGGCATCGTGCAGGTCTATGACTATGTCGAGGCCGACGCGAGCCACCCGCCCTTCCTGGTGATAGAGCTGGTAGAAGGGCCGTCGCTGGCCGGGCTGCTGGTCGGCGGGCCGCTTGAGCCCGCTAGCGCCATGGACCTGGTCGCCCAGGCTGCCGCGGGCCTGCACGCCGCGCATCAGGCGGGGCTGGTGCACCGTGACATCAAGCCGGCCAACCTGCTGATCGCCCCCGGCGGCCGGGTGAAGATCACCGACTTCGGAATCGCGCACGCGGCGGGCTCAGCGTCGTTCACGTGCGCGGGAATGCTGGTCGGCACGGCTGCCTACCTCGCCCCGGAACGCGTCGTGGGCGACCTGGCCGGCCCGGCGAGCGATCTGTACGCCCTTGGCATCGTCGGCTACGAATGCCTGGCCGGCGCGCCGCCCTTTGGCGGGATGCCGGTGGAGGTGGCATTGGCCCAACGGGACCGCCCGCTGCCGCCGCTGCCGGTGACCGTGCCGGCCGACGTGGCCGCCTTAGTCGCCGACCTCACCGCGAAGGACCCGGCGGTACGGCCTGCCCCCGCGAGCCAGGTGGCCGCGCGGGCCGGCGGGCTGCGAGACGCCATGACCGCGGGCAGGGCCATCCGTCTGGGTTCCAGGCCGGACCAGCCGCGCGGCGCCCTGGCCGCTGCGCAGCCCAGGGCGCTGACGCACCTGCCACCTGAGGCCGCGATGCCCGGTCAACGGCCGGCACCCGGTCAACGGCCGGCACCCGGTCAACGGCCGGCACCCGGCCGCGGCAAGCGTTCCATGCGTGCGGTCGCGCCTGTCCTGGCCGCGGCACTGGCAGTCGGCCTGCTCGGCATCCTGCTGGCTGGCGTGTCCGGCTCCGTTCTGCTGCACCAGGCCGCCCGGCCACTGGCCCGCGCCTCTGCTTCCTCACCAGCCGCCGCCGGGATGGTCAAGGTCGACGGCGGCTCGCTGGCCGGGCAGCCAGTGAGCATGGTGCGCCAGCAGTTGCGTCAGCTCGGCCTCGTGGTCCGGGTGCTCTGGCGGCCGAGCGACCAGCTCCCCGCTGGAACGGTTGTGTCCGTCGATCCCGCTGGCTGGGTGCCGGTCGGCAGCGCGGTCATCGTGACCGGAGCACTCCGGCACGCCGGCCACCGCCTGTACCCCAACCAGGTGGACCGCGCGGACAGGCTCGTCATGCAGCTCAGTGCGGGCTGACGAGGTCAAGCGCGGCAAATGCAGCCGAAGGTCATCGCCGGGCCGATCGTGGCGCCCGCGCCGGCGTAGCTGGCCCCATGACAGCGGCGCTGGTATTGCCCGCCGCATACAGCCCGGAAGCCCGGCGATGCTGGCGTGGCTGGAGCGTCGCGGCGTGTCCTTTGAGGGCAGCCTGTGTCCGGACAAGACCTCGTATCCCACCAACCGTCACTACCTCTATTACTCCGGCAGTGAGATATCCGCCCGTGACGTCGCGCCCCGGCGGCACGCGGGCACCGGGCCCGCGGCCGCGGCACCTCGGGCAAGAAGCCAGGAAGCGCGGGACTGGTGGCCGTCAGCGTCCAGCCAGAACCGTTGGCCGTTCTGTCCTATACTGGCAGCGAAGGGGAGTAGTCCTTCGCTGACTGATCGACATGCTGGTGCGCTGATCGCACCCGGTCGTCAGGCCCTCGGGACGGGTGGACGAGACCTTCGCCGATGAGTCCGGCTCATCTGGCGGGGTCTTCATATGTCCTGCCAGGTGATGCGGACCGGGAAGGCACATGCCCGGTGCCCAGTATCGCGTTGCTGGCGACAGTGTTCGCTGTCACCTTCGTGGTGGAGCTACCGGACAAGTCGCTGGTCGCCTCCCTGCTGCTCAGCACCCGCTATCGGCCCTGGCCGGTCTGGCTCGGGGTCGCGGCCGCGTTCGGCGTGCATGTAGGACTGGCCATAACGGCAGGCAGCCTGCTGACTGTCGCACCACACCGAGTCGTGCAGCTGGTCAGTGCCGGGTTGTTCCTGGGCGGCGCGGTATGGATGCTGAAGTCAGGCTCCAGGAGCCGGGACGAGCCAGGACCCGACGCGGCGCGGCTCGGCGCGGCCCAGCTGAGCAGGCTCCGGATCTGGGCAACCAGTTTCGCGGTGATCTTTGTCGGCGAGTGGGGCGACGTTACCCAGGTCACCACCGTCAACTTCGCCGCCCGATACCATGATCCTCTCCTGGTGGGAGCGGCCGCAGCGCTCGCGTTGTGGGCGGTGTCCGGGCTTGCCGTCTACCTGGGGCCTAAGGTTCTGGGGCGGATCCCCGAGCGCTGGGTCCGCCTGATCGGCGCGGCGGCACTGACCGGCTTCGGCATCTACAGCCTGATCCAGGCACTGACATCCTGACCGGCGGCAGCGAAAACCGGTGGACCTCCCGGACGCCAGGCGGCCGCAGGGGTGCTAGGTTCCAGCGCTATGTCAGGCAAGGTCGCGATAGTCACCGGTGGCGGCACCGGCATTGGCCGGGCATCGGCCCTGGCCCTCGGGCGGGATGGGTACGCGGTCGTGATCGCCGGCCGGCGGCGGGAACCGCTTGAGCAGACCGTGAGCGACGGCTCGGCCGCCGGATCCCGGCTGCTGAGCGTCGTCACGGACGTCGGCGATCCCGGCCAGGTGCAGCGGCTGTTCGATCAGGCGCTGGAGCACTTCGGCCGCGTGGACGTGCTGTTCAATAACGCTGGCCGGGCCTCGCCGCCGGCGCCCCTGGAGGACGTGCCGTTCGCCGAGTGGCAGTCAATGGTCGCCGCGAACCTGACCGGGGCGTTCCTGTGCACCCAGGCCGCGTTCAGGGTGATGAAGGAGCAAGATCCACGTGGCGGCAGGATCATCAACAACGGGTCGGTCTCTGCGCATGCGCCCAGGCCGCACTCGGCCCCCTACACGGCGACCAAGCATGCGATCTCGGGCCTGACCAAGTCGACGTCCCTGGACGGGCGCAGGTACGACATCGCCTGCGGCCAGATCGACATCGGCAATGCCGCGACAGAGCTGTCGGGCTGGCTGTCAACTCGGGCGCTGCAGCCAGACGGCACCACCAGGCCCGAGCCGATGATGGATGTCGAGCTAGTCGCCAGCGCCGTCGTGCACATGGCCAATCTGCCGCTGCAGGCCAACATCCAGTTCATGACACTGATGGCCACCAGCATGCCGTTTATCGGGCGCGGCTAGCGGCCGGCTACAGGCTGCCTGGTCCAGGTGCGATCCTGCGACCATTGCCACCAGTCGGCAGGCTCACACTGGCGCTCGTTGCCGAGATCGGGATGGGCCCATCCGACCGACGGCAGGTCATACAGCATCGCGGCGAGGCTCGAGCAGACGACATGCCCTGGCAGCAGGTTGTGCTGCGAGGGCCAACGCCACAGCGGGTCAATCAGCGCGGAGAGATCCTCGGCGTGCAGCGCGGCGAATGTGTCCTCCGCGATGCCGACCCAGTCGTAGGCGATGCCCAGCGACTTGGCCGCGCTAGCGAGCATGGCCTTCAGCTGACCGCGGTCGTCCGGCTTCGGCTCGTAGTGATTGGACCTGGTCCGGCTGTCGGAAAGGAACGGAGTGCAGTCCGCTGGCCCGACACCGCCGGGCTGTCCCTGGATTCCCATCCAGCGTCCAGCCTTGTCCCGGTGGGTGATGACGACGACATGATTGGCGATCGCCGGCTTTCCCTGCATCAGCTCTCCCGTCCTGATGAGGTCCTGGGCCAGGCCCTGACCCGTCCACACGGCCAGGATGTCGCCGGGAGCGGCAGGCAAGGTCGTCATGACGTGCCCCTTTCTCTGAATCGGCGGCAGCCGCCGCACGTCACCGGGCCGCTGGTGCGGCCCACGTTTATCCAGAGACAGCACACCGGCGCAAGATACACTCCGTTTGGGTCCAGATGGCGTGACAGCAGACTTGCGTGCCGAGGCGCGCCCTAAGCAGGGCTCCGCCGCCGGCCACGCTGCCTCATTCGCTGCCCGGGGCGGTAACAAAGTCGATGAGTTCCTCGACCCGGCCGAGGAACTGCGGCTCCAGGTCGGTGAAATGCGTCACCGAGCGCAAGATTCGCTGCCATCCCGCGGCGGTATCCGCTGGCCAGCCGAGTGCCTGCAGCACCCCTTCCTTCCACGGCAAGCCGGGCGGAATCCGCGGCCAGCTGCCAATACCTAGCACGGACGGCTTGACCGCCGCCCAGACGTCGATGAAGGGGTGGCCGGCGATCAGCACGTGCGGTGATCGCACCCTCGCGGCGATCCTGCTCTCCTTCGACCCGTCCACCAGGTGATCGACAAGGACGCCGAGCCTGCGCGTCGGTCCGGGGGAGAAGTCGTCGACTATCGCTGGCAGGTCATCGATGCCGCCGAGGAACTCGACGACGACGCCGACATCGCGCAGGTCGTCGCCCCAGACCCGCTCCACGAGCTCAGCATCGTGGCGGCCCTCGACGTAGATCCGGCTCGCCCGCGCGACCTTGGCCCGGCTCGCCGGAGCGGCGATCGAGCCCGAGGCGGTCCGCGCGGCGAACCGTCCGGCCGCGCCGGATGCAGGTGGCGGCCGCACCAGCGTGACCGGCTTGCCTTCCAGCAGGAAGGCGCCCGTGCCGAGCGGGAAGACGCGCTGCCTGCGGTGCCGGTCCTCCAGCGTGACCGTGTCCTTCTCACACCAGACCACGGCCCCGCAGAACTGGCCATCCGCGTCCTCGACGACCAGCCCGGGTTCGGCCGCCACCTGCGGGACCGGACGCTGTCCAGGCCGCGGCCGGCCCACCGCGAGCACGTCCG
>Ga0193751_1002018_pt1 | contig 12561 bp, 11 predicted proteins | sample L1c2metaG_FD_143050 | JGI IMG/M metagenome (GOLD analysis project Ga0193751, IMG submission 143050) | Soil microbial communities from a riparian zone of the East river system, Colorado, United States - L1c2 | ecosystem: Environmental > Terrestrial > Soil > Riparian zone | place: USA: East River... | reverse complement strand
TCTGCGCTGCCCATTGCAGCTTGGACCAGTGGTCTAGCGATTGAACAGAAAACAGCAGCGGAATCGGCAAAAGCAATAGTTAAAGCCCTGCCGGTCACTATCACGATCAATGCAAACAAATTGTTCTTACGGTTCTTTGAAACGAAAACCGCGAACAAAGTGTGGCTAGAGGTGACGACTGCTGAAAAAGCCACATCAGGCCTGATGGCTCTTTGTGGTTGCACCGTATTCGTACTCGGAAAGTAATAGGGGCGGGAGGGCTTCGGCCCTCCCCTTCCTAAGGGGGCATGATGGAGCGAGCACCACTTTTGCAGGTCGAGATGGCTATTGGCGGACACAAGGTTCCCGTAGAGAGCGATGTCTACGACGTAGTTCAGCGACTACAGGAGATCAGCCCTAGGCTACACGTCAACTACATCGACCTGGGCGACCGGCACCACTTCACCATTGTTGAGGACTGTGATGACGGCGTTGAACGTATCGTCACGACCGTCCAAGAGCTGACGCCCGATATCGTTGATCGGGTCGGATAGCTGGGATGCCCTTACCGAGATGGAGAAGATGGACAAGCAGGCCGAGCGAGAAAAGAAACACAGGTTCGCAGAGGAAACTGGAGAGATAGGGGAACGTCTCCATCACGCTCTACGCCGCGACAAACAAGTGCAAGACCGGATCTGGGTGCCGGGTAGATGAAAACTTTTAGCGACATAATCCAGGAGACGCTTAGGTACGGCTTCAGTGATGGACCACAGGTTAATGAAGCCAGGATCAAGGACTGGATTAACGAGGCTCAGCGCATGGTCGCCACCAATACTGTGGCGAAGGAGTTTGAGGCGGCTGGAACGATCGCGTTGACCGTGGGGAAATACAAGTACACCCTCCCTACCGACTTCGACATGATCGAGTCTGTCTTTGATCCAGAATCAACGCTAAGACTGCGCCCTGTTGATCTCCAGACGTTCGATGCAAACAACATCGAAGTCCAAGGGATCCCAACCGTCTATACGTTGTGGGCAAAAGAAATATGGGTCTATCCGCTGCCCAGCACTGCACACAACCTCGAACTGCGATACATCAAGGAACCGAAAACGCTTGTTGCCGGTACCGATGTGCCGGATATGGACCCGGACTACCTGCACCTGCTTGTTGACTATGCACTGGCCAGGGCATATAGGTCAGAAGATGACCTAGAAGCGGCCAACCAGCATCAGGCCACCTTTGATCGTGACGTAGGGAAATACGCAGCGGCAGTACAGCATAGAATTATTGACAAGCCTCAACAGCTCCTTGGTACATGGTCGCACTAAGTAGAAAGCGGGACTAATGGCAACTCTATCTCCGCAGGAACACCAGAAGGATGCAACCATCGCGCCTTCAGCGGGCTACCCGCGAGGACGCTTCCCAATTCCCGACACCAACCATGCCAAGGCAGCGCTGAGCATGCTTGGTAGGGCCAAAGGGTTGTCTCAGCCGCAGAAGGTGGCTATTCGTCGGAAGGCCATTGCGAAGCTGCACGGTAAGTAATGGCGCGTAGAGAGCGTACCGAGATGTGTCGTCAAGGGGGTGGTGTGTGTGCGAGGGAGTCCGTTTGCATTTAGCAATTTCAGCCGTGGGTTGAACGTTTTGGATTCCCCGTACTAGGTACACCCTCCAGCAGGGCGAGGCACGGGATTGCCTGAACGTCGTCTCTAGTCCGCGTGGTGCAATCAAGAAGCGCCTAGGGAGCCTAGTCTTCGCGTCGTCAGGGACGGCTTCATTTCCGACTGGTTTAGTCGTCAAAGACAAACTGGACCGTGCAGAAGATCCCCTCTCAAACGGAGCCAAATGGCTAGTACAGACCGGGGCGCTTGATACGGGGGCAGACACAGCTACAGGGTGGCACTCAAAAGAACTGACGGAACTCCCAGCCCTGACTACGACCGACAACTTCAATCGGGCGGAATTCGAACTCGGCGCGTTAGAAGCTATTCCTACCAAATGGAAATCCCTCCGTGGTTCTAAAACGGGAACCCTCTTTGTTAATAAATGGATTCCGGCGAATAGTAAAAAAGCAGAAGGTGCTCTTTGGATCAAGGAAACGTTTCTCAATCCTACCACCTGGATAGAACTTATAGAAGGCAGTGAAATCTCGGGGTCCTACTTTAGGGTTTTCGCTTGTGTTGACAGTCCGAGTGTGAAAGAAGGATATGACGTAACGGCAGTTTTTACTAGTCCTAATACCTACACTGTGCAGATCAAAAAGACGGTTAACGAAGTCGGCGAAGCTTTGGCTGAAAAAGCGGCCGTAATTATCAATCCTAAAGACCGTCTAGGGATTTCCGTAGTCAGTGGCAAAGTCAAGTCGTGGCGCTATAACAGCATAGCGACTAAATGGGAACTGATCCAAGAAGCCGCAGACTCGGCTTACACCAAAGGATATAGCGGATTTCAAGCCTACGACGAATCCGCGTTCACCGGCGTCCCTGAACTTGATAACTTCACGGCCGGAGGGACGTTCCTCTCTGCGGCCTACTGGAAAGAAACCAAAGAAACCAGTCCAGCTATATCTGCAGAAGTTGCAGTCGTTCCTCCTATAGCTCCTTCTCCTCCCTATTTTGGGTTAGATATAGTCTCTAACGCGGCCGAAGGAAAAGGGTATAGTCTTAGGGTCTATAGTAAGTTTGTCGGACTGAGTGAAAAGGTGGAAGTCCAGCTTCGCAGTGATACAGGCTTACTTGCTTCTACTACTATTACTCACAAAATGGAAGTCGGAGAACTTTGGGGTCTGTCTCTCGCTAACGGACGGCTGATAGCTTGGCGCAAAGAAGGTGCGGGATTCTGGACGGCAACGGTTGAAGCCGTTGACGCAAAATATACAGAAGGCTTCCCCGGTATACGGACCAACGTCCAAAGCTCGGATGGGTTCCGTTTGAAGAACTTTGCGTTCGGGAAAATGACCGCTCCGGTGCTGCCGGAAAACGAAGCCCTGAGCCTTGGTTCGGTCAACGTTGCTAGTGGCCAGTATCTCCTTGTCTCGTTGGAGAAAAAACTGTTCTCCATCAACGCATCGGGCGAAGCCACAGAAATCAAGGGAGCGTTGACCGAAGGCAAGCGATGGTCAATTGTCCAGGCTGCTGAAGGCACGAGGGTTGTCCAAGGTCCAGTCTACCTATCCAACGGTACAGACACACCGCTTTATTGGACGGGAGCCGCGAAAGGCACTGAAGCGAAAACGTGGACTTCAAAAGCCGAAGGCGAATTCGTAGAAGTGCCAAAAGCCAAGTATCTTGTTTACATGGCAAACAGGGTCTGGGCGTCGGGCGTCTCGACCGATGAATCTGCTGTACGGTTCTCGGGCTTTGCCGTTGTCGCTGGCGAAGGCGAAAAGGCCGATCCTACTAGCTGGCCCAAGGAAAATATCGTCTGGTTCGAGAAGGACGACGGGCAGCCGGTTACTGGCATGGGGATAGCGGGTCCGTATGTCATGGTCTTCAAGAGACACAAGACGTGGACGATCTACGATTTGAACGAAGGCGAAAATAGACGCATCTCGGACTCCGTTGGATGCATCAGTCATCGCTCCATTGTAGAGACGCCGCAAGGTACATTCTTTTTGACTCCCGATCAGGGTGTGTTCGTAACCAATGGCTCGTCAGTCAAAGAGGCGTCGCGGAATGTGCGACCGATGCTGCAGGGCCTGGATAAAAACGCTGCCCGTGCTGCCAAACTCGATGAACTGGAAAACGCGGCCGCTGGGTATCTCAACGGACACTATTACTTGAGCTACATGGCTCAAGACGGGACCATGAAAACCCTTGACTATGACACGGTGCTTCAGAGCTGGTGGCTACTTGATATCGCCGGCAACCAGTGGGTGGCATGGGAACCTACTACGGGAACAACGGCCCTCTACACGATTCCGCATAAAGCCAAAGGTGGAGTGGTCAAAGCATTTGTGGAAGGTATCTATCAGGACTCGGGCTCTAACTACCCAGGTGCAAATTCGATGACGGCTTTCTGGACAGGACCGTGGGAACCGTTCTGGCAATACTTCCTTCGCCATCGCTTCAACCAGCCCAACCCCAAGAAGCGGATCCGAGAACTCTTTGTCGATGGATCGGGAGAACTGATCACATACGTCTTCAAACAGTTCGGGAAAACAAGCGAAACCCTCAAGGGTATCGTAGACAATGCGGATAACGCCGAACCTGTCAGCCCCGTCAAACTCGGCACATCGGAAAAGGAAAGCCAGGCTGTCCGTTACTGGTCGCTAGGAGTCAGTAGGGTGTGGAGCTTTGGCTTTGGGAATGCTTCAGCGGAACCTTTTGAGGTTGACGAGTTTTCGGTTCATCTCAACTTTCGCAAGTCGTGACTACTATATTCTGTAGTAACGACTGCGGCAGGCCGGTAGCCCAGTGGGCGAATCGCAGACGGAACAGGCGTTACTGCGGGGATGACTGTAGGAGAGAAGACGAGAAGCGCTATCAGGCCGCGTATAAACAGAAGAATAGAGAGCGTTTGGCCCATATGGAGAAAGCACGTTATCAGCGCGAGAAAGATCAACGCATTCAACGGGCGGCTGAGCGTTATGAGGAGCACGGGTACGATCGTCGTCGTGCTTGGGAGTGGCGGATGGAGCGGGAGTATGGCTTGACTCCCGAAAGCTACGCACACATGTTCTACGTTAAGCAGGAAGAAAAATGCGCGGTGTGTGGGACGGCGGAGGCAGGACGGTGGTGTATCGATCATTGTCATGAGACGGGGGTCGTGAGGGGTATCCTCTGCATCAAGTGCAACACGGCCCTTGGTATGGCCGACGACTCGGCCGACCGCTTGCTCGATCTGCTCAACTACCTAGGTAAGTCATGAGATTCCCCGCGCTTCCAATCCGCAGCAACCAGGACGCAACGCTGAACTTCGATAAGTTGCAGAAGCTGTTGACTCCCGAACCGTGGAAAAACCTCGTAACGCTTGGATATGTAAACGCTTGGGAAGATTACGAAGCTGGGAAACGTCTGCCCGAATACCGCAAGGATCCCTTTGACAACGTTCAACTGCGTGGACTTATCAAAGCTGGAGAATCTGGCAAAGCAGCGTTTTTCCTTCCAGAAGGGTACCGACCTAAGGAGGCAAAAGAATTCATTGTAGATGCAAACAATAATACTGGACGTATTTCGGTTGGTTCCAATGGAGAAGTCCAGCCGGTCAACATGGGTGGAGAAGTCAAAGTGTTTGTCTACCTTGATGCAGTAACCTTTTCAGTGGAATGAGACGATATGGCATTTGATCCCGAAGCCCAATGGCAAGAAAATCAGGCTAACCTTGGCGTTCAGGCTACGTGGGAAGAAGGCGGTATTACCCAAGGCTTGAACCAGACGAAGGCCCGCGTTGGCTATCAGGAATCAGAGGTTGATCGCGCTGAACCGGGCACGTTCAGGGCTAGCGCCAATCGAGCTAACAAGGGTGGCTTGCTGACTTCTGGGATCAACGCACGACGCAGAACTGATGTTGTTAATAACTTTGCTGCTAGGCGAACCGCTAACCAGTTGACATTGAGCCAAGCGCAAGAATCAGCGAAACGCGCTCAGGAAGGTGTAGGACTCAAAAGGACACAGGGCGAAGGCAAAAACGCCCGTGAACGTGACGCCGCCAAGGAAGCATACGCCAGGGCGAACCCTACCATCGCCCCTCCGCCTATCCAGAGCCCTAAAGTCAACGTAGCTACGCCGCCCAAGCCTCCGGGTGAATGGTTCTTCTCCCCCTATTCACACCAGTGGGTAGGCAAGGCACGACTGAACGCCGAACGCCTGAAAGGCAAATGATGACTGCATACGGGAATGCACCAGTAGCTAAGGCAGCGGCAGCTTCGCGTGTTCAGCGCTACTGGAACAAGGGCACGAAAAGCATGCAGACGGCACAGGAAATGCATCCTACGGGTCATCCTGCCCCAGCCGCAGGTACAACTTCAGGCGGTGCTAAGCGTTATTGGAATGCTGGGGCTCACGAAATGCAAGTCCCCCACAAGGGCTTTGAAGGGCATCCTGCTGCTCCAGCTACCTCGGCTCCAGCTACCTCGACCGCGCCCACCCAGCCGGTGTCGATAATAAATATGAGTATTCCAGAAATCACAGCTCGTGCCAAGCTCATCGTTGATAACCAGATCAGGGCCGAACGCGTGCCTTTCCAGACGAGGGGCACCCAGATAGGGCAAGAAGGCGCTAGTGAGCAGGCTGCCCACCAAGCTGCCTATGGACAACAGGACACCGCGCTAGCAGGGCTACAGACCGGACAAGCCACTGGGGCGAAGACCTTTGCCAATCAGGCTGCCGACGCTCTCGCTCAAGCTGCTTCTCAGAATGTTGTGGATCCGAACGCTCCCGAAAGCACCAAAAAGCAACAGGAAGCATCGCGCACACTGTTGACCGGTATTGCAAGTGCTGGCCAGGCTGGAACAAATCAGCGTCAGGAAGCAGAGTCCAACTTACTCACTAACCTACGGGCTGCGGCTGGAACGAACGCTGTAGGACAGTCAGGACAAATAGCAGGCACGTATGCAAAACGCTCTCAAGAAAATGCTGACAAGAAGACGGCAATGGAAGCTACCGGCCCGGGTCGGAGATCGAAGCTACAGACCGAACTTGAAGGCGAAGTTGGCAAGCTTAGGCAGGCGAAGGAAACCAGTGAAGGGAAATTCGGCCTCGACTGGGCTAAGCTCCGACAGCAGGAGCTTGGATCCCAGCGTACGGCAGCTACGGCTGCGGCGGGGCAGAGAAACACGGCAAATATAGCTGCTGCTGATCGTGCGCAGAAAGCAGCAGACGCCAAGTGGAAACGCGAACACCCGGGACAAACAAAAGGAAGTGGCTCCGGAAAAACAAAAGGAAGTGGTGGCAAGGTGACTGCTGCTGAGGGGCTCAAATATGCCGCTGGTATCAACAGTGCATACTCAGTTGTCCACCAGGAGATAGAAGCCACCAAGAGGCAATATCCACATGCCAACGCCCAGGAAGTCTATAAATATGCGTTCAAACAGCTTGAACAAGGTGCCCATACTGGATCGGGCGGAAAGGCTGGCGAAGCAATGCCAGCCAATATGATCCATGCGGCTATGAGCCTAATCTATAACAACGGCAAACTCATAGGCGGGCCCAGGCAGGAAGCCATTGAAAACGGGCTCAATCCTAACTCGCCCTGGTTGCACTAATGCCCGCTATTGGTAATCGTGGTCCTGAAAAAGGACCCGCACAGAGGCCAGCTCCTAAGCCAAGGCCGGAAGCGAAGCCAAAGCCCAATATCGGCCCTTGGAAGGGGAAGCTAGGCCCTCAGCCTAAGCCGACGTTTACGCCTCCTCCTAAGCCTGCCTCCAAGGGTCCGTTGAGCCCGACCCTACAAAAGACGTTCGCCCCGCTAGGAAAGCAGGTAGGCGCTCCTAGTAAGCTGGCTCCTCCGTCACAGCAGAAGTATGGAGCACAGACTGGGCGTACTTTTCTTGGTTCGGTTGGACACTTCATCTCATCCGGGCTCGAAAGCGCCTATCCGCACGGCATCAAGGAAGGCAGTAAGGAAGCTAAGCAACTACAGCACGAAGGTAGGTTTCCGGGGGCAACTGTCACCCCAGGGACGGGAACTGCAGCGGGCGGATTTCTCGGGAAAAAGGCTCAGGCAGTTGGGCTTGCCTTTGCGCAAGATCCTATCGGAACCACTCGCCATACTTTTACTTCTATTCCACCGACCCTGAACGCCTTTCTTACTGGAACCGGACGTTTGATCGGGGAATCGGTCAAAGGACACCCAGACAGGGCGGTCAAAGAACTTGCCCACAGCATCGCCCATGAATACTCGGTGCGTTATGGAGGGCTGAACAAACCCGGTGGCATTGCAGCCGATGCTCATAGGATGGAGAGAGAAGGGGTTATACCCGAGGCCACAGACGCACTGATGGCTCTTTCTCTTGGCGGTGGGGCAGTGGGGAAGCTGGCGACAGCCGGCATCAAAGGCAGTGGGGCGATAGAGGATTTTGCCAAGGTTCTCCACTATAGAGAAGCAGTCACCCACGCCCTTCAACATGCAGATACACAGAAATTCCTACGTAATCCTGACGTTGCTGGGAATCCTGTTCCAAGTCTTCCTAAGCCTACCAAACTTGAGCGTAGCCGGGCCTTTCTGTACGAGTCCACACAACCTCGTCCTAGCCTAAGGAGTGCCCCCGGCATAGAGCCTCAGGCAGTCAGGCGCGGTGCAGCGGTTCGTCCACAGTCACGTGCCCCTACGTTGTTCAGGGGGATGACTCAGACCGCGATCGACAATGCCCGTCGAGCCTACCAGCAGCAGAGTCTTGCAAAGGTGGTTCATGCCCAACAGGAGTTTCATGCTCATCCGGAGCAAGCCGGCTATGGTACTCCCTATGCTACGCAACTGGCCTATGACACCAGACGTGCAGAGGTCGCTCCACGTATTCAATCTGGTGGTATTGGACAGTTCTTCGGCGCGGGCAAGCAGCAGCGAATAGGAGCGGCCTATGCCAAGGGGGAGCAGGTCAGGGCTCGACAGGGGGAGGGAAGCGCTCTACAAAAGACCTTTGCTGAACACTTGAAGGATGCCACCCCTGAGCAGAAGAAGATTCTCGTCCTAGCCAAGGAAGGGCTGATTCCCCTCCATGATCCAGTCAAGGCGCATGAGTGGTTGAGAGAGATTGCGGCTCAGGCAAATGAGGGATCTCGCGGAGGTAGCCTTATTCCTCTGGTACACCGGATGACCGGATCGGACGTACACCGTGAGGTCGGGTCGGTTGTCAAGTACATGGACAAGCATGGACCGGCCAGCGTAATAACTCCCCAGTTTGAGGCATTGGTCCGTAGTATTCCTGACGAGCGCCTGACTGCTCCCAGGGATCCAGGCTTACAAGCAGACACGATCGTTGCCCGTCGCTATCTACCCCAGCAGTTGACGTTGCATCAGTGGGCCACGCGGCATCCTGATTCCCCTCTGGCGAAGCCTACCCAAATGGCAGTTGAGCAGGTACACCGTCTTCTAGAGGAAGGCAAGCAGCTCAAGGCGGAGGGATATGACTCGCTAGCGAGCGACAAGTTCGTCTTCGCCAAGAACCTTGCAGACCAGAACGCCAGAGCGCATGGACTACCCACGGACAGGGCCTATATCGAGCACACAAGCACTCTGGACCGGGGCCACTACCTGCACACCGTAGGCGTCCGTTCTCCTGCGGACTACAAGTTGTGGAAGGGTCAGCTTCAGAAGATGGGATACCGCTCGACGGACGCAGATCTCATCCTTCGGGGGATGCTCAAGAACATCAGGCATGACTACAACATGCGGTTCGTCAACAAGTTTGATGAACGGTTTGGTCTAGGTCCCAGAAATATGACCGTCAAAGAGGCCCGTGACTGGTTGGCTAGAAGTGGCCGCAACCCACAAAACTTCGTAGTCGGGCACATGGGCAAGCTCCGTGAAAGCATCGCCGAGCGGATGAACGGTACAGATCACTTGACCCACCTAGACGCCGACCCAGAAGCGCTGGAGCACTCGATGGGGCGGATGGTAGATGAAGCTGCCCACGTCCACGGGAATGACGCGCTGAAGGGAGCTAGGATCTATCCGGCAACGGCATGGAACGAGTTGCACGGAGGGTTGACTGGTAGCAAGTTCGCACCTAGGTTGATTGGCAATCTGAAGGCCAAAGTATCGAAGGAGATGCTCGGGTTCTTCAACCTCCCCTGGGTCACGACGATGAGCACAATGACCTATCCTATCCAGTCATTGATGGCGGGTGCTGGACCGCTGAGTCTCCGTGAGGCTTTCAAATGGTATCGCTCCAAGTCGCCAGGCGAGCAACACATAATAGATAACATGTTCGGCGTGGATTCTCGTTTCCTCAGCTCATCCCACGGATACATCCCCGAACGTCTAGGGGCAGCGATGCCTCATAAACTAGAGAACCTCGCTGCCGGGCTCAGACTCGTGAAAGGCTCTCCAATCGGGCAAGCCTTGAAAAAGGGCTATAGGATAGATGAGGCCCTGTTGAAGTTGGAGCGTATACCTCGTAGGTGGGCGAGGATCAACGCTGCTTATAAGGGTGTCCGCACTGAGGCGCTGAACCAGATGTGGCAAGAGATGCAGGGTGTCCAGCGAGAGCAAACACATTTAGAGGCTTTTACCAACCGTGCGATGCACTTCGGAAGGATGCCCGAGAAGGAGTATCTAGACAGGGCAATGAAGCAGGTTCCGGTGATGGAACGTCATGCTATGCACCTGGATCAGATGATGGGCGAGTGGCATCAGATGACCCAGTTTGAGCGGAACTATCTAAATAGGATGGTGATGTTCTATCCGTGGGTTCGCTATTCCCTCAAGCTGGTTACGCAGACGTTGCCCGTTCATCATCCCATAGTAGCGTCTATTATGGCAAAGCTAGGCTCTATGGATCGTGAACAGCTACGGCAACTGTTAGGGACTGACCCCCCTGTAGGCAATCTCTACTTTGGAAAGGAACAGCCACAGACACCGGCAGCTCAACGCAAGTTTCAAGCAATGGGTATTAGACAGGCCAACCCTACGCTCAATGCCGTCATGGACATACTCGGTGGGTCACCAGGACAGGTTACCGACGTAATGCCTCCGTACCTGACGGCCCTTCTCGACTGGGCAGTGGGCAAGAATCTGTTTACCGATAAGGCCCTGAAGGGAGCAGGCAAGGGAGAAGCAAGCGGTATCAAGGAAGGCCGTCCGCAGTTCCTTCCCTATATGGCAGCGCAAGCTACACAACCGTTCGCTCCTACCAGAACACTGAACGATGTCCTTACAGCAGGCAGGCCGCAGTCTGCCGAATCTGTGTTTGGCTCTGCGCCGGCCCAGTACGGGAAAGCGTTTACCAAGACCCTAGACAAGCAGGCCGCCCAGAGGCGGAAGGAAGGCATCCTGCCTACGTTCATCAAGCGAGAGCTGCCCATCTTTCCTCACGGTGATCAAGGCGAACTGGCTCGCAAAATTGAATCAGAGGAACGAAAGACACGCGAAAAGAACCCCAAGAAAAAGAAAGCCAGCGGTTGGAACAGTAGCGGTAGCGGCTGGGAAAGCAACAAGAGCGGCTGGGACAAGAACGAAAGCGGCTACGGCAAATAGCTAGAACCAGGTGAGGGGATGGACGATAAAGGCTTCAAGGAAGAAGCCCAAGACCACCAGGATCACCGCAGCTACCACTAGCCACATGATCGCCACGCCTATAAGGACGATGGGTACAGCAACCCAGCCAACCCAGTGAGGCAGCCAATCAATCATCCGGTCGAGCATGGGATGAATCCGATTGCCCGCGAAGTCGAAAGATGGCTCGTTGCTTATTGGTTTCACGGAACTAACTATAGCACAAGAACCCACAAGGAAGGATCAGTAGATGGGCATTCCCTCGTTTAGTCAGCCTTCAGTGAGCGGTAAGCTGAGCTGGTTTGGCGGACCGGGGGATGCCACGGACTCAGGCCGTACAGCTTCCGGTGGAACGACTGCCGAACCTGGAATAGCGGTCTACAATCGAGCTACCCTCGGTGGCTACTGGCGGGTGACCACTCCTAACGGTAAGACGGTAGTTCTCAAGCAGACCGATCTTGGTCCCGCTCCGTTCACCGGTCGTAAGATCGACGTAACCTATTCCGCCCTAGCACAACTCGGCTACAACGAACACAACTTCCCGACCGATTCTGTAGGGAAGGCTGAATATCTTGGCAAGAACCCTACGGGCGCTTCTAAAGCACCTGCCGTAATGTCCCCCACACCGGGGACAACTCAGTCATTCAATAAGGGCGGCTACGAACAGGCTGTCCAGAAGGCTGCTGGCATCCGTCAAGTCGCTAGTTTGTTTACGGGAAATAAGCCCGGAGACATAGCTCTGCGTGGGGCATTGGAGCATGCCGGGACTCCACCGACAGAACAGGACTACACGAGTACGAGCATCGCCAAAACCCCGACAGGGACGTTCTACACACCTAGCTCGAATGGACAGTACGTCCACCCTCTCCCCGGAGCCCGTATTGGTCGCACTGATATGGGCGTGGACGCCTCGGCTGCGCCGGGCACTCCGATAAGAGCAATAGGAGATAGCAAGGTTCTCGAAGTCCAGCCCAACTGGTACAAGGGCCAGCCCTATGTCTCCCTTGAATTACAGAGCGGTCCTCACGCCGGCAAGATCTATTACGTGGCCGAGCAGATAAGTCCAGGTGTCCACGCCGGTCAGTTCGTCAGGGGCGGTCATGCCATTGGCCATGTAGCGTCACAAGGCACGGGCCTAGAGATGGGTTGGGGGTCCAAGGGTGGAAAGACTCTGGCCCAGGCCACGACAGGCTATTCCGAGGGCGCGGAAACTTCAGCCGGTAAGAACTTTGCGGGCTTTCTGAAAGGATTGCATTGAGTACTTTTCTGTCGTACGCGAATGAGACTCACCAAAGCCTTGCCCTGATGGCCCTTGCGGCTTCCGAGAGTCCTGAGGATGCTGTCGAGTATCTAAAGCGGGAGCACGACATTATCTGTGTGCCCAAGAAGCTGACCGGGATGGCTAAGTACCGTCGTGAGCAGTACGAG
>Ga0193751_1002017_pt1 | contig 12564 bp, 9 predicted proteins | sample L1c2metaG_FD_143050 | JGI IMG/M metagenome (GOLD analysis project Ga0193751, IMG submission 143050) | Soil microbial communities from a riparian zone of the East river system, Colorado, United States - L1c2 | ecosystem: Environmental > Terrestrial > Soil > Riparian zone | place: USA: East River... | reverse complement strand
AAAACGCCGGAGGCTCTGTTCATTCAGAACAGGGGCCATCTTCCGATAGCGCTTCCGGGCATCGCGCGCCGGCGAAGATCGAATCATCCGGCGACGCTACGTCGAGTGATCCCTTCTTGTGAATCCACGCCACCAAAATCTTCTTGATCTGTGGCAATTATGACTCACTTGTTCTTGGATAAGCCCTTAGGTGGCCACGTTAACGTGGTACCCGGCACTACAGGCGTTGTCCCGCCACCGCCTGTGCCGGGATACGATTGCGGCGCCATCTCAATCCCGACGTCGTCGGGTAGGCGCAATACTGCAAGACCGATCGCCGCCATGTACGGTCCCTGGGACGGAAAGCCGTAGGCGCGCGCAACGTCATCGGTCTCGGCCAAGCCGAATACGATCGCGCGTGGTTGGACGCCGCGCTGGCGCTGCTGCTCGATCAGTCGCTCGTTGTCTCGGGCGAGATTCTCGGCGGCCGTTTGGATGGTGCCATACAGGGCACGCAGCTCCGCCAACACAGACGGCCTGGCGACATTGCGCCCGGCGCACCAAGACTTCACAGTATCGAGGCGCACTTTGAGGAACTCGGCGGCCTCGCGCTGGGACAGCCCACAGCGTTCCGCCAGGACTGCGAAAGGTGTAGTGGGCGTCATTAACTGGTCTCCGGGAACATGTTCCGCGAGGTCGCGGGCCGCGTACGTTGGCTGCCGCTGACCCGTACAATGATGCGGGTCGCCGCCCTATCGGAATCATCGACGAAGCTGGCAAATGCCGCGAAGCAAGAGACGCCGCAAAATTCTTCAGCACGCCGACTACCACGTGCAGATCACCGGCTGGGACTGGAGCTACAGCTTCAGCTCCAACGTCCCGAAATATGAGCAGGCCCGCTTTGCCGATTACCGGCATCTCCTCATCCGCGGAACCGTGCTTCGCCCCCGGAAGATCAAAGTCGATGCCGCCGAACTGGTCTTTATCCCCACCGTCAAGCGCGAGGATTTCGAACCGAAGCACGACGAGCCGCCGCCGCGCGGCGTCGGCTCGCTGAATATTCAGGGTTCGAAAAGAGACGCCCGGCGGCTGGTCGGCTACTTGTCGATGCCCGAAGACGGGCTGCCGCCGGTCATGCAGATGTTGATCGCTGACCGCTTCAAGTATGTCCTGCTTGACGGCGAGCCTATGCGCTGGCGCAAATGTTTCGTACACCGCTACGAGTTCACGGCCCGGTTCGACGAGGTGGATTATCCCTACGACGAATAAGGCCGTGGCCGGCTACGGGGCGAACGCGTCAAGCCGATCACTGTTCGGACCGAGAATGATCGAGGACGTTACGGCCTTAGTGGGGGTTGGCGGGTATGGTTCGCGCCGGGGTTACGTAAAATCCCACGCAGCCCCCTCGCTGGCAGCATGGCGGTCCATCCTGAGCGGCCTGGCTGGTCGTATGGCGAGTAAACCACCGGGAGCGCTGTCCAGTGGGCGGCTGGGAGGCCTTCAGGTTGTAGGGCGTGGACTCATTAACGCGAAGCCACAGCCGCCGCTTTCGGTGCGAAGCGGACATGCACGGTCAAGCAAAACCGGCTGAATCGGTCGAAAATGACCCACAGCGAACAAAGCAACGCGCTCAACCAACATGCCGTGGCGCGGTATTGCCTCACACAGAATCCTTCGCTCAGTCTCGGGTTTCCGGTGCAGCCGTCACCGGTCTGCGCCCGAGTGATGCACACTTAGCAAGACGCCCAGGCAGCTCGCTATTGCCGCGATAACGTGCGCCGTATAGCCTGATAGTTGGCTCAGCAGGTCGTCCGGAATTCACGGTTCGAGGTTCCTGGTTTCCATAAGTTTCGAGCTCACCCGGCCAGAGCGGGTCCAGCGGGCCCGCGTTTTCTTCTGGAAGGAGCGGCATGATGGCTGACGAGAAACCCAAAAATGCGCCAGACAAGCCGGAGGGCATCGACCGTCCCCAGGACCCGATCGTCGACCGCCTCAAGCGCGATCCGTCTCAGCCAATCGCGCCGACCCTCACGCTGATCGGTTTCTTCGGTGAGAGTGACCGGCCCGGCTACCGGCGGCTTTACTTCACCCGCACCCTGGACAACTTCGCCGAGTTCCGCGCCGAGGATGTCCTGCACATCGACACGATCCCGCCTGAGCAGCCGCCGTTCATCGGCGAGCAAGCCACCAGGGTTTCAGTCCGTCGCGATGCCACCGTCCACTACACGCGCACGCGGACCGCACGGCCTCTCGATGAGTTCGATCTTGATGTGCGGCTGCGTGCCCGCCCGATGCGTCGAACGCGCCAGCGCGTGGCGAACGACGAGACGCAGTATACCTGCGGCGAGACCCCGCCGTGTGGAACGGAGTGCTACTACCACACCTGTGAGGCCTGCCCCGGCAACACGCAGGTGACCTGCGGCGAGACCCCGCCGTGTGGAACCGGGTGCTACTTCGCGACCTGTGAAACCTGCTACCAGACCCAGTGCGCCCAAGAACGTACGTGCGATGGCGGGGTTACCTGTGGATTCTGCACACAGCCGACGGAGGAAAATCCGAGTGTGATCCAGACGGCATGCCAAACCTGCGGCGCCGATCACGGGTGCCCAGGAGGATTAGGTTAACGGTGGACGATGAGGTGCTACGGCCGGCGAGGAGTAGATTGCGCCGGCGGCCCGTTGGCGCCTTGGGCGAGCGTCCTGAGCCGCGAGCGACGAGCGGCAGCGCTGACCATCGCACAAGCCGTCGCGGCGCGAGCCTCCGACCCGGCGAGCATCGGGCAGGCTAACGCCGCCGCGATCCGGCAGACACGGTACCCGCAGTCGCTGCAGCGCGAGCCCTACGGAATCGGAAGCGGAGATGCGGGTCTGGCCGTGATGTGCTCCTACCTCGATGCCTGCATGCCTCGCGAGGGGTGGGACACGGTCGGCCACGGCTTCGTCACCGCCGCCGCGCAATCGGCCGAGCAGAAACCGTTCCTCCAGCCCAGCCTCTTCTCGGGCCTGAGCGGCTTGGCGTTCGCGGTCGAATCTCTCAGCCGGGACGGGGCCCGCTACAAAAACCTTCTCACCACGCTGGATGAGGGCCTAGCGCCTACCGCGCGGGCGTTAGGAATGAAGTTAGGGGCACGGAACCAACCGGTCGCCATGAGCGACTTCGACGTAATCATGGGCGCAAGTGGCGTCGGCGCATACCTCCTCCGGCGCGATCCGCACGCGGCGCTGCCGGAGATCCTGGCCGGCTTGGTGTTGCTGGCCGAGATGGACGAGGGGACCCCACGCTGGGCAACCCCACCGGAGCAGCTCGGAGACGAATGGGCGCTTCGCGCGTACCCATCGGGCAACCTCAACTGCGGCCTGGCGCACGGCATACCCGGACCACTCGCGCTGCTGGCGCTGGCTCGACGCGCCGGATGGGACGTCCCAGGGCAGCGTGATGCAATACGCCGGCTGGCCGACTGGCTCGTGCAGCATCGGGCCGACGACGCGTGGGGCGTCAACTGGCCGGCCGCCGTCCCGCTGTCATCCTCGGGCGAGCCGGTTCGCGACCTCTCCGCGTTGCTGCCTGGCCGCGCCGCGTGGTGTTACGGCGGTCCGGGTGTCGCCCGGGCCCTCTGGCTCGCAGGTGATGCTCTGGACGATGAAGAGCTTTGTGATCTGGCCGTCGAGGCGATCGTCTCGGTGCTGCGTCGGCCTGTGGCGCAGCGCTACATCGACTCGCCAACCTTCTGCCACGGAGTTGCCGGTCTGCTCCAGATCGTCTTGCGGTTCGCCAACGACACCGGCCTCGACGTCCTGGCGGACGGGGCGAACCAACTCGTTGATCAGCTCCTCGCCGTCTACGAGCCCGAGCGTCCGCTCGGGTACGCCTCCCTGGAGCCGGGCGCAAATCCGGTGGATCGCTGTGGACTGCTCGACGGTGCGCCAGGAGTCGCTCTCGTGCTGCTTGCCGCCGCGACGGACACGGAGCCTCGCTGGGACCGGCTCTTTCTGCTCTCGTGACCGTCCCGCCGCTCAGCCAGCGAGCCGCCAAACTGTCCCGCGCGGCGAGACGGCAGGATAGCCTCTACGTCCCTTTGGGCTGGGGCGTCGTTCGGGCGCCAACGCTGCCCGTCAGCAGCATGGTCGCCGACGGCGCGTTGGATCAATCGTCAAGCGTGTCGGACGATCCGGTCGTGCGGGCAGCGATTCTCGTCGCCAGCGGCAATCTTCACGCCGCGCTTGAGCGGCGCCGGGATCGTGCCCGCGACTCCCGCGACGCGGCACGCACGCGCGCCAAGTTTTTGCGCTACCTCATCCGCATGAGCACCAGGCCAACCCCGTACGGCCTGTTCGCGGGCGTCGGCCTCCTCGACTGGGGAGACGTGACGGACCTCAGGATTGGATCAGGGCCGGCCCGCACGCGCACGCGCCCGGACATGGAATGGCTGCTCGATCTGATCGCTGGCCTCGAACGGGATCCCGCTGTCCGGGCGGAGGTGCGACTAGTGGCCAGTTCCGCCGTCGTCTTCCGTGGCGGACGCGCACTCATGACGGTCGGCTCGGCCGCGCCGGTCTCGGTTCGCGCCACCGGAGCAGTGCGCCAGACCCTGGAGCTCGCGCGCGTGCCGATCTCCATGAAGGCGCTGGTTGAACGGCTGGGCACCGTTCCCGGCGCGACGCCTGAGAAAGCGCAGCGTCTCGTCGACGACCTCTGGCGCCAGGGCTTTTTGCTGTCAGACCTTCGCCCGCCGCTGACCGGCGGCGATCCTTCCTCGCATCTGCGCGAGCGCCTCGCCGCCATTCCCGCCACCCGGCCGATCGCCGAGGAGCTCGGATCCCTCCTTGATGCACTCGCCGAATGGGACCGTCTCCCTCTGGACGAGCGCAGCGGTGCGTGGTCCCACCTGCTCGATCGCGCCCGGGCGGTCCATCCAGGCGCAAAGCCCAAGAACGCGCTTCAGACCGATCTGGCGCTTCCGTTGACGGGGACCCGCGTGCACGCAGCGGTCGGGATCGAGGCCGCGCGCGCCGCCGAGCTGCTCCTCCGCCTTAGCCCTTTCCACGGTGGCCCGCCGCACCTCGAGCGCTACCGGCTCGCCTTCGAAGGACGCTACGGACGGGACCGCTGGGTGCCGCTCCTTGAGCTGCTCGACCCGGACGTTGGCCTTGGGCCGCCCGATACCACGGCCGACCCCGGCAGCGATCCGCGTGCCGACCCCCGGCGCCAACGCCTCCTGTGCGAACTCGCCATCGGCGCCCTGCGTGACCACCGGCTCGCGATCGAGCTGGACGACAAGCTGCTCGATCAACTCGCGATCTGGAAGCCGGGGACGACACCGTGCCCGTCCTCGCTCGATGTTCCCATATTCGTCGCGGCATCTTCGTCACAGGCCATCGACGCCGGAGCGTTTCAGGTCATTGTCGGCCCAGCCGTCGCGACCGCGGCCGGCCGGATCGTGGGTCGTTTCGCCGATCTGCTGGAGCCTGCGGCCCGTCTGGCGCTCGAGGCCGCAGCAGATGTCGAGTCATCGCTCGAACCGCACTGCGTCCAGGCCGAGGTCGTCTATCCGTCTCAGCGAGCGCGCTCGGCAAACGTCGCCATCCGCCCCTCGGTTCGCACATATGAGATTGTCATCGATACGCTGCCCGGCGTCCCGGACGACCGTGTCGTGCCGCTCGATCAACTCGCCGTTGGCCTGTGCGACGGACGACTGGCCGTTCGCTGGCCCGCCCGCGACGTGGAGGTCACCGGCACGCAAGGGCACATGCTCAACCACGCGGGGGCCCCGCCCGTGGCCCGCTTCCTCCTCGAAGTCGCGAGCAGTGGCCGCTGTCAGATCGCGCCGTTTCAGTGGGGAGCGGCTACCGCCTTCCCCTTCGTCCCGCGGGTGCAGCGCGGCCGCATCGTGCTCTCCCTCGCCCAGTGGCGCATCGACGCTACTCTTGGGGGGCTTCTGGCGCCCGCGGCTGGTGGCTTCGCCGACGCGCTCGCACGGTGGCGTGAGCGATGGATGGTCCCGCGTTGCATCTATCTTGCAGAAGGAGACCGCCGACTGTTGCTTGACCTCGAGCGTCCCGAGCACGTTGCGCTGCTGGCCGATGATCTGCGCGTGCGGCGAGGCGGCAACACCGTGCTGGTGCAGGAGGCGCTCCCGGGCCCGAGCGACGCTTGGCTCCCCGGGGCGCGTGGAGTCCACCTTTGCGAGCTTGTCGTCCCCATCGCCCTGCGTAGACCCAACGCGCCGGTGTCCTTGCCGGACCCGACCCACCCAGACGACAGACCGGCACCGGCTCGCGTGCGCCTGCGCCCCCCGGGCAGCGATTGGCTGTACCTGAAACTCTACAGCCCCCAATCATTCGAAGCGGATCTCATCGCCGGCCCCCTGCGCGAGTTTGCAGATCTTGTCATTGGCCGCGATCTCTCGGACGGCTGGTTTTTCGTGCGCTATACCGACCCCGATCCACACCTCAGGCTGCGTTTCCACGGCGATCCGGATGTCCTGCTCGGACGGCTCCTCCCTGAGATCTGCGAGTGGGCGTCCGATCTGGTCGCCGATGCCACATGCACGCGCTTCGCCATAGACACCTATGAGCGCGAGGTCGAGCGATACGGTGGCGAGGACGGCATGCGAGTCGCCGAGCGGCTCTTCGCGGTCGACAGTTCGATCGTCGCGCAGATGCTGCAGCTGAGCCGGTCGGGGCAGATGCTCCTCGATATGACAAATTTGGCTGTGGTGAGCGTCGACGACCTGCTCGACGCGCTTGGCGTGAACGCGGAGCAGCGGGTGGAGCTCTATCGCGAGTCGACAGTAACGAGGCCTGACGACGGCGAGGCGTACCGCAGCCGCAAGAATGAACTGCGCGAAATTCTTGGGCGCCCGAGTGTCCTGGCAGACCAGCACGGGCCGCTCGCGGCCCTGCTTGGCGCACGGCGGGCCGCCATGGCTCCCATCGCTGCGGAGCTGTCAAGCCTGGAACGCGACAACCGACTGTACCGTTCGCGTGCCCAGCTCCTTCGCGCCTACGTTCACATGCACGCCAATCGGCTGCTGGGGACAGACGCGCGGAGCGAGCAACTCACACTTCGGCTCCTCCGCCGTACCCGTGTGGGGCTTCTCCGGCACGCATCCTCGACGATGCAGCTACCACCGCAAAATGGAGGATCTGATTAGCGGCAACGTGGTGAAGCGAGCGCCGCGTCCCGGTGCGGAAGGAATCGATGTCGCCTATTGGCACATCGCGTCATTTTACGGCAATGCAGCACTTCGGTCGCTTTCGGAGCGAAGCGGACATTGAGCCGCGCTCACAGAGCCGTTCTAGGTAGCGCTCGGTCACGAGGCTTGCATTGCCTTCCCCCCCAGCCTCCCCAGGGGGTTGCCTGCCTCGCCCGGGCCAGCTTGTATCAAGCGGCGGCTCCTTTCATGCGGCGACGACGGGCACGGCGATCGGCGCCGCGGGCGAGGCTTCGACCAGGCCGTCGAGGGCATCGGCGATCACGGCTGCCACGCGATCGTCGGCGGTGATCGCGGCCGGGTCCGGCACGTGCGCGTACAGCTGAGTGGCGCCGCGCCTGCTGTGGCCGATAAGCGAAAGCTACCGAGAACGGACCGTGACCACCAGCGCCGGAAGTCGGTGGTGGTGGCTGTTGCGAGCCCCCGCAACCATTACTCCCACACTCGTCAGCGCTCGCCGTCGCTCCCTCCGCTCGCGTCCCCGGCCAGGGCGCATCTCGCCACCGTCCTGGCGCTGATGTTGAACTGCCGTGCTGCGGCGGCCTTGCTGAGGCCTCGGTCCACCACGGCTCGGACCAGGCGACTTCCGCGTTCCCGGTCGGAATCGAATGGACAACCTCCTGAAAGTTCACACCTAACTGTCGACGGGGGCTGAAGTTTAGGTCCCTTGGCCTTTTTAAGGCATTGAAATTTCTCATGAACTTACTTCTCTTGAAATCTGTCAGAAGCATGTCTATTTTTCTGACAGGAAAAGTACCGTGCAAACCGTTGCCGAAAATATCCTCAATCGGGCCAAGGCGCTTCCCGAAGGCGCTTTGATCAGCGCCAAGGAATTCTTGCATCTTGGAACCCGGGCGGCAGTGGACCAGGCGCTCAAGCGCCTCAAGGAGCGCAGTGAGTTGATGCCGCTTTATCGCGGCGCTTACGTCAGACCCGTCAAGACGCGTTTCGGCATGCGCGCCCCTGCCGCCGAAAAGGTCGTCGAGCGCATCGCGGCGACGGGCGCGGAAACCATCGTCGCGCATGGTGCGGCGGCGGCGAATTCGCTTGGCTTGACAACGCAGGTTCCAACGAAGCTCGTTTACCTCACGTCCGGCAGGACCAGGCGCTTCAAGCTGGGCGCGCAGGTCGTTGAAATGAAGCGTGCGCCTCAGTGGATGCTGCTCCCTTCGCATCGCGCCGCGGGCGAGGCCGTGCGCGCTCTCCACTGGATAGGTGAACGCCGTGCAGCGGAAGCGTTGACGACGCTCAAGCGAAGGCTTCCACAGTCCACCATCGAAGAACTCATCTCCCTTCGGCCCGCACTTCCTGGATGGATGTCAAAGTCCATCAGTCAAACGTTCGTGTCGCATGGCTGAAAGCGATGTTGCAACCGCGTGCGCAAAAGCTCGCGGGCGCCATCGCCGGGCGCGCGCTCTACGACGGCGGGCTCGATGCCGCGCAGGCGCTGGCGTTGATCGCGGCAACCCGACCGCGAACGTCCGTTCCAGGTCATCCGTGACGTGCCGTCGCTGACCGTTTGTTAATGACATCTCGCGCCAGGCGCCGGTCTTAACCGCGCAACAACACCGTCCGCGGTATCTCCTCGGAGTCATTCCGGGGTGCCTCCAATGTTCAGGGTTTTGAGCTGTCTCGCGGTCGAGCACGACCTGCGGCTGGTCGTGCTGGCCGGCATCGTCTGCTTCCTGGCCAGTGTTGCCGCCGTCAGCCTGCTCCATCGCGCCAAGGCGACCGATGGCCGGGCGCGCGCGCTGTGGACCGCCACCGCCGGCATCGTGACCGGCGGCGGGATCTGGGCCACCCACTTCATCGCCATGCTGGCGTACGAGCCCGGCACGCCGATCGCCTATGCGGTCGGCCTCACGTCCCTGTCGCTCGTCGTCGCCGCTACGGTCACCGCGGTGGGGCTCGGCGTCGCTATCTATGGCCGCTCGCGTTGGAACGTGCCGGTCGGCGGCGCGATCGTCGGGGGCGGCGTCGCCTGCATGCACTATCTCGGCATGGCGGCGGTGGAAATTCCCGGCCGGGTGACGTGGCTGCCCGAATACGTCCTGGTCTCGGTCGCGGTCGGAATGCTGTTCGGCATGTGGGCGCTCGCCGTCGCGGTGCGGCGCGACGACATCCGCACCACGTTGATGGCCGCGGGCCTGCTGACGGGCGCGATCGTCTCCCATCATTTCACCGCCATGGGGGCGGTGGTCCTCGTCGCCGATCCGTCACGCACGATCGACGCGTTCTCGATGTCTCCCACCGTGCTGGCGCTGGCGATTGCCGGCGTCGCTGTCGCGGTCCTCGGCATGAGCCTGGTCGGCGCATTGTCGGACCGGCGCCTGGCGCTGCGCACCGACCATTTCGCGCGCGACCGGCGGCAGTTGATCGAGCAGTCGGAGGAAATGCTGCGCGAGCAGCATCTGCGACTGAGCACCGCCATCGGCAACATGTCGCAAGGCCTGCTGATGTTCGATGCGGATGGCCGGGTGCTCATGTGCAACGATCGTTATGTCGAGATGTATGGGCTGCCGCGCGACCTCGTTGCGCCCGGGTGCACGCTCGGCCAGCTCCTGGAGTTTCGCAAATCGAACGGCACGTTCCCCGGGGATCCGGACGGCTATGCAAGCGAGCTGTCGGCCGCTCTCGCGCACGGAAAGGCGTTCGAAAAAATATTGGAGCTGGACGACGGGCGCACGATTGCGCTGGTGAACCAGCCCATGCCGGGCGGCGGATGGGTCGCCACGGACGAGGACGTCACGGAACGGCGGCGTGCCGAGAAGCAGATCGCCTACATGGCGCATCATGACATTCTGACCGATCTTCCCAACCGCGTTGCGTTCACTGACCAGGCCTCCGCAACCGGGGAAAGCTTCGCGATCCTGTGCGTCGACCTCGACCGGTTCAAGGAGGTCAACGACGTGTTCGGGCACGCGGTGGGTGATGGGCTGTTGCGCGAGGTGTCGCGGCTGCTGCGCGCCGCCGCCGGCGATGCGTTCCTGGCGCGCCTCGGCGGCGACGAGTTCACTCTGATTGTCGCCGAGGGCCAGCAGCCGGCGACGGCCGAGCGAATCGCCGAGGCCTTGCAGGCCGCGGTGAACGAGGAGGTGGTGGTCGACGATCATCGTCTGCATGTCGGGCTGAGCGTCGGAGTCGCGATCTTCCCCACCGACGGCGGCAACGCCGCGACCATTTTGGCCAATGCGGATGCGGCGCTTTATCGCGCCAAGGCCGAAGGCCGCGGGATGATCCGGTTCTTCGAAGCCGACATGGACAAGCGGCTGCGCGAACGCCGCGCCCTGCAGCACGACCTGCGATCGGCGATCGAACGCGGGCAGCTGAGCCTGCATTACCAGCCGCAGGTGCGCATGGACGGTTCGGCCATCGGGTTCGAGGCGCTGGTGCGCTGGAACCATCCGGTTCGCGGCAGCGTGCCGCCGGCGGCGTTCATTCCGCTGGCGGAAGAAAGCGCCGTCATCATCTCCATGGGTCAGTGGATTCTGCGCGAAGCCTGCCGCGAGGCGGCTTCCTGGCCGCGTCCGCTGCAGATCGCGGTCAACCTGTCCCCGGTGCAGTTCCGGCACGGCGACCTCGCCGGCTTCGTCCATTCCACCCTGCTCGAGACCGGGCTTGCGCCCGGCCGGCTCGAGCTGGAGATCACCGAGGGCGTGCTGATCGGCGACTTCTCCCGCGCCGTGTCGATCCTGCGCCGCCTCAAGGCGCTCGGCGTGCGCATCGCGATGGATGACTTCGGGACCGGCTACTCGTCGCTGTCCTATCTGCAGTCCTTCCCGTTCGACAAGATCAAGATCGACCAGGCGTTCATCGCCAATCTCGAGCGCAACGTGCAGTCGACCGCCATTATTCGGGCGGTCATCGGCCTCGGGCATGGGCTCAGCCTGCCGGTCTCGGCCGAAGGGGTCGAGACGAAGGAACAGATGCAATTCCTCGTGCGCGAATCCTGCGACGAGGTGCAGGGCTTCCTGTTCGGACGGCCGCAGCCGATCGAGGCCTATGCGGCGCTGGTCGGCCGCGCGCCGTCGTTGCCCACGCAGGTTTCGCTCGCCGGCTGACCAGCCGGCGCTTGCTCTCGCAGACAGCCGGTGCGGAGCCGTGTCGATGCGGCTTCGACTCGCGACGGCCGGCGAAATCGCGTAGCACTGATCCATGTTCAAGGTCCGCGTCATCCCCTGCCTCGACGTCAAGGACGGCCGCGTCGTCAAGGGCGTCAGGTTCGTCGACCTGCGCGACGCCGGCGACCCGGTCGAGGCGGCGATCGCGTATGACGCCGCCGGCGCCGACGAGCTGTGCTTCCTCGACATCACGGCGAGCCACGAGAACCGCGGCATCATCCTCGACGTGGTGCGGCGCACCGCCGAGGCCTGCTTCATGCCGCTCACCGTGGGAGGCGGCGTGCGTACCGTCGAGGACATCCGCCGCCTGCTGGCGTCGGGCGCCGACAAGGTCTCGATCAACACTGCGGCCGTGAACGACCGCGGCTTCGTCAAGGAGGCGGCGGAGAAGTTCGGCGACCAGTGCATCGTGGTGGCGATCGACGCCAAGAAGGTGTCGGGGCCGGCCGCGCCCGACCGCTGGGAGATTTTCACCCATGGGGGCCGCAACCCGACCGGCCTCGACGTGCTCGCCTATGCCCGCGAGGTGGTGGCGCTCGGCGCCGGCGAGATCCTGCTCACCTCGATGGACCGCGACGGCACACGGCGCGGCTTCGACATCGCCCTCACCCGCGCGGTCGCCGACGCCGTGAGCGTGCCGGTGATCGCCTCGGGCGGCGTCGGCACCCTGGCGCACCTGGTCGAGGGCATCCGCGACGGCCACGCCACCGCCGTGCTGGCCGCCTCGATCTTCCATTTCGGCGAGCACACGGTGCGCGCGGCCAAGGACTACATGGCGCAGGCCGGCCTGCCGATGCGCATGGATGCGTGAAGATTTTCCGCCCTGGAAATGATACAGGCACTTATGCCCACGTTCACCCTCAACGACCTCGCCGCCCGCGTGAAGGAACGCGCCGCCGCCAGTCCCGAGATCTCCTACACCCGCAAGCTCCTCGACAAGGGTGTCGCCCATTGCGCCAAGAAGCTCGGCGAGGAGGCGGTGGAGACGGCGCTCGCGGCCGTGGTCGAAGATCGCGGACGCTTGATCGCCGAGGCCGCCGATCTGCTCTACCATCTGCTGGTCCTGCTCGAGGCCCGCGGCGTCACCCTGCCCGAGGTGGAGGCGGCGCTGGCCGAGCGGGTCGGCATGTCGGGTCTCGACGAGAAGGCGTCGCGGCCGCGGGCGTAGACGAGTTGGACGAGCGGATCGGCACGATGGAACAGCGCGTCGACGACGGCCTTTCGCCCTACCGCACATTCTCGCGGACCGCA